>OHEC01001059.1_pt1 | contig 11970 bp, 9 predicted proteins | sample 1567141 | NCBI WGS metagenome assembly OHEC01 (sample SAMEA3879567, study PRJEB24766) | human gut metagenome | biome: human-associated habitat; feature: feces | place: USA | collected 1985/1987 | reverse complement strand
GGTAGAGCCGGAAATCCCCCAAAACACCGGAAATGTAGCCCGTACCTGCGCCGCCACCGGCGCCAGGCTTCATTTGGTCGGCCCCATGGGCTTTACCATCGACGATAAAAAGCTCAAACGGGCAGGCCTGGATTACTGGCATTTGCTGGATATTACCTATTATGAGAATTTAGAGGAATTTTTTGAGAAAAATAAAGGCGGAAATTTCTACTATTTTTCCACCAAAGCGCCTCACCGGCACACGGATCTTGCCTATCCGGACAACTGCTACCTGCTGTTCGGGAAGGAAACCGCCGGCCTGCCGGAAAAGCTGCTGTTCGACAATCCGGACACCACGGTGCGGATTCCCATGATTGACGAGGCCAGGAGCTTAAACCTTTCCAACTCGGTCGCTGTCGGCGTTTACGAGGTGCTGCGCCAGTGGGGTTACCCCGAGCTTCAGTGCAGCGGACAGCTCCGGGCCTACCGCTGGCCCGGCAAATAATCTTTTCTCTTTTCCGCCTGCCGTCCCTTTGGAAGCCGTCTTGGCGGCGCCGGTGCGCCGTATTTGCGCCGGGCAAAAGCCTTTCCGCTCCTGGCGCGCGGCGGATTTCCGCATCCGGCCGCCGGCCCCTAAAGGGCCTGTCCTGCTGTTTTTCTCAAGGGGCTTCAAAACCGGCCTTCAGCCTCTGTTTTGTAAATACCCATAAGTAAAGACAGAACCCACAAAAAAAGCGGAGGCTTTTCCGTTTATTTCGGAGGAAGGGCAGGAAGGGGCATGATTCCTTGTTTTCTCAATGAAAAAGGCTTGAAAAAATTACAAAGGTAGAGTACAATAAGGTAGGATTTGTCAATTAGTTATCAATATGTTGAAAGGGTGTTTTCACATGGATTATTCAAAGAAAAAAACAGTGGAAGATATCGACGTAGCCGGAAAAAAAGTTCTGGTCCGCTGCGATTTCAACGTTCCGCTGGATGAAAACGGCAATATCACCGATACCAAGCGTATCGACGAGGCTATGAAGACCATCAATTACCTGGTAAGCCATAACGCCAAGGTCATTCTGTGCTCTCACCTGGGCCGTCCCAAGGGCGAAGTCAATATGAAATATTCCTTAAAGCCCGTAGCCGCTTATCTTTCCAAGAAGCTGGGCTTTGACGTAAAAATGGCCTCTGACGTAGTGGGAGATTCCGCCAAGGCGATCGCTGCCGATTTAAAGGACGGCGAGGTCGAGCTGCTGGAAAACGTCCGCTTTGAAAAGGGCGAAACCAAAAATGATCCCGAGCTGGCCAAGGCTATGGCCTCTCTGGCTGAGATCTATGTCAACGACGCCTTCGGCACCGCTCACAGAGCCCATGCCTCTACCGCCGGCGTGGCCGATTACCTGCCCGCTGTCTGCGGCTACCTGATCCAGAAGGAAATTTCCGTCATGGGCACCGCCCTGTCTAATCCGAAGCGCCCCTTCGTCGCTATCCTGGGCGGCGCCAAGGTTTCCGACAAGATCGGCGTTATCAACAACCTGCTGGAAAAGGTCGATACCCTGATCATCGGCGGCGGCATGGCCTACACCTTTATGAACGCTCTGGGCTATTCCATCGGCACCTCCATCTGCGAGGCGGACAAGGTTGAGCTGGCCAAGGACATGATGGCCAAGGCAAAGGACAAGGGCGTGAAGTTCCTGATCCCCGTGGACAACAGAGTGGGCGACAAATACGCTCCTGACTGCAATCATAAGCTGGTAAACTCCGACAACATTCCCGACGGCTGGATGGGTCTGGATATCGGACCTAAGACCGAGGCCCTGTTCGCCGACGCCATCAAGGGCGCCGGAACCGTTGTCTGGAACGGACCGATGGGCGTATCCGAGTGGGATAATTTCGCCAGCGGCACCATCGCTGTGGCGAAGGCGGTCGCCGAAAGCGGCGCCATCTCTATTATCGGCGGCGGCGACTCCGCGGCTGCTGTGGAAAAGCTGGGCTTTGCCGACAAGATGACTCATATCTCCACCGGCGGCGGCGCTTCTCTGGAATTCCTGGAGGGCCTGGTGCTGCCGGGCATCGCCTGCCTGAACGATAAGGACTAATTCCCTTTCCCACAACCACAGGCGCAGGAATCCGGCTGATTACCCCGCCCGTTTTCCTGCCTGTTAAACCATGTCCTGAACGCGGCGCGGGGTAATTCCCGCGCCGCTTTTTCATTGATTTTAATAAATGGGCCCCTAGGCGCTGTACCGCCGGGGCAAAGAAAGGATTTGTTACGCATGAACAAGCAACTGAGAAAAGCTGTTATCGCCGGAAACTGGAAAATGAACAAGACTCCCTCTGAGGCCAAGGCTCTGCTGGAGGAAATCAAGCCTCTGGTTAAGGACGCCGGCTGCGACGTAGTGGTCTGCGTTCCCTATGTGGATCTGTGCACCGCATTGGAGGCCACCAAGGGCACCAATATCGGCGTTGGCGCTGAAAACTGCCACTGGGCCGAGTCCGGCGCCTTCACCGGCGAAATCTCCGCCGTGATGCTTAAGGAGATGGGCGTCCAGTACGTCATCACCGGCCACAGCGAGCGCAGGACCTATTTCGGCGACACCGACGTCACCGTACAAAAGAGGACCAGAGCCGCTTTGGATGCCGGCCTCACCGTTATCGTGTGCGTAGGCGAATACCTGGAGCAGCGTGAGCAGGGCGTCACCGCCGAGCTGGTCGCTATGCAGACTAAGATCGCCCTGGGCGGCGTTTCCAAGGAAGAGCTGAAGAGAATTATCATCGCCTACGAGCCTGTCTGGGCCATCGGCACCGGCAAGACCGCTACCGCTGAGCAGGCCAACGAGGTCTGCGCCCAGATCCGCAAGGTCATCGCCGACCTGTACGACCAGGAAGCCGCCGACGGGATCACCATTCAGTACGGCGGTTCCATGAACGCCAAAAACGCCGACGAGCTGGTCGCCCAGCCCGACGTGGACGGCGGTTTAATCGGCGGCGCCGCCTTGAAGGCTCCCGATTTCGCCGCGATTGTAAAAGCGGCTTCTAAATAAGTCTGAAACGGAATTGGCGGCGGACGTTCCTTTGGTATAAAAGGGACCTCCGCCGTACATGTTAACAGGGTTAAGGCGCTCACGAAACATTTTCGCTCTTTTGGGCGCCTGGCCCAAGCCTGGCCCGCACGCGCCCGAACGCTTAACGCCGGCCAAAAGCATTTGGCCTCTTGGGCTGGAGGGCTTCTGTCCAAAGCGCCGGGCAAACGGGGAATCCCCACGAAAAGGAGACACTGACCAATGAAAAAACCTTTAATGCTTATGATTATGGACGGCTTCGGCTTTGCTCCTGCTGAAGGCAACGCCATTAAAGCCGCCAATACTCCGAATCTGGATAAGCTTTTCTCTGAAAATCCTCTGACCCAGATCGGCGCTTCCGGCATGAACGTGGGCCTGCCCGACGGCCAGATGGGAAACTCTGAGGTGGGCCACACCAACATCGGCGCGGGCCGGGTGGTTTATCAGGAACTGACCCGGATCACCAAGTCCATTCAGGATGGGGATTTCTTTGAAAACCAGGCTTTTTTGAACGCCGTCAACAACGCTTTGGAAAACGGCAAGGCCCTGCATCTCATCGGCCTGCTGTCCGACGGCGGCGTCCACAGCCATAACACCCACCTCTATGCCATCGTGGAGCTGGCTAAGCGCCGCGGCTTGAAGGATGTGTATATCCACGCTCTGCTGGACGGCCGCGACGTACCGCCCTCCTCCGGCAAGGATTACGTGCAGCAATGCGCCGACAAGCTGGCGGAAATCGGCGTGGGCAAAATCGCCACCGTCATGGGCCGCTACTACGCCATGGACCGGGACAAGCGCTGGGACCGGGTGCAGCGGGCCTACGACGCCATGACCCGGGGCGAGGGCGTGCAGAATCCCGACCCGGTGGACGCGGTACAGAGGTCCTATGATGCCGGGGTGACCGATGAGTTCGTGGAGCCCGTGGTGTGCACCAAGGACGGCAAGGTGAAGGAGGGCGACTCCATCATCTTTATCAACTTCCGCCCCGACCGGGCGCGGGAGATCACCCGCTGCTTTGTGGACCCCGCCTTCACCGACGTGGAGCGGAAAATCTACTTTGCCGAGGATATGGAGCTCTCCCCCATCGCCTGCGCCTATGTCCGCGCCCGGGGCGCTGACCGGCTGTGCTCCTACGGCGACTGGGCCGCCCTCTCCGATGTGTGCGACGCCGCCACTGCCCGGTATCTGAAATATGAGGTGTCCGACGGCATCATCGCCCCCGGCTACACCGACGAAGCCCTGGAGATATTGAAAACCAAGAAGAAGGGCAATTACAACGTCGTGCAGATCGACCCGGACTACGTCCCCGCCCCCCAGGAGTACAAGGACGCGTTCGGCGTCACCTTCCAACAGGGGCGGAACAACTTTGAGATCAATGAGGCGCTCCTCACCAACCTTGTCACGGAGAACAAGGACCTGCCGGAAGCGGCCAAGCGGGACATGATCGTGGCCCTCATCACCCTGAAATACACCCAGTCCAACTCCGTATGCTATGTAAAAGGCGGACAGGCCATCGGCATCGGCGCGGGACAGCAGTCCAGGGTGCACTGTACGCGTCTGGCAGGCAGCAAGGCGGACAACTGGTATCTGCGCCAGGCTCCCCAGGTAATGAACCTTCCTTTTGTGGACAGCATCAAGAGGGCTGACAGGGACAATGCCATTGATGTGTATATGGGAGATGATTACATGGATGTGCTGGCTGACGGTATCTGGGAGCAGTTTTTCACCGTGAAGCCGGAGCCGCTTTCCAGAGAGGAAAAGAAAGAATGGCTGAAAACCCTGAGCGGAGTCGCTTTGGGCTCCGATGCTTTCTTCCCCTTTGGCGACAACATCGAACGGGCTCACCGGTCCGGCGTTCAGTATATTGCCCAGCCCGGCGGTTCTATCCGTGACGATAATGTGATTGATACCTGTGACAAATACAATATCGCGATGGCCTTTACCGGTATTCGTTTGTTCCATCATTAATGGGAGGAAGCCTTATGCGTATTTTAATGGTCGGCTCCGGCGGAAGGGAGCACGCTTTGATCCGCAAGCTGAAGGAAAGCCCGCGGTGTGAGGAAATCTACTGCGCGCCGGGCAACGGCGGTATTTCGAAGGACGCCGTTTGTGTCGATATTTCTGCAGAGGATATTGACGGTATTGCGGCGTTTGCTAAAGAAAAAAATATTGATTTGGTGTTTGTGGCGCCTGACGATCCGTTGGCAGCCGGCATGGTGGATGCCTTGGAGCAGGCGGGAATCCGGGCATTTGGACCGAGGAAAAACGCCGCTGTTATTGAGAGCAGCAAGGTATTTTCTAAAAATCTGATGAAAAAATATGGCATACCTACCGCGGGATACGAGGTATTCAGCGAGCCTAAAAAGGCGATAGAGTACATTACGGCGCAAAATAAGTTTCCTGTAGTGGTCAAGGCCGACGGCCTCGCCTTGGGTAAGGGAGTGATGATCTGCCAGGATCTGGAAGAGGCGAAAGAGGCGGTCCACTCTATTATGGAAGACAAAATTTTTGGAGCTTCCGGCAACCAGGTCGTAGTAGAGGAATTTATTACCGGGCCGGAAGTGTCTGTGCTGTCTTTTACCGACGGAAAAACGGTAGTGCCTATGGTTTCCTCTAAGGATCATAAGCGCGCCTATGACGGGGATCGTGGGCTTAATACCGGAGGTATGGGTACTATCAGCCCTAATCCCCATTACAGCGGGGAGATGGCTCGGCGGTGCATGAAGGAAATTTTTCAGCCAACCATCGACGCTATGAGAGAAGAGGGAAGACCCTTCCAAGGCTGTCTATATTTCGGCCTGATGCTGACCCAGGACGGTCCGAAGGTCATCGAGTATAATTCCAGGTTTGGTGATCCGGAAACCCAGGTGGTTCTTCCCCGGTTGAAAACCGACCTTGTGGAGATCCTAGAGGCTTGCATTGACGGCACGCTGAAGGAACTTGATATTCAGTGGTCCGATGAGGCGGCTGCCTGTGTGGTTATGGCCAGCGGCGGTTATCCAAAATCCTATCCCAAGGGTATTGAAATCAAGGGCTTGGACGAAAACGGCCAAATCAGCGGCGCTACGGTTTATCACGCCGGCACCGTTTACAGGGACGGCAGATTTTTCACCAACGGCGGCCGTGTCCTTGGAGTGACCGCCTGCGGCGCTGCTCTTGACGAAGCTCTGGAGAAAGCCTATGACGCTGTAGAGAGAATCTCTTTCGACGGCGCCCATTACCGGAAAGACATCGGAAAAATTGGGATTCAATAAGTCGAAGCTCGTTCTTTGTTTGGTCCGTTTTAAATGCTTTAGGAGACTGCAAAGCGTAAGAACAGGTCCAATTGAGAATAGATTTCAGAAGGAAAAAGAGCCGGTGGATTTCCCACCGGCTCTTATATTGCGTCTTTTAAATATTTTTAGCTTTCAGAAGTTCAAAATTCTTTATTTCCTATTTGGCTGTTGAATTCTGGTTGGCTTGAGCCTGTTTTGAATCGTCTTACTCGGCCAGAGCTCTGGTCAGCCAGGCGTCGGCGATGTCCAAAGCCAAATAAAGGCCCGGCTTTTCGCTGGATTTTACGATCTGCTTTCTGGTGCGAATGTTAGGATCGGTATACATTAGCTGCACTGTAACCTTGGTTCCCACATCTAAATCCACCGATTTTTTGGTGTCCTTGACATCCATTTTAATCACGTATTTGTCCGCCATGCTCCCGTAATAAAGGGTTTTTCCGCAGCGGACCAAGGGCTTCCCTTTATAGGTAAGATATTCTGATTTTCCCATTCGTCTAAAACCTCCTGTAAATTTGTCTATTGAAATTTTACGTTTTCAATCTCCTATAAGATAATAATTATAGCACAAAAAAGTAAATTGGTAAAGCACAAAAATAAGGGCTGTAAATAAACAGCCCTTATTTTGCTGATATTGGGTAGGTTTTATCCGTCTAAATAAGATTTTAAGAGCACCTGCAGAAGCTCGTCACGGTCAATCCTGCGGATAAGACTGCGAGCGTTGTTGTGTGTCGTAATATAAGTCGGATCCTCAGATAGAATATAACCCACCATTTGATTGATAGGGTTGTAGCCTTTCTCCCGCAGAGCGTCGTAAACGATAGTCAGCACCCGTTTGATATCGCCCTCCCGGTCTGTTCCAAGGGAAAAAGTCATGGTCTTATCATGCATGGAATCACCTCCGATACTGTCATGATACAATAGGAAGCCGAGAATTTCAAGTATAAATTATGAACAAAGTTTCTGCAATGTTTCCGTTAAAAAATTTACCGAATACTTTTACAATGCGTTCTTTAAGCGGATGCAGGGTGGTATTGAAAAATATTCGTCAGCCCGCAAGTCCTTATTAGGGAATAGGAGACACATGCTGCGGGATGGCTTCTCTTTCGGATCACGTCCGCAGCTTTACATCCATTTTTTCCAGCGCCTTCATAATCCGCTTCATGGCGGCGTTGACCTGTTCCTCGCCCAGGGTGCTGTCGGCGGAGCGCAGGGTAATGTTGAAGGCCACGCTCTTTTGTCCCGCGGCAATCTGCTTGCCCTGGTATACGTCGAACAGCTTAATGGATTCGAGAATCTGGCCGCAGGCGGACTGAATCGTTTTTTCCAGAGTCAGTACCGGGATGCTTTCCTCGCACAGAAGCGCCAAATCCCTGGTAACCGCCGGGAATTTGGGCAGGGGATGGTACTGCTTTTCCGGAGAGGCGTGGGTGAACAGCAGATCTACATCCAAAGTCACCGCGTAGACTCTTTCGTCAATTCCGTAATTCTCCGCTACCTTGGGATGGATCTGGCCGAAGTAACCCAGCACGTCGTCACCGGCGGAAAGCTTGGCGCACTGCCCAGGATGGAAGGCAAACTGGTCACGTACAGCCTCGATGTCCCAGTTATACAGGGAAATTTGGTCGAACAGCGCCTCGACAATGCCCTTTACGGTGAAGAAATCCAAACCGTCGCCGCCATAAAAGCCGCAGATCAGCTTGTTCTTTTCTACAGGCAGTTCATTTTCCGCAGTGGGAATGTATTCTCTCGCAATTTCAAACAGATGAGCGGAAGCGTTGCGGTTGTTGTAGTTCCGCTGTAAAATCTCCAGCATAGAGGGAAGAGCCGTGGTCCGCATAATGCTGGTGTCCTCACCCAAGGGATTGCTGATGACCACGCTTTTCCGCAGGGGAGAATCAGCGGGCACCAAAATCTTGTCGTAAACCTTAGGGGAAACGAAGGAATAGGTCATGATCTCGCTTAAGCCGGCGGCCAGCATGGTGCGGCTGATGGTTTGGTCGAATTTCTGGCGGGCGGAATATTTTCCCTGGGCTCCGCCCCGGATCGAAGTGGAGGGAATCTTATTATACCCATAAAACCGTGCGATTTCCTCGGCAATGTCCGCTTTATGAACCAGATCGGGCCGATAGGTGGGAACGATCACAAGATCACCGTCGAACTGGCAGCCCAGCTTGGACAGAATCGTTCTCATTTCTTCTCCCGAAAGGCTCAAATCCAGGAACCGGTTGATCCAGTCCGCTTCCAGAGGAATTTTGCGAGGCAGGGCCTTGGAGTGATCGTCCATGATAATGCCATCCATCACGTCGCCGGCGTCCAGCAGCTCTACCAGCTCGCAGGCGCGGTTTAAAGCGGGGATACAGTTGTTGGGATCCAGGCCCTTTTCATAACGAGAGGAAGCGTCGGTTCTCATTCCCTGGTCTCTGGCAGTGATCCGGACGGAGCTGCCCAGGAAATTCGCGGATTCAAACACGATGGTGGTGGTGTCGTCCACAATGCCGCTGTATTCGCCGCCCATCACGCCGGCGATTGCCACCGGTTTGCCGGCGTCAGCGATCACCAGCTGATTATCGGTGAGCACATGGTTGGTGCCATCCAGAGTGGTGATTTTTTCGCCGTTTTTTGCCCGACGTACCCGGATTTTTCCCTCGTCGATGGATCTCAGGTCAAAGGCGTGCATGGGCTGGCCGTATTCCAGCATGACGTAGTTGGTAATGTCCACGATGTTGTTGATGGGACGAACCCCCATAACCCGCAGCCGCTCCCGGAGCCAGCGGGGAGAAGGCTTGACTCTTACGTTTTTCACGATCCTGGCGGAGTAAATGGGGCACAGGTCTGGTGCCTCGATTTTCACATCCAAAAGGCCGGCGCAGTCGCCGTGTCCGGCTTTCACTACCGGGGTATGAAGCTTTAGTTCCTTATCAAAGGTGGCGGCGGCCTCTCTGGCCAAGCCGATGACGGAGAAGCAGTCCGGACGGTTGGAGGTAATTTCAAACTCCACGCCGGTGTCGTTCAGGCCGATGACGGAACGGATATCCTGTCCCAGCTCGCACTCCTCCTGGAGAACGAAAATGCCGTCCTCGATAGCGTAGGGGAAGTCGTGAGCGGTCAGTCCCAGCTCGCCCAGGGAGCACATCATGCCGCAGCTTTCCACGCCTCGAAGCTTGCCTTTTTTGATTTTGGTGCCGTTTACCAGGGTGGAGCCGTCTAACGCCACCGGAACCTTATCGCCGGCCGTCAGATTGCTGGCGCCGGTGACGATTTGAATGGGCGCCTCGCCGCCGGCGTCTACCTGGCAGACTACCAGTTTATCGGCGTCGGGATGCTTTTCAATGGAAAGCACTTGGCCTACCACTACTTTATCTAATTTTTCGCCTTCGATTTCCCAGCCCTCGACCTTGGAGCCGCTCATGGTCATCGCCTCTGCGAACTCTCTGGGGGACATAGGGTCTAAGGTGACGAATTCGCTGAGCCATTTCATGGATAAGTTCATTTTCTTTGTCCTCCTTCCTTAAAACTGCTTTAGGAATCTCACGTCGTTCTCATAGAACAGACGGATGTCGTCGATATTATAGCGGCGCATGACCACGCGCTCCAAGCCCATGCCCAGCGCGAAGCCGCTGTAAACCTCGGGATCGATGCCGCAGTTGGAAAGCACCTTGGGATGGACCATGCCGCAGCCTAAAATCTCGATCCAGCCCTCGCCCTTGCAGAGACGGCAGCCCTCGCCTTTACAGTTAAAGCACTGAACGTCTACCTCGGCGGAAGGCTCGGTAAAGGGAAAGTGATGGGGACGGAACCGAACCACGGAGTCCTCGCCGTAAAGGCGCTTGATAAAGGTTTCCAGAGTGCCTTTCAGGTCGGCGAAGGTGATCCCTTTGTCCACCACAAGGCCCTCGATCTGATGGAAGAGGGGAGAATGGGTGGCGTCCAGGGCGTCGGAACGGTAAACCCGTCCGGGAGAGATGATCCGGATAGGGGGCTTTTTCTGCTCCATGACCCGCACCTGCACCGGGGAGGTCTGGGTTCTGAGCAAAATATTATCATTGATATAGAAGGTGTCCTGGGTATCCCGGGCCGGATGGTCCTTGGGAATGTTCAGGGCCTCAAAGTTGTAGTAGTCGGTTTCCACCTCGGGACCGTCGGCGATTTCAAAGCCCATGCCGATAAAAATCTCCTTGATCTCATCAAGGACAATGGACAGGGGATGCTTGGCGCCAAACTGGGGGCGCTTTCCCGGCAGGGTCACATCCAGCTTCTCGCTTTCCAGCCGGGCAGCCATTTGGCTTGCCTTGATTTCCGTCAGACGGGTCTCGATATCCGTTTCGATCCAGGAACGGACCTCGTTGGCCAGCTGGCCGATCACCGGGCGCTCCTCCGGAGAGAGCTTTCCCATCTGCTTTAAAATACCGGTGAGCTCTCCCTTTTTCCCTAGAAACCTTACACGAAGCTCGTCGATTTCCTGAGGAAGCTTGGCGTTGGCTAACGCGGCCGCCGCGCGGCTTTTGATTTCTTCCAACTGCTGTTTCATTGTTTTCACCTCATCAATATTGTCTTGGACACGGTTAGGGACGTTTTATCAGCAGGCAATAAAAAAACGCCTGCGCCCCAACAGAAAGGGACGAAGACGTATCTCCGCGGTACCACCCTAATTTTTGCAGCAGAGCAAACACTCTTTCGGCGGATAACGGTGCCGGCCGTCATGGCCTACATAAGAGGTTCAGCCATGCCGCTCCAAAGGGAACTTCATCCTTTTACAGTAATAGCCGGACTTTCAGCATGAAAAACATACCCGGCCTCTCTGAAAAACCGCTCTAAAGGACTACTTCCTTTTTCACTGCGTTCTCTTAGCTTACAAATAAATATACCACTATTTTGTGGATTTTGCAAGAGATTTTTTTCTTAAGCGATATTCATAGTAATTTCATTGTAATCCGAATTTTCTTATGATATACTGAATAGCAGAATATATTTTGGGAGGAACATCCATGGACGTTTTTGTTGAACAGATTGTAAAAAAGCGCAATACCACGAAGGATATCGCGGTAATTGTGGGCATTATTCTTGCGGCTTTGATTTTATGCTTCGTATTTGCCATTATTCTTCCGGCGCTCGTGCCGATTTTGGGAACCCTTTCCTTGTTTTTGGTGGCCGGTACAATTTTCGGTGCGTATTGGCTGATTTCCAGCATGAATCTTGAATTTGAATACGCAGCGACCAATGGGGATCTGACGGTTGATAAAATTATCCACCGCAGAAAAAGAAAGCGCGTTATTAACCTGGATTCCAAGGACATAGAGACAATGGGAAAATATAAGGCGGCGGATCACGCTCAGAAGCGTTACGACAAACGGATCAATGCCGCGCGGGATGAAAACGCCGAGGATTGCTGGTATCTTACCATGCGCCACAACCAGTTTGGAAATATCCTTTTGACCTTTTCACCAGATGAGCGTACTCTCAGCGCCCTAAAGCCCTTTATCAAGCGTCAGCTGGCGGTGGAGGTGTTTGGCAGAGATGCCTTCCGTCGGACTTGACCTGGTCGAGATTGGCCGCGTTCAGAAAGCGATGAAGCGCAGCCGGTTCTGCCGGAAGATCTTAGGCGGTGAGGAATACCGGCAGCTGGAAAAGCGGGGCTTCCCGCCTCAAAGCGTGGCGGCGAGCTTCAGTGC
>OHEC01001056.1_pt1 | contig 11997 bp, 11 predicted proteins | sample 1567141 | NCBI WGS metagenome assembly OHEC01 (sample SAMEA3879567, study PRJEB24766) | human gut metagenome | biome: human-associated habitat; feature: feces | place: USA | collected 1985/1987 | reverse complement strand
CCTTCGGTACCGGCAAGCTTGACGACCAGCTTCTTGCGAAGGCCATTCAAAAAGTGTTCGATCTGCGTCCGGCGGCGATTATCCGAGCGCTGAAGCTGAGACAGCCGATCTATCGGAGCCTTGCGGCTTACGGTCACATGGGCCGGGAGGATCTGGGCGTAGAATGGGAAAAGCTGAATCGGGTAGATGAGCTGAAAGCGGAAGCGGCTAAGCTGGCGTAAACAGAAAGAAATCCGGGATTTGGGGCTCCAGAATCCCGGATTTTTTATTTGAGACGATACAGCCTGACTGTGGCGGTTCTATAAAAGCAGAGGGCATGAAACGTTGAAAGCAAGGAATTAGAAAGGCGCTCCTTTAACGGTAACTGGCGCTGTAAAGCGGCGGCTGGTTTGCGGCCGGACCGCGTCAAAGCCAATGCGGGCGCCGCAAAATCAGGAATAGGGAAGGCTTACTAGTAATGAGCCTGAACAGGCCGGTGTAGGGTATTATGCGTTGGCCGGCCAAGCAGATACGCCGCAGCAGAAACCGTCTCGTAAAAATGTACCTGCTGGATCAATGAATGCTTAGCGTTAAATCGGGAAGGGGCTGCGGCCTTTTCACGCTTTAACCAAGCGGCTGGGAAAGCTGCGGCGATAGAAACCAATCGCACCCATAGATCTATTCAAGCGGTATGCTTATATTAGGATGGCTTTTTAGAGTGTAATGTGTGATTCAGATCCCTATGGATAGGATAAGCGATACTGGAATAGCAGCGAAAAGGGCGGCGGTAATCTCCGCCTTTTTATATTTGAGCGTTCTGAGAGGAAAAACGCGCTAAGATTATGTCACAGGATAAGCCCCGAGAGAATAAGATAGCGTGAGGTGATAGGAATGCTTGAAACAATTTCTGCCATAATCTGCGTGCTGTTTATCATTATCGGGTTAGTGGAAGTCTTTCGAAGTATTGTTTTGTTTGTTCTCCGGCCGAAGGGAGAGGATACCGCTATGACCATTGTTCCCATTTGCGGGCATAATGAAGAGGCCGAATATCTTTTGAGAAGCGCCGCCGCCAGAGTGAAGTGGGCTGACAACGGCAGAGAGCGCCGGGTCATCTGCTTGGATTGCGGCATGGATTTGGAAACTAGGATGATCTGCGAAAAGTTGGTTCATTCCTATGGGTTTATGGAGCTCTGTACGATGGAAGAGCTTCAAGGCATGCTGCGCGATCAGTGCTTCTAGCCGGCCCGGTCTTTTGGCAGGGGGCCGGCTCTTTGTTCCAATTTCTGCCGTGCGGCAGGCAGTTCATTTTCTCTGTTTAAATGGTAAAGTGCTTTTTGGCAATGCTAAAATTTAAAGATAACGACTGGGAACAGGAAGGCTGCGGCCTGTGGCCTGCGGCGGAGAGGACGGCTGGAAGGATAAGGTTTCTTTTTCATGAAGTAAGCCGCAGGCTTCCATGGGAAAGCAGCCAGAGTGCGGAGAAAAAAGTCCCTGCGCGGCTTAAGGGCTCCAGCTAAGGAGGCTCCTGAGTTCGAGAAGGTACGCCGTATTTTCTGTTAAGCCCTATGCGGCGGGGCGTTTTTGTGTTATCATAAGGGTACAAAAACGTAAGACGGTGAAAGCCGGTGTCCAGCGGCTGAAAAGGGCCTGTAATACAATAAGAGGTTTTTCAGCTTTTAAAACGGCTTTGCTGATTTGACGTTAAAGACCACTGTATAGAAAAGGCAGACGTAAAACGGGGATGAGGCAATGGGTGAAAATCAGTTGTTGGAGCTGACCGGCTCGGTGGAGCAGGTGATCTACCGCAATGAGAAAAACGGATATACAGTGCTTTCCCTTTTGGCCGGAGACGGCGAGGTAACGGCGGTAGGCACTTTGCCTTGGGTAAACGCAGGGGAGACTTTGCGCTTGGTAGGCGAGTGGAAAACCCACCCGAATTTTGGCACACAGTTCGCCGCAGTGGCCTGCGAACGGTTCCAGCCGGCTGGAGAAGGGGCGATCCTGCGCTATTTGTCATCCGGCGCCGTGAAGGGGATCGGCCCGGTCATGGCCGCAAGGCTGGTAGACGCCTTCGGTGATCAAACCCTTGAGGTTTTAGAGAACCATCCCGAGCGGCTGGCCTCAGTCAAGGGAATTTCCAAGGCAAAAGCCCAGCAGATCGCTTCAGAGCTTCATAATCTTTCCGGAATCCAGGAGGTCATGTCCTATTTAGGAGCTTTTGGCATTTCGCCGGAGGAAGCGCTGCAAATTTGGAAGGTGTGGGGAGACGCGGCGGTAGAGATGATTCGTATGGATCCCTATGTCCTTTGCCGGGAGCCGGTTTCCATTGACTTTGAGCGGGTGGATGCGATTGCTGCCTCTCTGGAACGGCCGCACGATGAAAGGGGGCGGATTCGGGCGGGAATCTCCTATGTGCTGCTGCACAACATGAACAACGGGCATACCTGCCTGCCCAAGGACCGCTTGCTGCCTGCCGCCGCCAGCTATCTGGAAATCGAGGAAGAACTGGCGGATGAAATCCTATATGAGATGATCCAGGACTTGACGCTGGAGCTGGATTTAATCAACGGCAGAGAGTTTATTTTTACGCCGAAAATGCATCAATGCGAGATCTATATCGCGGCCAGAATGCTGATGATGCTGAATTTTCCCGCCCAGAGCATCACCGGTGTGGAGGAAGCGGTGGCCGCCATTGAGGCGCAAAGCGGGATACAATACGCCCAGCAGCAGAAACAAGCAATCACAGAAGCGCTTTCTAAGGGAATGCTGATCCTGACCGGAGGCCCGGGCACGGGAAAGACAACCACTTTGAACGGCATTTTAAATATTTTAGAACAAAATGGGGAACGGGTGTATTTAGCCGCTCCCACGGGGCGGGCTGCCCAGCGGATGTCGGAGGTGACCCGGCGGGAGGCCAAAACGATTCACAGGATGCTGGAAGTGGAATGGGATCCACAGGACAGGCCGGTGTTTACCCGCAACGAGAAAAATATGCTGGATTGCGATACCTTGATTCTGGACGAGCTCTCTATGGTGGACAACGCCTTGTTTGAGGGGGTTCTGCGGGCTCTTCCTCTGGGCTGCCGTTTGATTTTAGTAGGAGATACAGACCAGCTTCCCTCTGTCGGTCCAGGAAACGTATTAGGGGATCTTATCGCTTCGGGGCTGTTGCCAGTGGTACAGCTGACAGAGATTTTCCGCCAGTCCATGCAAAGCCTGATCGTCACCAACGCTCATCAGATCGTCCAGGGACAGATGCCGGAGCTTGGGAGAAAGGACGGCGACTTTTTCTTTTTGCCGAACCAGGATCCCGTTTCTATCCGGGATACCATTGTGGATTTATGCCTGCGCCGGCTGCCGGCCTCCTACGGATATTCTCCGGTATTTGATATCCAGGTGCTGTCTCCCGGCAGAAAAGGGGAATTAGGGACGATTGCTTTGAACCAGTCGCTGCAGTCGGCGGTCAATCCTCCGGAAAAGGGGATAAAAAAAGAGATTACCGTCAACGGTGTGCTGCTCCGGGAGGGCGACAAGGTGATGCAGGTGAAAAATAATTATAATATTCCCTGGGAAAAGGATGACGGCACCTTAGGGGAAGGCGTGTACAACGGCGATGTAGGAATTTTGCTGGAGGTAGACCGAACCGGCAGCGCTGCGGTGCGATATGACGACAAGGTGGCCGCTTATGATTTGGAAAGCATCGGAGATCTGGAACTCGCCTACGCGGTTACGGTGCATAAAAGCCAGGGCAGTGAGTTTGAGGCTGTGGTGATGCCTATGTATCCGGGCCCCCGGCAGCTATACTACCGAAACCTGCTGTATACCGGCGTTACCCGGGCGAAAAATCTTCTGGTGATGGTGGGAACTCCGAAAACTGTGGAACGGATGGTGGAAAACAACCGTAAGACTAAGCGGTATACAGGACTATGCTACTTCCTGCTCCGAGCTGCGGAGGAAACGGAATGAAATTTTTGAGAAAATTACTAAGAAGCTTTTATCCCGCCCGGTGCCCCTATTGCGGCAAGGTTACCAGACCCTTTGGGGAGGGCTGTAAGAACTGTGTGTCACAGAATCCGGCGCAGTCGAAAGCCTTTTGGATTTATCATCCATATTTGAGAAATGATAACATTGAGCTTATTTGCTGTAGTGCCTGGCCTTACTGGGACAAGCCGAAAGCGGCGGTGCTCCGATTTAAATTTCACGGTCGGCGGGAATACGCGGAGTCCTTCGGCCTTTCTATGGCCAGGAGCGTAAAAGAAAACTTTTCTTCCGTTACATTCGACTTGGTTTGTGAAATTCCCTTAACCAAGCGCCGCCGCCGTGAAAGAGGCTTTGATCAGGCTCGCCTGCTGGCCAAGGAGCTGGCGCGCGGCCTAAAGCTGCCTTGCGTCAGTGCTTTGGAAAAGCCAAAGGGGAACCGAATCCAACATGAGTTGTCGTTTGCTGAGCGATGGGAAAATGTAAAGGGGGTTTACCGGCTGAAAAGGACGATTGATGTTCGGGGAAAAACTGTTTTGCTTTGCGACGACATCGTTACCAGCGGCGCGACAATGTGGGAGGCGGGGAGAGTACTGCTTCAGCACGGTGCGAAGGCGGTGTACGGCGTCAGTCTCTGCCGGGCCAAGAAGTGGGGAACGGAAGGTTGAAATTTACCCACAGGTATACTATAATAAATCTATATGTAGCCTATCCAGGCTGAAACGATAAAAGAAGCTGTACAAAGAGAAAAAAGGACAGGAGGCGTTTTCTTTGCTGGGAACAGATGCCGCAATTGATCTTGGGACATCCAGAACTCGAATTTATCTTCCGCAACAGGGAGTTGTGATAGATGAGCCATCCGTGGTGGCTGTGGACAATATGACGGAGGAAATTATCGCCATCGGCCAGGAGGCCTATGAAATGGTGGGACGTACCTCTCAGAGGCTGACGGTAACTTATCCGCTGGTAAACGGTGTAATTTCAAATTTTATCCTTGTGGAGCAGATGGTCGGCTATTTTCTAAAAAAGGTCAGCTCCAGCATGGTGTTTATGCCCCGGGTGGTGGCCTGTATTCCAGGCGAGGTGACCGAGGTGGAAAAACGCGCTGTGGTAAATTCCATCAGCACTGCGGGCGTGCGGAAAATCTGTCTGATCGAGGAGCCGATTGCTGCGGCTATGGGGGCGGGAATTGATATTTTTACCCCTCATGGTTCCTTAGTGGTAGATATCGGCGGCGGAACCACTGACATGGCGGTGGTGTCTTTGGGCGGCGTTTCCGCAATGCGTTCTGTAAAGCTGGCGGGAACCCATTTCGACGAAGCGATCATCAAATATATGCGGCGGAAATATAATCTGATCATCGGCCAGAAAACGGCGGAAAACGCGAAGACCACCATTGGTTGCGTGTATCCCAAGGAGGAGCTTTCCTATTATGTTATGAAGGGCCGCAATGGCCTTTCCGGGCTTCCCCAAGCGGTGACGGTATCCTCGGATGAGATGCTGGAGTGCCTCGTGGAATGTGGGATGCAGATAGCCAGGGAGATCCAGGATATGCTGGAAGAAACCCAGCCGGAGCTTGTAGCGGATATTTACGCCGAGGGCATTGTCCTGACCGGAGGAAGCGCGCGACTTTACGGATTTGATAATCTAATTGCGAAGAAAACGAAGCTTCCGGTTCATGTGGCGGAAAATCCGGATCGCTGCGTGGTGCTAGGCGCCGGCAAAGGCTTGGAATATATTGATAAAATGGATCAAAAGGGAGAGGGAATGCTGAATCCCCTTTTGGCGGAATATTGAAGAATCGTGAATTTTAGTGAAAAAAGGCAGGCTGAGAAAATTCTCAGCCCGCCTTTTTTCGCCTTGACTGCGTCACAAGGAGCACAAAATGGCTGTGACGCAGAAGCCCGGCATTTTTAGAATCGTTCTGACTCGCGTTCAGATCTTTCTGTGATACTGAAACCCTGAAACAGATTTTATAGAATACGTAAAGTCTCAAATCCTTATTTTCCGGTTTGCTTCTCCTGCCCCTGAAGGCGTTTTAAGATCATATCAGCACATTGGTAAACGTTACCGCCGCCTAAGGTCAGAATTAGGTCTCCCGGCTCAGCGTGGGCGGTGACGTAATCTGTGATTTCCTCAAAGGTGTCAAACCAAACGCTGCCGGGGATTTTATCCGCCAAATCTTTCGTGTAAATATGATAAGTGTTGACCTCGCGAACCGGCAGAATCTCAGACATCACGACCCGGTCGGGAATAGACAAAGCTTTGGCGAAATCCTCTAAAAGCAAGGCGGTTCGGGAATAGGTGTGGGGCTGAAATACTGCCCAGACGGTATGAAAGCCCATTTTCATGGCGGCTGTCAGGGTAGCGGAAAGCTCTGTGGGATGATGAGCGAAATCATCGGCTACCATAATGCCGCTTGGATTACCCAGCACCTCGAACCGGCGGTGAACCCCGGTAAAGGCATGCAGGCTTTTAGCGATATCTTCAGGGCTGACTCCCAGAGTGTGAGCGGCTGCGGCTGCGGCAAGAGCGTTGTAAATATTGTGCTCTCCCGGTACGCTTAAAACGATCTCCGCCAGCTTCTCGCCCCGATACATTAGGGAAAACTCCTCGCACACGCCTTTCTTTTCCGCGATGCTTCCTGCGTAATAATCATTGGTGTCCTTCATGCCAAAAGTAACCGCAGGCAGGCTGACGCCCGCAATGGCCTTTTGCGTGTTGGCGTCGTCGCCATTTACCACCAGCCTTTTCGTGGTTTGCAAGGCAAACTGATGAAAGGACTTTATAATATTGTTCAGATCCTTAAAATAGTCCAAATGATCGGCGTCAATATTTAAAATGATGGAAACCGCCGGCGTCAGCTGTAAAAAAGTGTCCACATATTCGCAAGCCTCGCACACCATGATCTCGCTGCTGCCTACACGGCTGTTTCCGCCCAAAAAGGGCAGCTTGCCGCCGATGATAGCCGTAGGGTCTTTGCCGCTCTGTACTAAAATCTGAGTCAGCATGGCGGTGGTAGTGGTTTTGCCGTGAGTACCGCTGACCGCCACCGCGTCGGCGTATCTGCGGCACACGATACCCAGCATGACGCTGCGCTCCAGAGTGGGAATCCCTTTTTCTCTGGCGGCGGCCAGCTCTGGGTTATCCTGCTTCACCGCGGCGGTATAGACCACCGCTTCCGCGTCCTTAATATTCTCCGCCTTGTGCTCGGTATATACCGGAATCCCATAAGCTCGGATCCGCTGAAGAGTGTCTGACTCGAAAATATCAGAGCCGGTGAGGGAAAAGCCTTCCTTATGAAGAATCTCGGCCATAGGGCACATGCCCGAGCCGCCGATCCCGATGAAATGGAGCCGGTGGATCCGGTCCAAAAGATCTTGATGTTCCAAACTGCTGCACACTCCTGTCAAATTTTGCATATGTTTCTATTATATTGCGTTTGCTGAAGAATTTAAACACTTTTTTATAAGTTTTACAAATTTATCACCGCTGCCCCCTTGCGGCCATACTATGGTAAAGAGACGGGACATGGATTTCTCTTAAATAAGACGGGGAATGGGTCCCGAAAAGGGCCTGCGGCGTTCGGAAAATGCCGGCAGGCTGAGCCTGTTTTATGGAGGTTGTACCTAATGATTGAAATAAACAGCTTCGGGGTGCTGGGCGGGGATCAGCGGCAGGCGTCCATGGCGGAGTCCATGGCGGCGGATGGCTATCCCGTGCTCTGTGCCGGTTTGGAGCATGTAAAAGGGAAAAACTTAAAAAAGGCCGGATGGCAGGAGGCGCTGAAAGCGGACTATATTATCCTGCCTCTTCCGGTAACAAAGGACGGCGTGACCCTGAACGCTCCTTATGCGGCAACGGAGCTTTTGCTGGATCGGGAATTCTTTGAAATGCTGAAGGGGAAAAAGGTGTTCTGCGGTATGAAAAACACTCTGCTGAAAGCGGGAGATTATTTTAAGGAGCTAACGCTTTTAGATTACTCCAAGCGGGAGGAATTCGCGGTAAGAAACGCGGTGCCTACGGCGGAGGGCGCGCTGGAGATCGCCATGGGAGAATACGACGGCATGATCGCTGGCTCCCGGTGCTTAGTGACCGGCTTCGGCCGGATCGGAAAGGTGCTGAGCGGGATGCTTAAGGGCATGGGGGCCAGGGTAACGGTCAGCGCCCGAAAGCCGGAGGATCTGGCCTGGATCGAGATTTATGGCTATACACCTGTTTCCACTGGGAAATTGAGCGAGCATCAAGGATTTGACTTTATTTTCAATACCGTTCCCACCATGATTTTTGACGCCTATACGTTGGCGAAAACCGCTCAAGGAGCGATTTTAATCGACCTTGCCTCGCTGCCCGGCGGGGCGGAATGCCGGGATGCACAAGAAAAAGCGAGACCGGGAGAAGTCGGCCTCGCTTTTTCTTTTCATTGATATATCTTAAATGGTGATGTTATCGCCTTTTAGACCCATCCATGCGCCCTGCTCCTCTAAGCCGGAATCGGGATGGGCAACCAGCCATTTGTTCTTGGCGAACAGCAGAGCGTCCTCCCCTTTCTTTTGGGGAACAAAATCCAAATCAGTATTGGTATCTCTGGACAAAACAACCACACTGCGGAAGCCCTCGCCGCTCACGTGGCAGGGAGCGTAGTGCAAGGTTGTGGCGTAAACCTCAATGGCAGCGCCCTTCGGCACAAGAAACGCCTCCACCTTTTGAGTGTCATAGGTATAATTGTCCAGATCAATATCCTGCTGGGCGCCCAGCAGCAGAACCATATCAGTGCAGGCCACGTTAATCTCGGAGCACCGATGGTATTCCAGAGCGTTCAGCTTTTTATTATGCCCGTTGCAGTAGCCAACCTGAATGGGAACGCCTCCAAAGCCTCGGTTTTGCAGCTCCTGAAAAACGGGAAGCCGCTCCAGCTCAGGGCTGGAAGCCACATAAACCACATCGTCGGGAATCTCAAAGCTGTCCATAGCAGCTATCAGGCCATCTAAATCATAGCCGGTGAGAACCTTACCGTATTTCAAAAACGCCGGGTCATTAATTGACTGAATTTTCACGAGAAAGACCCCCTTCTTCATGTTGTGCCCGAGCACGTGCCTTTTCTATAGTGTAATTCACAATGAGCGTAATGTCAAGATCTGAAAGAAAAAAGATATGAAACTTTTTTTCTCCGCATAAGGATAGAGGGAGGTGATCTTTATGAAAGAAACGGATAAGGTGAGGTTTGTGTTCGCGTCGGAGGAGACGGCACTGGCAGAAAAATTAAAGCTTCTGCTGTCGCTGCTGCTGGAAGCCGGCGGGAGCGGAAAATGATGGAGCCGGCGGCGCTGTATCTGCGGCTGTCCCAGGAGGATGGGGAGCGCTGGGGGGAATCTCAAAGCATTTCCAACCAAAGGACGTTTTTGACCCAGTACTGCCGAGAAAATGGCTTTACCGTATCCGGATGCTATATCGACGACGGCTATACCGGCACGAATTTCAACCGCCCAGGCTTCCAGAGGCTGCTTCAAGATATCGAACGGGGAGACGTAAAAACCGTGATTACCAAGGACCTTTCCCGGCTTGGGCGGGACTACATTGAAACCGGAAGGTATGTGGACCGCTATTTCCCGGAAAAGGGCGTGCGGTACATAGCCGTCAACGACGGAGTGGACACAGGCCGGGAGGAAAGCGCCGGCAACGATATGAGCGCCTTTAAAACGGTGTTCAACGATTTTTACGCCAGGGACGTGTCCAAAAAGGTCCGCTCCGCCCTGACGGCCAAACGGCGGGCCGGAGAATTTATCGGCGCGTGGGCCCCCTATGGCTATCAAAAGGACCCGGCCCGCCCGGGCAGGCTGGTGCCGGATCCGGACGGCGCCCTGATAGTCCGGCGGATCTACCGGGATTTTTTAAAAGGAGAAAGCGTCCGGGGAATTGCCAGAAGCCTAACCCGGGAAGGCGTTCCCACGCCCCTGGAAAAGCGGGGCGAAACCCGAAGCGGAAAAGGAGCCTGGAACGAGAGCACGATCCGGCGTATCCTTACCTGCGAAACCTACGCCGGAAACTTGACCCAAAACCAAAGCAAAACTGTCAGCTACAAGGTGAAGAAGCGGGTTCCCATCCCCAAAAAGGAATGGATCGTGGTCCCGAACACTCATGAGCCGTTAATTTCAAAGGAGGAATTTCAAATGGCCCAGCAGATTTTCAGCACAAGGCCCAGCCCCCAGGAACCCAAGGACCGGCATTTATTGTCCGGGCTGGTGTTCTGCGGGGACTGCGGTTCTCCCATGACCTTCGTCAAAGACGGCCCCAGAACCTATCTGGTTTGTTCCGCCAGCCGGCGGTATCCCGGTTCCTGCAGAACCCATTGTATCCGCGAGGACCAGGTGGAACAAACGCTGCTGGAAAGCCTGCGGTCGCTTTGTGAAAAGGTGGCTCCCCAAAGCCTTTACCCGGAATTCCCCAAAAAATCCAGGGAGCTGGCGGCAAAGGAACTGCGAAACGCCAAGGAGCAGCTGGCGTTTTACCGGCGTACCAGCCGGGAGGCGGAAAAATTCCCAAATATCCAGCGCCAGTTTTTAGGCTACTGCGAACTTTGGCAGCGGAAGGTTGACGCATTGGAAGAGGAACTGACCGCGGAAAACCCAGAGGACCGGCGGGAGCTGGCGGCGAAGGAACTGCTGCGGCTTGAACGGCCAGGCAGAACGGTAATCCAGGCCTTGGTGAAAAAAATTGTGGTTCATGGGGACAAATCCCTGGATTTCTATTTTTGCTTTCCTGATCCCAGATAGGGGCTTCCTTGCGGCGGAAAGAAAAACATGGTATGATACCTCACAAAGGGGAGATCGTATGAAGGAAGCCCAGTATCAAAAGCTGACGGCGTTTTGCCGAAAGACCAAAACAAGAGAAAAGATAATTGCCGGCGTTACGAAATATCTGCCGGATGTCATCGCGGTGGCCTATCCCGCCGCCGTTGCGGTACTGCTGGCGCGGGGATATCCGGAGCTGCTCCGGTTTGTTTTGGTGCCGCTGGCCGCCTTAGCGGCGGTAACGGCGCTAAGGCATGTGTTCCATGCCCCCAGGCCCTATGACAAGATGAATTTCCAGCCCCTGCTTTCCCACAAGCCGGGGGATTCCTTTCCCAGCCGGCATACGGCCAGCTCGGTGATTATCGCCATCGCCTTTTGGTACCTTTCGCCGCCCCTGGGCATAGCCGCGTCGGCGCTTGCGGCGGTGGTCGGGGTTTCCCGCGTCGTGGCGGGTCTGCATTATCCGAAGGATGTGCTGGCTGGGGCCGGCATCAGCGTGGCGATTGGTGTTTTAGGCTTTTGGGTCCTTTAACGGCGGGCGAAAATAGGCGGGCTTTTTTGTAAGGCGGCAGCGGGAACCGCATCCGGCGATTGTTCTGATTCAGCGCGATAAAACGCGGAAATCACTTCCGCAACGCAGACGCAACCAATTGTTGCGGAATAGTTGGTGGAGGCAACCTTAGAAATTATGATAGAATGGACCCAACAAAAATGGAAAGGAGAGGAAAACATGGCGGTTTCTATTTCGATGGCGCTCATTGTAATACTCTTTATCCTTGGGTTGGGTCTCTTTGTTTTTTTAACCGTGCTTTTGATCCGGGCGCTTTTAAAGTATTTAAGGTCAAATGAAGTCCGCAAGGAAAAAACAGTCGTTCAAAAGTCTCTGGGTGAAGCCCTGAAGGGGCATCGCGTACGATGCAAAATGACCCAGGAGTTTGTGGCGGAAAGCGTCGGCGTAAGCAGGCAGGCGGTGTCAAAATGGGAAAACGGAACGTCGGATCCCAGCACCTCAAACCTGTGCGTTCTGGCGAAGCTGTATGGCGTTTCCCCAGAGGAACTGCTGAAAGCAGTGGAAAAATAAGGATCTGATATATAAAAAGCCGGCGGGAATCTATCCCGCCGGCTTTTTTATCCGGTTTTCAATATTCTAACGGCTACCGCCGTATATGCGTTGTCCCTTGTTCCATTTTGCTATCCCCGGGGGTGGATTTTGAGGCAGCCCAACGGCTGGGGATTAACGCCCAAAGGG
>OHEC01001054.1_pt1 | contig 12007 bp, 9 predicted proteins | sample 1567141 | NCBI WGS metagenome assembly OHEC01 (sample SAMEA3879567, study PRJEB24766) | human gut metagenome | biome: human-associated habitat; feature: feces | place: USA | collected 1985/1987 | reverse complement strand
TTGCCTCTATGGATAATGTCCTTGCGGCCTCACGATTACTTGGAAATATGTACTTTGGTGCGAACACTTTGTATAAAGATACTGCCGAAAATATTTATATCCTTGCGATGACTCAGTCAGAACATACACGAAAGGATTTCAGTCGACTCTGTAATATGTTATCTGAATACGGTACATTAGAGAAGACCTCCGGCGCTACAATTGCTTTCCTCGGAGAGCATTGCAAAGTACTACTGGAAAATGATGCAGTACAGCAACTGGCTAATGTTTAAACAAAACTAAGAAAAATCTTTCAGGCTTATGCCTGACAATAAAAAGCGGATTCCAATTGGAGTCCGCTTTTTATTGTTCTATTTTCTGTTGTTCTGCAAGTACTACTTTCAGTCTATTCAAATTAGCTATAGGGTAAAATGTTTTAATCAGAGAGCAAATTTATATAATTTATCTGATAGTGAAGCAACTTCCGATAATAATAAATTATTAGGAAGTAAAAATCTGGTTTAATTCCGGCTAAAACATGAGATTTTACAGATAGAAGAAGAAAAATTATGGATACAAAATAATTTTTCAAGGGTGGTTTTACAGAAGGACTAGCTATTTTTTTACACTTACTGTAATACTACTTATGTCAAAATTGATAATTCCAGATAACATATCTGACATACTTATAGTATCATTGTTAAAATTAGCTGATTATTCCGATTAAGTTATCTTTGAAGGATTGGCAAGCCACCTTATTTACAGAAACTAAACCGTAATGGATGGTGAACTACGTATCGACATGTTCCCCAACTTAACTCCAGTCTGAGCAAAATGGGAGAACTAACAGAGAAACAGCCGAACTTCTTGCACGAAAAAGAACGGTGTTATAAAACAGAAGCCCACTTTTTCTTCACGACCTTCTATAATCTGAACTGGGATGCAAATGGTAAAATACCGGCGGAAGAAGTAGCCAACAGAGTAAATAGCACCCTTGAAAAGCATCTTGTAAATAAAGGAAAGTTCGGTGTAAACAATGTATTGCAAAAGAATTTTATAGTAGAACAAAAGCAAAAATAATAGACTTAGTTTGGTTATACCAGCACTTTCTTTAACAATAGAAGCCATGTCTATTATAAAATAGGGAATCTAAACGAACCGCTGAAAAGAGTATTAAAGTTCTCCATGACTATGTATAAAAGATTCGGACAAAGCCGATTATTGGCGCATTATTGTAAAAGCATAAACAAAAGAATAGCCCTATGATAATATTTATACCAACGTGAATCCGATATAACCACTCAAAACAGTCCCCCCCTTTACAAACTCATATTCTCTAAGCTACATCCTAATAACTACGAGAAGCAAATTTCATTTTCTGAACCAATCATCAAATCATACTTCGATACTATTTGCCTAATGCCCTCTGATCTTTCATAGTCTGGAAATACTTCTATCTACATAAACTGTCATAGCTTACATTCATAGTTACAACAAAGAATATCTCTCTGTATATCAAAAAACTTATCAAAGGTACCCTTTCATCATTACTCTATTTCCGATTTCCTATCTTCATCAGCACCAGCCCGATAACAATCCAGACCATCTCCCGCACCCGCGTAATCAGAGCGGCAAATACCCCATATGCTCCGGATAAGGACAAACCGGCTACCGCTAGGGCAAAGCCTCCTTCCCTACCCCCTAATTGCATGGGAAGAAAGAAAAGCAGATTGGCCAGTAGGGAAGAGAAAGCGACGATCAGAATACAACCGACAAAACTGACATCCGTAGTCAATACATTCAGAATCAACCAGACTTCAAGACACCCCACAATGCGAGCGGTATACTCTAACCCCAATGCCGAATAAAAGGTACTTTTGCGCTGTTGATGAAGCAGTGCTATCTGACTGTCTATGGTTTCCAGTTTTTCTTTGTGAAGTTCCGCGAAGCGGACTGCATGCTTCTTCAAGAAAGGGATATGACTGCCCAGACGTACGCATGCCACAGCCATACCGTTCCGGTAGCCTTTGATAAAAAGAGTGACAAGTAAAAGGCAGAAGAGTGTGATCAACCCCAAGACAATACCCATCCCCCAACCGACCGGATAAAAAAAGACATAAATCAACACCGAGCTGAGCCAGAAACAGAAATGCGAAAAGATATGCATCATCACATACAGGATGACCGAAGATGTGGCACGCTCCACTCCGACATATGAAGTAAGCTCCATAATCCGGTAAGGTTCCCCTCCCATAAGTCCCACAGGAGTGACATAATTCAACGCAAAACCGGAAACCGTGAATTTATAGAGCCGGGCGAACGACAATGAATTCACCGGACCGCTACTACGAAGAATGATATACCACGAAAGCGTATTAATCAGATAAATAAAAAGCCAAAGGACCAGAACCAGCGGCAGATAAAATCCGGCACGCCGCAGGTTGTCCAGCAGCTCATCATAGGACACATCGAAAGTGAACAGCATGATGATGACGGCCAGGATGCCAAAGGCCAAAAACAAATTACGAAATTTATTCTTCAAAACAATATACAATTTAACGCATCAAAGATAACGTTAATAATGTATACAATGATACAAGAATAGATCGTTTAACAAAACACTTTCTTGCACAGGCTGTTTTTAATGAGAAATTAAACCTAAACAAATTAACTATGGATTGGATTGTACATCAACTTAGGGTACACCCCGAGCTGGCTATCTTCCTGACCCTTTTTGTGGGCTTTTGGATTGGAAAAATCAAAATCGGAAAGTTCAGCCTGGGAGTTGTAACAAGCGTATTGCTGGTAGGAGTCCTTGTCGGACAACTCGACATCACCGTCGACGGACCTATCAAATCTGTTTTCTTTCTGCTTTTTCTTTTCGCCATCGGCTATAAGGTCGGTCCTCAGTTTTTCCGCGGACTGAAAAAGGACGGACTCCCTCAAATGGGGTTTGCCGCCATCATGTGTGTATTCTGCCTGATCATCCCTTGGATACTGGCTAAGATTATGGGGTATAATGTAGGTGAGGCTGCCGGATTACTGGCCGGATCGCAAACCATCTCTGCCGTAATCGGCGTGGCCGGAGACACGATTAACGAACTGAACATCTCTCCGGAAACCAAAGAAGCATATAATAACATTATCCCGGTGTCGTATGCCGTAACTTACATCTTCGGTACGGCGGGTTCCGCATGGGTGTTGAGTTCGATCGGACCCCGGCTGCTGGGCGGCGTGGCGAAGGTGAAGCAGTCTGCGCGCGATCTGGAGCAGAAGATGGGCGAAGACGTCAGCCTGAAAGCCGGCTTCGACCCGGCGGCCCGGGAGATCGTTTTCCGGGTTTTCAGCGCCGATAACGAATGGTTCGAGGGCGGGCGTACCGTCCACGAATTCGAAACCGTCATGCAGCGCGACGGAAAGCGTATTTTCGTCGAACGGCTCTGCCAGCAGGGGAAGGTCGTCGATGAGGTGACACCCCGGACAGTGATCCGTCCGGGCGATCAACTGGTCGTCAGCGGTCGCCGCGAATACGTCATCAGCGAAGAGAAGTGGATCGGTGCCGAAGTGTCCGATACGACACTGACGAATTTTGCCGTTCAGGTCCTTCCTGTCGTGGTCAATCGCAAGGGGGCTGCCGGGGAGAGGATCGGAAAGGTCTTGTCGGCTAAATTCATGCACGGGGTCAATATCCGGTCCATCGTGCGGGCGGGTGTGAAGATCCCCGTGCGGAGCGGAGCCAAACTCGATGCCGGCGACCGGATCGAATTGGTCGGGCTGCCGCAGGACGTGCGACGTGCCGCCGCACAGTTGGGTTTCAGCGATCCGGTGAAGACCGAGAGCAGCGTTCCGTTGCTGGGGCTGGGTATCTGTCTGGGCGGTCTGATCTTCGGATGGATGCTGGTGGCCAAGATAGGGGCGATTCCCCTGAGTCTGACCGTGAGCGGCGGCGTGCTGCTCGCAGGTCTTTTCTGCGGCTGGGCCCGTTCGCGGCGCCCGACTTTGGGAGGCATTCCCGAACAGACCGTGTGGTTCATGAACAATATGGGACTGAATACTTTCATTGCGATCGTCGGCATTTCGACCGGACCGTCGTTCGTCGCCGGTTTTCAGCAGGTGGGCTGGAGCCTTTTCCTGGTGGGGGCCGGTGCCACGACTCTTCCTCTGGTGCTGGGCGTGTTGATCGGCCGTTACCTGTTCCGTTTCAACGATGCCCTGACGCTCGGATGCGTCGCCGGAGCGCGAACGACTACGGCGGCTCTCGGTGCTGTCGAGGATACGATCGGCAGCAATGTCCCCTCGCTGGGATATACCATCACTTATGCCATCGGTAATACGCTGCTCATCATCTGGGGCGTGGTGCTCGTGTTGCTGTTGGCCTGACGGAGCCGGTCGATGATTCGGGCGGGTCTATGGTTTTCCATAGATCCGCTTTTTCGTGGTGTGAATCGCTAAAAGCGGATGAATCCGGCGGATTTTTGAAAAAAAATTGATTACTTAGCATTCTCTTTTAACGATTGCGACGATGAGTGCGAAACTGGCGAAGTACGACCGGTTGTACGAGCAGATCAAGGGCTATGTACAGACGACCGACGACATTTGGGCACGGCTGGCCACGATGGAGGCCGTGTTGCATCATAAGATGCAGACTTTTTTCTGGACAGGGGTGTATGCCCTTATCGACGACGAACTGATTGTCCGCTCGTACCAGGGGCCCGTTGCCTGTCAGAAGCTGCGGCATCATACGGGAGTTTGCTGGGCGGCGGTCAGCACGGGAGAAACCGTGATCGTGCCCGATGTGGAGCGGTTTCCGGGACATATCGCCTGTAATTCGAAATCCCGCAGCGAGATCGTCCTGCCGATTCGGGACCGGGAAGGGCGTGTGTTCGCCTGTCTGGATGTGGACAGCGACCGGTTGGATGCGTTCGACCGGGAGGATGAAGAGGGGCTGAAAAAGATTCTCTCCCTTCTTTTTGATTAGGCGGCGATCCTGCGTGGGCGGCGTATCGTATCTTCATCACCCGCGAAATCCGGTGCGTCTTTCAGCGATTGTCGTATAAAATAAATTCCGCTGACGCGGATGTCCGAGCAGATTCGGCGCTGCGTCGGCTCGATTATTTTTGTACCGGACAGGAGGCGGTTCGGCGATCTTTACGTACGAATCCGTACGATTATTCGCCTCTTTCTGATCCTTGCACAAAAAAATCCCGCTGTATTTTACAGCGGGATTTTTTTTGTATTTGGCATTTAGCGGATTACCGTTACGCGGTTCTCCTGCTCGGTCTTGAACGGAGACTTGGTGTCGCTGTAACCCTTGTACTGCAGGTTCTCGGCTTTTACGCCTTTCGAGATCAGGTAGTCGTAAACCTTCTTCGCACGCTGCTCGGCCAGGCGGGTATTCACGGCCTTCGAACCGGTTTGGGGATCGGCATGGCCTTCGATCACGTAAATCTTGTTTTTCGGCGCATTCTTGATTTGGGTAGCGATGATGTCCAGGCGGAGTTTCTCTTTCGGACTCAGCTCGGTCTGGCCGATGTTGAAGAAGGTGATGCCTTTGCCGGTCAGATAGATGTCATCGGTGTAGGCATTGCCGTCGAGCTGGTCGGCCGGGATAGGATTGGGACCCCACTTCGCCATTTCGGCAGCTTTCTTCGCGGCGGCAGCTTCGGCAGCGGCTTTTTTCGCAGCTTTGTTTGCTGCAGCCAGGTCATTGGCCAGTTCGGCGTTGTCGGCCTGTACAGCAGCCAGAGCCAGGTCGCGGTCGGCTATGACAGCCTGGTAAGCCATTACATCTTCGACGGTGTAGGGCGAAGCCTGTTTGAAGCCGCGGCGGTTGAAACGGTACGTAAGACCGATCGTGGCACTGTAGGCTGCGGCTACTTTCTGTGTTCCCGAATTCAGGATTGAGGGCATGTTGCTGCTGGGCAGCATCCAAGCCTTGAGTTCCAGTTCGATGTCCAGGGCCGGGCATACGCGGAACTTGTTCAGCAAACCGGCCGTGAAAGCGAACGAGTGGTCCGTCCCGTAGCCCCAGTCGCGCTGGAATTTGTCGGTGAAACCCGATACGTGGTAACCGAAGCCGGCGAAAGGCACTGCGTAATAGACGCGGTCGTCACGCTCGCCGCCGATCCAGTTCGACAGATTCACCATGAAGTCCATGTGCGTGAAGATGTACGGGTCTTTCATGTATTGGTTGCCGAATGCCGTGTCGTTCTGGTACTGGCCGCCCTGAATTTGCAGGCGGGCACCCATTACGGGGTGGAACCATTTGGTCAGCGAGAAGTCGGCCTGCCAGTTGATGTGGTTGAAGCGCGACGATCCGAAATCGTCTTTTCCCAGCGTGCCGTTGAAGACCATAATTTGGGCGCCTCCGGCGACGGTGATTTCCCAGTTGTCGAAGAAACGGTTGGTTTCGTAACCGGCCCAGCCTCGTCTCTTGGGCTGTTGCTCTTCTACGACGATTTCTTCTGCGACAGCGACAACCTGGGCTGAAGCGGCTGCGGCACAAAGAACGAGTGCCATCGTAATGAATAATTTTTTCATGTAGTTCGAATTTAATGTGTAATAATTTTTTGTTTTCGTGTATGTAAACCCTTACACGGGAGCTTGATTCATCTCTATATATCCTTTTGTAGAAGCTAAAAGCAAAGTCCGGGCCAAAAGCCCGGACCTCGTTTGACGTTTTGTATATTTTATTGTCTGTCGGCAGAGAATCAACCGCATTTCGAGTACCCGCAGGACATGCACGTAAGACACCCGTTCTGATAGGCCATCGTCTCCTGGCCGCAGCTCGGGCACTTGTCCTTGGTTTTGGTGCCGTCCGAGATATATTGCTTCAGTGCTCGTTCCACACCCAGCTTCCAGGTATTGATGGTTTCGCTGTTCAGGTGGAGCGATTCGATGAGCGATACGACGTTGGTGATCGGCATGCCGTGGCGCAGGACGCCCGAAATCAGCTTGGCGTAGTTCCAGAACTCTTCGTTGAACAGGCGCGAAATGCCGCCGATGGTGTTGGTGTAGCCGTATCGGTCGATATACTGGAAGTCGTACCGTTTCGAACCGTTCTCCTCGCGTACCTTTATAATAAAGCCCTTGTTGATTTTGGGCGGAATATACATGGCGTCCTCTTCGATTTTACCCGTGAAGATTTCGTAAGGGCGTCCATCCTGCAGGCCGACGAAGGCGATCCAGTTTTCGTTGCCGTTTTTGAAACGCACGATGTCCGCCGGGATCGATTTGGGGCGTTTGAGAATGGTCTGCCCGTTCTCCTCTTTTGCCGCTTTTTTCTTCTTATCGATCAGTACGCCTTCGCGGCAGCCGTCGCGGTAAACCGTTACCCCTTTGCAGCCGCACTCCCAGGCCGTGCGATATACGTCCGCTACGAGTGCTTCGGAAACGTCGTTCGGCAGATTGACCGTCACCGAAATCGAGTGATCGACCCACTTCTGAATTTCGCCCTGCATCTTGACTTTGGCCACCCAGTCGATGTCGTTGGCCGTCGCGCCGTGATAGGGCGATGCGGCTACCCACCGGTTGAGCTCATCGTCCGATATGTCTTGCAGTTTCGAGGTATCGTATCCGTTGGCTTCGAGCCATTTGACGAAGTTGTGGTGATAGACGTTGTACTCTTCGAACTTTTCGCCCATATCGTCCACGAAAGCCACTTTGGCATCCTGGTCCGAAGGGTTGATCTTGCGGCGACGCTTGTAGACCGTACGGAACACCGGTTCGATGCCCGACGTGGTCTGCGACATGAGCGAGGTGGTTCCCGTAGGGGCGATGGTCAGCATGGCGATATTGCGTCGTCCGTGTTTTACCATTTCGGCGTAGAGCTCCGGATCGGCCTCCCGGATGCGGCCGATCATCGGGTTCTTCTCCTCCTTGCGTGCATCGAAAATTTCGAACGCTCCGCGCTCTGCGGCCATCTTTACCGAGGCGCGGTAGGCTTCCAGTGCGAGGGTCTTCTGTACCTTCACGGCGAAAGCCGTCGCTTCGGGCGTACCGTAACGGAGTCCCAATGCTGCGAGCATGTCGCCTTCGGCCGTGATGCCCAGTCCCGTACGACGTCCTTTGCGGGCCATCGTGCGGATCTTTTTCCAGAGTTCGAGTTCCACGCGGCGAATGTCTTCGTCTTCGGGATCGGCGGCGATCTTATTGATGATCAGCTCGATTTTTTCCAATTCCAAGTCGATGATGTCGTCCATCATACGCATCGCCTTCTCGACGTGTTGCTTGAATTTCTCGAAGTTGAACGACGCTTCTTTGGTGAAAGGTTTGTCCACGTAACTCAACAGGTTGATCGCCAGCAGGCGGCACGAGTCGTAGGGGCAGAGCGGAATTTCGCCGCAGGGGTTGGTCGCCACGGTCGTAAATCCTTCGTCGGCATAGCAGTCGGGAATACTCTCGCGGATGATCGTGTCCCAGAACATTACGCCCGGTTCGGCCGATTTCCAGGCGTTGTGGATGATCTTGTCCCAAAGTTTCTTGGCGTCGATATCCTGCTGGTAGAGCGGTTTGTCCGAGTGAATCGGGAACTGTTGGTGGTATTTCTTCCCGGCGAGTGCCGCACGCATGAATTCGTCGTCGATTTTGACCGAAACATTGGCGCCGGTCACCTTGCTCGTATCGACTTTGGCATCGATGAAACGCTCTGCGTCGGGATGTTTGATCGAAAGGGTGAGCATCAGAGCTCCCCGGCGACCGTCCTGGGCCACTTCGCGCGTCGAGTTCGAGTAACGCTCCATGAAGGGGACGATACCGGTCGAGGTGAGCGCCGAGTTGAGCACCGGACTACCTGTGGGGCGGATGTGCGAAAGGTCGTGCCCCACGCCGCCGCGCCGCTTCATCAGTTGCACCTGCTCCTCGTCCATGCGGAAGATGCCGCCGTAGGAGTCTGCCGGATTCTTGTGGCCGATGACGAAGCAGTTCGAAAGCGAAGCCGCTTGGAAGTTGTTGCCGATACCGGTCATGGGACCGCCTTGCGGGATGATGTAGCGGAAGTGGTCGAGCAGTTCGAACACCTCCTGCCGGTTCATAGGATTGGGGTACTTCTTTTCGATCCGTTCGATCTCGGCGGCGATGCGCTCGTGCATATCGCGCGGAGTTTTTTCGTAAATATGGCCGTACGAATCTTTCAGGGCATATTTGCTTACCCAAACCGTAGCGGCCAGGTCGTCTCCGTCGAAATATTTTTTCGACGCTTCGACCGCTTCGTTGTAGGACACTTCGGTCGGGAGGCCCGGTTGTTTGTTGCTTGACATGATATCTTGAGTTTTATTTCTTTATGTCTTTACAGGAATCGGGACCGATGCAGGCTTGTTCCGTTCGGTCCCAACTATACAAATTTCCTGCTTTTCTTCGGGATTTTCGAATCTTCCCGCGACAAATTATTCCAAAGTTATCAACAATGGATAAAACGTGCGTCCCAGTGATCCGGGACGCACATTTTGGAAAATGGCGGAGTCGTCAGTCCTCGTTTTTCGCCCGGCAAGCCGGTTTGCCCGTCGTGCATCTATACGGCGAAGTGTTGAGCTTACTACCTCTGTAACATGATTATATAACTTTGTTGCCCCTGTGTTTGATGCTCCCTGTCGGGAGTTCTTTCCCGCTCTGCGGTCCGGTTTCCCTCCGACCGGATAGAAAACGGCGCGTCGGATTCGCGCATATGCACGCCGATCGCAGGCGGTTGCGGACAAGCCCGGAAAACAACGCGGAATCTCGCGTCGTTCGAGTATATATAATCGTTTTTATGGGCGGCGAAGCGCGGTCCTTCCGTCCGTGTTTCCGCTGACCGGACGCGTTTTACTTGACGGCGACCGCATCGATCTCGACCTTCGCACCCATCGGCAGCTTGGATACCTGATAGCAGATGCGTGCGGGCATATCCTTCGTAAAGAACGTGGCGTAAACGGCGTTCATCGCGGCGAAATCGGCGATGTCGGTGAGCAGGACCGTCGTTTTCACGATATCGGCGTGGGAATAACCCGCCTCTTCGAGGATGTGCCCCAGATTGGTGAGCGACTGGCGCGTCTGGTCTTCGATGCTTTCGGGCATCGCGCCGGTGGCGCCGTCGATCGGGAGCTGTCCCGAAATGTAGAGCGTGTCGCCGCACTTTACTGCCTGCGAATAGGGGCCCACCGCTTTGGGGGCTTTGGGAGATGCGATAATGGTTTTCATAGTGTCGTATTATTTTGATTCGTTAAAATTTATGGTTGAATTTTCTTTTTCGTTGTACCCGGTTCTCGTTTGATCGGAAATAGGGTGCGTGCTTTTTCGGTCGCAGGGTATGTCGGCAACCCCGTTTTTCGCCCCGTTTCGCATGAATGTTCGATTTTAAGTTCTATTTTCCTGCGACCGGGCCGTTTTTATCTTCGGGAACCGTGGCGGAGTACAAAGTTACGATTATTTTGGTTATGTTTGCACATATTTTGCTGGATAAAGATTCAAAATCGATAGCTTATGACACGTTTTATGAAACTGGCGGCACTCGCCGCCCTCGTGATGCTCGTAGCCTCCTGTTGTCCCTGCCGTAAACATCGGAAAGGCGACGGCAAACCTTTTGTCGGTACCGAATGGCAGCTTGTGCAGCTCAACGGTCGTGCCGTACCGGTGGAAGGCGACCTCTTTACCGTCGTTTTCGGTGAGGACGGACGTCTTTCGGGGCTCGGAGCCTGCAACCGGTTTATGGGTTCCTACCAAACCACGGAAACAGGCGGTCTGACCGTCGGTCAGAACATGGCTTCGACCCGGATGTTCTGCCCCGATTTGGATCGGGAGCAGGCTTTCGGCGACGTTTTGTCGGGAGCGACTCATTATGAAGTGGACGGCGATATGCTGATGCTTCTTACCGACGGCGAACTGCGGGCTGTTTTGCAGGCCAGATAGCCGGATTGCGCGGATTTTGCGGCGGAGGAACCTTTCGGGGTTCCTCCGCCGGTATTTACAGGGAGTTGTATTTCCTCTTTTGTCCGTTGTTTCGATCATCGGGTTTTTCGTTCCGTTTTTATTATTCTATTGTGTGAAATTTCTGTTACAGAGAAATAATGCGTCTTATATTTTGTTATATTTGTAACAATATAGGATGCGTGCGGGCTGCGTTGAAGTAGATCCGCCTGGCGTTCAGTTTTCATTCGTTAGTCACATGGCCGGACTTTATTTCCATATTCCTTTTTGCCGCAGGATTTGCGCCTATTGCGACTTTTTCAAAAGCGCCGAGGTGGGGCGTGTCGATTCCGTGCTGGATGCGATGGGGCGCGAATTGGACGGAGCCGTCGATTGGCTCGCCGACCGTCGGATCCGCACCGTCTATTTCGGCGGCGGGACCCCGTCGCTCTGCGATCCCGCCCGGTTGCAGGGACTGGCGGACCGGGCGGCGACGCTGCTGGATTGCAGCGGTGTGGAGGAGTTTACCGTCGAGGCCAATCCCGACGATATGACCGAAGAGTGGCTGGAGGCGCTGGCCCGTACGGGTGCGAACCGGTTGAGCGTGGGCGTGCAGTCTTTCGACGACGACGAGCTGCGGCTGATGAACCGGCGCCATACCGGTGCGCAGGCTGTCGAGGCTGTGCGGAGGGCACAGGCTGCGGGTTTTGCGAATCTGACGATCGACCTGATCTTCGGCGTTCCGGGTTTCGGCGGGAAAGTGTTGCAACGTAACCTCGAACAGGCTCTGGCGCTCGGCGTGCAGCATATTTCGGCATACCATTTGACAGTAGAGAAAAATACGGCCTTCGGGCGTCGCCTGGAGCGCGGGCGGTTCTCCGAGGTGGACGAACAGGTGAGCGAACGCGAATACCTGGAGGTGCACCGAACGCTGACCGGGGCTGGATTCGAGCATTACGAAGTGTCGAATTATGCGCTGCCCGGCTGCCGGGCCCGTCACAATGCCGCCTACTGGTCGGGCGACGAGTATTTGGGCATCGGACCTGCAGCCCACTCCTTCAACGGAAAGTCGCGCCGCTGGGCCGCTGCGTCGATCGACGGCTACTTGGCCGGTGCCGGAACGGAGGCGATTTACGAACAGGAGCGGCTT
>OHEC01001047.1_pt1 | contig 12075 bp, 9 predicted proteins | sample 1567141 | NCBI WGS metagenome assembly OHEC01 (sample SAMEA3879567, study PRJEB24766) | human gut metagenome | biome: human-associated habitat; feature: feces | place: USA | collected 1985/1987 | reverse complement strand
AGGCCCTCGGTGATATAGACCTCTTTGTCCCGGGTGATAAAAATCGCCTGGGCGTCATAATGTTCCAGAACGGACAAGCTGTTATCCAAGCCGAGCACAAAGCAGGCGGTGGAGAGCAGGTCGGAAAGCACACCGGTTTGAGCTACGACCGAAACCGACAACAGATTATTTTCTACCGGGTAGCCAGTGGAAGGGTCTAAAAGATGATGATAAAGGATCCCATCCTGTTCGAAATATTTTTCGTAGACGCCGCTGGTGGAAACAAAACCCTCAGAAAGCTCTAAAACTCCCATGCCGGCGTCGCTGTCGTCTACGCTTTTATCCGGATCGCGCACGGAAATCCGCCAGTTTTCCTGGGTGAGCCTGCGGCCCATCACGCCGATGCTTCCGCCCACGGCGATGACGGCGTTGTCCACGCCGGCGTCGCGGTAGGCCTGCAGAGCCGCATCGCAGGCGGCGCCCTTTCCGGCAGCCCCGAGATCCACGGCTTCCAGCTCCTTCGCAAGCCGGGCGGTGCAGGCGGCGTCATTTAAAGCTAAATCCTGGTAATTTACATAAGGAAGAAAAGCGTCAATCTCTTCACGGGCAGGCACCTGCTGGTTATCTCCGCCGAAATCCCACAGGGAAGAAAGAGGATAGATGGTCGGATCAAAGGCTCCTCCGGTTTCCTCGGCCACATCCAGGCTGGCCTGAAGAATGGAAAAGGTATCCTTGGAAACCTTCACAGGATCGCCGCCGGCCTGCTCGTTGAGCTTTTGAATCTCTGAACCGTCTACCCGCCAGGAAATTTCGTTTTCCAGACTGGAAATGGCGTTGGCGGCGGCGGAAGCGCCGGCCTGGCCGTTTTTACCATATACTGTTTGCTGAACATAGGTGCCCATGGCGTAGTTGGTGACCTCATAGGGAGTGGATTCCCCCACGTATCCGGTGTAAAGCCAGATCACGAAGCCTACCACAGCGATCAGCAGCGCCAGAAGAACAAGATGCAGTTTTAGGGAGTGCTTACCTGTAGACATTTTCACAAAAGGTTCTCCTATTCCAAAGGTCGAAAATTACGTTCACAGATTATAATTCTATCATTTTTTTCAATGGCTTTCAACAAAAAGTGTAGAAAAACACAGATTTCCAGAGAATAAAGTTAGAGAAAGAATAAACCGCATTGGAACCGCCGCGGATTGCAACCAGGAAAGCCAGGTAGTATAATAGTACCATCTGCAGAGATAAATGGAGGCGCCGGCGGAAAGCGGCTCGAAGCGTGGGGAAATCTGAGAAAATAAAAATAACAGCCGCGCCGCCCGGAATCAGCAGGCGGCCGAAGCTGCAAACAGAGGCGGAGAGAGCCAGCCTTGCGGTTGTTTTCGGTGCGAAATCACGGGAAGAAGAAAAGGGACGTAAAACCGGAAGAAGCGGATGTGAAATGCTGAGGCTGAAAAGAAATATTTAAAAGCTATTTTAAAGAAAGAAGGAACGCTTTATGAATTTTGACTTTTATATGCCGGTAAGGGTTGTCAGCGGAAGAACTGCCCTGGCGGACAGCGCCGCCCAGCTGAAGAAGCTGGGGGATTCCTGTATGGTGGTGACGGGCAAGCGCTCGGCAAAAGCCAGCGGCGCCCTGGACGACCTGACCGAAGTGCTTCGCCGGGAAAAAATTTCCTGCACTGTATACGGCGGGATTACGGAAAACCCCCTGCTCTCTTCCTGCGAGGAAGCGGCGGCTTTGGCGGCGGAGAAAAAGGCCGCGTTTGTGGTGGGAATCGGAGGAGGCTCTCCTCTGGACGCGGCGAAGGCCATAGCCGCGCTGGCGGCCAACCCTGGGCTTGACCGGGAAGGCTTTTTCAAAAAAGCCTGGAAAAACCCGCCGCTGCCCATTGTGCTGATCGGTACCACCTCCGGCACCGGCAGCGAGGTCAGCCCTACCTCTGTGCTGACCGTGGACAGTGTGAAAAAGTCTGTTTCCGGGCCGGAGCTTTACGCGTCTCTTGCCATCGCGAACCCGGCGTATACCGGTACAATGTCTTATAATACCACGGTTTCCACCGGGCTCGATGCCTTCTGTCATGCCGTGGAGGGCTATTTTTCCCCGGCTTGCGATGATATTACCGGGTATTTGGCGGAAAAGGCCATGCCCATGGTATACCGGGGCCTGAAAATGATGAGGCCTGAAATGGAAATGACGCCCGCGTTCCGGGAACAGATGTATTATGGCTCTCTATGGGCGGGCTTGGTTCTGAACGCTCACGGAACCTCGTTCCCCCATCCCTACGGCTATGTGCTGACAGAAAACCACGGGATTCCTCACGGAAAGGCCTGCGCAGTGTTCCTGCCGGCTTTGCTGCTGCACTGCGCTCAATACGCGCCGGAAAAAATGGAACGCTTTCTGCGGGTGTTAGATACGGATCTTCCAGCGGTGAATCAGCTTTTAGATTCCTTAAGCGGGGTGGAAAGGATCTCCATGACTAAGGAGGAAATCCAGTCTTACCGCAAGCGCTTTACCGGCCTGAAGCATTACGCCAACACGCCGGGCGCATATTCCGAGGAGCAGGGGCTCCGGCTGTTTGAGACGTTATTTTTGAAATAAGCGCAAAGCGCTTCCGGGAGTAAAAAGCATGAAAGTAATCCTGCAAATCGGCGTTGTGTTCGGCGTCTGCCTGATCGGAGAAGCAGCCGCTTGTTTTCTTCCATTTCCTTTTCCGGCCTCCGTGCTCAGCATGATTTTATTGTTTCTGCTGCTGTGCCTAAAAGTACTGAAGATTGACCATATCCGTCAAAAAGCGGATTTTCTGCTTCAGAACATGGCCTTTTTCTTTATCCCGGCGGGAGTGGGCATTTTAGAGCAGTTTGAATTTGTCAAGGACAGCATGTGGCAGCTTCTGCTGATTTGCCTTGTGACGACGCTTCTCACCTTTGGGGTCACCGCGGCCGCGGTGCGCTTCGGCGTATGGCTGCAAAAGAAATTGACCGGCAAGGAGGACTCGTGATGGAAGCCGTTAGCAGCTCGCCTCTGTTCGGCATCGTTCTGAGCATCCTTGCCTATGCTGTAGGGATTTGGCTAAACCGGAAGGCAAAAACGCCGTTGGTCAACCCGCTGCTTGTAGCGATTATTTTAGTAGCCCTGGTATTGCTGGCGTTCCATATCCCCTTGGAGCACTACCAGGCAGGCGGGGATTTTATCGCCCTGTTCCTGGCTCCCGCTACCGCCTCTCTGGCCTTGTCCGTTTACCGGCAGCGGGAAATCCTGAAAAAGAATTTGTTTCCGGTGCTCCTGGGCTGCGCCGCCGGCTCACTTACTTCTATGCTCAGCGTGTATGGGTTATGCCGGGCCTTTAGACTGGACGAAAAGCTGACGGCCTCTATGCTGCCCAAGTCTGTCACGACGCCTATCGCGATGGAGATTTCCAGGCAGCATGGAGGAATCGTCCCGGTGACGGTAGCCGCCGTGATCATAACTGGAATTTTGGGCTCCATGCTGGCACCCTTGCTGATCAAAGCGTTCCGGGTAAAAAATCCGGTAGCCGCTGGAGTGGCGATCGGAACCGCCAGCCATGCGGTAGGAACCAGCAAGGCGGTGGAAATTGGCGAAACGGAGGGCGCTATGAGCGGCATCGCCATTGGGATTTCCGGGGTGTTCACGGTGTTGCTGGCGATGCTGCTGCCCTAGCTTTTATCGAAAAAGCTCCGGGTGGAGCCGGCTGTAATGGAAGATATACTGCTGAGCGATTCCGGCGTAAGGCCCGAAGTCTTCGCCCCGTTTTTCCGGGAACAGCGTCGCCATGGCCCGTTTCATCCAAACGTCCATGGGGAACGCCTCCAGGCGGTGAAAGCCGTACAACAACGCGCATTCCGCCACCTTAGGGCCAACCCCTCTGATTTTCATCAGCTCCGCCCTGGCGTCAGGCAGGGGCAGGGCTTTTATCTTTTCCAGGCTGATTTCCCCGCTGGCCACCTTTTCGGCGGCGTCCAGAAGATACGCCGCCCGCCACCCCGCCCGCAGGGGCGCCAGGTCCGCTTCCTTGCGGCGGGCCAGCATTTCCGCGGTGGGAAAATAATCGGCGCTGCCGGTCTCGTCCTGAAAAAGCAGGCACAGGCGGGCGATGATGCCCTTGATTCTGGGGATGTTGTTGTTTTGGGAAATGATAAAGGAGCACAGCGTTTCAAAGGGCTCCTGGTTTAAAATCCGGATACCAGGGGCGAAGGCCGCCGCTTTTCTTAAAACCGGATCTTTTTTTGCCAAAGCCCTTCTGATTTTGCTATAATCAAGATCAAGGTCAAAATAAGCCCGCCAAAGAGTTTGGAAATCCCCGGCTGTGACCCCTTGCAGCAATAGGCCCTTTTCGTTCATGGAAACCGTCAGGGGCCTGCCGAAAGCGGCGCCCCGGTAGGCTCCCGAAGGCAGCCTCTGCCAGCGGAAGCATTGGCCGCAGTCCAAGGTTTCGGGCAGGGAAAAATCCGGGATACCGGTGACCAGAAGCCCGTCGGGCGTTTGATGATAATCCAAAAAGCATCCACCCTTTCGACAAAATCGTAAAGAAAGATACCCTATTATACAATAATTTCCGGCCGGGCGCTACCAGAGCGGGCCAGGAAAATAAAACCGGAGGAAACGACATGAGAGAAGATATCTGCACAATTCCCATCAGCGAGGTGTTTGAGCCGAAAGACGGCTGCCCCATCTGCCGGATGCGGGACACCCTGGAAAATCGGGTCACCGAGTATATCACCGGCGCCGCCATGATGGAGCCTGACGTCCGTGAGGTCACTAACGTGAAAGGGTTTTGCTACCCCCATTTTTCTATGATGCTGAAAAAGGGGAGCCGGCTTTCCAACGCTTTAATCTTGGAAAGCCATTTGAAAGAGATTGAAAAATCCGTGCTTCATTTGGACCGCCGCGGCGCCCCCGGGAAAAAAGAGGTGGAGTCCGCCCGGAAACTCACCGAAAGCTGTTTTGTCTGCGAACAGATCCAGTGGGCCATGGTGCGCATGTTCGATACGGTTTACCGCCTTTGGGTCAAAGAAGAGGAGTTCCGGGAGCTGTTCTCCCAGCAGCCCTATTTATGCCTGCCCCATTATACCGCGCTGATGGAAGGCGCCCCCAAGGGCGTGGGCAAAAAAAATTACGGCCCGTTTGCCCAGGCCGCCAGCGATTTGGTGAAAAACTATTTAGAAGTGCTTCAAAAGGACGTTACCCATTTTTGTTCTATGTTTGATTATCGAAATATTGGCGGGGATTTTGGTAATTCTAAGGATTCTATCGAGCGTTCCATTGAGTTTCTGACGTCCAGAAGGCCTGAAAAGCAGTAAAAATTTATAATAAGGCTTAAACATTTGTCAAGAATTTGTGACTGAATTTCACTGGAAAATTATGCAAATTGCTTTTTGACAAGGTAAAATTACTCCCTGTTATGGTGGTTTTTCACGAAGAGAAATTATAAAAGTTAACATAACCTGGTTGCAACGTATTTTGTGTATAACTTGTGAATGCCTGTCCTAAGGGACTTTTGAACATTTTCAACAGGGTTTTCAACATTATCCACCGGGTTATCCGCAAAATTTATGTTAACTAATGTAAATACGGTTGGTATATCCCTAGGGTAAGCCTGCAAATTCGTTCTTTTTACGCGGGAATGCCTGTATATTCTCTGAAAAAGGCGACAAGAATACGGTTGCTTCTAATTTATTTACGGGAGGAACCGATAGTGATCAAGGGAGTTAACAGGCAGATGATCGAGGTCACCCAAACAAACAGCCCTTTTTATGAGCGGGCGCTGTTTGTGGTCAAGCCGGAATACACGCAGGAATCCTATGAAGCCCTGCACCGGGAAGCCACCCAGGTGCTGGAGAGCTTAGGGGCTCCCTCGGCGTTCCGCAGGAAAAACAAAGTTCTGTTTTGGGGCGTTCGTTTAGGAGCCGCGGCGCTGGCGGGAGCGGGAATCGCTTTGGCGGTCATGGCGCTGTAGGCCAGGCATAAAAAAGGAGCCCTCCTCATATGGATAATCAGCGGCCTTTTTGCCGTTTGACCATAGGAGGAGGGCTTTTCATGACCTATCAGCAAAAGGAGCGCTTCAAGCAGCTGGAAACCTGGGGCGTAGCGTTCACCTGCCTTACCGGGCTTTTGCTCCATTTCAGTTACCGGCTCTCCGGCGGCGCGGTGTGGTCCATTTTGTTCGGCGCCGCCAACGGCAGCGTTTGGGAAACGGTAAAAATCATGTCGCTGCCCTATCTCTGCTGGTCCATTGTGGAGCTTTGCTTTCTCAGGCTGCCTTTGAAAAATTTTGTGGTCGCCCGTGTAACAGGGCTTTATGTGATGACCGCGGGAACCATCGCGTTCCGGCTTCTTTACGCCGGAATCCTCGGGACCAGCTACGCATGGGCGGATATCCTAGGCTTTGCGGCGTTCGCGGCTCTAGGTTTTTTGGCCTCCTCCAAGGTGATGGCGGCGGACTCAAATAAAATCCGCCCCTGGTTTCCCGCGGCCGCCTTTGCCTTGGCGCTGTTTATCGCCATGTATCTGACCTTTACGGTAAATCCTCCCCATATCAGCCTGTTTTTGGATTCCTCTACCGGCACCTACGGAATCCCGCCCAGAAACTTAGACGCCGGCGCGGTTTATTTAGACGCGTTAAAAGAAATTTAATTGTTTTTTTACCAGATTGTTTCTGTTTTATCCTCGAAAAATGTCTTCTTTTTTCCCCGCACATATGCTATACTTATCTTTAATTAGGTAAGTATAGCTTTCTTTTTGGGTTTTTCCTAAAAAGCGGGAATAAAGGAGATTATATGGCAGAAAAAAGAACCGAACCGTCCCAGGATGTAATAGCCGGCAGAAACGCCGTCAGGGAAGCCCTCCGTTCCGACAGGCCCATCGAGAGTATTTTGGTGGCCCGGGGCGCCAGAAACGGAAGCCTGGGGGACATTGTCGCCAAGGCAAAGGCTCAGGGAGTCGCCGTGAAGGAATCGGATCCCAAAAAACTGGATTTTCTATGTCCGGGGGTGAACCATCAGGGAATCGTGGCCCTGGCCGCGGCCCACGAGTACGCTTCTGTGGAGGATATGCTGGCGCTGGCGGACGAGCGGGGCGAGCCGCCGTTTCTCATTGTGGCGGACGAACTGAACGATCCCCACAATCTGGGAGCTATTCTCCGTACAGCGGAATGTACGGGCGCTCATGGGGTGATTATCCCTAAGCGCAGATCTGCGGGCCTCACCTATACCGTGGGAAAGGCCTCGGCCGGCGCTTTGGAATATGTGCCTGTGGCCAGGGTATCCAATCTGGCGGCGGCGCTGGAGGATTTGAAAAAGCGCGGCCTGTGGATCTACGGCGCCGATATGGAGGGAACCCCCTGGTGCGAGGCGGAGCTTACGGGACCGGCGGCTTTGGTGATCGGCAGCGAGGGCGCTGGAATCGGACGGCTGGTTAAGGAAAAATGCGACGTAATCCTTTCCCTGCCAATGCGGGGAAAGATTAATTCCTTGAACGCTTCTGTGGCGGCGGGAGTCTTAATGTATGAGTTTATGAGACAGAGGCAGGGAATCAAAGCGAAATAAGACAGCGAATGGTAGGTGAAGGCTATGCAGGAGAAAGAGGATAAAAAGGGCTTTTTGCAGTCCTTTACGGGAAAGTTTAAAAAGATAAGCCTGGATGACGAGCCGGATGAGCTGATGCTCAAATATGGCGATATTAAGCTGAAGGGACCCGGAGGCGGGGAAGGACAGAGCGGTATTCACGCCGCCCGTACCAGCTTCTTTTTTTCAGAAAACCGGGACGGGCAATCCCCAAAGGCTGGAGACCGGCCGGAAATTGGCATGACCCAGGAGATCAGCGGAATTTTAGACGCAATCAAGCAGGGAAGAGGCCCGAGCTCCCAGCAGAATAAGCCCAAGGCCGCCGAAGACACCGGAAAAAAGCAGGCGGCTCAGGAGCTGAAGCCGATCGGCGTGACCCAGGAGGTCAACGGTATTCTAGAGGCCTTAGGCCGTTCTAATAAAATCAGTCAGCCGGAACAATCGGAAGAGCCCGTGAGGGCTCAGACCTGGACGCCGAAAAAGGAGGAGTTCTCCCAGGCGTTTGAAAAGATCAAGAATGAAAAGGAAAATGCCAGTCAGCCTGAGAATCCTCAGTTCGGCACACAGGAGATTGCCAGGATTATCAGCGAGGTTACCGGGGAGAGGGCGGAGACGATCCGGCCGGTGGAATTGATTCCGGAGAAGGAAGAACAGCCGGCTCCGGTTCCTCAGGAGGAGCTTCCCGGGCAGCTTCCCCCGGAGAACGAAAGCGGGCTTCCCGAGGAAGCGGAATACGAGGAAGGCCTGGAAGAGCCAGATGACGGCGAAGAATACGGGCAGGAGCCTGAGGATGAGCAAAAGCCGAAGCTGGGATTTGGCCGGAGGCTGAAGGCGTTCTTTAAAAATCTAGTCACACTTCCTGAGGCGCAGCAAGGAGAAGACCCCTTTGCGGAGGACGATTGGGAGGAAGCCCGGATACCGGAGGAAGTCCCCGCGCAAGAGGCTGTTTGGGCAGATGATGAGGAAGAGGATTTTTCGATCCGGCCAGAGCTGTTCTTCCAGGATGACCAGGAGGAGGCCTCCCGGAAGCAGCCAGAGAGGTCTAATGGGAGAAAAGCGGATGCGGATTCCCGTAAGGAGTTAGAGACGGGCCGCTTGGAACAAACGGCGCCGGAAGAGGAGGCCAAGAAAGAAGCGCCGATGGAACCGGCAGCGGATGCCGGCGACGGCTGGGAGGAATCGGAGGGCTCAGAGGAGAAAGCGGATGAGGCTTCGGCAGATTCTAAGCCTCAGGAGGCAGCGGGCCAAGAGGACCACGGCCAAGGGGAGGCGCCCGAAGCTTCAGGACCGGAAGCTGGCGGACAGGAGCAACAGGATGAACAGGCTCCGCCGGTAGAAAATCCTCTTGCTGATGGGGGAGAAAAAGAGATAGCGGCCGAGGCACCGGAAAAAGCAGAAAAGGATCCGGAGAAAGCTGTGGAGAGCGGGCAAGCCCATGCTCCTCAGCAGGCAGAGCAGGAAGCGGAGACGCCGCAGGACAAAATAGAGGCCGAAGAGGGCGGCGAGGCTCAGAATCAGCAGGACCAGGAAAAGACGGAAGCGGTAAGCAGGGAAAAGCCTGTCAGCCGCTATGAAAAGGCGTTCGGAAAGGTGAAGCCGGCGCCGACCCAGAAAAACCGGGTAATTCGGATAGACCCGGAGACGGTAAAGCCCTTGACCGCCCGGGAGGCCGCCAGGCTGTACTGTGAGCACAGGGAGCTTCCGGCGGTTGATTTGGGCGGCCTGGCAATTGGAGAATTGCTCCAGGAAGAAAACCAGACGGCCGCTCAGGTGACCGTGCTGTCAGGAGGCCGGGACAGGGCGCAGGCCACAGGGCCTAAAGCTTCGGAAAGACAGGTAAATGAAAAGCCGCGGAGAGAAAATAAGCCGGACAAGCCGTCCGTGCAGGCGGTGACCATCAATTTGGCGGACCTGCAGGCTGGGAAAAAGATCCGGCACCATGAGAATACGAAGTTGTTTCATTATGAGCCGCAGCTTCCTGTGGTCCATACGGCAGCCGGTAAATTCGGAGAAAATTTAAGGGCGGAGTGCGCGGTCTCCCGCCAGGCTATTCAGCATAAGGCCCAGCAGGAGCGTAAACAGAACCTTGAGCGGGAGGAAGCGGAGGAAGCTTTCGAGCCCGTTAAAAAAAAACGGACGAAAGAAAAGGTCAAAAAAAGGCATTTCGCGATTTTTTCCTCCCAAGAGGAAGAAGACCCTGAGGATGTAATGCCTCAGCCCCGGCAGGTAGAGCTGGTAGAGGATTATAAGGAACCGTCGGACGCGTTCGCGATCAAAAAAGAGATTTTTAAAAACCTGAAAAACCTTTTGATCCGCACCGGCGTGCTGGCCGGATTAATGATTCTCAGCGCCGCCGCCACGGTGCTGGCGCGGCTGAATCTGCCTGATGTGCCTGACGTGCTGATCACCAACAGCCCTCTTTACCTGAGCGTCACTCTGGTTTTACTGCTGGCGGCCGGTGCGGTAAGCCTAACAACTTTGAAAAACGGCTTTTTATCCGTGCCCCGCCTTAAGGGCAATGCCGACGCGCCGGTGGCTTTCGCCTGGGCTGCGGCGGCGGTTCAGATCCTCGTCGGTTTCTTCTCGGCTGACAGGTTTACCAACACGGATCTAAGCCTTTACGCCAATCTGGCGGTGCTGGCCTTGCTGCTGAATGCCTGGGGCAAGCTGACGCTTGTGCGCCGGGTAAAGCTGAACTTTAAATTTATCTGTTCGCCGGACGAAAAGTATGCGGCGAAAATTTATAACGACCGGGAAAGCGCTGTGGAAATGTGCCGCGGCCTGGGAGTAGGAGAGCCGATCATCGCCTATCAGAAAAAGACGGGCTTTTTAAGCAATTTCCTTCAGCTTTCCTATGAGCCGGATCCCAGCGAGGAGTTCGCCGGCAGGATTTCCTTCCTTGGCGCCGGTCTGTCTCTAGCGCTTGGCGTCGTCAGCTATTTTATTTCCAGGGACTTGTTTGCCGCGGTATCCGCCTTTGCCCTGAGCATGTGCGTGTGCGTGCCAATGTGCACCATGCTTACCATGAATTTCCCGGTGTTTCGGCTGTGCAAAAGGGTTTCCAAACTGGACGCCATGATAGTGGGGTATCCGGGAATCCGCCAGTTCGCCGATACCAATGCGGTGGTGCTGGACTGCAATACCCTGTTTCCAAAGAACGCGGTGGTGCTTCATGGGGTCAAGGCCTTTGAGACCAGGCTTTTGGATAAAGCCCTGCTGGAGGCGGCGGCCATGCTTAAGTCGGTGGATTCCCCGCTGTACCATGTCTTTGAGCAGATCGTCAGCGAGGAGCGCCGGCTGCCCGCGGTGGACAGTCTTTCCTACGAGGATGAGCGGGGACTGATGGGATGGGTTCATGGTAAGCGTGTACTGGTGGGCAACCGGAATCTTCTGGAAAACCACGGCGTTACGCCGCCAGACCGTTCGGTGGAGCTGGAGCACACCCAAAACGGCCGCCAAGTGACCTATATTGCCTCGGCGGGCGAGCTTGTAGCGATGCTGATTACCAATTACGACTTCAGTCCCGCCATGAAGCAGGAGCTTCAGCGGCTGGAGGATAACGGTGTGTCTTTCCTGGTGTCCACCACCGACCCCAATGTGACCGCTAAGCTGGTCAGCGACCGGTTCGGCTTGTTTTTCCGGTCTGTCAAGGTGCTGGGAGCCGAGTACGCCAAACGGTTCAAGGACCTGGAGGGAGAAGAGGAAGCCTCCGCCAGAGCTTATCTGGCCACCCAGGGCCGGGTGAATGTGCTGGCCAGAGTGCTGGCGGCGTGCGTCAGGGTGCGGGGAAATATGACGGCTGCCTTGGTGCTGCAAAGACTGACTGTACTGCTCAGCTTTCTAATGGCGGCGTTTTTGACAGTGGTGTCCGGGGTGGCTCAGATCGGCGCTCTGGAGATTACCCTATATAGTATTTTTTGGGTTGTGGTTACCTTACTGGTAACCGTGATTAGAAAGCCGTAGGTGTTGATCGAATGGGATTAGAGGAAACAGCCTGCTTTTCCGGCTACCGGGCGGAAAAGCTTCCCTTTTCCGTCAGTGATGAAAATCAGGAATACGATAAATTTCTTTGGAGCCTGTCCTCGGTGATTCGGGAATCGGCGGAGGAAGGCTATCGGATTTTTTATACCGGGGGCTGTACCGGCTTTGACATTTTGGCCGGGGAAATGGTGCTGGGCATGAAAGAGGAATTTCCTGAAATTCAGTTAATAGCGGTTTTGCCTTTTGAAGAGCAGGCGAATACCTGGGGTGAATTCTGGCGGGAGAAATATTTTACTCTTCTGGAGCACTGTGACGACGTGATCACCCTTCAGCCTAGATATACGCCGGGCTGCTATCAAAGGAGAAACAGGTACATGGTGGACCGGTCATCCCTGCTGATCTGCTATTACGATGGGAAAACCGGAGGCACTCAAAGCACCGTAGCCTATGCCGAAAAGCTGGGCTTAGAGGTGAAAATGGTCTAATCTTTATAGAATTTACACAAAGTCTGCCTAATGTTTTTGCGTTAAGGCA
>OHEC01001045.1_pt1 | contig 12108 bp, 12 predicted proteins | sample 1567141 | NCBI WGS metagenome assembly OHEC01 (sample SAMEA3879567, study PRJEB24766) | human gut metagenome | biome: human-associated habitat; feature: feces | place: USA | collected 1985/1987 | reverse complement strand
TGACCATCACCTCCAACGTGGTATACGGCAAGAAAACCGGTTCCACGCCGGACGGCCGCAAGCGGGGCGAGCCTTTCGCTCCCGGAGCCAATCCTATGCACGGCCGGGATCAAAACGGCTGCATCGCCTCCATGTCGTCGGTGGCAAAGCTTCCCTATGATTACAGCGAGGACGGCATTTCCTATACCTTCTCTATCGTACCGGGAGCTTTAGGCAAGAACGACGACGAGAAAGCCGCCAACCTCATCGGGCTGTTAGACGGCTATTTCAAGGAGGGCGGCCACCACATCAACGTAAATGTTTTGAATCGAGATGTTTTGCTTGACGCTATGGAGCATCCGGAGCTTTATCCCCAGCTTACTATCCGGGTATCCGGCTACGCGGTGAATTTCATCAAGCTGTCCCGAGAGCAGCAGCTGGATGTCATCAGCCGGACTTTCCACGACCGCTTCTAAAGAGAAGGACCGCCAGTTTCCATTCTATCGTCCATACGCGCCTGTTTTTCTTTCATTCCACGAAGACTCAATCCAACGGCATTTGGGATACGCTCAAGCTGTTATTTTCGTATTTCCTGCCGTCTCGCTGTTTTCAATCACCGGGAGGAAGCCAGATGAATAAAAGCAACCAGGATACAGGATATCTCCATTCAGTGGAAACCTTTGGCGCTCTGGATGGTCCCGGCATACGCTATGTTCTGTTTTTGCAAGGCTGTCCCCTGCGCTGCGGCTTCTGCCACAACCCGGATACCTGGCAGGCCTGTACCGGCAAGGCTGTCACACCGGAGGATGCGTTTGAGGATATTTTAAAATATAAAAATTTTATTTCCTCCGGCGGGGTAACGTTGTCCGGCGGAGAACCTCTTTTACAGCCGGAATTCTGCCAGGCGCTGATCAGCCTGTGCCACAGTGCCGGAATCCACTGCGCTGTTGATACCGCCGGTTCTATCCCATTGGATTTCTGCCGGCAGGCTGTGGACGCCGCCGACCTTCTTTTACTGGATATTAAGGCACTGGACCCTACTCTATGCCAAGAGCTTACCGGCCAGGATAATCAAAACGCTCTAGCCCTGCTGGAATACTGCGAAGCCGCCCAAAAAGCGGTTTGGATTCGCCATGTATTGGTTCCCGGTCTTACCTTGCGGCGGGAGCTGCTGGAAAATTTAGCTGAGTTTCTTTCCGGTTTTTCCTGCGTGGAGCAGGTGGAGCTTCTTCCCTTTCACAAAATGGGGGAATACAAATGGGAGGCTTTAAATCTGAGGTCTCCCTTGTCCGGCACCCGTGAACCGACCAAAGCGGAGGTCGCTGCGGCAAAAAAAATCTTCCAAAGCCGGGGGCTCTCCATCCATTAGCGGAAGCCCTCAAGGCTGGAAGCTCCAGACGTTAGCGAAAACCTGTGTTAAGAACGGCACGCAAAAACGCAGCCGTACCAACTGTCTTGGTACGGCTGCGTTTTTTACGGTTTGTTGGGAGTCTTGGCTGATACCCTGAGACTTGAAGCGCATGTTACAGCGCGGAACACACCAGATCTCCCATCTCCTTGCAATTCACCTTCCTTGTTCCCTCGGTGTAAATGTCCGGCGTCCGGGCAGTCTTTAAGACCTGTCCTACAGCCCGCTCAATGTCATCCGCCGCCGCAGGCTCTCCTAAGGAATAACGCAGCATCATAGCTACAGAAAGAATCGTAGCCAGGGGATTGGCAATTCCCATTCCCGCGATATCAGGAGCTGAGCCGTGGATCGGCTCATACAGTCCCAGCTTGCCCTCGCCTAAACTGGCTGAGGACAGCATTCCGATGGAACCGGAAATCATGGATGCCTCGTCGGATAGAATATCTCCGAAAATATTGGAGGTAACAATCACATCGAACTGCTTTGGGTTTCTGACGAGCTGCATGGCGCAGTTATCTACATATAGGTGGTTTAACTCCACCTCGGGATATTCCTCGGCTACCTTCAGCACCGTTTCTCTCCACAGCCTGGAGGATTCCAGCACATTGGCCTTATCCACATTGCAGAGCTTTTTGTTCCGCTTCATCGCCAAGTCAAAGGCGACTCTGGCAATACGCTCAACCTCCGGTACTGTGTACAGCTCCGTATCATAGGCGGCAGAAGCCTCGTTTTTCTTCGTTCTTCCACGCTCGCCGAAATAGATACCGCCGGTCAATTCTCTTACCACCATGATGTCCATCGCTTCCCCGATGATCTCCGGCTTCAGCGGAGAGGCTTCCCTCAACGGCTCAAAGATCACCGCCGGGCGCAGATTGGCAAACAGCCCCAGCGCCCCGCGGATTCCAAGCAGTCCAGCCTCCGGACGGTTGCTGCCCGGCTGATTCTCCCATTTGGGACCGCCCACGGCTCCTAACAGAACCGAATCGGATGCTTTGCATTTTGCTATAGTTTCCTCCGGAAGGGGAACCCCTGTGTGGTCAATGGCGATGCCTCCCAGCTCCGCCTCCTCATAGGCTACGGAAAATCCCCGCTTCTCCGCCGTCTTATTCAAAACCTTGACCGCCTCGTCCACAATCTCCGGACCGATGCCGTCTCCCTTCAGCAGTGTAATTTTATATTGCTTCATCATGACCGCTCCTTTTTATATTCGCTAGCTTCTATCCACTATTATCCTCCGTTTTGCCGGCCTTAACTGTAATCTTCGCTACAATTCGTCAGGTTTTCTTGCCGGTCTCTCCAGTTCCGTAAGCCCTGTCCGCCGCTTCCCGCACGATATTCCGTATGTACTTTAGATCTCCGTCCTGCTCCTCATCCAAATCCTTTGGAACCTTGGCGTAAACCTCCATCACCTTATCCCGCATCCACAGCCCGGGAGTAATCCTCACTGAATAACCGCAGCCATTTCCTACAATCCAGTCGTAAAAGCCCGCTTTAGGGATCCCATAAGCGGATAAAATCGTCATGATGACGCCGCCGTGGGTCACTACTACCGCCTGGGTGGTGCCAGTACGCAGCATCCCTTCTACCAGCTTATCGAAAGCGTTTAGAACCCGGATGGTAAAGTCTTCCCCGCTTTCCCCACCTGGAGGAGCAGTCTTTTGACCGTTTTCCAGCCACTGTTGAAATTTTGGGTCTTCCTTCAGCTCTTCCGCGGTTTTTCCTTCCCATTCTCCAAAATTGCACTCGGAAAGCGCGGGCACCAGGATAGGCGTCACCTGAGGATAAATGATCTTGCAGGTTTCCACGCAGCGCTTCAATGGGCTGACATAAAACACCGGCGCGCCAGGATAGGAATAGCGCCGATTCATGTCTTCCAGCTTGCCGATTCCCTCCTGCGACAAAGGAGTATCGGTGACGCCCACATAGCGCCCCTCACGGTTGGCTGCGGTAGCGCCATGGCGTATGAAATGGATTTGGTAAGATTTCATAATTATTCTCCTTTTGATTTGTTATTTCGACAAATTTCATATTTTTCACTGTAGATTCTTCAACATTTTGCTTTACATCAGGTTTTGTTCGGAATATAATAAGTATACATGTAGTAATATTTACTGTCATCACTGGGGGGACATCGGATATGAACAGCAATTTCCCAAGAATCATCACATTGCTTCGAAAGGAACGCGGATTGAGCCAAAAGCAAGCCGCCTCCGACTTACAAATCTCCCAAGCGCTCCTCTCCCATTATGAAAAAGGAATCCGGGAATGTGGTCTGGATTTCGTCGTAAGAACAGCCGACTATTATAATGTGTCCTGCGACTATCTGTTGGGACGCACGCCTGACCGGAGCGGCGCCACGCTGACAGTAGAGGATCTTCCAGACCCGGAAGCCGCTGGAAAGGAAAATAAGTTCAGAGGCAGCCTTCTGCCTACCCTGAACAAGAAGCTGATCGCCAACTCTTTAAATATTATATTTGATCTTCTGCAAAAGAGCAATAATAAGGGGTTGACGACCGAGGTTTCTTCTTATTTGACCCTTTCCGTTTATAAAATGTTCCGCACCATTTATTCCGCTAACCCGAAAAATCCCCAGGGCTTGTTTGCCGCGCCCCAGGAGCTTCAGCGGGGCTTATCTGCCGCTGCTCAATTTATCGCGGAGGCCAACGCTATCTGTATTGCTGACGGCAACGACGCGGGGCAGCTGTCCGGGTTAAATCGAGAGGACGCCCTGGCGCTTTCTCCGGAACTGATTTCCCAGCAGTATCCTTTGTTCGCTTCTTCCCTATATAACCTGATACAAAATGCTGAGACCCGCATGGGGGTTAAAAAGGCCGGCGTCAAAAAATAGGCGCCTTCCACGCAACAAAAGCAGAGCATTGAGGAAAATTTTTATTCTTTCTCACCTCTCACAAATGAATATGGTATAGAAGGTGAAAGCATTTGAAAAGGCTCTAAAGAGCACGCAGCTATAAAAATATACGTTAAAAAATAAAACGACAGCCTTTAGCCAAGGTGCTAAAGGCTGTTTTTATTGGTTAGAAAACCATTGCGATCAAATTACGGATTACTGCTGGAAGCAGACGGATCGGGACCCTTGCTGACAATAATACGGATGCTGGTGCCCTGGGGCAAAGAATCCCCCTCCGTAAAGCTTTCATAGCCAATTACCCGTCCCTCCGGGTATTCGCTGCTATAGGTCTCGCTTCCCTTGACAGGAACAAAGCCGTTAGCGGTCAGCTGAGCAGAGGCCTCGGTCAAGCTAAGACCGGCGATCGCAGGCAGAGGCCGGTTCTCGGGGCCCTTGCTTACAATTACAGCGATTACCGAGCCTTCCGGAAGCTTTTCTCCTTCCGCATACTTCGGCACCTGGGAAATAATATGGCCCTCTGCCACGGTATCGTTAAATTCCTCCGTGGACATCAGCACCTGGTATTTACCGTTTTCCTGAGCAGCCTTCTGCGCATCCTCAAAATTTTCTCCCACCAGATTTGGCATATCTATGGTCTCACCGGGCACAGCGGAGGCCTGACTGGAATCTTCCTGAGAAGACGTAGAGGAGACAGAAGCGGCGCTGGATTGGCCGCTGCTGACCGGAGCCTCCTCCCCTCCCCGGTTCATCCAAATCAGAGCAATTGTCAAAAAGACCGCCGCCGCCACAACACAGCTGACGATTCCCCAAACATAATTTGGAACGCCACGCTTTTCCTGCTCAGCCAGCGCCTCCCGCTTTCTTTGGGCCGGCGATGCTTTGGGCGGCGCCGCCACCTCGTTCAGCACCATAGTCACCGTAGGCGCCGCAGACAGCTCAGCCCGCAGCCGTTCAAAGGTCTGCGTCCGCCTGTCCGGCTCAACCTGCAATCCATTGGCCAGCGCGGTAACAATATGCGGCGGAATCTGCTTTAAAATATTGGTAGGGATCAGAAGCCTGCCGTCATTTCTGCGCTTTACCGCCTCCTGGGGAAGCTCGCCGGTTAAGGCATAAAACAGCACTGCCGTAAAGCTGTAAACATCAGTGGCCTGACTGATTTTATTGGGCTCTGAATACTGTTCCACCGCGGCACAGCCACGAAACAGCTCCGGCTCTAATTGGGTTCCCGTCTGCCTAACGGAACGCACGCAGAAACCCCAAAGCTTCATCTTGCCGGACTGGGTAATAATCAGATTATCAGGGCTGAGTCCAAGATGCCTGACACCCGCCTGGTACAGATCGCTTAAGCCGGACAAGACCGGCATAAACAGAGCACGGGCCGCGTTCCATTCCAGCCGTCCTCCGCTCCGCTCCACATACTCCGCCAGAGTAATATGCTCTGTCCATTCGGAAATCACATAGGCAGTATGATTCTGCTGGAAAATATCGTAGATCGGCACCATGACGGGAAGCTCCCGCAGCCGCGCCACATTTCTCGAATGCTCTAAAAACTCAATTTTCGCTTCCTTGAAAGGGACTTCGCAGCCAGGGAGCTCTTGCAAAAAGCCTGTCTCTGGATTTCTTCCGCACAAGCGGTACGGCATAAACTCCCGGATATAAACAGGGCCGTCGGACACGGTGTCATATCCGATATAGCCTATGCCCTCTCCGTTGCGTTCCAGCAGCCTCCCTACAAGATACCGGTTCTGCAGCAAGGTCCGCAGGGGAAGGCAATCCTCCGGCTGAGGGCGCATAGCTTCCTCATAGCCGCAGTGAGGGCATACATCACGACCCTCGTTATTGCCCATACAGCCCATGCAAAGAGTATGAAGATCTACCATTACTTATCAATCCTCGTCGTCGGATTCTGGGGCCTCCCAGTTGTGCCAGATATTCTGAACATCGTCGTTATCCTCCAGCGCATCCATCAGGCGCTGCATTTTTGTGATGCTCTCCTCATCAGTCAGCTTCACATACGTACTGGGAACCATCTCCACATCCGCGCTCACAAATGCGTATCCTTTCGCCTGAAGATCCTCCCGGACCCCGCTGAAATCTTCCGGTTCGGTATAGATTTCAAACACATCGTCGTCAGCCTGGAAATCCGCGGCTCCGGCTTCCAGCGCGTCCTCCATCACCTTGTCTTCATCCTGGCCTTCCCGCTCTACCACGATGACCCCTTTTTGCTCAAACATAAAGGATACGCAGCCCGGCGTTCCCATATTGCCTCCGAATTTATCGAAGTAATGACGCAAATCGCCCGCGGTACGATTCCGGTTATCGGTCAGGGTTTCCACGATCAGCGCAATGCCGTTGGGACCGTAACCCTCATAGGTAATCGCCTCATATTTGCTGGAATCATTGTCTCCGGCGGCCTTTTTGATAATTCTCTCAATATTGTCGTTGGGCACGTTATTCGCTTTCGCCTTAGCAATACAATCTCTGAGCTTTGAATTGGAGCTTGGATCCGCACTGCCTCCTTCTCTCACGGCGACCGCCAGCTCACGGCCGATCTTGGTAAACACCTTAGCTCTGGCGCCGTCGGTTTTTTCCTTTTTCCTTTTAATCGTACTCCATTTAGAATGTCCTGACATACCTACCTGTCCTCCAATATATAAGTCGTGATATAAATGATTTCATAATGATTTATATTATCACAAATCCCACGCTATGGCAAGTTTTTCAGCTGTTTCCGCCAGCACTCCCATCAAAGGCTCCATATTTTTGTCACGGTCCGTATTTTTCCAAAGAACCTCTCCCGCCAATTCTGTGTTCAGAACCGTAAAAATCATTTTCAGCTGCTTTCTTATGATGTCCGCCCCATCCCGGCTGTCAGCGCCGCAGGTGAGAAGCATAGCCGCTTTTTTATGCTTAGCGATGGGCGGCCTTTCTCCCCGCACAAACCGAGCGGAAAAATACCGTTGGGTCCGGTCAAAAATCGCTTTCAGCGGCGCGGGAAAGCTGAGATTATAAACCGGGGAAGCCACCACCAGATAGTCGCAGGTCCTCAGCAAATGATCAATCTGGTCAAAGTCAGAATTAACGCATCCTTCTTTGTGTTCGCAGAAGCCGCAGCCCAAACAGGGAGCGATTTTCTGATGATAAGCCTCCACCATAGTCCATTCCGTTTCTTCTGGAAACGCTTTTAAAAACGCCTGGACTAATCGGGCGGTTGCTCCGTTTTGATGAGGAGAGCCAAACAAAATAAAACCTCTTTTTTTCGGCATATTTCTCCTCCTTTCTTAAGCCACCATCTATTTTATCAGCAATGCCACAAATAAACAACAACATTTTCATTACAATTTTTTCATTTTTATCTTGCTTTTTCTTTTTTCATATTGTATAATAAATCTCGCTGTTAGTAATTCCGCCGGTGTGATGGAATTGGCAGACGTGCTGGACTCAAAATCCAGTGGTAGCGATACCGTACCGGTTCGACCCCGGTCACCGGCACCAGCAGGCTGAGCCTGCACCCAAGACGCGCACTTCACTTTGTGGAGTGCGTTTTGTTTTGCACCCGCGTTTATAATTGCTATTTTTTATCAACGCTTCCCATGAGAATATCGAAAGAGACAGATTACTATAAAGGGATCGACTTCTTTTGTTTTTACCATATAATTTAATAAAGTCCATGGAGGGAAAATAGATGTTTCAAACCGCACCGGGAGTGACCATACCTTTTCCAGAGAAAATTCAGGAACAATTCCAAGTTTATGAAGAGCAATCCATTCAGGCGAATATTAGCTTTGAAAAATTAAAACCTCTGCTCACTGAATTTTATCAAAGCCTTCCTGAACCCTTATTTTTTGTATTGCAGTTGCCGCTCTCTATTCAAGAAGAACGGCAACATGGGTTTGATAAAATTTTACATCAAGAAGTATGCTATCTTGACGGACAGACACGAGAACAAATTGATTCTATCTTAAATTCATATGGACAAATCTTGTTGGAAGACGGGATGTCTCAATTTGCAATTGCATCCCATGTGAATCACGAGGAAATATTTATTCAAAAGTACAAATTGACTGATTTGTATTCTCCGTCACCGCGCCGCTTTATCCCCCTGCTGCAACGTTATGGGCTTACGGAAACCGACCATCTCTTTACGGTATGGGATACCTTCTCACAGGAGGCACCCGGTGAATGCAGACGCATTTCAATTAATGGGTGGGACGCTTATGATATAGCGGAGCGGTTAAAGAAAAAAGGCATGTATCGAGCAAAAATAATAGAAGGTTGACAAAGGTATCTATTTTGTATCATAAACCCAGTAGGTTGAATCCGCATGCAAATCGCGCTCCCCACGATTATGGGGAGCGCGATTTGTTTTTACCCGTGTTTATAACTGCTATCTTGTTTGCCAACGCCTCCCATCCGCAAGCCGCCGCAGGCAACTCGCGCGCCCTATATTGGCGGAGTGTGCCCTGATAAAGGCTTCTTTTGTGCTCCCGCGGTTATTTTCTTGCCTTTGAAACAAAATAAAGCAAGAACAGGCGGTGAAAACATGAAAAAAATTGATTGGCTGAAAATCATTAAAATCTCCATCGGCTGCTGCTTTGCGGTATTTCTGGCGGATTGGCTCGGGCTTAGGAGCGCCACATCCGCCGGCATTATCGCTTTGCTCAGCATACAAAATACCAAAAAGGAAACGCTGACCATCGCCGGAAAACGCGTCTGCGCTTTTTTTATCGCCGTGGCGGCGGCGTACCTTCTGTTCACCACATTGGGGTACCACCTTTTTTCTTTCGGTTTCTTTTTGCTTATTTTTACCTTTGTGTGTTATCTTCTCAAATTGGAAACCGGCGTTTCCATGAGCACCGTTTTGGTTACCCATTTTTGGACCGCCCAAAATTTTCATTACACCCTGATTATCAATGAATTCCTCCTGCTGTGCATCGGCGTGGGAATCGCCGTGCTCATCAATCTTTATATGCCCAGAATCAGCCATATCATCCGGCAGGACCAGGAAGAGATCGACAAAAGCATGAAGGACATCATTTTGCAGATGTCCTCCGTTTTGATCGACGGCCACGAGATTAATCTGGAAACTGATTTCCAGATTCTGCAAGGCCGCCTGGAACAGGCGCTGGTTCACGCCTACCAGCACATGAACAACACCCTTTCCGCCGATATGCGGTATTACGTCCAATTTATTGAGCTGCGTAAAAACCAGCAGGGGCTGCTGAAACGGGTTTACCGAAACCTGGTGAAAATCAAATTCATTCCCACCCAGGCGTTTCCCGTCTCCCGGTTTATGAAGCGTATCGCGGAATCCTTTCAGGACTATGACAACGCGGGCCATCTTTTATCCATCCTTTTTGAAATGCGGAAATTTTATAAAACCAGCCCCCTCCCCCAAACCCGGGAGGAATTTGAAGCCCGGGCGGTGCTGTATCAAATCGTTTCCGACCTGGAATCGTTGGTCCTTTTAAAACAAAGCTTTGCCCAGCAGCTTTCTCCCGGGCAAATCAAATATTTTTGGAAATAAATCCAGAACCCCCTTTACAAGAACATACGTTCTGTGTTATAGTAAAAGCATCAAAGGAGGCTTTTCTTATGGATTTGTTTGATAAACTGAAAATTCTTTCTGACGCCGCCAAATACGACGTGGCCTGTACCTCCAGCGGCGTAGACCGAAAAGCGCAAAAGGGGCAGATCGGCTCCGCGGTAGCCTGCGGCATCTGCCACTCCTTTGCCGGGGATGGGCGCTGCATTTCCCTATTGAAGGTTCTCATGACCAACGCTTGTATTTACGACTGCAAATACTGCGTGAACCGCAGGTCTAATGATACGCCCCGGGCCGCCTTTACCCCCAAGGAGCTGGCGGAGCTGACGATTCAGTTTTACCGCCGCAATTACATTGAAGGCCTGTTTTTAAGCTCCGGGGTTCAGAAAAACCCCGACTATACCTGTGAACAGATGATCGAGGCCATCCGCCTTCTGCGGGAGGAATACCGCTTTGCGGGCTATATTCACGCAAAGGCTATCCCAGGCGCGGATACCCAATTACTGCAGAAGCTGGGGCTGCTGGCGGACCGGATGAGCGTCAACATTGAGCTGCCTTCCCAGCAGAGCCTGAAGCTTTTAGCGCCGGACAAATCCAAGCAGTCCATTTTCACGCCTATGGGCTTTATCCGCAACCAAATGAGGGAAAATGCCTCCGATTTGGTCAAGTATCAGCACGCTCCAAAATTTGCGCCGGCCGGCCAAAGCACCCAGATGATTATCGGTGCCACGCCGGACACGGATTATCAAATTCTGAACCTGACCGAGGGGCTTTATCAAAAATATAAGCTGAAGCGGGTCTTTTACTCCGCTTATCTGCCGGTAAACGAAAACGCCCTGCTGCCGCCTCTGGGCACCAAGCCTCCCCTGCTGCGGGAGCACCGGCTCTACCAGGCGGACTGGCTGCTGCGGTTCTACCACTTCCGGGCCGAGGAGCTGCTGGACGAAGCCAATCCCAACTTCAATCCCCTGGTAGACCCCAAGTGCTCCTGGGCGCTGAACCACCCGGAGTTCTTCCCGGTGGAGGTCAACCGGGCGGACTACGAGGCCCTGCTGCGGGTGCCGGGCATCGGGGTGACCTCCGCCCGGCGCATCCTGGTTGCCCGCCGGTGCGCGTCCCTCACCTTTGCGGGGCTGAAAAAGCTGGGGGTGGTGCTCAAGCGGGCCCAGTATTTCCTCACCTGCGGCGGCAAGTACCTGGAGGGCCTGCGGGTCTCCCCCGACGGGGTGCTCCGCCACCTGGTGGCCCAGGAGCGGCCCATGCTGCCCCAGGGCGCGCCGGAGCAGCTCTCCCTCTTCGAGCAGACGGGTTAGGAGGCGGCCATGGACTGGACACCGGTTTCCTATGCCTATGACGGCAGCTTTGCCGGCTTTTTGACCTGTGTATTTGCCAGCTACGCCCACCGGGAGGAGCCCATGAGCTTTTCCACCCCGGAGGACGGGCGGATTTCCCTCTGGCCGGAGCGGACGGTGGACACCGACGAGGCCCGCGCCCAGCGGGTGTACCGCTCCCTGGCCCCCAGGCTGGGACAGGAGGGGCGGCGGCTGGCGGTGTACGGCTTTCTCACCTGCCTGGAGGAGCGGGAGCTCCACCTGTGGCGGTTTCTCCGCCTGGGGTACGACCGGGGGCCGTGGGTGGTGCGGGATCTCACCGACGACCGGGTGGCGGTGCTGACCCGCGCGGTGGGCCACCTGACCGGAGAGGCCCATCTGCTCAAGGGCTTTACCCGCTTCTCCGAGCAGGAGGGGGTGCTGGTGGGGGAAATTGCCCCCAAAAACCGGGTGCGGCGGCTGACGCCGCTGGAGTGCGAACGCCTGCAGGGATTCCCGGACGGGTGGACGGATATCCCCGACGCGTCCGATACCGCGCGGTACAAAGCGCTGGGCAACAGCGTGGCGGTACCGTGTGTTGAGACCGTGCTCGCGGCCGTTCAAAACTACTTACGTCAGGAGGAAAAAGATTGAGAAAATACATCTATCCGCAGGATCTGACGGCGCGTGCCACGATGTGGCTCTGGCAGCTGAACGATCTTGCGGCCATTGGCGCACTGTGTCTTGCAGGCGTATTCTGCGCCGCACAGCTTGGAACCGCGGCGCCGCTGCTGTGCGCGGCGGGATATGCGTTCCTGACCGTGCGCTTTGAGGGACAGTCCATCCGGGATTTTTTACACAGCGCGGGCGCGTATTTTTTCACACCGCGTGAATTCAGCTGGGATGGGGAAAGGGAAACGGAATGAAAACAGTAAAAAGGAAGACGGTGCGGCAGGGGACGCGCCGGATGATCAACGCGCAGGCTGTCACGCCATAC
>OHEC01001042.1_pt1 | contig 12124 bp, 8 predicted proteins | sample 1567141 | NCBI WGS metagenome assembly OHEC01 (sample SAMEA3879567, study PRJEB24766) | human gut metagenome | biome: human-associated habitat; feature: feces | place: USA | collected 1985/1987 | reverse complement strand
GACGCGCGTCCTTCCCTCGTTGCAAGCAATATGTAAGTCGCTCGCCTACATCAGGCGCAGGCTGACGTCCTTGAGCTGGGCGCCGGAAACGGCACTCGGGGCGCCCGACATGAGGTCGGAGCCGCTGGCCGTCTTGGGGAACGCCATGACGTCGCGGATGGAATCGGAGCCGGTGAGCAGCATGCACACGCGGTCCAGACCCAGAGCGAAACCGCCCATCGGGGGTGCACCAAACTTGAGGGCCTCCATGAGGAAGCCAAACTGAGACTCGGCACGCTCCTCGGTAAAGCCCAGGAGCTTGAGCATGGACATCTGCATCTCGGCGTTGTGGATACGCATACCGCCGCCGCCGGCCTCAAAGCCGTCCATGACAAAGTCGTAGGTGCAAGAACCGGCTGCCAACGGGTCGGCCTCAATCTTGGCGATGTCGGTCTCGGTCGGCAGGGTAAAGGGCTGGTGCTCGGCAGCATAGGCCTTGCGATCCTCGTCCCAATGGAACAGCGGGAAGTTGACGACCCACAGGAAGTCGTGACCCTCGCGCTTGATCTCAAGCGCATTGGCCATGTGCGAACGCATGCCGCCCAGAATCTCGTCGGAGAGCAGGCGCGGGCCGGCGGCGAACATCACAAGGTCGCCGGGCTCGACGTCCATGCGCTCGCGCAGAGCGGCCATCTCCTCGTCCGAGAAGAACTTGACGATGGGGCTGTTGATGGAGCCGTCCTCGCGGAAGGCGATCCAGGCCAGGCCCTTGGCGCCAAACGTGGAAGCCACCCCGGCGAGCTTATCGATCTTGGCACGTGCCCAGGCACCGGCGCCCTTGGCGTTGATGGCCTTGACGACAGAGCCCTCCTCATTTGCGGCGGTCGCGAAGACCTTGAACTTGGAGTTGGCAAAGATGTCGGTCAGGTCGACCAGGTGCATGCCATAGCGGGTATCGGGCTTGTCGGAGCCATAGGTGTCCATGGCCTCCCAGTAGTCCATGCGACGCAGCGGCGTGGGCATCTCGACACCCATGCGGCCGAAGGCATCGGCAAGAACCTCTTCGAGCGCGCTCATGACATCGTTCTGGTCCACGAAGGACATCTCGATATCGACCTGGGTGAACTCGGGCTGACGGTCGGCACGCAGGTCCTCGTCGCGGAAGCACTTGGCAACCTGGTAGTAGCGCTCGACGCCACCGACCATGAGCAGCTGCTTCAGAAGCTGCGGGGACTGCGGCAGAGCGTAGAAGTTGCCCGGCTGGATGCGGCTGGGGACGATGAAGTCGCGGGCGCCCTCGGGCGTAGACTTGAACAGGGAGGGCGTCTCGACCTCCATGAACTCACGGTTGTGCAGCGCCTCGCGAATGGCAAAGGTAAAGTCGGAGCGCAGCTTGAGGTTTGCCATCATCTCGGGACGACGGAGGTCCAGATAGCGATAGCGCAGACGGGTGTCCTCGCTGGTCTCGATGCCGTCCTCGATCTGGAACGGCGGGGTGACGGAAGTGTTGAGCACCTCGGCGTGGTCGGTCAGGACCTCGATCTCGCCGGTCGCGAGCTTGGCGTTGGTGGTCTCCTCGCCACGGGAGCGCACGACGCCGTGGATCTTGATAGGCCACTCGGGACGCATGGTCTCGGCAATCTTAAAGGCGTCGCCGTCGGAGTGCTCGGGGTCGAAGGTGAGCTGCGTGATGCCCTCGCGGTCGCGAAGGTCGCAGAAAATAAGGCCGCCGTGATCGCGGCGACGGCTCACCCAACCGGTGAGGGTGACCTCTTCGCCCACGTTCTCGCGGCGAAGCTCGCCGCAGGTACGGGTGTGCATGGAATGCTCGTCGATGGGACGGGTCTGGCTCATACCAGTGATCCTCCTTTATGGATCTGTGCCGCCCCGTGTCGTTCCGGGCGGCGTCGTACAGATTTGCCCGGCCTGCGTAAACCGCGCAGCCAGACATGGCGTTCTATCTTATCGCACCTGTGTCGATGTGCCGCGGAAAAGTAGCTCCTGCCCAAAGACTTGACGGAGACGAAACAATTGACGCGCCGCGGCACCCGCCCGCGCTCGTCACGTGCGACAATATGCCCCAATAAAACAGCACTTGGAAAGGCCCGTCATGACTGCACGCCTCATCGTTATGGATATCGACTCCACGCTCATCAACCAGGAGGTCATCGATCTTTTGGGCGAGGAGGCCGGCGTGGGCGAGCAAGTTGCGCGGATCACCGAACGCGCTATGCGCGGCGAGCTGGACTTTAAGCAAGCGCTCGAGGAACGCGTGGGGCTGCTTGCCGGCCTGGACGAGAGCGTGTTCGAGCGCACTTTTGAGCGCGTGACGTTTACCCCCGGCGCTCTGGAGCTTGTGCGCTCGGCACACAGCAAGGGCTGGAAGGTCGGCGTGGTGAGCGGCGGCTTCCACGAGGTCGCCGACAAGATCGTGGCCGCCGCGGGCATCGATTTTTGCCTGGCCAACCGCCTGGAGGTCGTGGACGGCAAGCTTACCGGTAAGCTGGCTGCCGAGATTGTGACCAAGGAGTCCAAGCTCATCCAGCTGCTGGACTGGGCAGTTGAGTGCGGCGTCGACATGGCCCACACGGTCGCTATTGGCGACGGCGCCAACGACATCCCCATGATCCAGGCCGCGGGCACGGGCATCGCGTTTTGCGCCAAGCCCAAGACGCGCGAGGCAGCCCCGTTTGCCATCGACGAGCGCAACCTGATGCTCGCCATGGACATCATCCTGCGCGACTAGCCGATCCGTCTAACAATTGAATCAGTCCGTCCTATAGTTTCCGAACAATTTTGTCTTAGTGTTCGGAAACATACCCTTTGAGTGCTAGACTTTGCGCCGTCGAAGGGAACATATATGGATAAGCGAGATCTTGAGCAGCTGCTGAGCGATGTTGCCGACGGAGCAGTCGCCCCGGCAGTCGCCCTCACGCGCATCCAGACGGCGCCAACCGCCGATCTGGGTTTTGCGCAGCTCGATCTTTCGCGCGGAGTGCGCCAGGGAGCCGGCGAGGTTGTCTACGGCGCCGGTAAAACCGCCGAGCAGATTGCCGCCATTATCGAGGCGCTACGCGATGCCGGCCAGGAGCGCATCCTGGTCACACGCTTGGATGCCGAAAAAGCCGCACGCACCGCGGAGCTTCTCGGCCGCGACATCGACCTGGGATATGTCCCGGACGCTCAGCTCGCCCTCGTAGGTGGCAAGCCCTCCCCTACCGGCAACGGACGCATCGTCGTCGCCTGCGCCGGCACGAGCGACCTGCCCGTCGCCGAGGAAGCCGCGTTGACGGCCGAGTTCTACGGCAACGAGGTCGATCGCCTCTACGACGTAGGCGTCGCCGGCCTGCACCGCCTGCTCGCTCATGCTGAGGAACTTGCCCAGGCGCAGGTGGTCATCGCCATCGCCGGCATGGAGGGCGCCCTGGCGAGCGTCATCGGAGGCCTGGTGAGCTGTCCGGTCATCGCCGTTCCTACCAGCGTGGGCTATGGCGCGAGCTTTGGCGGCGTGGCCGCACTGCTCGCCATGCTCAACTCCTGCGCCAGCGGGGTGAGCGTGGTCAACATCGACAACGGCTTCGGCGCCGCCTACCAGGCAAGTCTTATCAATCATCTGAGCGCCGGCACGTCCTGCGCCCGTTAAGGAGCATTCCATGTCCAACCATCAGCACACGCTTATCATCGACGGCACCTCGGGCATCAGCGGCGACATGACCGTCGCGGCCCTGCTCGACCTGGGCGCCAGCGAGGAGCACCTGCGCGAACAGCTCGCCACGCTGCCGGTCGACGGCTTTGAGATTGCCGTCACCCGCGTAAACAAGCATGGCATCGACGCCTGCGACTTTGACGTTCAGCTGGCAGAGGAGCTCGAGAACCACGACCACGACATGGCCTGGCTCTACGGCAACGAGGCAGCTGCCGAGCACACGCACAAGCATGAGCACCACCATCATGATCATGACGAGCACGAACATGAGCACTGCCACGAGCATGACCATGAGGCCCACGGTCATGGCCACGAGGGTCACCATCACGCCCACCACCATCACCACCGTTCTTTGGCGGACGTCACCGCCATCATCGATGGCTCGCAGTTAAGCGATGGCGCCAAGCGTCACGCGCTCGCCATCTTTACCGCGCTCGCCGCCGCCGAGGCCAAGGCCCACGGCAAAACGCTCGAGACCGTCATGTTCCACGAGGTAGGCGCCATCGATTCCATCGTTGACATCTGCTCGGTCGCCATCTGCCTCGATGACCTGGGCATCGAGGACATCGTGGTCGAATCGCTCTCCGAGGGTCACGGTACCATCCACTGTGCCCACGGCCTCATGCCCATTCCCGTCCCCGCTGTCGTCAACCTGTGCCAGGCGGGCAATATCGCCCTCACGCCCGCACCGGTCGCTGGCGAGCTTGTGACGCCCACGGGCGCCGCCATCGTCGCCGCACTGCGCACGTCCGAGCACCTGCCGGCCCGCTACCGCATCGAGGCCGTCGGCTACGGCGCCGGTAAGCGCCCCTACGAGGGCTGCTCCGGCACGCTCCGTTGCCTGCTTGTTCACGTGGATGCATAGCCATGGATGCCCGCAAAACCAAAAGCCGCGCCGCCATCGTCGCAGCATTTTCCGAGCTCCTTCGCGAGGAGGACTACGGCAAGATTACCGTCGGCGACATCATCGCGCGCGCTCACGTAGGCCGCGCAACATTCTACGGTCTCTTTAAGAGCAAAGACGACCTGCTGTCCGAACTCGTGAGCGACATCTGCACCCACGCCCTCGACGACGATGGCACACCGCTCGACGACCCACTCGTGCAGGTCGAGCATATCCTCAACAACCTCTGGGAGCGTCGCCAGGGCGTTCGAGCCCTCGTAGCCGGCGCCGGCTCACGCGTCTTCGCCGACAGCCTACGCAAGACCATCATGTCACGAGCAGCCGAAACCGTCCCCACCGACCCAAACGGCCCCGCCGCCACCATGGACCGCAGCTTCCTACTACACCACATAGCCTCAAGCTTCGTAGGAATGGTCCAATGGTGGGCCTGGCACAACTTCCAAGCAAACAAAGCCGACGTAGCCAAAGACTACCTCTCAGCCATAAAGCCCCTTTTCAACTAAGTAAGAAACTCATCCCAAAGCATCGCCCCAACCCAAGCCGCCACGCATCCCAAAGTGTCACTCGCACCTCAAAGCGCCTAACAACAAAGTGCCCACCACATCCAAATTCAGATATATATGTTGGTTGCTTGTTCGAACGCAACTGGATTCCCGCAGGGTCCGGCATAGGTTAACTTTCCGCCGCACTCCGCAGGACGCAAGAAGCTCCCGCCGCACGAAGTGCGCAGCGGGAGCTTCTTGCATGTCCGAGGACGCGGCGGAAAGTTAACCTATGCCGGACCCGGGCGTTATATCAATTGTTTTGGACTAGAACATGCCCAAGAAACCGTGCACAAACAGTGCGGCCAGAGCGGCACCGACAAACGGAGCGATGCCAGGAACAAGCAGGCCGTACTTCCAGTTGTTGTCAGCCTTGTTCTTGATCGGCAGCACCTGATAGGCCATGCGAGGACCAAGGTCACGAGCCTGGTTCATGGCGAAGCCAGTGATACCGCCCATGCCCATGCCAACAGCCCAAACGATCAGGCCGACGCAGATGGCGAGCATCAAGACGTTCTCGCCAGCACGGTTAGCAGCAGCAAGGATGGCGCTGATGAACACAAAGGTGCAGATAGCCTCGCAGAAGAAGTTGCGGGCATAGTTCGTACCCTCGGTGGTGGGGTTGGTCGAGAAGATGTTGCGCTGGGCAATGGGATCGACGACACCATCGGAAGCCTTGAACTCATCGGCATACATCAACCACGCGATCACGGCACCCGCAAAGCCACCGAGCATATCGGCAATCATGAAGGGGATGCAGCTGCTCCACGGTACCAGGCCGACGATGCACTGGGCAAGCACCATGGCGGGGTTCATGCACACGGCACCGCCAAAGACAAACAGGCAGACCGAGATGCCAAAAGACCAGGTGGTGATGGCAAACATATGGCCGGAGCCCTGATACTTGGTGCCCTTGAGCACGGTATCGCAGTGCACGCCCACGCCAAAGATGATCATGAGGGCAGTTGCGCCGAATTCGCAGAGGAGTTTGGTAAGCATAAAACCTTATCTTTCTTGTCGGTTATAAACGATTCGTTTAGGCCGTGCACTAGTGCTGCGCGACGACAACGCCCAGGCCATCGGGAATGACGGCAACCTTGGCATCGGCACCCTTCATCTCAAAGGCGAGCTTGAGCGCCTCCTCGATAGTGTTGACCGGCGTCATGTGCATATCCTTGAGCATCTGGTGATCGCACAGGTCGGTGACCATGATCACAGGGTGATGTGCCAGGATGCGGGCAAAGATCTGGCTCGTCCACTGATCGGGCAGGGTCTCGTCCTTGGGACGATCGATGCAGGCGCGCTCAAACTCTGCCGGATCGTTGTCGGCGATGTTGTGATAGAAACCCTCGCCGCCGTGACCGTCGGCACAACCGGCGACGTCGATGATCACACCGCCCTCGGGAAGCGTGGCCTCAGCAGCGCACATGCCCTTCACGGCCTGGTAGATGTTCTGGTCGAGCGGGTAGCCGCCGTTGGTGGTGATGGCAATCTCGCACTCGACGGGCTCAACGCCGGCAAGGCTCTTCACGAACTCGCAGCCAGCCTCGTGCGCCTTGTGGATGTCACCGGCAAAAGAACCGATGACCTCGTGCTTGCCGTTGAGCACCACGTTAAGCACAAAGGCAAGGTGAGCCATCTCGGCAGCGGCAAACATATCCTCGCTCACGTGGTTGTGGCACAGGTTGCCGGCACGCGAATGAGAATCGTTCACAAACTGACCGTTATGGTTGTACATGATGGTCTTGTAGCTGGCGATGCCAGGCAGGACGGACTTGCGGCTACCAGAGAAACCGGCAAAGAAGTGCGGCTCAATAAAGCCCTCGGCAAGCAGCAGATCGCAATCGGCGGCAATCTTGTTGATGATGCACTCGCCACCAGAAGGCAGGGTGCCGATCTTCTTCATCATGCTGTCGTCAGTCGCGACGTGCATAACGATTTCCTCGTTGGCAACGATCTCCTCGCCGTACTTGTTGACGAGTTCCTCGTGCGTCGACGGACGGTGCATACCCGTAGCAACCAAAATACGCACGCGAGCCTCGGGCGCAGCGGAATGGATGTGATGCAGCAGAATAGGCATCGTCACACGCGAGGGAACGGGACGCGTATGATCGGAGCTAATGATGACGATATCCTTCTTACCAGCACAAAGCTCCTCGAGCGAAGGGGAGCCATAAGGATTGGCAAGCGACTCCTCTACCAGCTCTTCCTGCGATTTTGTAGTCTTAAACTCGTTTTGATGACCTTCCATCACACCCGCGAAGTTCTTATCCTCGAGCTCCAGATGCAACGTCTTGTGGTCAAACGGCAGTTCACATTCAAACAATGACGAGCGCCCTCTTCCTTTCAACTGACACACTAGATAAACCGTTGGAAGGATACGCCGCTCACCGAAAAACACCACCGTCCACCGACTCATTAACACAACGTTCATATTTGACCCACAACAAAGCTGCCGCGATCCCAAAGGGGGCCGCGGCAGCTTGTAAAAGACACTATGGACAGGATGGCTATAACGGCGCCGAGACAAACATCAGTCCTATGGCATGCGCGTGTAAGCTATCTTGCATAAATTAGTCAATAAACTGCATAGAATGACGCATGCGTTTCGAATCGTAACAGGGTAGCCCCCTCCTGAGCGTGCATTTTTGGGAGTATTCAGCATCGCGAGATAAGTCTTTGGAGCTAAAGGTCTATCGAAAGCCAAGAAGCCTCCATGGTTCTTCCCTTCTAGACAGCATGCAGCAAGAAACCATCCATATTTGAACATTGACAAGGCCCAATTGGCGCGCAAAGGCATCAACAAAGACCGCAAACGTCACCTATGGTCCTATACATCAATCTTTAGCTGCTGAAAACTCCGTTTTTTGCACGTCGCCCCAAGCACCACCCTCACCCAGCGGCCAATCCGCTGAAGACCGGACATCGCAGGGCCCGCCATCAGTTTACTTTTAGGCACACTCCGCAGGACGCAAGAAGCCCTCGCCGCACTCCAAATGAGGCGCGAAGCGCACCATTCTTCCCTCAGCATTAATCCCCGAAGACCGAGGACGAAGGGACCCGACGGGTTTCCCTCTGAATGCATTCCGCAGCACGAAGCCCCCTTATCCACAGCTCCGAAGGAGCAGGATAAGGGGGCTTCAAGTGCGAGGACGCATTCAGAGGGAAACCCTTCGGGTCCCGGTTAGAGCCACAGGGCTATCGATTACCCCGTGTTCTGCAATCCTGCCGAGACGCCGGTCACAGTCGAAAGAATCAGGCTCATGTACTCGGCCTTCTTCTCCTCGGCCATCTCGTCCTGGTTCATACGCACCTCGCGAAGGGCGCGAACCTGGGCAATGGACAGGGCGTCGACGTAGGGGTTACGCACACGAACGGCGCAGCCGAGCACACGACGACGCTGCAGCGGCCACTCGTCACCGACGATGGCAAGGACCCACTTACGCGTGAGCTGCATCTCGGTGAAGACCTTCTCGGACAGATCCTGGCGATCGCCCAGGTGCAGATACATCTTGGCGATGCGCTGGTCGGTCTTAGCGATCGACATCTCGATGTTGTCGATAAAGGTGCGGAAGAACGGCCACTCCTGGTAGGCAGCCTTAAGCTGGTCCAGATCGCCAAACTGCTCGCAGGCGGTACCCAGGCCGTACCAAGCGGCCAGGTTAATGCGCGCCTGGCTCCAGCTGAAGATCCACGGAATGGTACGCAGGTCGTCGAGCGACTTGGCACCCAAACCGCGCTTGGCGGGACGCGAGCCGATCGGCAGCAGACCGACTTCGGTCAGCGGCGTCACGGTCGAGAACCACGGTGTAAAGTCCTCGGTGTTCAGCAGGTCCAGATAGCGCTCGTGGCTTGCGGCGTTGAGCTTCTCGGCCATATCCCAGAACTTCTGCGTGGTCTCGGTGTTGGTCTTCTCGACACTCGGGGCCGACTGCAAAAGCGTTGCGGCGGCAACGGACTCAACATGGCGCTGAGCCAGCGTGCGGTTACCGTAACGGGCAAAGATGACCTCGCCCTGCTCGGTGAGCTTAAAGAAGCAGTTGACCGAACCCTTGGGCTGCGCCAGCACGGCCTTGTTGGCCGGGCCGCCGCCACGGCCCACGGCACCGCCGCGACCGTGCATGAGCACCAGGTCGATATCGTTCTTCTCGGCCCACTTGGCAATGCGCTCCTGCGCGGAGTGCAGCGCGAGCATGGCCGTGGTAGGACCGGCGTCCTTGGAGGAGTCGGAATAGCCCAGCATGACCTCCATGCGGCGGTTGGTCTGGGCAAGGCGCTTTTGCACCACGGGCAGCGTAAGCATCTGATCGAGCACGTCGACGCAGCCCTCGAGGTCCTCGAGCTGCTCGAACAACGGGATCACGTCGAGCTCGGGGACATCCTCCTCGTGTGCGAAAGACAGGTGAGCAAGCTCGAAGACGTCGGCCACATGCTGGGCACTCTTGGTGAACGAGATGATGTAGCGGTGCGCCATCTTCTTGCCGTAGCGCTTTTGGATGGAACCGATAGCGCGGAAGGTATCGATGACCTCGCGCGTCATGGGCTGCAGATCGCCATGGATACCGTTCTCGTGGATATCCTTAAGGGCGCGGGCATGCACCACGGAGTGCTGACGGAACTCCATCTCGACCATGTGGAAGCCGAAGGACTCGACCTGCCAGATGATGGTCTGGACCGGGCCGTAGGCAGCACGGACGGCACCGCAGGCAGCCAGCGAGCGCTGGACGACGCGCAGGTCATCCAGGAACTCGTCGGCGCTGTGGTACATGGTGTCGGTGATACGGCGCACGGTGGCGTTCAGACGGTCGGCCATGACGAGCATGACGGCGCGATGCGGCTCGTGCTCGGAGATCAGCTCGGCGCGGGCCGTGTACTGGGTGCTCATCTCGACCTGATGGTTCCACAGGTTGATGAGCTCGGCAGAAGGCTTGCTGTAGGTGGCCTCGAGCGTGAGGTTGCGACCGATGCGGCGACACTTGTCCTCGAGCTTGAGCACCATGTGGGTGAAGTACTTGGCGGCGACCTCACGGCTCACCTTGGCGGTGACGTTGGGGTTACCGTCGCGGTCGGAACCGATCCAGCTGCCGGGATGGAAGAACGCCGGGCACAGCGGCGGCACGGTACCGGCCTTGTCGCCCAGCACCCAGTCGTCAAAACGACGATAGATGACGGGGATAACGTCGAACAGCGTGTTATCGAAGATGTCGATGATGGTATCGGCTTCCTCGACCGGCGTGGGCTTCTTGAGCGCGATGGGGCTCGTACGCACCAGGGCGTCGATTTCCTGCAGCATATGGCGCTCGTTCTCCACCAGGTCGGAGCCGCCCAGACGCGGACGCTCCTCCAGCAGGTTGGAGATACGGCGAATCTTGCCCTCGACGGCCTTGCGACGGGCCTCGGTGGGATGTGCGGTAAAGACAGGGTGGAACTCGAGCTTGTCGAGCAGCTCGTTGGCACCCTCGACGCCCAGCTCATTCACCAGCTGGTGATAGGCGACGGTGAGCTCGTTGGCGGGATCGACCTCAGTATCGGTCGACGCACCGGCCTCGCGCTCGCGCAGCTGCGCCACACGGTAGTTCTCCTCCGACAGGTTTGCCAGATGGAAGAAGCTCGTAAAGGCGCGAACGATGACCTGCTGCTTATCGAGCGGCAGACTGTCGATCAAATCGACGACCTCACGAAATGCCACGGCAGTGGGCTCGTCGGCGGTGGGCACGCCCTGCTCGTCGACGGCCTCGTCGGCAGCGCGGGTACCGGGGTTGCCGGCATTGGCCACAATCTCGGCCGACAGGATTTTGTCGAACAGGTCCGCGATCTCAGGATCATACTCGCTAAGCACACGACGCTCCAGGCGCAGGAACAACGCCAGATTGTCGCGCAGCTCCTCGGGGATCTCGATCTCGGCGAGACGCTCCCTGGACTCGGCATTCGAGCCGATTCGGTTAACGAGGCGGTTGACCACGGCAGCGACGCGCGCCGCGGCTTCGGGTACAGACTGGTTGCTTAGGTTCTCAGCCACGTTTCCTCCCATTCCTCCTTCTATGCACGTAACATGCGGTATTCATTATAGGCGCTTGAGAAATACTTTCGACACTGATTGCGCTTTACCACAAAAAAGTATTTTCTGCATTGCAAGGGTTTTTGCCCTAAATGGTCGTATTTCTCGGTGGACGGCATACACAAACGGGGGCATTCCGCATAAATGCGAAACACCCCCGTAACAATCGCTCGGCGCAAGCGGGACGTGTTAGCGGGTCCGCAGCTCAAAAAGATGCGCTACAGGCGCTCGCGAACCGCCTCGACGACGTTGGCCAGATCGGCAAGGGCCTCTTCATGGCTCTCCATGTCGCGCACCTTGACCTTGCCGGCGGCAAGCTCGTCGCCGCCCAGGACCAGGATGAGCTTGGCGCCCACCTTATCGGCCTGCTTAAACTGAGCCTTGAGCGAACGGCCCTGATAGTCGGCCTCGGTCACGATGCCTGCGGCGCGAAGCTCTTGCGTAATGGCAAAGACGTTCTGGCGCAGCTCCTTGCCGGCGTTGGCGACATAGACGCAAGGGGCCTCCTCGGCACCCAGATCGCTGCCAAAGGCCTGCAGGGCCAGCAGGGCGCGCTCAAAACCGACAGCAAAGCCGACTCGAAAGGCCTGGCCGGCATCTTCTTCATGGCCCTGACCCTCGTGCTGGTATCCTTCTCCTGCACGGGCCCGATCGTAGGTTCGGTGCTTATCAAATCGACGTCGGGCGAATTCTGGAGCCCGATCGTCACCATGCTGGCGTTTTCCGTCGCCTTCGCGCTTCCCTTCACCGTCTTCGCCTTCTTCCCGTCGATGCTCAAGAAGCTGCCCAAAAGCGGCGGATGGCTCAACTCGGTGAAGGTCGTGCTGGGATTCATCGAGGTGGCGCTCGGCATGAAGTTCCTCTCGGTCGCCGACCAGACCTACCACTGGGGGCTGCTCGACCGCGAGATATACCTCGCCGTATGGATCGTGACC
>OHEC01001037.1_pt1 | contig 12161 bp, 10 predicted proteins | sample 1567141 | NCBI WGS metagenome assembly OHEC01 (sample SAMEA3879567, study PRJEB24766) | human gut metagenome | biome: human-associated habitat; feature: feces | place: USA | collected 1985/1987 | reverse complement strand
ACCAGAAGATTATATTTGATCAAATGCAGCATGGCAGTCCTCCTTAATCTCGCAGCTGTTTCCCTGTGATTTCCAGGAATACGTCATTTAAAGTAGGCAGCTCCAGCCATTTGGAAAATATACGGGCAGAAATACCAGATGAAGGCATAAAACACATATTGCACATAATATCCTGCTGTTTCCGTGATAAGGAGTATAACGAAAACAGGGTATGGATATGGTTGTAATAGGTGGCTTTTTTGCTCTGACCATCTTTCATTACTTTAATCTTATCTTCATTATGAAGAGAAGCCTTTTCCTCTTGAAGTTTTATCAATAATTGCTCTGGAGTTAAAATTCCATTTTCCAGAAGTTTGGCTGCCAGTTCGACAGCAAAAGTATGGTAGTGTACAGTTTCTATGATTTTTTCTACGATTGCCCGGTTTTCCTCTGCTTCTGAATAAAATACAGATGTCAGTTGAAAAAGAGTGGGTATATCTTTCAGTTCTTTTAATTGAAAACTACAGTATTCAGACAGTTGGCTTCTGGTTGTAAATAAAACCCGGCAACGGTATTTTAATACGACTGACAGGCAACTGTCCTGTGTGGATGTGACATTAAAATTGTCTATGATCAGCAGTGTATCAGATTTCAAAGAGCGTAAGAAACGGTTATGTCTTTGAAAACGTTCCTGCTCACTGATTTCTGGTGGATCATCAATAAAATCCATGTCTACAATATCTTGATATAGATTACCGGTGTATTCCATATAGAGAATATTGGTGTACTGTTTTCTGTATTGCTTTGCATAGGCTTTAGCAAGCTCGCTTTTTCCAATTCCGGCAATTCCATAAAGAAATATATGTCGGTTCTCTTCAAACAAAGTATGGAGTTCATCCAGTTCTTCTTCTCTTCCTAGAAAATGACGGCATGGTTTTGGGACTTCGCTGTCCATAATGTAATCCAGAACAATCGGAGATAGAACACCTCCTGCAATCAGTTTTTGATTTCTTGTATCACGTTTAATAAATTGCCGTTCCATACCAAAAGAAAGTACTTTTGCTAAAAACAACAGCCTTGAATCAGAAGGTTTATATAGAGATACAAGTTCCTGCTTTTTTGTATCCGAAATCGTATCGTCCTGTATGAATAACGTGTAAATGTCCTGTATAACCATGTTGCAGTCTGCCATTAAGGGAAGTAAGTTCCGCTGAATGGTTGTTGCCAGTTTTTTCTGATTGCTGGGTTTTGCATAATATGAGGTTATTTTGGGACTGATTTTTGCTTGTCCGGTTATCCAGCGGCAAATTAGACCATTATCCATAGAAAAATCTTCATTTATCGGATCATTCATAAAATCTTCAAATAATTCGTATAAAAAATCAGGTTGGTTCATCTGATTGCTTTCACTGATTTGATTTTTTAGGCATGTGCTAATAGAAGAAAAATCACATCGTTCCAACAGAAATCCCTCCTTTGGTTTTCGTGTTTTATATTCTTAAAGTCTTTTTATTATAACACGAACAAATGTTCCGGACAATAGGAATTGATACTGTATAGGAAGAAAATGAATCTTAAAAACTCAATCTGCGGTCAATTTCAATTCAATGTGATTGGTGCAGAATAATTTTAGAATGTAATCAGGCTTTCGAAAGCCGAATTCAATTCATACAGAACTTTTGTACAATCCTGCCGGCATAGGATGTAGAGAGAACTGTATGCTGAAGGAGGCATATAGCATGAATACGTTATTTGATTCTGTAGAAGTTCTGGATACAAAAAAAGAAATCCAAAAAGAGAATGTAAGCTATGAACATGCAGGATATCAGATTCGAGTGCATTTTAATGGGGAAAAGACATTGATCCAGTGCATTCAGAATCTTACTGAACGAAAAATTGCAGGTTGATTTTCTTAAGTTCTTGTTGTAAAATAAAGACAATTAAAGACAATGACTACGCAAGACCGATGAAAAGAGGGATAGAATGTATCAGGCAGGAATTTATTGCCGAATTTCCATTGAAGAGCAAAATAAAGAGGGTGAATACAGCAATAGTATTCACTCTCAGATTCAGATGGCAAGAGATTATATTGCAGAGAATAAAGATATTGCAGAGAAAAAAGTTTATGTAGACGATGGGGCTTCTGGAAGTAATTTTGAAAGAACTGAATTTCGGAGGATGCTGGCAGATATTGAGCTTGGTGTTATCAATATGGTGATTTTTAAGGACGTATCTCGACTTGGAAGAGAACATATTGATACCAACTATTATCTAGGCAAATATTTCCCGGAGAAACAGATTCGGATTGTTTCGATTCTGGATAATTATGATTCAGCCGTTGGAACTTATGATGAAATGTTAGAAATAAAAACTTTGCTGAATGATATGTATTTGAGAGATACATCCAGAAAGATTAAGACAACGATTCAGACCAAAAGAAGTATGGGCGAATATACTCCGAAACAGCCCCCCTTTGGATATGTGAAAAGTAAAACAATTCATAATCATCTGGAAATTGATCCTTATGCAGCCGAGGTTGTTCGAAGAATTTACAGAATGTATCAAAATGGATTTGGCTGTACGGTTATTTGCAGGACTTTGAATGAAGATGAAATCCCTTGTCCCGCAAAATATAAAAAGGAAGTTTTAAAAACCAATTATGTATGGGATTCGGGAAAAGGTCTGTGGACATCGTCTACTGTAAGTGGAATTTTAAAGAATCCGGTCTATACTGGGGCGGTTGTGATTCGGAAACATGAAAGACCGTCTTATAAGCTGAAATACAAAAAGGCAATTCCCCTGGAAGAAATGGAGCTGGTGCCGGATGCACATGAGGCAATCATTTCTAAAGAAGAGTTTGATAGGGTTCAGCAAATAAGAAAGGGGCGCAGAGTTTCCTATTTTGATAAAAACAATGAACCACATAAATATGTGGGACTGCTCTTTTGTGGGAAATGTAAAACAGCCATGCGAAAACGTTATCTGGCATCTCATAAAGACTATGACGGATATATGTGTGGTTTTCATCAGAAGCAGGGGCAGAATTACTGTGAGCTGAATCATATTACATTTGAAAAGCTGGATGAACTGGTTGTATTTGCAATCAACCAGCAATTGAAACAGATGAAGATGGATATGAAGAATCTGGAAACTCAGATCAGACAGAAACAGCCGGAACTGGATGGTAAAATTGCAAAATTGCAGGCAAAAATAGAAAGAAATCTGGAATACCGGAAACGAGCATATGAACAGTTTATGGATGAAGTACTTTCCAAAGAGGAATATCTGGAATTAAAACAGATGTATGAAACAGAGAATCAGAAATATCAAAAAGAATTATCAGAACTGAACCATGAAGAGCAAAGGCAGCGGGCGGCGGTCAATGAAACAAAGATATGGTTGGAGCACTTTAATCGCAGAAGAATAACGGTAAAGCAGCTTACCAGAGAAGCGCTTGTGGAGTTAGTTGATAAAATTTATGTATATCCAGAGCAGAAAATAGATATATATTTTAAGTTTGCTTCAGTAGAGAGTTCACCAGATAGAATACTTGAGAAAGATGGGGTGATATGATGTATCAGATGGGTGTATATTGTCGTCTGTCGAAGGATGATGGAGAGAATAAAGTTAGTGAGAGTATTGAAAATCAGATGAAACTGATTCGTGAGTATGTGACTAAATCAGAGGATCTGGAAATCGCAGATATTTATATTGATGACGGTTATTCGGGGCTTTATTTTGCGAATAGACCGGAATTTCAGCGGATGATGGAGGATATCTACAAAGGGAAAATTCAAGGCGTTATTACGAAAGATATTTCCCGGCTTGGGCGTGAACATATTGAAACCAGTAACTATATTGAGCGTGTTTTTCCATCTTTGGGTGTGCGTTATATTGCAATTTTGGATGGCGTGGATTCTGTTCATCACAGTAATGAAGAATTGGCACAGTTTAAGACGTTGTTTAATGATATGTATAGTCGTGATATATCTAAGAAAATCAGAGGTGCATTGACCGCCCAGAAGAAACGGGGACAGTTTATGTCTGGGTTTGCCCCATATGGATATGTAAAAGATCCGGCAGATAAGCATCATTTTCTTGTAGATGAAGAAGCAGCTAAAGTGGTACGGAGAATCTTTTATATGAGTTTGGAAGGATATTCCAGGGATGGTATTGCAAAGAAACTGAATCAGGAAGGAATTCTGACACCGTCAGAGTATAAGAGAAAGGTGCAGGGATTGAAATATGCCAATGCATTAGAAAAAGCGGGTGCAAAGGGCTGGGCATATCCTACGATCAATGTAATTTTGCGAAACAGAGTTTATACAGGGGCTATGGTACAGCATAAATCAGAAAAGATATCCTATAAAGTGGAAAAGTATCAATATATTCCAGAGGAACAGCAGTATATTGTGGAAGGAATGCACGAAGCAATTATTAGCAAAGATACTTTTGAGCAGGTACAGGAACTTATGAAGAAAAGAACACGGACACCGGGATTTAATAGCGAAGTGAGAAAGGTAAATCCATACGCAGGAATTATTGTTTGTGGAGATTGCGGATATAATTTCCAGAGGGTTACTTGTCGGGACGGTTATGAGTGCGGTACCTATCACAAAAAAGGAAACACAGTTTGTTATTCTCATTTCATTAAAAAAGAAGTATTGGATTCTATTGTAAAAAATGAAATCCAAAGACAAGCGGAACTGGCACTGAAAGAAAGTGATAAGGATGAAATATTAAAAGTAGCAGATAGGAAGAAGGAGGTGCAGAGACGATGTGCAGAAGCAGACCAGCAGATTGAACGGTTACAAAAAGAACTTGCGGCTGTCCAAAAGTATAAAAAGAAAACTTACGAAAATTATGTAGATGGTGTTCTGGATAAAGAAGAATATCTCTCCTATAAGGCAGAATATGAAAAGCAGGATAAAGATATCAGGGCGAAGATTCAGTTGGCAGAACAAGAGAAAGACAGCTTTGGAGAGGCAGAAGAATCTTATGAAAACTGGATAGAGAAATTTATCAAGTATGGAACATTATCCGAAGTGACAAGAGAAATTGTGACAGAATTGATTGAAAAAATTGTTGTGAATGGAGATAAGAGCATTGATATTGTATTTAAGTATCAGTCGCCTTATCCGGTAGAAAAACAGGCAGTGTAAAGACTGCAAATTTTTTTACAGTAATTTTCCCCTAGTTATAATGAACACATGAAGGAACTTCTCTGTTGGAACGATATCTGGATGATATGTCGAATTACTGGAAAAGTGTGATCTGTGTTGGGAGCGGAAACGAGGGAACATCCGCAGGGCATACTTCCGGCATGTTAAAAGAGCGGGAAGAGCAAAGAGTAGAGTTGGGAGTGCAGCAGAGAGAACCTGCTCTGAATGTACAGCTCTGGAAATCTTATGTAGATGAGGTGGATATTTCGGTGATCGGGCCGTCAGGGGTTCGTGTAGGGCCAATTTCCGAAAGGCTCGGAACGCAGAGATTTCGAATCGGGGGAACAGAAATCCTGCTTTACTATGGCAAACCAAGTCCATATCAGACCAATCAGGAGATTTATTTTGATTTCATCCCAACGGGTTCTTATATTGACAGTGGAGTCTGGCAGATTGTGTTGACTCCGAGAAAAGTTGTGACGGGAATTTATCAGATGTGGCTTCCGAGTCAGAGTGTTTTGAATCAGGGCACAGCTTTTTTAAACCCTGTGAGCAGTGATACACTTACCATTCCGTCAACTGCATCCAGAGTAGTAACAGTGGGAGCTTACGATGCAAGAAGTTTTTCCTATGCAGATTTTTCCGGACGCGGCGCACTGGAGAAGAATGCAGAGATGTGGGTGCAAAAGCCCGATCTTGCAGCACCGGGAGTGCGGGTAACGACAGCCAAGGCAGGAGGCGGTTACGGAGAATATTCAGGTACCTCATTTGCAGTGCCGTTTGTGACAGGAAGTGCGGCATTGTTGATGGAGTGGGGAATTATCCGCGGGAATGATCCATATCTGTATGGGGAGAAGGTGAAAGCGTATCTGAGAAGAGGGGCAAGACATCTGCCGGGGTATGAGCAGTGGCCGAATAATCAGCTGGGGTATGGGGTGCTGTGTGTGGAGGAGAGCCTGCCATTTTAAAAATGACATTGACATGTGTAAGGGAAAATGCAATAATGTGTGTAATAAGAAATGCATTGGAGAAAATATGAGAGAGAATACATATATAAAAATTGAAACATTATATAGAAAATACAGAGGTTATGTAGAGACAAAAAATCTTTTGGCAGAAGGATTTTCCAATCGTCAGATTTCCACTTTAGTAAATGAAGGTTATTTACAAAAGGTGTGCTATGGACATTATTGGCTTTCAGGTAAACAATGTAAGAAGCCGTTTGATTATAAATGTATCGAAGTGAGTCTAAGCAATCCTGATGCAGTTATTTGTATGAATAGTGCACTTTACTATCAGGGAGTATTGTCTGCTGAACCAGATTATTTATCTGTAGCTACAGAAAGAACAGATCGAAGTATGATGAAAATGGACTTTATGATACAAAGGCATTATTTTTCAAATAGAAATTTTAATATTGGAATAAGAAAACAAGAAACGGAGTTTGGAACATATAATATTTATGATATTGAACGTTCAGTTTGTGACTTGTATCGCTTAGAAGGAGAAACAGAAATAGAAGTAGGGATCGTAAAGAACATAAAGGAAAATAAATATTTGTATAATCGTTTATTAAAATATGCAGAAGTACTACAGATAAAACGAGGATTGTAAGAGAGGATATGACGCATGAAGAACAGAATTATAGATGTTCAAAATGTAAAAATTACTATTTCAAAAGAAGAATTAGATGATTATATCTGCATTACAGATATTGCAAAGGCAAAGTCAAATTCTGCCAGAGCGGCAGATGTAGTGCGAAATTGGTTGAGAAATCGTGGAACATTAGAATATCTGTCTGTATGGGAACAAATATATAATCCGGAATTTAAAGTGTTCGAATCTGAACACTTTAAAAAGCAAGCGGGATTATTGACATTTACTCCCAGTGTTTCTGAATGGATTAATAAAACAAACGCTATAGGATTATATGTAAAACGTGGAAAGTATGGAGGAACCTACGCCCATAAAGATCTTGCTTTTGAGTTTGCAGCTGCAATTAGTCCGGTGTTTAAATTATATCTAATAAAAGAATTCCAACGCTTGAAGGAAGAAGAAAACAACTCGAGACAGATAGAATGGAATGCGAAACGTTTTCTCAGCAAAAGTAATTATTTGATTCAGACAGATGCAGTGAAGAATTATTTGCTTCCACAGATAAATTATAGGGAAAATCTACAATGGTTGGCATATGCAGAAGAAGCAGACATATTAAATGTGGCACTATTTGGATTTACAGCGAAAGCATGGAGAGAAGCTAATCCAGAATTAGCAAAAAAGAGTAATGTCAGAGATTTTGCAACTATTAATGAATTGACAGTACTTTCTAATCTGGAATCTCATAATGCACAGATGATTAAAGAAAGAAAAGGGAAAGAAGAACGATTTAAGAGTTTACAGGAAATTGCTGAATATCAATTAAATGTTTTGAATACAGCAGAGCAGATAAAAAGGATAGAAAGCTGTGACAATAACGTAATATCCTCGGGGGTATTGTGCGTGGAGGAGAGCCTGCCATGAGAAATAATAGAGACTGTTGAAATATATAAATATATGTTATGCTGACAATAATAAAAGAAAAAAACTTGGAGTCCTTGAGAGGAGGAAAAGAAGATGAACCTGAAATTGGATGAGCTGACAAAAGAAGAGTTACAGAAAATCATAGAAAAGATAGCGAAGCGGCTGTCGAAAGAGCAGTATGAATATCTGCAGCATCTGATTACAGAATGTACAGAGAAAGAGAATACTGCCGATATTTCGCCTCAGAGTCTGATGTCCCAAGGATTTGTTGATGAAAAAATGTTGCAGATTGAAGAATGGAAGCAGCAGATAGAGGACGGTAAATTATATTTGGATACAGAAGAATATGAGGACTACGGGGACGATTACTGGGATAGAGAATGGATAGTAGAGTACTATGATAATCAGCAGATTGGGGATAAGATCATGTTTATGATGCGATTTGCAAATGATTGTATCAATGACAGGCGTTATCAGGAAGCAAATTCTATTTATGAGTGGCTGTGGGAAATGGAAGTGGGTACGGATTATGAAGATGGGGAATTTGTGGATTTGGATACACTGGCGGAGAATGGTATTATTGCCACAGATATGAAACAGCTGGCATTACAAACCTTATATGCGAATTATCAGGTGTTGAAAAAGGAAAAAAGGGCAGAGATGCTTTATCTGTATTTCAATCATTCTGCTTTTAAAAACCTGCATATGGAAGAGATATTCCATGTTGGAAGGGAAGCGCTGAAGGATCAGAAACAATTCTGGGAGGATTGGATCGTTCTTCTGAAAAACAAACAGGGTGATATCGCAGGGCGGCTTTTAAAAGATGCAGTCTTGTATTCTCAGGGAATAGACGGACTTGTCCATATTGCAGATGAAAGTGCAGCAGTACACCCTTCGCTTTATCTTGCTGCTATGGATGTGTATGGCAAAGCACAGGATTATGAAAAGATAGAAAAAACAGGGGAAAAAGTTCTTGAGAAGGCTAACAGACAATTGAAGATCAGAGCAGAGATATGTTTGAAAGCAGCATATGCTTCATTCTGTCTTGGGCATGAAGAAAAAATGATGAAGTTTTGCTGGGAGTGTTTCTGCTCAGATTCAACAGAGAAAAATTTTCTGCGTCTGTTTGGTACAAAGGAAATGGCAGCGCAATATGGGATGCGTGGAAAAGAAGTGCTTAAAAACAGAATCAGGGGAAATTGTGAAAATGATATAAGGAATACAGAACTGCACCGGAATATCATAGATGGTTATAGTTATTATTTTCTTAGTTTTTATATGGGGGATTTTATATCTGTGAAATCAGCATCTAAAAATCCGGCGGGTTCTCTGGGATGGAGTTCTTCTTTTATTCGCTATGGAATTCGGTTGTTTTTGCTCTATTTATATAGTAAATCTCTGCCCTCTAAAGCCGCGGGGAGTATTGCGAATTATGTTGGATTCCCAGATATGAAAGATGCTGATTGTGTAATGGGATTTGAGCAGGAAATAATAGAAGAGAGCCAGTTGCATAAGGTAAGTGTATTCTGGAATTATTTTCAGAGATGGAAAGCGTATTACCCGATCGAACAGGCAGAAAAGAAGAGTATTCTGTCTTGGGCGGAAAAAACGGTATATAGCAGAGCGGATGCAATCGTGTCAGGAAAGCATCAAAATCAATACGCAGAAGTTGCGGTTTTGCTAGCAATGGTAGGAGAAATCAAGGAAGATATGGGAACGGCGAGAGCCAGAGAAGAAATTTTTGCGGAGTATAAAAGAAAATATCCAAGACATTCTTCGTTTCAGAAAGAGATGAAATACTATTTTGATGTAAAGTGAAGGTGTCGGGGAGTTTGTCTGGAAAGATATTTCATGAATTAAAAATGGAGAATAGAGTAAAATGGGAATGCTTCAAAAAAAAGAAAACAAGGGACTGACATATTATGAGGTAATGCATGGAAACAGGAAAATAGCGGAGATTAACACAAGAGGAGAAGCTGTGATTCTGGCTCTTCAATTTTTTCCTTATGATCTTTATTTGGAGGAAGAAAGGGATTTTGACACATTGATCAATAATATGAATAACTTCTATTATTGGTGTGCTTCACGCGTGTTGTCTTTGGATCGTAAATATGCAAAAGAGATTTTAAACAGTATCGGAATGGCACAGGCAACGACGGATCGTGATCGTGCAAAAATTTCTTTATCATATCATTGCGTGTCATTAACGGATGTGTATTGGGTAAAAGAAAAAGGGGAAGATATCTCCTATGAGCAGTTGAACCTCTATGACAATTCATTGAATGAAGCAATTGTAGAATTATCATTGCGGGGAAAACCCATGACAGTTACCAATCAGGAGTTAGCGCCGGATTTGTCCACAAAAGGCTATTTTCCGAAAGCCTGGATCAGGAGAAAAAATGAGTTTATCCTTTTGAAAGACGGTGGAGATAATGCAGTAAAGAAAGAATTGGTTGCGAGCAGAGTGTGCCAGTGCTTTGATTTTAAACAGGTAGTATACCGCGAAGGTTTTTATTGTGGGCAAGTAACAGAGAGCAGTATCATAACCTCAAAGCGTTATTCCATTATTTCTAAAATGGCATTTGAAATATATGCACAAAATCATGATCTCGATGTATTAGAAGAGTGTATCAAAAAGGATCCAAAAACTTATTACGGAATGAATATTCTTGATTATCTGGTTGGCAATATAGACCGACATCCGGAGAATTGGGGATTTTTGGTGGACAATGAGACAAATGATTACATTTCTCTGTATCCGATCATGGATTTTAACCAGAGTTTTGGATGTTATGATACCTTAGAGGGAGCAAACTGTCAGACTGTTTATCCGGAAAGAAAAACTCAGCGTGAGGCGGCGATTGAAGCAGTTGGGTATATCGGGCTTCCTCAGATCAAAGAAATTGATCCTGATATTTTTGAGGATGAGACACAGTGGAAGGAAATGTTTTTTAGAAGACTGGAAGAGTTGAAGAGATATCAGACAGGAGAAAAGCGGGGAGAGAAAATATATGGTTGACTGGAGAAAAATTCCTAAAATAGATGCACATATTCACTTGACTCCAAAGGATGTCATAGATGCTAATATAGATTATGACGGAAGATTTATTGTGAATGGTTCTATAGATGATTATGAAAAAATAATGAAAACATATAATATTGAATGTGCTTTTATTATGCCATTTAATGATCCATATATGCTTTCTATGGAACCAGCAGTGGAAGCAGTGAATAAGAATATGAAAAATATGATAAGCGGTAAGATAAATAGATTTTATTGTTTTGCTGACGTTGACATCAGGAAAGACATAGAGGATATGTTGTTTGAACTAGAACAAGTGTTAATGCAAAAAGAATTTATTGGCATCAAACTTCATCCAAGTAATACGGGATATCCTATAGATGGAGATTATTATGAGCAAATCATAAAATATGCGAATGATCATAAAATTCTCATAGAACTCCATTCTTATCCAAGGGAGAAATTATTGGATGATGTATGTTCTCCTGCCAGGATTAGAAATGTAGTTGGAAAATATTCAAACCTTAGATTGTCAATTGCTCATTTGGGTGGATTCCAATATGAAGAATTATATGGATTAAATGCATACTTTAATTTATCAGCGGTCTTACCTGATTTGGTGGATAGAATGGGCATAGAAAATACGAATATAGTTTTGCGTTCTTTAGGGGTTGAAAAGTTAGTATTCGCAACAGATTATCCCGATAGCAGAAGCATACGTGCAATAGAAATTTACGATACATATTGTGATATTTTGGGACAAATGGATTTTACACAAGAAGAAGCTGAAAATATTTGTAAATATAATGCTTTAAGAATGTCAGGGTTGCAGTAAGCAGATATGAAGAAGGGACTGCCTATTCCGACAGTCCCCCTGTTTCAAGTATCATCCTCCCGATTTTTTCTGTTTCATTCTCTTAATGACTTTCAGTCGTGTGAATTCTTCCCGTTCTTTTTCTTCCAGTGCATTGGTGATATTGTAAACCAGTTCCGTATACATTGGAATGGTGATATTTTGCAGCGCATTTGCCCGCTTCTGTGTCTTTTTAATGTTAGTGGCAAGGCGATATGCTGCGTTTTCCACCATGGAAAGTTTTACCGTCAGATCTTTTACTTTTCGGAATGCATCTGCAGCCAGGTCTACGCTCTCGCGGGTTGTACTGAAAGCGTAGGTCGGCGCAGGCACGGAAGGGGTGTATTTTACGTGGGGAATCTCGGTTCCCATAATACTTCTGGTCTGAATGGTGATGGAGTTTTCAATCGGAACGGTATAGGCAAGTTCTTCTACTTTACTGATTCCGTGCTCGATATTTGCACGCTGCAGGCAGGCGTAAGCCTTGGTAAATGTGGTGTCTATCTGTTCCTGGATGCCTTTTGCCTCATCAATCAGATCCATAAGCTCGCGGATAAGAATGTTCCGTTTCTTATCCATAAGGTCATAGCCTTGTTTTGCAAGAGCGAGGGAGTTTTTCGCAAGT
>OHEC01001035.1_pt1 | contig 12164 bp, 13 predicted proteins | sample 1567141 | NCBI WGS metagenome assembly OHEC01 (sample SAMEA3879567, study PRJEB24766) | human gut metagenome | biome: human-associated habitat; feature: feces | place: USA | collected 1985/1987 | reverse complement strand
TTAATGAAAAACGTATAATATCCTTGAATAAATATAAAAATAATCACACAAGGAAGAATAAATTTTAAATAATTTTTTGTCCATTTTGGGAATTTAATTCCTGTTCCTGTATTAGCTTCTTGGAGAAAACCATCAAATCCCCAGCCATAACGACATGTGCAAAATAACAAATACGCTAATGAACCAAGTGGCAGGAAATTATATGTAACCAAGAAATCTTCAAGATCTTGAATTGTTGTTCCGATACCAAATGGAGTAATATCACTAAGAATATTAAAGCCAAGGGCACAAGGTAAAGATAAAATTAAAATAATAATAAAATTAACTACAACTGCTTTTTTACGACTCCAATTAAATAAATCCATCCCAAATGAAATAATATTTTCAAATACTGCAATTATAGTTGATAAAGCTGCGAAACTCATAAAGACAAAAAATAAGCATCCCCATACTTGTCCTAACCACATTTCATTAAAAATGCTAGGCAACGTAATAAATACCAGACCCGGTCCACTTTCAGGATTTACTCCAAAAGCAAAACATGCGGGAAAAATAATTAAGCCTGATAATAATGCCACTAACGTATCTAAAGTACATACACTTATTGTCTCACCAAATAAACGCCGTTCTTTGCCAATATAGCTTCCAAAAATAGCAATTGCCCCAATTCCTAAACTTAAAGTGAAAAATGCTTGTCCCATTGCAGCAAAAATAATCTCTAAAAGACCATATTGTTTAATTGCCGCTAAATTAGGAATTAAGTAAAACGCCAAACCGTCTCTACCACCAGGTAAAGTAACAGCACGTATCACCAAAATCAAAATAATAATTAATAATGAACTCATCATGATCTTAGTAATCTTTTCTACACCATTTTGAAGGCCCAAGGAACAAATTCCAAATCCCAAAACAACCACTACAATCATCCAGAATACTTGCATAAATGGATCTTGGAGCGAATTATTAAATATATCTCCAACTTGTGCTGGAGTAATACCGTTAAAGTCACCTTTTATCATTTTAAAAAAATAAGCAATCATCCAGCCTCCGACGGTTGTATAAAACATCATCAACATATAATTTCCAGCCATTTGAAATTTTCCAATTGCACCCCAAAATTTTCTCTTAGGTACCAGCGAATGAAATGCTAATGCCGCACTTTTTTGGCTTGCACGTCCGACTGCAAATTCCATTGTCATAATTGGTGCTCCTAAAGCAATTAAAAAAAATAAATAAATTAATACAAATAGTGCCCCACCATATTGACCAACAACATATGGAAAACGCCATACATTTCCAAGTCCAATCGCGCACCCTGCTGATATCAAGATAAAACCTAATCTTGATGAAAATTTTTCTCTTTCTTTCATGAAATTAAACCCTTCTATTAATATTTCTTAATAATTCTAGCTTAGTTAAACATGAAATGCAATAAATTGTTTTTAAATCAAAACAAACTCTCATCGAAAGATGAGAGTTTGAATTAGGCATAGTTTGCTTTATTAACACTTACATATTTCCAATATGAGCGATATTTTCCTTTGCAGGCAATTACAGGATAATTAGAATAACCAAATTCTCTTGCAATTGTTCCTTTAGGAACCTTATTTACATGTGTTAATTTTCCATCTACTACAGCATATTTCATTTTTAGTTCCTCCTTTATTTACACTTATATTATAAACAAAGAAAAGACTTTATGCATTTTTATTATGCAGTTTAAATCCTATAAAAAGGTTTTAAAATCAATAAATCAAAAAAATGGAAATAGCAAAGCTATCTCCAATATATGATAAAAGAAGCGAATCTTTCACCACGACTAGAACTAAATTATAACATATTACAAACGTTTCGTAAATTATTTGTTTTAAATCCTTCAATATTTAAACAAACCTCTTCAATCACACGATTACGAGTTTCAATTGGTGCCCAGGCAATATGTGGTGTCATTATTAATTTTGTTGCATCTTTGATTTCTAATAAGGGACTGTTGCAACAGAATGGTTCATTTTCAAAAACATCTAAGCCAGCTCCTGCTAAGCGATGTTCTTTTAATGCCTCAACTAAATCTGCTTCATTTACAATTTTTCCTCTTCCAACATTAATTAAATATGCTGAATCCTTCATTTTTGCGAAAGCTGATTGGTCAAAAAGATTTTCTGTTTGACTATTTAAAGGGGCATGAATACTAATAATGTCACTTGATTCCAGTAATGTATCAAAATCAACCTGTTGATAATTTTGCTGGTTATTTTTTCCACTTGTAGAATAATATTGAACCTGACAGCCAAATGCGGTTGCAATTTCAGCAACTTTACGGCCAATATCGCCCATTCCAACGATTCCCCAAGTTTTACCAGTCAATTCTCAACATAATTATGGTAATAATGATTTTTATTGTATAAATCTAATAATAAAGCGAATGTATGTTGTGCTACTGCATTTGTTGAATAGCCTTTAACATTGCATACGGTTATACCGGCAGCCTTACAATATTCAAGATCAATATTATTAACACCTGTCGCAGTAACACAAATAAGTTTTAATTTATGAGCATCTTTTAACTGTTCCTCTTTCAATATATGCTTATTAGTAATTACAACACTCGCATCTTTAATCCGCTCAGGAACCTCACTAACTTGACTTTGATGATATATTGTTACATCACCATATCGATTTAATTTGCTGACATCAATATCACTACCCAGTGTCTCACTATCCAAAAAGACAATCTTAAAATCACTTTTCATCATTGTAACTACTTCATCAAAACCTTTTCCTTGTATCATTTTTCCTAAAATAATAGCTTCATTTAAATCAAGAATTTTTGATGGTCGACAATTTCCGCTCATTACACCATCATTGATTTGAAAATCAAGCCATATTTTGAGCATAAGGTCTTAAGTGAGATTACAGTTGCAGATATCAGAAACTGGCAGAACGAGTTGTTGAAGCAGAATTATTCTGAGACATATCTGAAAACGATCAACTGCCAGCTGGGGGCAATTTTTAATTATGCTGTGCGGTATTACAATCTGAAAGATAATCCTTGCAGGAAAGCAGGTAGTATCGGGAAAAGCAAAGGAGAACCAAAGGACTTCTGGATGCAGGATGAATTCGAGACTTTTCTCGAAACAGTAGATGATAAACCGGAGGCGAAGATGGCATTTCAGTTTCTGTACTGGACGGGGATGAGAATCGGGGAGCTTTTGGCTTTAACTTATAATGATATCAATCTTGAGGAAAAAACGGTTTCTGTCAACAAATCTTATCAGAGATTAAAAGGAAAGGATGTGATTACCAGACCGAAAACACCAAAAAGTATCAGGGTAATTACACTTCCGGATTTTCTGGTTGAGGAATTTCAAGAATACTGCAGTCATCTGTACGGAATTATGAAGCACGAAAGGCTGTTTCGTTTTACAAAATCATATATGGAACATTGTATGGTTAACGGAATTGAAAAATCGGGAGTAAAAAGAATTCGCTTGCACGATCTCAGGCATTCCCATGCCAGTATGCTGGTGGATATGGGAGTTGCTCCGCTGGAGATCGCAGAACGTCTGGGACATGAAAAGGTAGAAACAACATTAAATACCTATTCCCATCTGTATCCTTCAACCCAGAGCAAATTGGCAGGGCTTCTTGATAAAAAGTATAAGAATAACAGTGAATTAGAAGGGGATGGTGTCAATGGTTAGAAAATCTTTGAAAAAATATGATAATTCAAAAATGGAGGTACTTTGAAATGGCAAGTGACAGACATGGGAAACACAATAAACCGACAATTGCATTCCGGGTTACACCTTATGAACAGCAGGTCATCAATGAAAGGGTAAAGGCAAGTGGCATGAAAAAGCAGGATTATATTGTCCGCTCCTGTATCTATAACCATGTTTGTGTAGTGGGAAAACGGGAGAATCTGGAAGTTCTCAGATCAGAGGCTCGTGAAATGTACACCGTCCTTGAAGAAGTGTCCAAAGACATAAAAAAGGACAGCCCTGCCTTATCGGAGCAGGGGATGGAAAGCATGACGGAAAGATTTCTTGCATTTTTAGATGCAATGCTGTGGATGCTGAAGGGATCAAAATATTTGTGGGAGGAAAAAGACAATGAAAGAAACAGTAAGTAATGGCTGCAAGGTAATGGCTTTATGTTCACAGAAAGGCGGAGTGGGTAAAACCACCAGTTGTGTAAATCTGGCAGTGGGACTAGCCAGAGAGGGAAAGCGTGTTTTAGTAGTAGACAATGATCCGCAGGGAAGTATGACGGCAAGTCTTGGCTATCACAATCCGGATGAGTTGAATGTAACACTGGCTACAATTCTTATGAAAATTGTAAATGAGGAAACATTTGACGATTCTCTGGGTATTCTTCGCCACGAAGAGGGGATTGATTTACTTCCGGCAAATATTGAACTTGCTGGAATGGAAGTGTCATTGGTGAATTTTATGAGCAGGGAACTGGTACTCCGGCAGTATATTGATCAGGTGAAAGGTCTGTACGATTATGTATTAATCGACTGTATGCCATCCCTGGGAATGCTCACCATCAATGCACTTGCATGTGCGGATGCGGTACTTATCCCGGTTCAGGCAGCCTATCTTCCCGTAAAAGGATTAGAGGACCTGATCCGGACAATTGGTAAAGTGCGAAGACAGCTGAACAGAGGACTTTCCATCGAAGGAATATTGATCACCATGGTAGATAGACGAACAACCTATGCACGGGATATTACAGAATTAATTCACGATACCTATGGAAGCCAGATTCGTATTTTCACTCATAATATACCGTTTTCTGTCCGTGCTGCTGAAATCAGCGCAGAGGGGATCAGTATTTTCCGTCATGATCCCAGGGGTAAGGTTGCAGAAGCATACCAGTATCTGACTCAGGAGGTGCTTTCAGATGAAGAGTAAAAGTGCATCGAAGATAAAATTGACTTCTTATGATGAGCTTATTGGTGGAGCAGTATCAAAAGATGATATTCAGGAAATTCCAATCGGTCAGTTGCGGGATTTTGTGGATCATCCTTTTCATGTTAACGATGATGACGAGATGAATGAACTGGTAGAAAGTATAAAAACACAGGGCATATTAACTGCGCTGCTGGTGCGTCCGTCAAAAAAGGGAGGATATGAGATTGTATCCGGGCACAGAAGAAAACATGCAGCTGTTCTTGCAGGATTGACGCAGGTTCCGGTCATTATCCGGGAAATGAGTGATGATGATGCTGTTCGGGCAATGGTAGACAGCAATCTGCAAAGAGAACATATCCTTCCAAGTGAAAAGGCGTTTGCATACAGGATGAAAATGCAGGCAATGAACCATCAGGGTGTCAGCGGAGGGATTTCAGCTGAAACCATCGGTAAAGCGGGAAAAGACAGTGCGAGGCAGGTGTACCGTTATGTCAGGCTGACTTATCTGCGCAAACCAATTTTGGATGCAGTGGACAAGGATCTTATGGGTATCCAGACAGGAGTGGAACTTTCATATCTGGAGCCATCCGAACAGATCTGGCTGGAGGAGATTCATAATACTACAGGGAAATATCCAAGTCTTGAACAGGCGAAGAAAATAAAAATCAGAAGCGAAGAAAAGACATTAACGAAAGAAATCCTACGACTTTTGATAATGGGAGAAAAAAGAAAGGCAAGAACCGTTACTTTAAAGCAAAATGAGATCAACAAGTATTTTACTCCTGATTATGATGAGCAGAAGATGCGTTCCGTAATCATTGAGCTGCTGGAGGAATGGAGTAATAAGAATAAATAGCGGAAAAAGAAGGGAGGGTGATTCATGAGTATTAGAGCAACATTTAGCTATTTTCAGGGAATGGAAGGCGATATGTATCAGTTCTATCGGATTCCGAAGTTGTTGTTTACAAGTGAATATTTCAAAAATCTCTCCTGTGAGGCAAAGGTACTGTATGGTCTTATGTTAGATCGGATGTCGCTTTCGATAAAAAATCGCTGGCTGGACGAGGAAGACAGAGTATATATCTTTTTTTCTGTGGAAGAAATTATGGAAATGCTGAACTGCGGAAGGAATAAAGCGGTTAACTGCCTGAAAGAACTGGATCAGGAAACAGGGATTGGTCTGATTGAGAAGAAAAGGCTAGGGCTTGGTAAAGCAAATGTCATTTATGTGAAGAATTTCAGCCTCCGTGAATATCCAGACGAGCCTGCAGAAATGGAAATTGAAACAGATGATCCGGAATATGAGGAACAGATACCCTGCAATTTTGAAGAAAATATGCCTGAAAACGCTGTAAATACGCAGAAGTTTGAAAAACAAACTTCAAGAAGTTTAGAAAACAAACTTCAGGAAGTTTCAAAAACAAACTTCAAGAAGTTTGAAAAACAAACCTCAGGAAGTTTGAAAAATAAACTTCAAGAAGTTTCAAAAGCAAACTGTAATAATACTGAATATAACGATAATGAATCAAGTAAGACTGAATCATATCCTTCTATCCATCATGACCGGAAAGATGTGGATAAGATGGATGAGAGGTATGCATATCGTCAAATCATCTGTGACAATATCGAATACGACATTCTTTGTCAGAGTTATAAGCCGGAAAGTGTAGAAGAACTGGTGGAACTGATGCTGGATGCTATTTGTACTACAAAAAAATATCTGCACATTAATGGGGAAGCTATGCCTGCTCAGGTGGTAAAGAACAGACTTTTGAAGGTGGGGTATGAGCATATACAGTATGTATTTTTCAGCTTAAGCAAGAATACCACCAAAGTAAAGAATATACGTCAGTATATGCTGACAGTTTTATATAATGCACCAGTTACAATTAACCAGTTTTATGATGCAGAGGTACGTCATGATATGTATGGAGGATAAAATTGTTCTGCCATGAGATTGTGTCTTATAACTTTGTGCCCAGTGGGCATAAAGCAAGATGTAGAATAACCTTGTGCCCAGTGGGCATGAAGTAAGATCAAAAACATGTGCCTTATGGCAAGAAAGGAAGGGATAAAAAATGCTGCGCTTTTTGATTAAATTACCCTTAAGAATTTTAGCATTCCCAGTTTGGTTGGCAGTTACTGTAATCAATACGATTGGAATATTTTTGGTGGGGCTTGCATCATGGATATTTTATTTGATTGCAGGTGTAGCTGTAATTGCAACGTTAGGTTGCGTTGGGTTTCAGTTATATACATGGCAGGAAGTCAAAATGCATTTACTATGTGCGGCTGTGTTTATCCTTATTCCAAACATAGGGATGTGGATAATAACTGGCACGGAGCTGATCCAATGTGGATTACGTTCTTTCATATTTGAATAAGAGAATTATTCTTTGAAAAGAGGGCATTGGCTCTCTTTTTTCTTTGCACGAAAATGTGCCAGATCAAAAAATCTTTGAAAATCATGTCCGAATTTAAAACCCCCAATCCAGTGTATATGGAAGGCAAAGAGAAATCCCTCTGATTTGAGAAAAATCCAAACATGAAAGAGGTTCATTGTTCTTCCGACTGCACCTTGAAAACTAAAGGAGCTGATACATCTTGATTAACAGGCTTACCGGATCGATTTATGACCGGCTCGTGCAGGCGAAGACTCCGTATCGGATACGGAAGAGCGAAGCTTATAATGAGACCACCAGAAAGGTGCAGGACCTCTGCCGAAACAGGGGACTGTGACTGCTCATACAGCAGCCGGGTCATCTGAAATGATGACAATCAGATGTATATGTACAGACAAGCCAAAATGCGAATACTATATTTCCTATATTGCAGGAGAAATCCTGCGTAAGTGGGGAACGGTTCGACTCCGTTCCTCATTTTTTGGTGCATTTAATGCGCTAAGATTAGGAGGAAAAGCTTATGAACTCAATTACATTAATTGGAAGACTTGCCAAAGCTCCGGAGATCCGGGAAATCACGACTCAAAAGGGAGAGACAGAAGTGGCAAGGTTTCCGTTGGTAGTAAGAAGAAACCATACAAATAAAGCATTTGTCGTTATGATTACTGCATACGGAGGCAACGCAGGATTTGTACAGAAGTATCTGGAAAAGGGGACAAAGGTTACGATTTGCGGTGAATTGGTCATCTCTCAGGTAAAAAACGAGGAAAATGGAACTGCATCTTATTTCACAGAAATCATTATGGATACAATGGAATTTGCTGAATCCAAATCAAAGAGAGAATCTGGTGGTGAGAGATTTGAGCCTGCAAAAAGGGCAAACATTCCATTTGAAATACCAGAAGAGATGGAACAGGAAATGCCATTTCGTTAAAGAAAGGGGACTTAGAACATGAGAAAATATTTTATGGAATTATTTGCAATGGGATTTGTTGACAGTGAAGGAAACCTGGTGGAGGAGAATGTCCTCCGGGATGCACAAAGAACTGCGGCACTGACAGCAAAGATTATGAAGGAGAATATAGACAACACATGGGAAATGGAATCTCATTTAAACCGGATATTCTGTGCATGGCTGATTTATTCAGATACGATTTTTTCAAGATCCATTACGTATATCATCGGAAGAGAAGCTGCCTGCGTCGAAGAACACTTATGGATGGTGGGAGAAGCCCTGGATGATGATGAATTTAGCGATTATCTGTCAGAGTATCTTATGGCATTGATTGTCGAAGTGGCAAATGCGACAAGAGATCAGATCATTGATAATTTTATGAGATTTATGACTGGGGGATCGGAAGATGGAGCAGGCGACATGTAAAGTAACAGAATTTCATAATACCGAGTTTGGTGCAATTCGGGTAATTGAAGATCAGGGAAGACTTTTATTTTGTGGCACAGATGTGGCTTTTGCCCTGGGTTATTCAAAACCAAGAAATGCAATAAACATGCATTGCAAGGGAGCCCTGAAAAAGGGCGCCCTTACAGCTGGTGGAGTACAAACGATGACATTTATTCCTGAAGGAGATGTGTATCGACTGATTACAAAGAGCCATCTGCCCTCTGCACAGCGTTTTGAAAGTTGGGTATTTGATGAAATTTTACCAGCAATACGAAAGACAGGTGGATATATGTCCAGTGATCTTTTGGAAAGTGTACGCAATAATCCGGAGATACTTCTGGAATTTGCGCAAAGGTTATTGGACGAGAATAATAGGAATAGAGAATTGCAGAGTCAGATTAATGACCTTCAACCGAAGGCAAATTATTTTGATCACTTTATGGTCAAAGGAGAATGCTCAAATATACGAACAACAGCAAAAGAAATTGGAGTACCTGAACGGAAATTCGTGAAGTTTCTTTTAAAAGGCAGTTTTTTATATCGAAGTCCGTCAGGTACACTTCTCCCTTATGCGGTACCTAAGAATGAATCCCTGTTTATTGTCAGGGATTTTTTTAATAATGGACACTTGGGTTCTCAGACGCTGATTACTCCAAAAGGTAAAGAATACTTCCGGGCTTTGTTTGAAGATCAGGAAGAGGAATAATCGGAAAGGTGGTGGTTGTCATGATTTCAATATGGGACAGCACGTAATACGCTGAAAGGAGGGAAATTCATGCAGGAAGAAGTAACACAGAAAACGGTGACTTTTTGTGTGCGTACCACAAAAATGACGGCAGATGTGCTGAAAAAAGTGATTGCCGCATATCTACGGCATCAGAAACAGAAAAGTGCTGAGAAGAAAGCACAGAAAAATCAGCCGAAACAGGGGAAAATCACGGTGAAAGAGCTGGCAAAGCAGAATGCCGGGATGACGAATATTGAGATCACACCCAAGAACATCAAGTCTTTTGAACGGTATGCCAGAAAATACGGGATCAATTATGCTCTGAAAAAGGATAAGACCAAAGATCCGCCGGTTTATCTGGTGTTCTTTAAGGGACGTGACCAGGATGCGATCACCGCAGCTTTCCGTGAATTTTCCCAGAAAGAGATCCAAAAGGCGAACCGCCCTTCCATCCACAAACGTCTGGCAGCATACAGGAGTATCGTTGCAGGGAAGACGAAGGGCAAAGCCAGGAATAAGCATCAGGAGGTATCCCGGTGAGAAAGCTTACTGCCGGTGGTATGACCAACAAGCTGAAAGCAAAAGCCAGAGTTACGCTGTCCGCTTTGGATATGAAAAAGCTTATTCTCACCAATCTTCCGTACCTGTTCATCTTTTTGTTTGCAGACAGGGCATCCTGTTTGTACCGGGCAAGTCCCGGGGCAGATATGGGAAACAAACTATTATATGCCATGGAACACGCTGACCGGATTTTGACCGGGTTCCTGCCAAGTCTTTACTACGTGGATGTTCTGGTGGGAGCCGGGATTGCGGCAGTTGTGAAGATTCTGGTCTGGCAGAAACAGGCAGATGCAAAAAAACTCCGAAAAGGTGTGGAGTATGGTTCTGCCAGGTGGGGAACAGCGGAAGACATCAAACCATTTATGGCAGATGATTTCTGGATGAACATTCCGCTGACGGCAACAGAATCCATTACCATGGAGAGCCGTCCGAAGAACCCAAAGTTTGCCAGAAATAAAAACATCTGCGTCATTGGCGGTTCCGGTAGTGGAAAAACAAGGTTTTTCGTAAAGGTCTCTATTATGATGATGAACTGTTCCATGGTCATCACGGATCCGAAGGGAACACTTATCGAAGAATGCGGGAAGATGTTAGCCAAAGGACCGCCAAAGAGAGACAAGCATGGAAATGTTGTGAAAGATAAATCCGGGAAGGTGGTGCATGAGCCTTATGTGATCAAGGTCCTAAATACCATTAACTTCTCTAAATCGCTCCATTACAATCCGTTTGCCTATTTAAAATCTGAAAAGGATATCCTAAAACTGGTGACGGTTATCATCGCCAACACCAAAGGGGAAGGGGAAAAGGCAACTGAGGATTTCTGGGTCAAAGCAGAAAAACTGCTGTATACGGCACTGATTGCCCTGATCTGGTATGAAGGGGACGAGGACGAGAAGAACATGAACACCCTGATCGACCTTCTGAATGAAAGCGAGACCAGGGAGGATGACGAGAATTACAAAAATCCAGTGGATATGCTGTTTGAGGATCTGGAAAAAAGGAATCCGGAACACTTTGCGGTACGCCAGTATAAGAAATACAAGCTGGCGGCAGGTAAGACAGCAAAATCCATCCTGATCAGCTGCGGTGCCAGACTGGCTCCGTTTGATATTGCCGAGCTTCGGGAGATCATGAGCTATGATGAGATGGAACTGGATAAGGTGGGAGACCGGAAGACGGCGCTGTTTCTGATTATGTCAGATACAGATACTACCTTTAACTTTGTGATCGCCATGCTGCAGTCCCAGCTTTTCAATCTGCTCTGTGATAAGGCAGATGATCAATATGGCGGCAGGCTGCCGGTCCATGTGCGGGTCATCTGCGATGAGTTTGCCAACATCGGGCAGATTCCTCAGTTTGATAAGCTGATTGCCACTATCCGAAGCAGGGAAATCTCTGCTTCTATTATTTTGCAGTCACAGAGCCAGCTGAAGGTAATGTACAAGGATAGTGCGGACACAATTCTGGGGAATTGTGACACGATGCTGTTCCTTGGGGGCAAGGAAAAGACCACCCTGAAAGAGATGAGTGAGCTTCTGGGAAAGGAGACGATTGACCTTTACAACACCTCGGAAACACGCAGCAACCAGAAGTCATTCGGGCTGAATTACCAGAAAACCGGGAAACAGCTGATGACGGAGGATGAGATCGCAGTCATGGACGGCGGGAAATGCATACTGCAGATCCGTGGTGTCCGTCCGTTCTATTCGGACAAATACGATATAACCAAACACCCCAATTACCGGCTCCTTGCGGATTACAGTGAGAAGAACCGGTTTAAGGTGGAAAAAGAACTGGATCCGAAGTACTCACCGAAACCTGATGATGAGGTGGAAGTGATGGAAATGGATCTTTTAGAAGACGGGAATGAGCAGGAAAATAATGAGGAAAGGAATAACTAACAGGGTGCGCCGGTATTGTTACCGGCGTTTTTCATTCCCGGTTACACCCGGCAAAGTTAGTTTTGGTGATTTATATGGCATTTTTTACCAGTGCAATTACTACTCTTAAGACCCTGGTCGTAGCAATCGGGGCGGGCCTTGGCGTGTGGGGTGTCATCAACCTTCTCGAAGGTTATGGCAATGACAATCCCGGCGCAAATGCTCATGTACGGTAAGGAAGCAAGCAACCGAAAACAAGAGATAGACCGCCAG
>OHEC01001032.1_pt1 | contig 12194 bp, 12 predicted proteins | sample 1567141 | NCBI WGS metagenome assembly OHEC01 (sample SAMEA3879567, study PRJEB24766) | human gut metagenome | biome: human-associated habitat; feature: feces | place: USA | collected 1985/1987 | reverse complement strand
CAGGACAAGGAGCGCGAGGTCGCGTCGCTCCAGGAGCAGGGCAAAAAGGTTGCGATGGTCGGCGACGGCATCAACGACGCGCCGGCCCTGACCCGCGCCGACGTCGGCATTGCAATTGGCGCGGGCACGGATGTCGCAATTGAATCGGCCGACGTTGTGCTGATGAAAAGCGACCTGATGGACGCGGTTTCCGCCATCCAGTTAAGCAAGGCAACCCTTCGGAATATCAAGGAAAACCTGTTCTGGGCCCTGTTCTACAACAGCCTGGGGATCCCTCTGGCCTGCGGTGTTTTCTTTTACCTGCTAGGCTGGAAGCTGAACCCCATGTTCGCCGCCGCGGCGATGAGCCTGAGTTCCGTGTTCGTGGTTTCTAACGCTTTGCGGCTGAAATTTTTCCGGCCAAAATTTTCATCCCCGCCGGCGGTCTCCGCAAAGGCAGAGACCGGAAAACAAGTCCATGTGGAAAATCTCATCCTTCCGAAACAGGATGAGTTACAAGATCATTATGATAACAAAGGAGAAATTACGATGACAGAAAAAACCATGAAAATCGAAGGTATGTCCTGCGGCCACTGCTCCGCGCGGGTGGAACAGGCCCTGAATGCCATTGACGGCGTGTCCGCTAAGGTGAATCTGGAGGCTAAAACCGCCTCTATCGTCCTTTCCAAGCCGGTAGAGGATCAGGCTCTGGTGAAAGCGGTGACCGACGCCGGTTACCAAGTGGTTGGTATTTGACCATGCAGGCGGATAAGGAAAAGGTTTCTGCGCTGCTGAAAACAGCCCGGGGGCAAATCGACGGGATTTTGAAAATGGTAGAACAGGACCGCTATTGCCTGGATGTTTACCATCAAATCACAGCCACCCAATGCGTACTAAAAAAAGCCAACAAGGAGATTATGACCGCCCATATGTACCACTGTGTCAAGGAAGCCTTTGAGCAGGGCGACCCGGAGGAAAAGATTCAGGAGCTGGTGGATTTAATGGACAAATCCTCCCGGTAAACGGCAATCATTGTCAACAGAAGTACCCGGCCTTCTTTGTCATTCCTTACAAAAAATAACTTTTATATTTACAGCCTTGTATTTCCGTAGTAAAATAAAATTGTACTAAATATTGTTTCTTTTTATTACGCTAATTGTAATCAATGAACAAATCAAAAGGGGGTAATCGTTTGAACTCCAGAGCAATTGACCTTCGCGCCAAGAAAAATAAAAGGATCGGCATTAAAATCATTCCAGGCCATTTTTCCACCAGCCATTCCCATGTAAATTATTACATTGATATGACTGATATCAAATCTTATTATAAAAAAGCGAAGCTGACGGCGGAGGAATTGGCAAAATCCTATTCCGCAACGCCGGTGGATGTGATTATCTGCCTGGAAGGCACCCGCATTGTAGGCGCTTATTTGGCGGAGGAGCTTGCCCAGACCAACATCGCCGCTATTAACCACGACGCCAACATCGCCGTGGTGACCCCGGAAACCAACGCCAACAACCAGATGATCTTCCGGGATAACATCCAGCCTATCATTTGGAACAAGCGGGTTCTGTTGGTGGTGGCGTCGGTGACCACCGGCAAAACTATCGGCCGGGCCATGGAATGTATTCAGTATTACAACGGCCAGCTGACCGGCATTTGCGCCCTGTTCAGCGCCATTGAGGAAAGCGACGGCATCCCGATCCATTCCTTGTTCTCCCTGAAGGATATTCCGGATTATCAGAATTTTTCGCCTCACGAGTGCCCTTACTGCAAGGAACACACCAAGATCGACGCCATGGTGAACAGCTACGGCTATACCAAATTCTAAAAATTCATAGCGATATCCCAGACAGAGGGCGGGTTTCACCACCCTCTGTCTTTTTTCGCCCAAATGTTTCTAAAAAGGGAACAAATCGTGATATTTTCTCGAAAACATTTCCTTTTCGTAAAAATTATGTTATTATAAATGTTTGTAGAAAGGATGTGAGGAATGACAGAAATATCAGGAATTTGATTCTTATTGGAGGCTAAATTTTATTATGTTCACAACAAAAGATGCGGCGCTATTCATGTCATCATTTTCTGTATATAAGGGAATTCTCCACCGCACGGTGCCGGGCGCCTTTTACCGGCTGCTGTGCGCTTACGACGCACCGCCTGTGGAATTCGCCAGGGCCTGGGGCGAGTTTTTCGCCCTGCTGAGCGAGCGGGGTTACAGCGATAATTTGTCCCGCTGCCTTTCCGAAACCGCCCTGTTCGATGAAAACGCCTTTTCCAAGGCCGCGGCCGCGGGAACCGAAGGCCAGCTTGGGGCTTATGTGAAAAAAGCGGTAAAACGGGATGTTGAAATCATCCAACAGATAGGCGCTATGACCCCGGAACATCTTCTGGACGGTTACCACCGGCTGGACGAGCTGGGCTGCGTGGCGGAAACCCTGCCTCACTGGGGCGTAGGGGCTCCCATTGACGAACTCAGCGGCGGCGCTCAAGCCTGTATTGAAAAAATGGCCGCGTATTACCGAGCCCACGGCTGCGGCATGTACGCCCGTTACCGCGCTTTTATCTGGCGGGACGGCGGCATTCAGCCTGTGGTTTATCCGGATCCCATCCGGCTGAAAAGCCTGAAAGGATACGAGGCCGCCAGAAGGGTGGTAATCGACAACACCCTAGCGTTTTTAAACGGGCTTACCGCCAACAACTGCCTGCTTTACGGCGACCGGGGCACCGGGAAATCCTCTACGGTCAAGGCGGTCCTCAACGAATACGCCCCCCAGGGGCTGCGCATGGTGGAAATGCCCAAGGACCGGCTGGGGGATTTTCCAAAACTGGTGGAGCAGATCGCCGCTCTTCCGCTGCGCTTCATCATTTTTATCGACGACCTTTCTTTTACTCAGCAGGATGATACCTACGCGGCGTTAAAGGCCGTTTTAGAGGGCGGGCTGGCCTCCCAGCCGGACAACGCCCTGATTTACGCTACTTCTAACCGCCGCCATTTGGTGCGGGAATGCTTCTCTGACCGGGATGGCGACGAGATTCACCGGGGCGATACCATCCAGGAGAGCCTGTCCCTGTCCGACCGGTTTGGCCTTTCCGTTAACTTTTCTGTTCCTGACAAAATCAAATATCTGGATATTGTTCACGCTTTGGCGGCAGAACGGGATCTGGAAATTGATAGCGCATCCTTGGAAGCGGGCGCGGAACGCTGGGCCTTAGAACGAGGAGGCCGCTCCCCCCGCTGCGCGAAACAGTATATCGCAATGGTGGAATCCCGGCTAAAGCAGGGATTGCCCCTTTAAACCGAAAGGAGAACTGCCAATGAAAACCCGAATTTTTGCTTTGGGCTTAGCTGTGCTTATGCTATTTACCATGCTGTCCGGCTGCTCAGGCGGAGATAACAGCTCTGGATCCGGCTCCAGCGCCGGCTCTTCCGCGCCGGCCCCCGCTCAGCAGGAGTATCCTATTACCATAAACAATGTGGAAATCAAAGAGGCTCCCGCCAGCGTCGTTACCCTTTCCCCCTCTCTGGCGGATGTGGTTATTGCTCTAAGATACCAGGCCCTGCTCACTGGCCGCAGCGAAGACTGTACCGCTGAAGACCTGGCGTCCCTGCCCACTGTGGGCACCGCCAAAAGCCTGGACATGGATAAGCTGAAGGAGCTGAAGCCTCAGCTGGTACTTTCCGACGAGGCTTTGTCAGAAAGCCAGGTAAAAGAGCTGAACGACGCGGGCATCACGGTTTTGGTCCAGTCCCCTGCCACCACCAGGGAAACCTTTGAAACTCTTTACACCAACATTGGTTCCGCCCTGAAGGGCGGCATTACCGGCTTTACCGCGGCACAGGAAAAGGCCCAGAACATGCTGATGACCTTAGATGACATCAACCGCCTGATTCCCGCCAGCAATACGCCCATCACCGCCTGCTACTTATACGATACCACCGGCGAAGTGGTGACCGGGGATACTTTCGCGAGTAAGCTGATCGAATTTGCCGGCGCCGTAAACGTGGCCAATTCCTCTACGAAGGGGAAAATGGAACTGAAAGCCCTGACCACCAGTAATCCCAATTATATTTTCTGTTCCTCCGCGGTAAAGGATAAATTATCGGCGGATGAAACCCTTTCCAAATTGAAAGCCGTGGAGGAGGGAAAGGTCATCGTCATGGATCCCCTTCTGATGGAGCTTCAGGGCAGTTCGGTCATTGAGGCGGTCACCCTGATGGCCGGCGCTATGTACCCTTCGCTGACCTCCTCCAGTTCGGAAGCTTCTTCCGAGGCTTCCTCCTCTCAAGCTTCCTCCGAACCTTCTTCTTCGGAAGCCAGCAGCAGCGGATCCAGTTCCTCTTCCAGCGATTCATCCCAGGCTGCCTCCAGCAGCTCCTCCTCTTCCACGAACCCCTTCCCCAAGGGGACCACCATGAAGCTGGGAGATACCGGAGACAACGTGACAAAGCTGCAGCAGCGGCTTCTGGAACTGGGCCACACCTATTCGGAGCCCACCGGAACCTTTGACGATCTGACGGAACAGGGCGTTATGAACTTCCAGTTCCTTTCCGACATGGTCGCCGACGGCATTGCGGATGACGCGTTTTTGGACGCTTTGTATTCTCCCAACGCGGTGAAAGGGCCAAACTACGGTTTACGGTAACAACAAGCAGGCCGGAAGGAAATTCCTTCCGGCCGTTTTTCATGTTTTTTGAAAATCCGTCAAAGGATACTTTTAAATTCATTTTCATTTTGGTATACTATGATTAAATTCAGAAAAAGGGGTGGCTTATTGAAAAATTATCATTTCCGCTTGATCGCCTACCGGAAAAAGCCTTCCATCATCCGCAACCTGATCAAGCGGTATTTCAGCGACAACGTGGGCCGCTCCGCCGCCGCCCTGGCTTATTATTTGATTTTTTCCCTGTTTCCACTCCTGATTTTAGTGAGCTCTATTATCAGTTTTTTGGAACTGCCGCCCCTTACGGCGGAAAGCTTTAAAGGGCTGCTTCCCATAGATATCATCGACCTTGCAAACTCTTACCTTTCCCATATTACGGAAATCAAAAACGCTTCCTTGCTGCTTTTTGGTTTTGTGTTTACCATCTATTTTACCATGCGGGCGGTAAACTGCCTGCTCCAATCGATCCATCGGGCTTATCGGGTAAAATCTAAATTTTCTTTCTGGCGGCACCAGCTTCACGTTTTTCTCACCACCATTTTTCTCATCATCATCGTGTTTGTGGCCCTGGGCCTGATGACCTTCGGCAAAACGCTGCTCACCTGGCTTTCCGCCTGGATTCCCATCGATATGGGCTCCATCAGTTTATGGAACCTGCTCCGCTTTTTCATTTTGGCGGCGGTGCTGTTTTCTGTCCTGCTGATGCTGTATTATTTGGTTCCCAACCGGCTGTATACCCTGCGCCAGGTGATGCCCGGCACCTTTGCCTCTCTGTTTTCCTGGCTGGTATTCTCCATCGGCTTTGCCTTTTATGTGGAAAATATGGGCCGTTATTCGGTGGTTTACGGCTCCATCGGCGCCGCCATCGTGTTACTGCTTTGGCTGTATTTCAGCGCCATCACCCTGATTATGGGCGCTGAACTCAATTATCTTTTAATCAACCGTCCCAAGAAAAAAAGCAAAACACAGAAAAAAGATGAATCGGAAAAGGAAGTGCAATAGCAATGGCAATTTTCAAAGGCACCATTCGTTCTGAGGCGTTAAAAATGAAAACCCAGCTTACCGTAGTGATCCCGGATACGCTGCAGACTACCGAACGTTATCAAGTGGTTTATCTGCTGCACGGTTTATCCGGCAATGTGGACGATTGGATCGACGGCAGCCAGGTGTGGCTGCTGGCAAAGGCATACAACCTGATTTTTGTGATTCCCGAGGTTCAGCGGAGCTTTTATACCGACATGGCCTTCGGCCCCGCCTACTACACCTATATCTCCCAGGAGCTTCCCGCTTTATGTCAAAAGCTGTTCCCGATTTCTTCTAAGCGTGAGGACACCTACATTATGGGGCTTTCCATGGGCGGCTATGGCGCGCTGAAATGCGCTTTGAAAAAACCGGAGCAGTACGCCGGGTGCGCGGCGTTCTCTCCGGCCTGGATCCTGCAGGATCTGGAAAAGCACTTAGGAGATCAAATGAGCTATCAGGAGCTGCAGGCGATCTGGGGTATGAACCTGGAAAAAATGGAGGAAAACGACATCCGGGTTCTCGCAAAGCAGTGTGAAAAAAGCTCCCTGAAGCCAGACATATTCGTGACCTGCGGCACCGAGGATTATATTTATGAAATGAGCGTGCGGCTGCGGGATTTTATGAAGGGCGTGGATCTTCCCTTTACTTATCTGGAATGGCCTGGCAGCCACGAGTTTTATCTGTGGAATAAGTCCTTGCATCTTGCCTGTGAGCATTTTTTCACCCGGGTGGATCCTGAAAATTATTGCAACATTGTCTGATATAAGCAAAACGGCCCCGAAAGGAAATTCCTTTCGGGGCCGTTTTTTCCCTTATAGATTATAAAAGCTTGCCTCAATATGGAAGCTAACCCTTTGGCCGGGCTCCAGGTATTTGAGCATATTTTTCTTTTTCAGCTCTCCTCTGCCCAAAAGCCTGTTGTTGGTGGGTTCGATGCCTAATACATAGTCCCGTTCCCCCATCATTTTCCATTCCACCATGGTATCTAAGGTGGCGGTATCGCACTTGATTTCCAGCCCCTTTCCGATTTTTGGGTTCGTCAGCTTGGCGCTGGCCCAGGGGCCGTCAAAGGTGTGGTAATAGCACTGCTCCTCAAAATTGGGCTGAGGCGTCAGGAAGGTATCCCAATGGTCGATCCCCTCTTGGGCACGGGCATTCCTGGCCTCCACCTTTGCGGCGGTGGTTTCCAGCTTGGCGTTTTCGTCCAGCAGGGGATAGCCTAAATTCATGTGGTATAAAATGGAGACCGGTTCCGCGCGGGAGCCTTCGTTTCTCACCGTATCGATGATTTGCAGCTTGTTTTCTTTCTTACTGCACACCAGCTCCCGCTCAAGCACCAGCTTCTGCTTGAAAATCTCGCCATCCCGCAGGGTAGCGTGGATCGCGATCTGGTCATCGTCCTCCGTGTAATAAATATGTTCCGCGGGAATGTGGGAAATGGTGCCGTGAAGGCCCGTTTTCCCGCTTTCGTCCTCGGTGGGGACTCCGATATTGGACAAACCGCAGGTGGTCAAAAAGCCGCAGGTAAAGGACTTTAAAAAGCCCGTTCCCTCCTGGTCGAAATAAGCGGGAGCCACATACCCGCAGGGAGAAATGTAAGAGTAATTAACGCCTTCGTAGGAAATCCTGGTGATATCGGCGGCCCTATCCGAAGAGACAGTAAATTCCAGCCCTAAGCCGTTGCGCACCTGCAACAGCCGCATTCCGTCGCCCTTGCCGCCCACGAGGCGGTATTCTTCCACGCCGGAAAGCTGAGAGGGATGCCCGATGTATTGGTTCATGCTAATTTTCCTCCTTGCCTTATATTTTAACTTTTATGAATACTACCCTATGGAAAATAAAATAAATTTATACGCCGCAGGAAAAGCCGCTCTATTCAGCGGTTTCCTCTTTGGCCGCTTTCGACAGAATATTGGCGATGGTACGGTACATCAGCTCCTGATCGATAGGTTTGGTCAAATACCCGTCCATCCCCGCGCGCTCCGCTTCCCGCCGCTCGTTTTCAAAGTCGTTTGCGGTCATGGCAATAACCGGTATCCTTCCATTATCCGGAGGTAAGCTGCTCCGAATGCGCCGGGTAGCCTCCAGGCCATCCATTTCGGGCATACGGATATCCATAAGCACCGCCTGATAATACCGTCTTGGGAAGCCTCAAATTTTTCAAGGGCCTCAACGCCGTTTCTATTGAAAACAACTGCCATTACTCCAGCTGTTCCAGTATATCCGCCATTTTTTCGTGAGCCGCTCGCACCTGTTCAAACACCCCAGGAATTTCGCTATATTCCTGGCCGCGGACCGCCTGTACTAGGCGGTCGCTGGAAAAGCGCAGCCTATCCAGCCCTAAATTTGCCGCGACGCCCTTCAAGGTATGAGCCTCCCTTTCAATTTCGGGATAATCCTGATTTTCCACCGCTGTCAACAGGGAGAAAAAGGTGGGGTCAGACGGCATTTTCTTTAAAAAACGAAGATATAAAGCTTCATTGCCGCTGAAACGGGCGATCACTGTATCTAAATCAATTTCCAGGCAATTTGCCGCTTCTTGTAAGGTCATTTTCATGATTCCTTTCCTGAAATGGTTTCCTGATGATGAAGTCTTTAAGCTATTTTTACCACTTTTAGTATATTCCGTTCCTATTTTTTTGTCAATCAGCAAGGCCAAAAATCAGTTTCGGGAATCTATTTCCAAAATTCTTAATCTAGTTTCCGCCATACAACAATTTCGCTATAAAACTCCTCCTTTTTATCCATAAATCTCTTTTCGCTCCACCGGCCGCAGCCGGCGGTTCCTGTAACCAAAAAGACTGGGCCTGGATACACACCGTGATCCAGGCCCAGTCTACCGGAAGGCATTGGCAAAAAGCCGCCTTCTTGCTTAAAATGAGAAATCAACTATTATTGATATCTTTCAATGATTTGGTCAATACGGTTTAAAATCTGATACGCGCTTTGGATCTGTGTTTCCACATTTTCCGCTTTGATCTCCTCGCGGTCAGCTACTTCTATCGCCTGCTGCACAGCCTCCATAGACGCTTTGATCTGCGTCTCAAAGCTATCCTCCAGCTTTTCGCACGCTTTCTCATAAAAGCTGTCGTAAGCCTGATGGAGCTGTTGATAAATCTGGTTCTCCAGCGTTATAAAATCATCCAAAACCGGCTTTAGTAAATCCACCTGTTTTTTCTTCATCCGGCTTTCCCGCACAAAGCCGGCAATGGTTTGGCCTAGAAAGCTCAGACCCGCCGGTTGTCCGGTCAGCCCCAGCAGGTAAGCGCCCTCTGTCAGCACAAACGAGGCCGTATCCACCCCGGTCCAACTGATATCCGCAATATTAACGGCGATCTCCGACATTTGCTCCGCCGGATTGTCAAACAAGGTTTGATTAGAAAAATCTCTTGCGATATTCCTAATTTTCCCCTCAATAATTTTACGGTGTTCATCCAGGCATTTTAAAATAGCTTCCCGCACCACATCCATCAGATAAAATTGAAAATGCTTTTGGATCTCTACCGTTTGCCCATTTTTCTGTACCAGCTGGATTTCTTCCTTCAGCCGGCCTAAAAACTCCGCCATCCAGCCCTTCGCCACACTGAACAGTTCATCTACGGTGGATTTCAGTTCATCCTCGGCATTTTGCAAAGTCTGGTGCAGGTTGACGTTTTCCTCTTCGCATTTCCGGTTGACCTTCTCCAGCTGCTGACGGTTCATCTTCAGCATGCTGGAAATAACCTCAATCCGTTTTCTCACATCCGACGACATGGTTTTTGCCAGCACCAAAACCCTTTGCGTTTTAATCAAATCCTTTTGAAGGACGATTTCATTTTGAACCGCGGATTCAAATTCCAAAAACGCGTTTTCCAGGTAACCCGCCAGCTCTGGATTCGGCCGGCGGCAGGAAAGCTTCCGGCAGTATTCATCTAAAGCGCTCACCGCATAAACGCCGGCATTTTCCGAAAAGGCGGAAACTCTTTGTATGATTTCCCTCTTAACCCTTTGGATTTCCTCCTCGGTATCCAGGCAATCCGCCATATTCGCCGCCACCAGAAGGCTGGAAAACCGCTGGGGCAAGATAGAGGCGCAAAGATAGGCCTGCTCGGATTCAGACAAAGGCGACAGCACGGAAACCACATAGATCACAGCATCCGCATGATTTAAATACTCCTGCACCTGATCCTCAAACGACTTCAGCACGTCTCCAAGGCCGGGGGTATCCACAATGGAAATCTCCTTCAAAATCGGAAGGTTTTCCTGAATCTCAATATGGTCGATGGGAGCGGGGATTCTCTGGATAATTTGCTCCAGCTCGCTTCTGCCTAATTCATCCGCGTTCAGCCGGAGGCGTTTTCCATTTTTCAGCACCGCTTCCCGGTTCGCCTGTTGGCCAAAGGATATCTTATTGATGGTCATCGTTTCCGGGGAAACATCCGCCGGGGCCACGTTTTTTCCCAAAATCGCGTTAATCAAAGTAGACTTCCCGCGTTTAAAGTCTCCCATAACCACCACAGAAAACTCATCGGATGCCCTCTTTTTAAGCGTGCTTTCCCATACCTTAATTCGTTTCACGTCCTCATCGCTGAGGATTTTTTTCATAAAGCTATCGTTTCTAAGGCTTTGAACCTCATCCAGGATCTCCCCAAGCCCTTCCTTGACATCGTCAAAATCCACCAGCATCCGCGAGGACAAATCGTCATAATCTTTCACTGCCGTCACCTCTTCTCACTTTTGGTCACGCTGATGATCTTATCACAACGGGCCTCCAGCTCCTGCTTGGTATAAAGCCGCATATCCGGCCTTTTCATTTCCGGATGCCAGTCATAGAAGACCTGGCTGTTCATAAATTCCTTATCCGCCATGATCCGGCGCACAGAGAGGGGATGGTCCATAGTCCATTCATAAAACCGGACCGGATTCCCGCGCATGACGTCATACTGCTTTAACAGCTCGTCGATATCCAGCGTTTCCTGGTTTAAAATACCGCCGCTGGTCAGCTTCGCCTGGCTGGACAGGGAAGATTCCACCTCTCCCGCGCAAATGATCCCCGCCCGGTCACAGGTAACCTCCGCGGCACGGTTCCAAGCCTTCAGCGCGTATTCCAAGGGCCGGCTCATCAGGCCCAGCAGCTGCTGGATACCGGGGATAGACATCAGCAGCGTATTCTGAAAAGAAGTCAGAAGCACGCTGGCCGCCGTGTTATAAACGCCGTGCAAATTATGGATATGCCCGCATTCATGGCCGATAACGGCTTTCAGCTCTTCCAGAGAGAAGCGTTCCAGCATAGAGGAATAGAGCACTATCATCGGCTCCGCATCCTCCGTGGCATAGGCAAAAGCGTTCATTTCCGCCAAATTAGGCTCTATATATACCGACGGGATGCCGATTCCCAGGGTGTTGGCACAGCTCGCGACCATCTCATATATCTGCGGGAACTGGCTGGGGGACACTTTGGCGGCGGACAGGTTGTATTTCTGCTTCATCAAAGGCACTACCTGGCTATTAAACGCCTTAAAAAAGCGGTAAGCGCCTGGGATCGATTTGATCTTCTGCCTCAGGGTATAATCAGAGGCATAAGCGTAATCCGGAATGCCTCCCTCTAAATGCTTTTCAAATTTTCGGCTGCGCTTTGACACATAACCGTCAAAACTGATATCCACCTCATTGGTAGGATTCTTCAGCCCATTGTACCTCAGCTCTTCTGTTAAGGCCATACAGCTATTCCCCCTATTATTTGGACAGCACCGCCATAATCTGCTCGTTAAGCCCCGCTGCCGTATCCGTAATCTGAGCGACCTTTTTCACCATCTGTTCTAAATCGGCCTGCTCTTTTTCTGCCAGGACCTTATTTTCCGTAACCTTTTCCTGAAGATCTGTCAGGGTATTCTCGGTATCCCGGAGAATGGTTTCCGTTTCCTCGTCAATGCGTTGCTTCAAAGCGTTGAAAGCTGTGGAAATCTGCTCCTCAACCTGCTTTGCCATATCGCTTTCCGAAGCCAATTCCTCAAATTTAGCGGTGATGGCCTCTTTCAGCTTGTCACGGAAATTCAGAATCTGCTTTTCCGCGTTGTTGAACAGCCTGCCAATGGCAAAACGGCTGGCCATGGTGCCCATCAGCCCCGCGGCGATCGCCACAGGCCAGGCAATCGGAATCGCCAATGAGGTCAACAAAAGGACGCTGCCATAGCTGACGCCCAGGCCCACCGCGCCGCCGACCAAAGCCCCCTTCCAGCCGGCCTGCTTAAAGCCCTGATAGGCGCCGCCCAGCCCCATCATCAGGAAGGATTCCGCAAAAGTCCCCACCACGATATCCCCCACTGAGGAAGAGCCCTGCCCTGAAAGGCCGCCGAACTCGCACTGAACCTGAGAAACAGACTGGTAAAAATCCTCCTGGAAATCCTGGAGCCGTTCTGTTTCCTTGCCAAGGGCCGCCGTGATAGAATTTTGCATTTTTTCAGAAAGGAGCTGGCCGTAATCCTCCGTGGATTTTTTGACCTTTTCCATGATCGCTTCCTGCGTGGACGCCACCCTGTCCTTTTGAA
>OHEC01001025.1_pt1 | contig 12231 bp, 10 predicted proteins | sample 1567141 | NCBI WGS metagenome assembly OHEC01 (sample SAMEA3879567, study PRJEB24766) | human gut metagenome | biome: human-associated habitat; feature: feces | place: USA | collected 1985/1987 | reverse complement strand
CAAGGCGTTTTGGCTCATCCTGCGCGATGCCGACATAGCTCACAGTGTCCGGGGAGAGTGCGGCATTGTACTTGCGGACTGGCGGGATTTTGCAGTCACGATTGACTGCACACATACCAGCCCATGCAAAGCCGCGAACCTCGCCCTTATGCGGTCCGCGGGCGATGACATGATGGAACACATCATCGTAGGTCTTGTCTGCATGAAGAATGGCGAACTTGATGCCCAGCTCCTTTTCGCAGAAGGGCTTGAGCCGGTCATAGATGAAGTCCCGGTGTTCCGGGACTTCGCCGCTTGTATCCTTGTCGAACATGACCTCGCTGAAAACCGCCTCGTCCAGCGGCTCATTGTGCTGTGCAGCCAGCAGGAGCGTCGCTACGCTGTCTTTGCCTCCGCTGCAAGAGGCAACATACTTCGGACGGTTCATCGGTCAAACTCCATCTTGAAGCTGACGTATTTGCCGCCGCTGTCATCCAGCCGGATCACCGCATCGTAGAGCTGAGGCTTCTTCGGCGTGTAAAGCCCGGTCACTCTGCACCAGCCCTTGTCCAGCAGCTCCTTTGCAATCCTCTTGGTCAGCTTCTTTTTCTTGCTGGAAAAGAACTTGTTGTCTTCCCACAGGCAGAAGGAGCATTCTTTGTTCGAGCAGTAGAAGTTGCCCTTGCCGACATAGACCGGAGATCCACAACGAGGACATTTGCCGATTTCATCCTTGCCCGTGCCGAAACGCTGGGCTTCGGCATCGGAGAGAAACGGGTAGGCTTTCACGAGATCACCGGTCATCCGAACAATTCCGCTGAGGAATGCGTCTGCATCCGCATTGCCGCGCTCAATCTCCATGAGCGTGTTTTCCCATTCCGCCGTCATTGCGGGAGAGGTGATCTGTTCCGGCAGAACACAGACAAGGTTGCAGCCGTCCTTCGTGGGAATGAGGGATTTGCCTTTACGCTCTGCAAAGCCGGATTTCACCAGCTTTTCAATGATACCGGCGCGGGTTGCGGGAGTGCCGAGACCTTTCTTCTCGGTGTCATCGTCGAACTGATCGTTTCCGGCAGTCTCCATTGCAGACAGGAGGGTATCTTCCGTGTACTGCTTCGGAGGCGTTGTAAAGTGTTCGGTGACACTGGCGGACACACCATCCAGCATATCGCCCTCATGGACTTCGGGCAGCGACTTCATGGGATCGTCCTTTTCCTTCGTCTTGAGGGAGGACTTGAACAGCTCTTCGATGGCTTTCCATCCGTTTTGAACGACGGTCTTCCCCTTGGTTTTGAACTCGTAGCCCTCGCAGGAGAGCGTGATCTGCGTTTCTGCGTAGGTGTGCTTCTCGCCGGTCGCACACAGAAGGCGCATCCCGACAAGATTGAGGATTTTCTGCTCCGACTGAGGAAGCGCCGAAACATCCTGCTTTTCAAGCTGGACGGTCGGGAGAATGGCATGGTGATCTGTGACCTTGCTGTTGTCGGTTACGCGGGCAATGTCCGGAGTGATTGAAACGCCGGAGAAAAGCGGAAGCTGGCGGCAGACGATAGAAATGACCTGACGGGCAGTGTCCTCCATATCATCCGTGATGAACTGACTGTCCGTGCGCGGATAGGTCAGGAGCTTCTTTTCGTAGAGCGTCTGAACCAGATCAAGCGTCTGCTGGGCGGTGAAGCTGTAGTATCGGTTTGCCTCGCGCTGCAAGGTGGTCAGATCATAGAGCTTCGGAGGATTGACGGTTTTCGTCTCCCGCTTGAGAGAAGAAACGACGGCTTGCTTTTTCTCGCAAGCCGCCGCAATCTTCTTTGCTTCCTCTTCGGTTTTGACCTTTTCCAGATCGGCGGTCAGATCGCCCTTGCCGACGTGGACGTTGAAATACTTCTCCTTCTGGAATGTGGAGATTTTCCCGTCACGCTCCACCAGCATTGCAAGGGTCGGCGTCTGGACGCGCCCGACCACCAGCTTCTTGTGATAGAGCGTGGTGAAAAGGCGAGTGCCGTTGATGCCGACAATCCAGTCTGCCTTCGAGCGGCTGAGTGCCGCTTCATAGAGACGGTCATATTCCTTGCCGTCCCGGAGATGGTTGAAGCCTTCGCGGATGGCGGAGTCCTCCAATGAGCTGATCCACAGACGCTTGAAGGGCTTGGTGCATCCGGCTTTGTTGTAGACCAGCCGGAAGATCAGCTCACCCTCACGCCCTGCATCGGTTGCGCAGACAAGCTCGGTGACGCGCTTGTCCTTCATGAGAGAGGACAGCACCTTGAACTGCTGTGCTTTGTCCTTCGTGACCTCAAACACCCAGTTCTCCGGAACAATGGGCAGATCGTCGTACCGCCACTTGGCATACCGCTCATCGTAGGAGCTGGCGTCTGCCAGCTCCACCAGATGACCGAAGCACCACGAAACAATGTAATTGCCGCCCTCCATGTAGCCGTCCTTGCGGGACGTCGCGCCCAACACCTTTGCGATGGACTGGGCAACACTGGGCTTTTCAGCAATGACTAAGATCAATCTTCATCACCATCCGTTTCAGCATCCTCCGCAATCTGCGGCTCTTCATCCTCGTTGATGTACGGCTCTTCCTCGTAGCCTTCATCATCAAAGAAGTCCATATCCTCATCCTTGGGCTTTCTGCCCTTGACGAACTTGATGTAGTAATAAGCTGCACCCGCAGCACCGGCAAGGGCAAAGATGACGAGGATCATGCCGACGTTGGACTTCTTTTCGGGTTTAGGGGCGGGAGCATCGGTTTCTGCATCCTTATCCGGCTCAGGTGTAACGGGGGCTGTGCCGGTGCATTCGCTCATGTTGGTCTTGCAGACCGGGCAGTCGGTGTTGACCTGACCGGCAGCGCATTTCTCTTTGCAATTACAGGTAGTCAGAGCCGCCGCAGTATCATCATCCAGCAGCGCAAGCAGATCGCTTTCATCGACCATGTTCAGGAAGTACGTCTGATACTGTTCCTCATCCTCATTGATGGGTGCATCGTAGTCGATGACAATGAAGAAGGTGTTGCCGTTCTTCGTCTGGACAGTGATGAACTGCTTGTTGGTTGCCTTGTCATAGAGCAAGTCGCGGGTGTAGGCGTTGCCCTCATCGTCAATCGGCTCACCCTTCGGCTTTTCCGGCGTGGGAGTGGTTTCAGGCTGCTGTTCCGGCTGTGTTGCCTCCGTAACGGGAAGGTTCTGCTCGGTGTCATCGGCATAGGCAAACGCCGTCACCGAGAAGCAGGACAGAACCATGACGCAGACCGCAAGGACGGTCAGAAAACGAAACTTCTTACGCATTGTCGATTACCTCCGTATTTTCAGCGGGCTTGGTGCCGCCCTTCATGGAAGACAGGAACGCCATGATCTGATCCTTGTCCATCACCATAGAGCGCACGGTATTGATGATTTCAAGGTTTTCCAGCTCCGTCTTCTTGTCGTACAGCTCCTTGAGCTGTCCTTCGATTTCGGACTTCTTCTTTTCAGCCTTCTCAATGTCGGAGAGGACTTTCTGATACTTGGGATTCATGAAAAACTCCTTTCTTTTAATAGGCGGGTCTTCCGAAGGCGTAGAAATGAGACTGCCAGTAGGAAGAATTGATGGATGTGTACTGAATGGGATCGCCGCAGTGGATCATGACCCCATCACCGACGTAAATGCCGACGTGGGACACACCGGGGGTGTCATACGTCCCAACGAAAAAGATGAGATCACCGGGCTGTGCATTCGCCTTTGAAACCGGCGTACAGACGTTGTAAAGCCCCTGTGCGCCAAGCCGTCCGGTATTCACAAGTCCGCTGTTCGTGAGAACATAGCTGACAAAGCCGGAGCAGTCAAAGGACGTGTCGGGATTGGAGCCGCCCCACACATACGGATAGCCGAGATACTTTTCCGCCTCGGTAATCAGCGTTGCAAACTTCTCGTCGTTCAGGTATTCCGGGTTGACATCGTAGTCGGCGGGAGGATTTGTAATGTACTTGTCCACATAGGGAGAGTCACCGAACAGATCCTCACGGTTGCCCAGCACCGACATATACGTTGCGTACATGGAAAGCTGTTCCTGAGACATGATGTAGACAGGGACGTGGGAGAGATTGAAGTTTTCGAGCTTCACGTTGCAGATGTAGTAGTCATACGGGACGCGATAGGTTTCCGTGTGCGTGTTGCCGTCTGCGTCCGTCCATGTGTCGGTTTCCGTGCGGTATCTGGTTTCGACGATAACCTCTTCGGTGAGGATGTACTGCTTTTCAAACAGCATTTGGAGCGTACCCTGCACCTCATCCAGCGTGAACTCGCCCTCATGGAGAGCCGAGAGGATGGAGATCAGCACATAGGGGTCATGCTCAATATCGTCCAGATCGAAGTGATATTCGTCATAGTCATGAGTGCCTTCATAGTTATCCAGATAGCTTTGCAGCTCTTGCTCCATCTGGCAATACTGCGCCTCCGCGCCCAGCATCGCGTCATCCTCGCTGAGATAGGAGGAAGCGATAACCGACGAGCCGGTAGAGGTGAGCATCGAACACGAGCTGATTCCGGCACCGAGCAAAACGAGAAGGGCAATTCCGACGCCGATCCAGATGAAGACCTTCTTGTTGTTCTCAAAGAACTCCTTGAGCTTGTCGGACACCTTTTCGCCGAGCTTCTTGCCGGTATTCTTCGTGGCAGTCCCGGCAGTCTGAGAACCGGCATTTCGAGCGGAGGCATATTCCTTCTTAATGTTCTGCTTCTGGTAGTGCTTGTTCATGTTCTGCTTCTTCATCTCAGGATGCTCCTGCTGATTTCTCTCATATTGGAGCTTCGCATCAGCGACATCTGTCTTGTGTTCCAGCTTGGAAACCTTCTCATAAGGCTTGTTGACGCTGCTTTCCCGATGATGACGGAAATGCCTCGCAGCGGTCTCAGCGGCAATCTCTGTTTTATGCGCCGCCTCAACCGCCGAGTTTTCCTGCTCGACCTCATGGATTTTGCCGTGAATGCCGGAAGCAAGGGTGTCACCGACCTTGCGGACGGTTTTATCCGCTTCAAATTGCAGCTTGCCTTTGCCCTTTGGCTTTTTCAGCTCATCCTCAAAATGAAGGCGGGTTTTGCCCTTGCCGGTTTCCTCATCAAAGACACGCTCTTTCTTGAGAACCTTGTGCGTGGGCAGCTTCTCACGGGCGGCATCCAGCCGATCATGCGCCTTCTCAGATTTTCTTTCGAGCTTCTGCATCCGCTTCGTGGGCGGGACGGTATCGTCAGAGAGCGGCTTTGCAGAGGCAGTCTCCGCCGCTTGAGTGAGAACGGCATCTGCATCCACTGCTTCAACCGCAGAGGTCTTGCGCAGCTTGTGCGTGACAACCGTTTCGGCAATCACCGTGCCGGTATGAGAAGAAACGCCGTGCTGCTCCAAAGCAGGAGGCTTGAACGGAGTCTCTGACACGGGCAGCGGTTCGGGTGCATTCTGGGGTGGATTTTCTGCCTTTTTCTCTTCTGTGACGGACGTTTCCGAGGGCGGCTGTGTGTCGTTATTCTCGGTATGTTCCGCCTGAAACTGACGCTGCTGACGGCGCATCTGCACCTTTTTCTGTTCCTCCGCAGAAAGAGCTTCGGAAGGCTCGGCTGTCTCAGCGGGCTTCACCAGCTCTGCTTCTTCCAGCCGTTTTGACACTCTCTGCTCGGTGCCAGCCGTCAGGTTTTCCTCAACCGCGCCCTCCCGCGTCATCCGCACGACTACCTTGTCGCGGGCTTTAATCTCCGGTTCCTTGGACATCAGATTTCACCTCCAATCCGCTTGTAGGCAAGCTCGGTGTACGCCGGATTCAGCTCGATGCCGACGAAATGACGCCCCATCTGCGCGGCAACCATGCCGGTTGTGCCGCTCCCCATGAAGGGATCAAGCACAATGCAACCTTCGGGACAACCGGCGAGAAGACAGGTCTCAACGAGCTTCGGAGGATAGGCGGCATAGTGACCGCCCTTGAAGGGAACGGTGTTGATCTTCCAGACATCGCGCTTGTTGCGGAGCGGATTGATGTCTGCGTCCTTGATCTCGCCATGCTCACGAGGGCGGTTGATGGACTGCGGCTGAGGCTGACCGGGAACGGGCTTGCCGTATTTGTTGCCGCCCTTCATGCCGCGCTTGAGGCGTTCTGCCGTTGCGGGGGCAATCGGCTCGGAGATTGCCTTGTAGTCGAAGAAATACTTTTTCGACTTGGAGAACAGGAAAATATGCTCATAGCAGCGCGATAGGCGGTCTTTCACGCTCTCCGGCATGGGGTTATCCTTCATCCAGATGATGTCGTTGCGCAGATACCAGCCGGTATCGCGGAGGGCAAAAGCAAGCATCCACGGAATGCCGATCATGTCCTTCGGCTTGCAGCCCTCAACCTTGTTGTTGAGAGCCACAGCCTGACCGTTTCTGCCGTAGGGGTTCTTCGGGTCAATGAAATCACCCTGATTGCCCTTTCCAGCGTAGGTGTCCGAGATGTTCAGCCAGAGCGTTCCATCCGGACGCAAAACGCGCCTGACTTCGGTAAACACTTCCGTCAGGCGCGAGATATATTCCTTCGGCGTTGTCTCTCTGCCGATCTGAGCCTCCATGCCGTAATCGCGGAGCGCGTAATACGGAGGGGACGTCACACAGCAATGAACGCTGTCATCGGGCAGAGTTTTCAGGATTTCAAGGCAATCGCCGGTATGAATGATGTCAAGTTGTATGGTGGTGTACCTCCTGTTCTGTTGGATTTGTGTTTCCATTGAAATGTTGGTTGTGAAACCCGACAACATTTCAATGGGCATCAGTCGGAGTAATACTCGTCCGGCTCGTAGTCCTCATCTTCCATGAAGTTCTCGTCGAGATCATCAATCTCGTCCGTCCAACGGTCGAAGATTTCCTCGGCTTCCTTCGCTGCGTCGCGGTAGAGGCACAGGCGGTTCTTCTCAAAGGCGGCAAAGGCGGGGACGAACTTGCCGAACTCGCGGATTGCCTTCACATCCTGCGTGCGCATATCTGCGACGCACTGAATGATTTCGGACATCGTGAGCAGATCGTCGATCATCAGCTCATACTCGCCCTTGGGGATAGAAACGGTTTCATCTTCACCCGCGTCAGCGAAAGGGGTATTCTCATCGTTGTTGCTGCACTCAGAAACATCAACATTGAAGTAAAAGCCGATCATATCCACGGCTACTTTGGTCATAATCTGACGCGCTTCCTTGACCTTTTCGTCGATGTCCTCCCTCACATGGAGGTAGGCGCGATGATGCTTCTTGAGATCGCTTTCCAGTCGGATCAGATCGGTCAGCTCCCACAGAGCCTTAAACAGTGCGGAGGTGTTCTCTCCGTATTCGATAGCGTCCGCATAGGGAATGGTAATCATCTTGTTGGTCATATTCAAAAATCCTCCTATCAGTTCTGTACGGTTTCTTCGGGTTTGGTGGTCATGATGCGGTAAAGCTGGGTGTCCTTCGGGAAATCGTCCTTGAAGGGAACGATGGTCGAGCCGTAGAAGATCAGCCCCTCACCGGCATTGGAATTGGTGATGTAGTTCTGCTGGCTGGGCGAGATGTTCAGCGCCTTCGAGAGAATCTGCCGGTCGCCGGATGCCTGATTCAGAAGGTAGACAAAATCCGAGTTTTCAAAAATGTTCTCCACCTCGCGGGAGGCAAGAAGATCCTTGACGTTCTGCGTGATTCCGGTCGGGATGCCGCCCCATTTTCTGAAACGCTTCCAGATTTCCACGCTGTACGCGGCGGTCTGTTCCTCTTTCAGCAAAAGGTGGAACTCGTCCATGTAGTAGCGCGTTGCCTTGTGCTGGGCGCGGTTGATGGTAACTCTGTTCCACACCTGATCCTGCACAATCAGCATACCGAGCTTTTTGAGCTGCTTGCCGAGTTCGCGGATGTCATAGCAGACAAAGCGGTTGTTGACATCCACATTCGTTCTGTGATTGAAGACGTTCAGAGAGCCGTGAACATAGATTTCAAGGGCAGTTGCGATGCGCTGTGCCTCCGGCTCCTTTTGATTTCTCAGAATGTTGTAGAGGTCTTCGAGGATCGGCATTTTCTCCGGCTTGGGGTCTGCAAGAAACTCCTGATAGACCATGCGGACACTGCGGTCAATGATGGTCTTCTCAACCGGCTGCAAGCCGTCCTTGCCGCCGACAATCAGCTCGCACATGGAGAGAATGAAGTCGGATTTCAGCGTCAGCGGGTTTTCCTCTTCGGAGTAGTTCGTGTTGATGTCCAGCGGATTGATGTAATCCGTGCTGACCGGCGAGATGCGGATGACCTGACCGCCGAGCTTCTGCACAAGGGGAAAATACTCGGCTTCGGGGTCGCAGACGATGATGTCATCCTCCGTGATGAGGAAGGCGTTCGTCATTTCGCGCTTGGCGGAGAAGGACTTACCGGAACCGGGCGTACCCAAGATCAGCCCGTTGGGGTTCTTGAGCTGCTTGCGGTCAACCATGATCATGTTGTTGGACAGCGCATTCAGCCCGTAGTAGAGAGCTTCGCCGCCCTGAAAAAGCTCCTGCGTGGTGAACGGCACGAAAACCGCTGTGCTGGAAGTAGTCAGCCCGCGCTCAATCTCCACCTGATTGACGCCGATAGGCAGAGAGGACATCAGCCCTTCCTCCTGCTGGAAGTCAAGACGCTTGAGCGCACAGTTGTACTTCTGAGCAATGGCGGCGGTCTGGAACACCGCGTTTTCGAGCTTCTGGCGGTTGGTTGCCGTGTTCATGATGAGGATGGTCACAAGAAACAGTCTCTCATTGCGGGTCTGGAGATCCTGCAACAGACGCTTCGCCTCACCGCCGAAGGTGGCAAGATCGGACGGGATGATGTCCATATCGTAGCCGGAGCGGACTGCCTTTTTCTGCTCTTCGATCTTCATCTTGTCGAGGTCGGTGATCTTCATCTTGATGCTCTTGATTGCCTTCGCCTGGTCAATCGTCCGGATATGAAAATTGACCGTGATGTTGCTGTCCATCTCAAGGAAGTCGGCAAGCATACGGTCATTGAGTTCCGGCGCGAGGATTTGCAGGAAGCTCACCGCGCCGATGGTTCTGCCCATCTTGAAGCACTTGCCTTCACGGAAGTCAAAGGAAGTGGGCGCGATGAAGTCCTTCGTGCTGAGTCCTGTCCGAGCAACCATGTCAAAGGAAAAGCGGAACGGCTCATTGCTGTCCATATTGAACACATCATGAAGCACTTTCAGCCGTTCGTAGCCGGACAGCGGCTCGGTTTTCACGCCGAGAGTTTTGAAGTTGTTGAGGATGTCGGTTTCAATGCGTTCGAGCTTCGGCTTTGCCGTGCGGAGGGAGTCCGCCTCAATGCCGAAGGTGATGTACTTCCTCTTGACCAGTCCGTTGTTGCCCTTGGTGAGCTGGCTTTGCAGCATACCGGAATACTCGGAGCGGATGTCGTTGAAATCATCCTCCTGTGCCGGAATGTTAATGCGCTTGCGGAACTCATTGAGGCTTGCCTTCTGATTGATGAAGGAGAGCTGGACGAAAATCGAGCTGTCGAAGTAGTTCAGAAAGTCGCACCAGTTCTCAAAGATGGCAGTTTTGTCCTCGTTCTGCGCAAGCTGGTAGTTGATGTCCTCAAAGGCGATGGACTTCGTGTAGAGGCGGCTGTTTACCTTGCAGATACCGTCGCGGCACATCTCCACATAGGGAATGGTCTGCTGGGCGGACTTGCGGACTTTCTTTGCCTTCCTGTCCTTTTTCTTCTGCATGACGATCCGCTTCTTTTCCTGAGCGGAAAGGGCATCGCCGTAAACGACGCCGTTCTTGACGGTCATCTTAGGCTTTGCCTTTGCTGTGCTGTTGTTCAAGCTGCAATTCCTCCTGTTCTTTGATTTTCTGCTGAATTTCAGCGTAGAGATTGTTTGTGCGATAGGGACGCACCTTGTCCCGGATGAACATGGACTGTACGATGTGGTACAGATACTTCTCGGCGGGCTGACCGTCCTTCTCGTAAAGCGCGAAGAAGATGAACGGGAGCATGATCACTACCATCAGCATTGCCGCCGTGGACAAGTCGAGATGCGCCTTCGCCAGAAAGAAGATCGGGACACCGACTGCCGCAGCGATGGAAAAACAAATGAGCTGCCGCTTGGTCAGGTTGAACATGACCTTCGTTTTGACGCGGTTAAGATCCTTCGGGACCGGAACAAATGCCATTTCTTGAACTCTCCTTTCTGAGCTGCTTTTCATAGCGCAGCTTCATTTGTGCGGGATATTGATCCTCCTTCGGCTGACGCTTACCCGTCCAGCGAAGCCCACCCGCTTTGCCTTGACAAATCCAGCCGGAAGCCCGAAGGCTTGCACCGTTTTCGCTTTCCAGCGTGTAGGTGATGATGCGCTTATAGCCCATAGCCGCAGCAGCTCTTGCCGCCGCGCCGTAGAGAAAGCTGCAAGCGTTCTTCGCCCCGTTGGTGCATAGCCTTGTAACCTCCAATGTGAAGCCGTCATCCAAATACCGGCTGACGGGACGCCCGGCGATGATTACACCGACCAGCTCACCGTCTGCTTCACAGCCGATGGAGAACTTGTGACCGGCAACCGGCTTGTGATGCCGGTGATACTTCCGGACATACTCGTTGGCGTCTCGAAGAGAGATGGGTCTTAGCCGCAGCATGGTGTTTTCTCCATAGGAAGATGAGCCGTGCATTCGACCTCATTGCCCCAAACGTCCCAGCCTTCGGGGGACTGACGGGCAAAAAGCTCCACGCGGGGAAGGTCTCCCATGAGCCGAACAATGCGCTCCCGCGCTTCATCTGGCTTTTTGGAATGCTCTTCGATGTGGCTGAGGATGACCTGACGCACACCGGCGTCAACACGCTTCGGGTGTCCCTTTGTAGCAAGGATGCAGATTTCGGCATTCGCCCTTGTCCAGTAGCCCATGCCGGTGAAGAGATCGTCGTTCCTGCGGTTTTGCTTCACCCATACAAAAGCCACGGTCTTATAAGAAAATCCCCATGCCGTCAGCACTTCGAGTGCTTCACAGAGGCATGGGAACGTGATCCAGAGGAACAGAGCGCAGTCCTTCGCAGCCAGTTCGCCAACCGGAAGTGCCTTGATGTCTTCAATGCACATCGTCGGATAATGGCTTTCTGCCGACCGCCCCTGTCCCTTCTTGGAGTAAGTCCGATACGCCCAAGGGGGATCGGCGTAGATGATGCTGTACTTCTTCATGCTGCCGACCTCCTTAGTGCGCATGGAAGATGGATTTTGCAAGGCTTCCGGTCTTGAACAGCGAGAAGCACAGAATGACCGTGTACGCTGCCACAGAGAACAGAGCCGAATGAATGTTGTCTGCGATGATCATGCCGTTGATCAGCACCGCATAGATGCCGACGCAGACCATGATGAGAAAGCCCTGAAATGCCAGAGCGAACAAGCCTTTCAGATAGTTCGTGCCGATGCTGCCCCATTCGCGGTTGCTCATGGTTGCGATGGGAATAGGCGCAATGCTCACGGTGCAGTAAATCTCAATCATGCGCCCGTAGAGAATGACCGTAATGAGGATCGCCATGATTTTGAGGCACAGGCTGATCAGGAGCGTTTCTATCGACAGTCCGAGCAGTTCTCCGACGCCCATGTTCTCCATGCCGGTACGCATCTGCGCAATCGTCGCGTCAATGTCAATGCTGGTGTTGCCGTGGATGACTCCTGCTGCGCCGGAAACCACGTTCTGCCCGATGTCGAATACTGCCATCACGATGTCAAACGTGTGTGTCACGAGATAGATCGCCACAGCCGCCTTGAAAAACCACTTGAAGAACATCCAAGTGTCCATGTCGTGAAGGTTGTTTTTCTCGGTGATCATGGAAATCAGCTCGTAGCACAAAACGAAGGTGATGATGATACCAGCGATGGGGACTATCACGTTTTCGGATAGTCCCCGGATCATCTGGTACACGCCGCCGTTCCAGCCGGACGGTGTTTGCCCAACTTCGGCGGCAATCGTTCCTACCTTCTCGTTGACATCGGTGAACATATTGGTCAGGTTGCTCTCGATCCATCCGATCAGCATATCCTTGAGAGCCTGTTCGATCTTTTCTAAAATGCTGCCCAATATTTCACCACCCTTCGGTTAAGCTGGGCTTGCCGTGGATTAGCCGAACAAACCGGAGAGCAGGGGGATGAGGGTCGTGCCGATCAGCACCACACCGCCGCCAGCCATGAGCTGCTTCATGCCCTGGCTTTTTGCTTATGTGTGATAAAGAAGTAATAGAAGTGTAAAAAATTTTGCCGTTCCTATCCGGCA
>OHEC01001023.1_pt1 | contig 12239 bp, 6 predicted proteins | sample 1567141 | NCBI WGS metagenome assembly OHEC01 (sample SAMEA3879567, study PRJEB24766) | human gut metagenome | biome: human-associated habitat; feature: feces | place: USA | collected 1985/1987 | reverse complement strand
GAATCTGTAAGGCGCTTTTCAATCCCCTCTCTGACTGCAAGGCGATCCACCACAATCTCGATATTGTGCTTAATATTTTTCTCCAGCTTAATCTCTTCTGACAGCTCATAAAGATTTCCGTCAATCCGGACTCTCACATAGCCGCTTCGTCTGGCCTGCTCCAGAAGCTTTACATGCTCTCCCTTCCGTCCCCTTACCACCGGAGCCAGAAGCTGGATCTTCGTCCGCTCCGGCAGCTCCATAATCTGATCCACCATCTGATCAATGGTCTGCCTGCGAATCTCCCGTCCGCACTTTGGGCAGTGAGGAATTCCGATTCTCGCATACAAAAGTCTCAGATAGTCATAGATCTCTGTCACTGTTCCCACCGTTGATCTGGGATTCCTGTTGGTTGATTTCTGATCAATGGAAATCGCAGGAGAAAGCCCTTCAATACTCTCCACATCCGGCTTCTCCATCTGTCCCAAAAACTGACGCGCATAGGACGATAGCGATTCCATATACCGCCGCTGTCCTTCCGCATAGATCGTATCAAACGCCAGCGACGATTTACCGGAGCCGGACAGTCCGGTAAAGACAACCAGCGCATCCCTCGGAATATCCACATCCACATTTTTCAGATTGTGCTCGTTCGCACCCCGGATTCTGATACAGTTCTTCTTTGAAAGTATTTTCTTTGCTTCTTCCATTTCTTCCTCACTCTATAGAAATAACATTCAAACGCATTCTTATTCAGGCGCTCAGTCCATATCCGCCAGCAGCTTTTTCAGATCTACCATCTGGTCGCGCAGCTCTGCCGCCGCTTCGAAATTCAGCTCTGCTGCCGCCTTCTTCATCTTCTTCTGCACGTCCGCAATCAGCTTTTCCAGCTCTGGACGGCTCATGGATTCCGGATCTTTTTCGAAAGCAGTCTCTGCAGGCTTGATCTCCTTCGTGATGCTGATCAGATCGCGGACGGCTTTCTTAATTGTCTGCGGTGTAATTCCGTGTGCTTCGTTATAAGCCTGCTGCAGCGCACGTCGGCGCTCCGTCTCGTCGATCGCCCTCCTCATGGAATCGGTGATCGTATCCGCATACATGATAACGTGTCCCTCCGCGTTACGCGCAGCACGTCCGACCGTCTGAATCAGTGACGTCTCCGAACGCAGAAATCCTTCCTTATCCGCATCGAGAATTGCTACCAGCGTAATCTCCGGAATATCCAAACCCTCTCTCAGCAGGTTAATGCCCACCAGCACATCGAATACATCCAGACGCATATCCCGGATAATCTCGGAACGCTCCAGCGTATCCACATCGGAGTGCAGATAACGAACACGAATTCCCACTTCCCTCATATAATCCGTCAAATCTTCCGCCATGCGCTTCGTCAACGTCGTAATCAGAACTTTATTGTGATGTGCGCTCTCTTTCCGAACCTCCGCAATCAGATCATCGATCTGTCCCTCTACCGGACGAACGTCGATTTTCGGATCAAGCAGTCCGGTGGGACGGATAATCTGCTCCGTCCGAAGCAGCTCATGCTCTTCTTCATAAGGTCCCGGTGTCGCAGAAACGAACATCATCTGATCGATCCGCTGTTCAAATTCTTCAAAATTCAGCGGTCGGTTATCCAGCGCAGACGGCAGACGGAAGCCATAATCTACAAGCGTCTGCTTCCGGGAACGGTCCCCCGCATACATACCGCGAATCTGCGGAATTGTCATATGCGACTCATCGATAATAATCAAATAATCATCCTTAAAGAAATCCAGCAGCGTAAACGGCGGTGCACCCTCCGGCATCCCGTTTAGGTGTCTGGAATAGTTTTCGATTCCGGAACAAAATCCCGTTTCCCGGAGCATTTCAATATCGAAATTCGTCCGTTCGGAAATGCGCTGCGCCTCAAGCAGCTTGTCCTCGCCCTTAAAATACCGGATGCGCTCATCCAGTTCCTGTTCGATGGCATCGCATGCCTTTAAGATTTTCTCCTGCGGCACAACATAATGCGACGCCGGGAAAATAATGACATGCTCCAGCGTATTCTGCACCTGTCCGTTCAATGGATCTACCTCTGTAATCCGATCGATTTCATCTCCAAAGAACTCCACCCGGATCAGAAATTCGCTTCCCTGCGCCGGATTGATCTCAATCACATCCCCTCGCACACGAAAGCAACCGCGGTTTAAGTCCATATCATTGCGGTCATACTGAATCGCCACCAGCGCCCGCAGCACATCGTCCCGATCCTTCTGCATTCCCGGGCGCAGGGACACACTCATCCCCGAAAACTCATCCGGGGAACCCAGACCGAAAATACAGGAAACGCTGGCGACCACCACAACATCCCGCCGTTCCGAAAGGGACGCCGTAGCGGACAACCTCAGCTTATCGATTTCATCGTTGATCGCGGAATCTTTTGCAATATAAGTGTCCGTGGACGGGACATACGCTTCCGGCTGATAATAATCATAATAGGAGACAAAATACTCCACTGCATTATGCGGAAAAAATGCCTTAAACTCACTGTAAAGCTGTGCTGCCAGTGTCTTATTATGCGCTAAGATCAACGTCGGCTTATTCAACTGTGCAATAACATTCGCCATAGTAAATGTCTTACCGGAACCGGTAACACCAAGCAAAGTCTCAAACTGATTCCCTTCTTTAAACCCTTCTACCAGTTGTTCGATTGCCTGCGGCTGATCACCGGTCGGCGCAAACTCAGACACTAATTCAAAATGATCCATGAAGCATCTTACCTCCCTCTTCATCGTAGTATGCTTCCGATTATATCAAATATACGAACAAATGTACATACCAAAATCCAAATATTTGTTCTGATTTAATGTCTTCTTCTCCATCTTCTCAACATATTTTTGCTCTGACTTTCGAAGTTTAGGAAATGCCGCCTGTATCTCTTCTATATATCATTCCTTACGCCCCCTTTGTAGTAAAACTACAAAAAGTATAATTGATACATGTCAACTTCCTTTGTTATTCTTGTAAACTTTTCTTTACAAAAAAGGATTGTACCCCAAAAAGTACAATCCCTTCTCTATTATACTCCTGCCAAAATATAGGAACATTATCTACCTGTACCACATACCACAGGATAACTCAAATTTTATTCACTTTTCTTTTTTCTTATTATAAGGAAAATAATAACTGCTGCTGCAACTACTCCAATAATAATCCATGTCTTGATTGGTGTTGTATCACCGGTCTTTCCACCAGTTGATGTCCTTGATGTTGTATTTGGCGTATGCTTTTCTTTTTCTTTCTCCGTAGATGTTGTCTCTTCCTCAGAAGAAGATTCACTCTCTTCTTCTTTGATCGTATTCGTAAGAGTAATACTTCCTTTTGTATTCTCCATAGAAAGTTCTACATTACCCTCTCCACTGATCTCATAAGCAAAATTATCGGAATCAAGCGCATTACCGTTTGCATCTGTTTCTTCAATAACAAATGTCTTTGTCTTACTTGTATCTGCATCTACCGGAAGCGCTACTGTTACTGTATCATTCTGTTTTAACTGTACCGTCTGGATTAAGGTCTGGCTTAAATTATCAGAAGTGCCTGTCTGTTCATAGACAGATGCATAAAATGTATCATTCGTTGTTGTCTGCTGACCATTCTTTACGACATTTTTCTTAATAGAAAGCTCTGCCTCAACTAAGAACTCATCCGGAATTTCGGCAAACATATTACAAATCTTCAGATTTGCCTTCGGATGCCCCTCAAGCTGTATCTTATTATCTGTAGAATTATTCTTTCCGTCTCCTATCACGCATTTATATGTTCTGTCATACTGTTCCGTATGACTATCTCCCATAATATATGGTTTTCCATTTTCATCCGTTTCAAATACATAGTATGTTCCATCTGGAAGATTATCATACTTTACTGTCGAACTGCTCGTTCCCTTAAACTTTAATTCTTTCACATAATCTTTACGACACGGAATCGTTCCGTCCGCATCACAGAACAAACCAACATAATAGCTTGCATCCGGTGCCTGCAGATAAAGAAGCTTCCCTGTGTCCGGATTCATATAAGCTAAATACTTCGTCACTTCCAAAGATCCCTGTTTATTGCTTACACCTTTCGTATAAGTTACCACATCATAAATCCAGTTTTCTCCATCTTCCATATATGGAATCGCAACTAAGAACGGAGAAAATGTTCCATAAGAAGCTCCATCCGCTTCTTCCACAAGATACATTCCCTGTGGCAGATTTGTAAAACTCACTTTACCATTCCTGTCTGTCTTCTTTGTTGTTGCTGTAATACCGGACTTTCCAATTGTTGCTGAAAGCTTTTTGGCTGCATTTAAATTCTTATCACTTGTCGTAATATCATTCACATCCACACCCGTAGACGATAAGGAACTATTAATATCAAAAGAAATATTTATTCTATCATGATTGATAGATGCAATCTGATACACACTAACCGATACCCCTTCTTTGTTCGTTACTGTGTCATCTAACTTTACATCATCTAAATTAATTGTGATACTTCCTTTTTTGTCTTTATCGTAACTATCTGCTGCTTTAATCTGAGCCGGAATCAACAGACCGGCTGTTACTGCAATCGCAGATAAAAATGTTATAAGATATCTACAGCACTTCTTCCTCAAGTTTGCTTTCATTCTTTTGCCTCCTTTAATGATGATTACTTTATGTTATATTCTTCTTCCGCCTGCGCTTCTTCACATTTCTTTGCCAAAAACAGCGAATCAGGAAGTAAATAATAAAAAATACTAATACATCCGTAGAAATCAAAAATACTTTCTGCTTCATCAGCCACTTCCATAAAGTATCCTTCTGGGAATTCGTATTCTCCTTTTCTTTATAAGGTACTCTCTTTGCATGAACTAATAAGCGGTGGGTGTTAATCCCATAAGGCGTGCAGGTTACTAACGTTATCCTGTCCCTGCCTCTCGCAATCGCAAGATGTCCTGTTTCTTCCGGCTTCACTGTTTCTACATGAAACACTTTGTATGCTAATGTTTCTCCGAGGATATGAATATAAAATTCATCATCTCTTTCCAACTGATCTAAATTAGAAAAAAGTTCTGCACTCGGCAATCCCCGATGCCCTGTTAAAACCGCATGCGTATTCTTTCCACCAATGGGCATGGAAGAACCTTCCAGATGTCCGATTCCTTTTTCCAATACTTCCTGTGATGTCCCATGATAAATCGGAAGATAAAGAGAAATCTTAGGAATCTCCAACGCTCCCATAACACCGCTTTCTTCCATATTCAATACGCGATTATATACACTGTCTGACTTCTTTGCCTCCTGCGAAAATGCATCCAAAAGCTGCGGATTCTCCTTGGCTAACATTATATTATACGCCTGTGCTTCTTCCAAATACTTCTTACGTCTTTCTTTATCCATCGTATGAACAGTATGATCGTAAGACTCAATGACTTTTCCCTCATGAATCTGATTATATAATGTCCCAAATACCGGATAATTCAATGTGACATATCCTGCTGCAAAAAGCAGGATGATCAGCATTCCTAATATCTTACTTTTCATTTCGCCTAACCTGTTTTTTCCTTTGTTTCTTTTTCCTTTGCTTCTTTTTCGAGCTTGATTTTATGTGGAAGTAATACCATAATAAAATTATTAAAACAACTGCAAGTACGATTACAAGAGCATACGCTTTCCACATAGAATTACTTTTTTTCTTTGTTTTTTCCTTCTTTTTTGCTTCCTTATACGGAACTCTCTCTCCGCGTACAAGAAGTCTGTGACTGTTAATTCCGTATGGAGTACATGTTACTAATGTTACATAGTCTTTATTTCTATTAATTAACAGATCAGATATATTCTCCGGCAAAACAACCTTAATCTGATTCACTTCATAAGCCAGTATGCGATTTAATACATGGATGTAAAAGATGTCCCCTTCCTTTACTTCTGTGATATTATCAAACATTTTTGCAGACGGCAAACCGGTATGTGCCGAAATAATTGAATGGGTTCCCTTTCCTCCTACAGGAAGAGAACTATTTTCAAGATGTCCTGCTCCTTTTTCTAATGCCTTACTATCTGTTCCATGATAAATTGGCAGGTACACGTCAATGGACGGTATCTCTACCGCTCCCATGACACCATCACCTGCGATATTTAACAAATTATCGTAATCTTCATTCTGCCTCTCCACTGCATCTGGATCAAATGGATCTGTCAACACAACATTCCCAAGAAGCTTCCTATTATATTCTCTTGCCTTCTCCAGTGCCTTATTAATTTCTTTTTGCGACATCTGTGCTGCTTTCTTATCATAATTATCAACCACCTGCCCCTGATGCCGACTAATATACCAGTCACTAAACACCGGATACAGCGTAATACTTAATCCTGCCAAAAAGAACAGGCATAATGCTATATTTATAATCTTTTGTTTCATCCTGTTCCCACCTTGTTGTAAGCATGGGGAAGTCATATGAGACTTCCCCATAAGCTGCCTTTCGGCATTATCATTATCTAAAGACAACTTACTATATTTTACCTTAATTAATATGTCTTGCCTTCTTCTTTTTTCAAGACTTTTTAAGCTCTTCCGTTATTATGCTCTTTTTTTCTTAAAAGTAATAAGAAGAAATACTGCACCTGCCATAATTACAAGACCGCCAATCGTGAAGAGGTAGGTACCCATGCCACCGGTTGCTGGGAGGTTGAAACCTTTATTGTTCTGAACGGTAAAGGCAAAATAATAGTTTCCTGAATTTTCAGTAATTTCTACCTTATTTGCTGAGTTACCATCCACTTTACACTCTGAAAATGTTGTACCAGTAGTTTCATCTGGAGTTTCATTAATTTCAATTTTCACTGGATTTGCAAGAAGCGTATAACCTTTCTCTGTCTTAGTCTCTTTTAAATAGTAAGTTCCAGCTTCCAGACCTTTAATAATTATTTTACCATTATCTTTTGTTATAAATGTACCATCTTGCTCAGCACCATATTTAATAGCTGTTATCTTATTCTCTTCTTTAACACTATCTTTATATAATTCAAAAACTATATTCTTAAGTACTTCATTCTTACCATTTTTAGTTAATTCAAATCCATATGTATATACTCTTGGTACATCTGGAATCTTATAACTATTATTATCAGGGTCATTATTAAACACGATTGCAGCCTCATTTGTATTAGCATCAGAACCTATTTTCGCTGCTTCTGTAACTGTTGCATTATAACTAATAGCAACTTTTGTGTTTGGATGCGTTCTTATCCAATCTTCCTTAAAAGATACTTTAAATGTATAATCATTATCATTTGTTATAACAGTATAGTTTTGATTATCAATCTCTGCATCTCCGCTTTCAGACACTATATACGCTTTAATACTGTCTGAAACAAATTCTAAATTAGTTAATTTATCTCGAATCTCAAATCCAATCTTACTACCATCTGTTGCAGTAGAATATGCCGGTGATTTAGCTTCAATTCTATAAGAAACTGTATCTCCTACTTTGGCACTTACATTTCCAGCTGCATCTGGCGTTTTATTAGTAATTTTCTTGCTGCCTTGCGCACTGTTATTCTTTGGAGTTGCTGTAATATCATAAATCCACTTCTGACCTGAATTGTCTGTAGAACCAATTGTATTTCCATTTTCGTCCTGACCTGCTGTATAAGGAATAGAAACTAAAAATGGTTTACTTTCAAATAATTGTTTTCCTGTAACTTGTGGCACATAACTCTCAACCACTAAATAAATAGCTGGATCAAGATCTTCAAATTTTACATCTCCATTTTCATTTGTTTTCTTTTCTTCATACCTTATAACTTTATCATTATCCTTATATTCGTTTGTTGCCTTCTTAGCATTTTCTGGAATATTGGATAAAATTGTTTTAAAGTCAATCAAATTAATATTACCCTTTAAACCAGAATTTTCTACACTATGCTCTTCATCTACTACAATTGTTCCATCATTCATAGCTTTAAAAGATACTAATTTGTACAACGTAAACCCCGCATCTTTTAATGGTTCATTCGCATCCTGAGATGTTTTATGAATAGTAATGCTTCCTTTTTGAGATAAATCAAAATTATCCTTTATTACTGCATTTTCACTGGCTGTTGATGCCCTCGCCATCGCCGGAAGCAATGTTACCACCATCATCACTGCTGTTGTAATTGCTAATAATTTCTTCCATAACTTCTTCATATTCGTTCCCCGCTTTCTTTGTTATTTTCTGAAATATAAGCTATTTGTTTCCGAGCATCCTTTATATATATGGGGCAGATGAGCCCCATTATATTAAAATCAAAGATGATGTAAAGGTTTATATGGTTCTTTTTCTCTTACGAATACCATACCAGCCTCCGGCTATGATCATTATCACAACACCGAAGATTGTAGCGCGGAAGCCTCCGCCGGCTGCTGGCATATCGAAGAGTTTGTTGTTGGTTATCTCCATTTTCAAATCATAATAATATGTATTCTCATCTCCTACTACTGTATATCCAGAGTTTGTACTTTCTCCCTCTGTCGTTCCTACTACAGCAGTAATTGGATTCACTAATAAGTTATAATTTGCTGGCGCCTTTGTTTCTGTTATTACATATTCTCCTGGAAGTAAGTCAGAAATAGTGATAACACCTTTATTCTCTCCTCCTGATGGTGTCGTAACAGTTTGTTCATAATTACCTAGTCCTGTTATCTTAAATTCTGCACCACCAAGTTTTTCTTTATTGGCATTATTCTTTGTAATCTCGATACTTCCTCTTTGTAATGTGTTAACAACCGAAACGGTCTTTTCTTCTATTCCTTCCGTAATCTCCGTTTTTTCTGAATAAGTTACCTGATAAATATAATCTCCAAGCTTAATATATTCTTCGCTATCTACTAGATTGTAATTATTTTCCCCTTTTTTCACAACCTCTCTTACTCTATAATCCGAAAGATTATGATTACCTGGAACTTCAAATTCACAGGTCCATTGATTGGTCGAATCTGTCGCATTTACTTGTTTCGCTTGTTCTGGCTGAGCAGCATTTTGATAATATAATCCTAATATTGTGCTTTCTGGTTTTAAATCATCTTCTAAATCAGGAAAATCAGAATTCTCCTCTCCTGTTCCATCCGATTTTTTAGAATCTTTCCACTGTTTTTCTGCCTTTATCACTTTATAATTTTTACGATTTGTAACAAGTACAGAAGCATCCTTTCCTAATTCAATCGTTCCCGCTGCAGTATACTCCTTAGATGTATCCGCATCTTTACACCCACTTACTGTTATCGTTGGCACTTTGTATTCCTGATTATTCAGACCTATCTCTTTAATCTTAAACTTTGTGCCAGAAAGAATCTGCGTTATGCTGACGGTATATCCTACAGGAATCCCTGCAACCTTACCAGTAGAGTCTGTATCTCCTGCTACTTCCACCTTTCCAGACTCCAACGCTCTTAATTTTCCATTCTCATTCTTATAGTAAATTGTCTCCGTCTTATTCTCCCCTCTATCATTTACACAATATAAATAATATGGGCCTACATATGGAACCAATTTTCCTTCCGTACTTGTTAAGTAGATCTCAAAGCTAAACGTACCGTCTGGCATCTGCCCTTCCTGCATCGCTTTGGTTATACGCAGCTCTCTTTTATTGGCTGCAGAACAATTATTTGTGAATACAACTAATCTTCGATTCTCAGCTACTTCTTTAGAAGTACGGATATCTCTGACTTCTTTTCCTTTCTCAGATTCATTCTCCTTATACTCTCTATAAGTGACATCATTAATTTTTATGTCATCGTACTCTTCTGACTTTACACCGATTTCCTCGACATAATATTTTTGATTATCCTTTAATCCAGAAAATGTCGCTTTTTGCCCTGGTTTTAAATAAAATGCTCCATCATCATCGAAAGTTACAGCAGTACCATCCGCCATCTTTGCTGCTTTTAGTACCTCATAAGTATTTTCTTCAAATGTTTCATCCCCTTTAGATTTCTGTGCATATACTTTAAATTTAAACTGAACATTTGCATATTTCTCTTTATCAGTATTGGAAAGTTCTTTCTTTACTTCAATCGAACCATCTGGAACAACCGGAAGATTAAACTTCATATGAAGATTAGAAGCACCTGCGCCTCTCTCAAAGTAAAACATACGCATCGTATGGCTGGAATAATCTTTGAAAGTATCTCCTTTGAAATAATCACTAACTTTATTATCATTCCATACAGTTCCATCTGGGAAGTAACCTGCCTCTTTAAATAATTTCTTAATCGTGGTAATAGATTCCACTGGTGTTCCACCTGTCACACAATCTTTCCATGAAACTACACCAGTTGCAAAGTTAATCTTACCGGAATGTGCATCGTGAATACCACCAATGTCAAGAACTAATATCCCATCTATAAAAACCCACATATCATCATCGCCGTTGAATTCATAGACCATTGGCTCTTTTTTTCCATTTTGTGTGACCTGTCCATTCTTCTGCTGAACAAAGTTGGCGGATACTTCCATTCCAAAATAGTAATTTGGAGTTCCGTTTACCAGATATAACTTTTCTTCTTTTCTTGGAGCAGTATCTGTCAAGGCCTTTCCGTCTTCATCATACAAATTTTTATTGGTTGAAAAACGGCCAGCACTGATGGAATTATACGGCATGAAATTACCACGTTTATAAAAATATTTATCCTCATTTGTAGGTGTTCCTATCTGCTTATATACCTTAAAATCCTTTGTTGAACCCGAACTGCTGGTATCTAAATAGGCATAATTTTCAAAACTACTGTATTCATAGTATCCTGTATTAGCATAGATACTCTTGATAAATAAGTTGTTTGTTTCTGTTGCCCCACTAAATAAGCCAGACAGACTTTTTGCACCATTTTTTGCTATCGGATAACCATCTGTCCCCAAACGTAACCGCCACCTAAGCTAATCAAAGTGTTTCCATTTGTAAGATAGGAATTTTGCGAGTCTGATGCCAAGTCTATCATCTTAATCTTGATTCCTTTAGAAGCACTGTCCACCGTTTCAACTTCTAATAACATTTCTGTATAAACAAAATATACTTTTTTATTATCCAGATATTCCCATCCACTTCCAGATTGACTCTGGTACCAAACACTATTATTATGTAAATTTAATGAAGAAATCTGTGTTCCATTATTTCTATTATAAGTTTTATCGTTATCCAAAACGACTGCTTTATCAAATTGATACTTTTTACCGCTCTTATCCGTCAATTCACAATACTTATTATACTTATCATCAGATGTTATACTTGAAATATTAAAGGTACCTTCCGAAACTTCTAAATTACTTAATGCGGAATCTTGTAATTCAATTATTTCTCCGCTTTCACTAACAATATTCACTTCTGTATTAACGCTGGTATTTGAAGTCCATGTAATTGTAAATGTAGAAAAACTTTCTGTCTCAAATTCAACAGTTTTTACTTCCTTATCATCATTAATTTGAATATCTTTTAACTGCTTATTTTTAGACATATCTACAATATTTTTTACTTTGCCTTCTTCATCTTCTTCAAGATGCATTACTGTAACTGCTGTATTGGCTAAGTTTTTATCATTTTTAAGTTCTTCTGGTATAGCTGTCTTATTATATTCTATGGAAACCTGTACTTTGCCATTTGGCTCAATCTTGTTTCCCTTGTTATCAACAAATGAGATATCATAGGCAAGAAAACCTGCAATACTATAACTTTTATCTGTGGTTTTATCTATAAGCTGCTGTTTCACATCTTCATATTTCTCTGCTGTATTTTTATTATCCTTTTCAATTGCTGTTACCTGTAACTTTGCATCTTCCGGCAGATCTGTTTCGTTCTCTGCTGTAACCGTCACATTGATCTCATCACTCTTATATTCCCGTATTATAGAAGCTGCTTTTGCTGTCTGCTCAGTACTTTGTGCCTCCTTTGTTTTTGTACTGTTGGCAATATCTGTTCCATCCAGATCTTTTGGCATCTCGCCACCTTCGGTATCTTTTACCAATGTAAATCGGTACATGCCGCCGGTACTGCTGTCTGTTGTACTAATTACGTCTATGTAATAATCATTCGCATCTGTATTTGCGATAATGCTCCCTGCATTATTGCAGACTGTTGTCATATGCCATCCGTCTGTAAGAATGGATAGACCCTTAGCTGATGTTCGCTGTGTATAATGCGCAGCAGTCCTTTCGTGGAAGGTGCCGGCATCCGCTGAAGCTCCTGTCCAGAATGCAAGATAATCCATGTAATTATTATCTG
>OHEC01001021.1_pt1 | contig 12240 bp, 16 predicted proteins | sample 1567141 | NCBI WGS metagenome assembly OHEC01 (sample SAMEA3879567, study PRJEB24766) | human gut metagenome | biome: human-associated habitat; feature: feces | place: USA | collected 1985/1987 | reverse complement strand
GGCAAGCAAAGACCCGCCCAAACCGCACACCACTTGCAAGGACTGCGTACATAGGAACACAGACCAATGCCCGTTCTACCACTTGAAACCAGATGAACGGATTGACCAAATCGGTTATCGGAAGTGTACAGACAAGCCAGACGACTTCTACTGCAAAGACGCCAAAGCACATGAACCGGAAAAGCTGTGAAGGGTGCGTCTATTATAGAGCACTGGCAACCCACGGACAAGGCTTCGTTAAATACTGTAATTATCTTCTGGATACTGGTAAGCCTAGAGGCTGCCCGCCGGAGAAGTGTGACAAAAAGACTGTCAGGAGGTTGAAAAATTGAACTGGAAAAAAGAAGCTGAAAACGATCTTAGATGCTACATGAAGCGTAAAGCATCTTTAAATAATCTTCGAGATCAGATTTTAACTTTGCGATTAGAACAGGAATCTATCAAGGCTTGTACTGCTGATTCTGAGCCAGTGAAAGGCGGCGGGAGTAAAACTGAAGATCGTTGGATTGATAATATTGTGAAAACTAAGCGCTTATCCCTGGCCTACTCCGCGACCCGGCGGATTGTCGCACTCATCGAGAAAGGGTTAGACGGAATAACTGAGGTACAAAAAGACTTTCTCACAGAGTTTTACATAGACCGCCACGACGGACACGTGGAAAGGCTGATGGAAAAATATCACATTGAAACTTCTCAAGTATACAGAATAAAAGATGAAGCACTTTATTATTTTACTGTTACCATGTACGGAATTATGGAATGCTGATGGGAAAAAGAAGGGAAGTTTTTTTCAAAAACATAGGATATAATAAGATCATAGAAAAGTGTACAAGGTTCATTGACCTACTTTCCTAAGGACCGCAGGCTTAACGGCTTTGCGGTCTTTCTATTTATCCTGAAATTGTGGTGGTGGTATGGCGAAATTAACTGCGAAACAGCAAAGATTTGTAGATGAATATCTGATAGATTTAAATGCTACACAAGCGGCGATTCGAGCGGGATATAGTGAAAAAACCGCGTTTTCTATTGGAACTGAAAACCTTAGAAAACCTTTAATTCAGAAAGCAATTCAACAACGAAAGCAAGCGCGTGAACAGCGTACCGAAATCACTCAGGATCGGGTAATCCAAGAATTAGCGGCTATTGGATTTGCGAGGGCAACAGATTACGCAAAAATAGTGCCAGGCGGCGGGGTTGATTTTGTTTCTACCGAAGAGCTTACAGAATCGCAAAAAGCTGCGGTTGTTTCAATTAAAGAAACACAAAACGGAACGGAAATACGGTTGGCCGATAAGCTCAAAGCCCTAGAGCTGATTGGTAAGCATCTAGGTATGTTTGATAGAAACACAAATGGAATTGACCAAGAAATAGAAGATGACCCGTTAACAAAAAGCATTGAAAAGGTGATCAGCGATGGCGGAAGGCTTGTCGAATAAACAAATACAGATTCTGACGTTTTCAAAAACTAGTTACCAGGCTTTGATCTGCGACGGCGCGGTTCGGTCGGGAAAAACCTCTGTGATGTCACTGGCCTTTATCATATGGGCTATGAACGAATTTAATCAAAGGAACTTTTCGATTTGCGGAAAGACCGTACAATCCGCAGTTAGAAACGTAATTACTCCGCTGTTGTCAGTAAGGTATCTTTTAAAAAACAGATATCAATTGTCCTGGTCATTCACAAACCATTTGCTTACGGTAACCAGAGGAAGGAAAACAAATTACTTTTATGTATTTGGCGGCAAAGATGAAGGTTCTGCGGCGTTAATACAAGGCATTACCTTAGCAGGAGTTTTTCTTGATGAGGTTGCCCTTATGCCGCGTTCTTTTGTGGAACAGGCATTAGCTAGATGCTCTGTGGAAGGATCGCGTTTCTGGTTTAACTGCAACCCGGACGCTCCTTCTCATTGGTTTTATCAGGAATGGATTTTATGTGCAGAAGAAAAGAACGCTCTTCACCTTCACTTTTTGATGGAGGACAATCCTTCGCTTTCTCCAGAGGTTTTAGAACGATATTACAGCCTATATTCTGGTGTGTTTTATGACCGGTATATTAAAGGCGAATGGGTACGGGCCGAGGGGCTTATTTATCCCATGTTTCGAAGGGATAAGCACGTCACGGATTCCTTTCCGGACAATGGAGAATATTATATCAGCATAGATTACGGCACCTACAATCCGTTTTCTGCGGGTTTATGGCTGGTAACTTCTGAAGGAATCGCCTACAGAGAAAAAGAATACTACTATTCCGGAAGAAAAAACGCGCTGCCTAAAACGGACGAGGAGTATTACACGGATCTGGAAAACTTTGCAGGTGATAAATACATAGAGCGGATTATTATCGACCCGTCGGCATCTTCTTTCATTACGTGCATCAAGCGGCATGGACGGTTTCGGGTTCACCACGCAAACAACGACGTATTGGAAGGAATACGCAACGTAGCTACGGCGCTGAATACAGGACGGTTGAAGTTTTCTTCTTCCTGTGAAGACACTATTCGGGAATTTGGAAGCTATTCCTGGGACGAAAAAGGCGAATCCGATAAGCCGATCAAGGAAAACGATCATGCTATGGACGATATCCGATACTTTGTAAATACTGTTTTGAGAAAAAAATTACATAGATCATGAAAGCGGGGATAAAATGGGGTGGTTTAAGGAAATGATTAGAAATTGGCTGGATATCATACCGGCAGATAATAGGTCTATTACGATCAATGAACCTTTAAGCTTTGAAACCGAAGTAATCAGGAATAAGATATGGTATCGCGGCGACGCTTACGAGCTGGAGCAGTTGTATAAACAGATCGGCGTTGGATACGGTGAAGGCTCAAGGTTTTGGGCGGCTGTACCGGAAACTGAAAACATCAGAAAAATCCACAGCGGGCTTCCGGCAATGATTGTCGATACCCTCGCTTATATCGTAAAGTCGGATTTAAATGAAGTTGAATTTGAAGACGACGAAGAAAGCAAAAATAAATGGAATGAAATATCCGAAAAAATCGGCTTTGATGATTTAGTCGGGCAGGCGGTAAGAGACGCGCTAAGCTCAGACGACGGCGCGTTTAAAATTTCAGTTGATACCGATGTGTCGCCTTATCCGATTGTGGAGTTTTATCCCGCGGACCGGGTGGATTTTTTAACAAAACACGGTTATGTGTACGGCGTTGACTTTTGGACTAAGATCAATTCGGGAAAAAACGAATATCGGCTTAGAGAGCGATACGCAAAAACCAAGGATCAGGACGGCGAAAAATGCGCTTGCGTATCTTACGCCTTATTTGAAAAGGGCAAAGAGATCCCTTTATCAACGGTAAAGGAATTGGCGGATTTGAAGACCACTGTGGTTTCAGGGGATTATCTTTTGGCCGTTCCTTTCGTGATTTATAAAAACCCGCGTTTTCCGGGGCGCGGAAAATCCATTTATGATGGGAAAACGGGAGTATTTGACGCTTTCGACGAGACTATCAGCCAATGGATTGACGCTGTCCGGGCTGGCAGAGTGCAGAAATACATACCGGAGACCATGATTCCCAGAAATCCAATTAACGGCGATCTGGGAGCGGTAAACTCGTTTGGTACGAACTTTGTAGCTGTAGAAGGAGACGACGGCTCTCAATCTAACGACAAGATCGAAACCATTCAGCCGGAGATTAGGTATGAAGCCTACTTATCTACCTATACGGCAATGCTTGATATGTGCCTGCAAGGGATTATTTCTCCCGCCACTCTCGGCATTGACGTAAGCAAAACCGCGTCTGGAGAGGCGCAGAGAGAGAAAAAGGATGTAACCGGCTATACGAGAAATATTATCACGGATACTTTGGAAAAGGTGCTTCCCCAATTGGTGTCCGCAATACTCATGACCTATGACAACATGCACAATCTGCCGGCGAAAGCTTATAATCCTACCGTAAGCTTTGGAGAGTACGGCGCACCGGATTTCAATTCCAGAATCGAATCTATCGGGAAGGCGGCAACCGCATCCATTATGAGTATTGAAAGCCAGGTGGACGAATTGTGGGGCGCTTCAAAAGACGAGAATTGGAAAAAGGAAGAAGTGCTGAGAATTAAAAAGGCGCGCGGAATTGAAGTAGTAGAGGAGCCTCCTTCAGTGGGAGGTGAGCTGATTGACTTGGCGTGAGCTGTCGGATTTATTCGTACAAATTGAGCTTGAACTGATTTCCTCGCTTCAACGGAATTTAACCGCCCATAAAGCATGGGAAGAAAAAGAGGGCTTTCGGTGGCCGGCCTGGCAGGAAGAAAAAATACAAAATTTAGAATCCTTTCGGCGAGAAAACCAGGGCATTATCGGAAAGTTTGCTTCGATCATCGATCAGGAAACTGAAACTATGCTGCGGGACCAATACGCCGAAGGAATGGAACGGGTAGAACAGGAGACAGAAACCATTCGTACAGCCGGGCATTACTTTCCGCCAGCCAGCCGTAATATTACGGAACGCAGTTTTTTCGGCGTGAATGACCGAAGGCTTCAAAGCCTGATACACGACATTCAGCACGCGGAGAAAAAGTCGGAAACAGCAGCACTCAGATTAATGGACGATGTATACCGGCAGACCGTATATAAAGCCGACGCGGCAATGGCGGCCGGCGCGGTAACTCTTCCCAAGGCAATTGACATGGCAACGGAGGATTTTCTGAGCAAAGGTATCAGCTGCATTGAGTACAAGGACGGCAAACGAGTAAACATTGCGGATTATGTTCAGATGGCGCTCAGAACAGCCGCTACGCGTTCCTATTTACAGGGAGAAGCTAAAAAGAGAGCTGAACTAGGAATTGATACCGTTCTGGTATCCCAATACGGAGCCTGTTCCGAGACCTGTTTGCCGTGGCAGGGTAAGGTATACATTGACGATGTATGGGGCGAATGGGAGGGGGAAAGAAACGGAGATCTGGGAAGAAGCAGAAACGGGAACTGGTATCCGCTTCTTTCCGTGGCGGTAAAAAATGGCTTGTTCCACCCTAACTGCCGCCACACCTTATCAACGTGGTATGAAGGAATCAGTACATTGCCTAAACCGATGGATAAGGAGACAATACGCCGAAACTCCCGGCTGGAGCAAAAACAGCGGGCAATGGAAAGGGAGATTCGAAAATGGAAGCGTTTGGAGATAGGTTCCGCAGATCCGGAGGACAAGAAAAAGTATTCTCAAAAGAGACAAGCGGCGCAAAAACAGTTGAAAGAATTTGTCAATCAGCACGGTAATGTTTTACGCCGAGACTATTGGAGGGAAAAGGTCTATCCTTCGGTACAGGCTCTTGAAAAATCCGGTCAAAAGATTATACTTAATGATGTAAATTTAACGCCGTTGCCTATAAATTCTGAAAGCCTTTCGTCTATCCAATCCTTTTCTTGTGATCTTTTGTCCCCTCAATTACAAAACAAGCTCAAAAATGAACATAAAAAACTTTTGATTTCTATTTCTGGCAGAACTTTAGGAACGGAAGCCGGAGCAACATATGATCTGCAAATGAACCGCTTGAATAGTACGGTTGGAGAACCGGGGGCTGGAAATATCAAAATTCCTAAAGAAACTGTCCCATACATAGTAATGCATAGTCACCCTACCGGTGAAACTTTTACGCACACGGATTTGATCTTATTTGCAAAAGATCAAAACATGAAAATGATTACAGCGGTAGGAAATAACGGCTTTATTTATGCAGCCGAGAAAACAGATTCGTTTTCTTTGCTGGAATTTAGCCGCCTTTGGGAAGAGGCAAAAGCTATGTATCCTGACTATTTGGACACGCCGCAGAAATACATGAATTGTATTGAATATTTACTGAAAGGGATTGAACGATGTGGAATCCAATATCACACCACACGAGCGTGAAAAAATGAAAAAGTTTTTACAGGAGCACCCGATTAATCCGGAGTATGACGATGAGTGCGAGTTTCTAGATGGAAATCCACCAGAGGATCAATTAACCGCCCGGCTGTACCAGGCTGTTTTAGACGAAAATCCGGAATCGTAACCACCCGCCCAAAAAGCAGGGCGGTATTTTTATACCTAAATTCAGGAGGCAGCCGTGATATGTCCATATAATGTTAAGGTCCATATTACCGTACAGCAATGGACGCAGGAATACAGCGAAGAAAACGAAAACCAATTGCCTACTGGTACCACATGGACAAACGAATATTTTAAACAAATGGACTGTGTCCGCGAGGAATGCGGCGCTTTCTATAACGGCGAGTGCAACTACAAAGGCGAATGAATTTAATATTGTTTGATTAAGCAGCTTTCGGGCTGCTTTTTTTACGCCCAAAACATGCTGTACGGCGTAAAACTCTGCAAGGAAATTTAAGGCCGACAGGCTATAAAAGGAGCGGATTACGCATGAAAGAAATGGAACAGGAAACTAAAGTTGAGACCCAGGAAGAAGACCAAAAGGACGATAAGCAGGAAGAACAGGCCTCTGCCGCTAATTTACCGAAGACGCAGGAAGAACTTGATGCTCTCATTGAGGGGAGAATTAAGCGTGAACACAGGAAATGGAGCAGGCAGCAGGCGCAGCAGTCTCAAGACACCGCACCGCAGCCAGCCGCACCGCAGGAAACGCCCGCGAGTGATGCTTACCAAAAAGAATTAATGGAAGCAAAAGCGCAGATAGAAGCTTTCAAGAGCGGTGTGCGGTCTGACGCTGTGGAGGACGCTGTATATCTGGCTGTTCGGGAAGTTGAGAAAAGCGGTGACGAGGTGGACGAAGATACGATCCGAGAAGCGCTTAAGAACGTATTGAAGAGACACCCGTCCTGGAAGAACACAGAGAAGCAAAAAACGGGGATCAAAGTCGGAGCAGACGCGGAAGGCTCGGAAGGAAATTCCAAGAAAGCTTCCGTGGTCTCCGGGAAAGTAATTTTTTAAGTTGAAAGGAAGATTTATTTATGGCAAGAACAAATGCGATTAGTTTGCTTGCAGGGGCGAGCACCCCGGCAACCCTGGCGGAAATTTATGGCCTGGTAATTGAGAACGTACAAAAATCCACGCTTTCCACGTCGTTAAAATCACAGCAGTATACTGGCAATCCCGCCGCTGGTTCCGTAGAGTTTAAGCGTTTTGCAAACAGCGAGGCGAAAACCTACGGCACCGCGCGAACCGCCGCAAAGGGCGATAAGATTACCGTTCCTCCCACTACTGTGAATCTAAGCACCCATAAAGAAATTGTGGAAGAAGTCGCCAAGTTTGATCTTGACACCTTCGGTGTGGCTGGAATTATGCAGCGCCGGGCGGACAATCACGTGCTGACGATGGCGGCTGATCTGGATCGCGCTTTTTTTGCCGAGGCGAATACATCAGGGACGGCATTTACACCCGGCAGCGGCGTAACGGAAATTCAGGATATTGTGGAAAGCATGATTCAAACTTTAGAGGTCGTTAAAAACGACTATACTGACGGCGTTGACAGAGGCATGATGGATTTAGTGCTGTCCCCGGCTCAGTACGGCAAGCTGCGGACTTTCCTGGATACTCAAAGCAATCCTAATGTGGATACTGCCGGCGAGGAGTTCGGTATGTATCACGGTGTGCGGGTGTACAGCTGCACTAGACTGCCGGTAACGGTTTCCGGAGAGGAGCCTAGCCAAAAAACCACAACAACCAACGGGATTTTGATGATTCGCGGCGCGGTAGCGCAGCCTGTTGTTGTGGATCAGTATAGCAATCCGGAAAAAATTCCCCTTTCCAATGATTACGCAGTAAGCCTGTTTTACGATTACGGAACAAAAGCCCTTACCCCTGACTTAATCTTTAAGTGGACTACTACCGCTTAATCGGGAGAACATTATGAAGATTGTCAATAAGGAAACTGGCGTTATATTGGAAGCCTCTGATGAAATTGCTATAGGATATCTGCAAAATCCTTCCTTTATCCAAGCGAAAGAGGAAAAGCCGGTGAGGAAACGCACCCGTAAGGAGGAGTGACAAATGATGTTGAGCGTAGAGGAATATAAGGCCATGAGCCAGCGGGAAAATCTTCCCTCCGATGACGCAATCGAAAAAGCGATTAAAGAGGCGGAAGAAGACGTTAACATCATGACCTATGGGCGGATTTACGCACGTGGTTTCAATACGCTCAGTACATTTCAGCAGGAGAAAGTTAAGCTGGCGATTGCCCGGCAGGTCGATTTTAGAAGTCAGTATTCCGATCTGCTGAGCAATCCCCTTTCTTCTTACTCCATCAATGGAGTATCTATGAACTGGGATAAAAGCGTATTGACGAAAAGCAACGGGGTTTATACCTCCCAAGATGTGGCCGGCGTATTAAATCAAACCGGCCTTACCTATCGGGGGGTGTACTAATGAAATGGCCTGAGCTTGTACCAGATTCAGTTTGTATGACACCCATAACGATACAGTTTGAAGATGGGATTAACGAAGACGGGAGCCCTAAGAAAACCATTTTATTTGAGGGAAATTGCAACTATTCCGAAAAATCAAAGCAGGTGCTTAACGAAGAGCGCCGATTAGTTCAGCTCCAGGCAACGGCGCTGTTTAACGGAGATATAGCGCCTGGTTCCGATATTTCCGGGGAAGCTGTGATTGATACTGGCAAGGTTACTCGCAGAATTTATTCTTCTTCCCGCGCCAGAAACCCAGACGGAACAGTAAACTTCACGCAACTGGAGTTGATGTAATGAGCTTGAAGCTAAACGCACGGGAAATTATGAGATTAAATTCCGCCGCTGTCCGCACAATGGAGCAAACCATCGACGCCCTGCAAACTGAAGTCAGAACCGCAGAGGTAATGCCCTATGACAACGGCAATATGCAGAATAATGATACCTTCACAGAAACGTCCGTTCACGATCATGAAATCGAATCTAGGCTGATTACTGGTTCCGTGCAGGTCCGCAGGCTGTATTATCACCCGGAATATAACTTTCAAATTGTTAACAATCACAATGCTGGAGGCAAATGGCTTGAGCCGTGGATCAATGGAGAAAAGAAAGACTTTGCCCAAGAAACATTTGCTGAGTTATACAAAAAGGAGGTAGATGGGTGAATCTTGAAAACATAGTCACATGGTTGAAAGCTTTGGCCCCTGAGCTTTCCGATTGTATCGCGGCGGGGGGTATTGATGGAAGCAAGGAAAAGTTCGTTGGAGTATATAACGACAATAAAACAAAAGGGAGTTCCCGTATTTGTCTTGGAGGAGCGGAAAACGTTAGATATGATTATAAAAATGTTACAGTGCTGATCCATTGGACAAATAATGCCTATCTGGCGGAGAAGAAAGCACAGGGCGTTTTTGATCTGATCTATGGGAGCTGCGGCTTTTTGATGGGCGACGTTTCCATTGTTTCTGTTGATCCAGGACGGGGACCTGTTTCCGTAGGGAAAGACGAGTATGGGATTTTTGAGTATGTAATTAACATGGAAATTTGTTATGAAAGGATTTGATAATATGGCGACTACTGGAGTGCTGCCGGTATTTAAAAATGAATTTAAAATAAGCACCAGCGGGCGCGGAGATTCTCCCACTATGGCGGTTGTAAAGGAAATGGAAACCTTTTCGGTTTCTATGGACGGCAACGTGGAGGAATGGACCCCGATGGATACGGAAGGCTGGGGCCGCAGGCTGACGACCGGAAAAATGTTTACTATCTCTTTGTCGGGGAAAAGGAACATTGGAGATAGCGGCAATGATTATGTTGCAGGCCTTGCGTGGAAAACCGGAGAGGATTGCAACAGTAAAGCGGAATGGACCTTCCCCAGCGGCGCGAAACTAGAGTTTGACTGTGTGATCAATGTAACCACCCCGGGAGGCGGAGATTCCACGAATGTAGATTCACTGGAGTTTGATTTGATGTCTGACGGAAAACCAACGTACACCCCCGCAGGCTCAATTTAAAAAAGTACAGGCGTAGGCTCCCGTAACCGGGGGCCTATTTCTTTTAAATGGAGGAATAAGAAATGAAATTATATACTATCGATAACGCATTGCTTACCGAATGCCCTGAAATCAGGATTGGGGATAAAGTATACCCCTTAGACGACAGGCAGAAAACCGCCGAGAAAGCCATGAAGCTTATTTCTGAAAACGGTGCTGACAGTATAAAAGAAAGTGCGAAGATGATCCGGGAAACCTTTACCTTGGTTTTTGGTAAAGAACACGCTCAGGAAATTGAGGACATGAATTTGAGGTATCCGGCTTACCTTAGGCTTTTTGAAACTGTAATCGCGGCGATGAGCGGCGAAGAACCGGAAGAGGTATCAAAACGATTTCAAAACCGCAAAGACCGAGATTCAAAATGAAGTTTGGTACGACCTGGAATATGACCGGGTTTTAATTGAACAAAGCATTGCAAAGCAGTACCGGGTGCTGCCGTCAGAACAAGGTGATCTACGATACTCCGACTGGATCAAGATGGTAAGCGGGCTTATGGACGATACGCCGCTGGGCCGCGTTGTCATGATACGCTCAGAGAAGGATAGGGAACGCATTAAAAATTTTTCCCCAGAGCAGCGCAAAATCCAATCAGATTGGAAAAGGTTCAGATCACAGCAGCTTCAACATGTAAATTTCAATGATTACAACAGGCAAATGCTTGCGCTAGAAAGCATGTTTGCATCTTTAGCGGGTGGTGAGAAAAAGTGAGCGCAGAAGTAGGAAGCATTTATCTATCCTTAAATTTAAAAGATAATGTCCAGTCTCAGCTTGGCGCATTTGCGTCAAAGGCGGACCGACAAGCGGCGTCCAGCTTTAAAAGAGTTGGAGATACAGCGGGAAAAGCAATTAACCGGGCTATAGCTAATATGAAGCTGCCGACCCAGCCGCTGAATAGATCAGTAGAATCCGCAAAAGCAAGAATTGAACAGTTGCGCGTCGCAATGGGGGCGTTGGACGAAAAGATGGACGCCATCTCTAAAAGAAAATATGATGAGCTGTCCAACTTTTATAAAGACGCGAATGCTTTAGATCAAGCAGCCGCAAAAGCAACATTGGCTGACAAGGCGTATCAGAAACTTGGAGAGCGATATGATAACCTGATTTTGAAGCGTAAGCAAGCGGAAATCTCACTTGCAGCGGCTATCAAAGTTGCGGATTCACAAACAGAAGCAAAACGCATTGCATCGTATGAACGGGTAACACGGGCAGCGCAGAAGGCGGTGGAGAAACAAAAAGCGGCCATCGAAAAAGCCGCCCAGCATCAGCAATCAGTAGTATCGAGAACCTCCGGGCGTATTCAGTCCACGTTTAACAGGCTGGGCCAAAGCGTCAGAATGGCGATCAAGGCGGCCTTTATCACGTCGGTATTATATTCGTTTTTTAGGTCATTCAAAGAAATGATTTGGAGCGCCTTATCTTCTAATACCGAATTTATGAATTCCTTAAACGCGGTGAAAACAAACCTAACAGCCGCATTTGTGCCTATCATTCAATCTGTCTTGCCGATTTTAAACGCGCTGATGTCGGCATTGGCCCAGGCAACAAAAGCAATTGCTAGTTTTATATCGTCTCTCTTTGGAACGACCTATGAGGAATCTTACGCAGCGGCACAGCAGTTGCAGCAGACGCAGGACGCCGCTGTAGGAACTGCGGGAGCACTGGAGGATTTAGCGAAAGCCACAACTTCGGCGGGATTTGATGAATTGAATATTATTGACCAACAGCAAAATTCCGGAGGCGGGGGCTCAGGCGGCGGGGCTGGCGCAGGATCAAATAGCGGCGCGTGGAATGCGGAATCCAATGGAATAATAGATGGCGTTCGTGCATGGGCCGATGAAATGAAGAAGAAATTAGCACCGCAGTTAAAATATGTGGACGGTGTATTTAAACGCTTAGATGACTTCTTCAAAAACAGCAGATGGGGGAGCTTTGGAGGATTTTTAAGCGAGGCGGCTTCATTTATTGGAGAGTTGCAGCTTGGAAACCTAACATTAATTTTTGGCGATTTATCAACCATGTTTTTAGGGTTGGTTGAATTTTTCTCAGGGCTGTCCGAATGGGACATAGTAGATATGATTAACGGCCTAAAAGATTTTACATTAGGTACGGTATCACTTCCGTGGGATATTTTGTTCTCGTCAATTGATGCAATAGGAAAATTGTTCGGACAAGATTGGGGAATTTCAGATTGGTTCCAAGGGGTAAAGGATAGCATTTTAAAATTGAACCTTGGTCAATGGGCTGCCGACGCTAAAGAGCAGACTTTAAAATTTTTCGGCGAAACCTGGTCACAGCTAAAAACAGGCTGGGGCGAGGTTTTTT
>OHEC01001009.1_pt1 | contig 12323 bp, 10 predicted proteins | sample 1567141 | NCBI WGS metagenome assembly OHEC01 (sample SAMEA3879567, study PRJEB24766) | human gut metagenome | biome: human-associated habitat; feature: feces | place: USA | collected 1985/1987 | reverse complement strand
GGGGGGGGGTAGCATTACAAACACGGTCACAGGCCGAATAATCGGATAGTACATCGAAAGATATAATTGCCAAGTTGTACACCCATAACAAAGGGCCGCATGTATCCCATGCGACCCTTCATTTTCAAAAAAGTAATAAACTTATTTCGAAGCTTCGACGGAAACCTTCCGGAACTCCTTCATCAGCTTGCTCAATTCCAGAGCGGCCTTGCGTGCGCGGGTTCCGGCTGCCTTGTTTCCTTTTTCTACCTGAGCGTTGGCATTACTTACGAATACTTCGTATTCGGCATTGATTTTTTCAACTAAATTTTTCATAATACGTATAATAATTTGGATGTATGTCGCAAAGATATAAAAAAATTTCAATTTCCAATTTTTTCGCCCCCAAAAAGCAACGCAACCATAAAATAGCCTGAAAAACCGTACTGAGCCGGATTATCCCCATATATGGGGATGTCCGTTCCTGAAATATTTCCCTATCTTTGCCCCGTAATTTCAGCAAAAGAACATGCGTTTATCGGATTTGAAAACAGGCCAGTCGGCCACGATTCTCAAAGTACTCGGACATGGCGGATTCCGCCGCCGAATTATGGAAATGGGGTTCGTACGCGGCAAAAAAGTCGAAGTGGTTCTCAATGCCCCGCTGCGCGACCCGATCGTTTACAAAATCATGGACTACGAGGTTTCGCTGCGCCGCAGCGAAGCTCACATGGTCGTAGTTATCACCAACGAAGAGGCCGAAGGCCTGATAAGCGAAGAATATAACGGAACACGCGAAGGCGACCAGCTCCATGAGGTCATCGCCCAAAGCTCAAAGCGGATCAACGTCGCACTGGTGGGCAACCCGAACAGCGGCAAGACCTCGCTGTTCAACGCTATTTCGGGCGGTCACGAACACGTCGGCAACTACAGCGGCGTCACGGTGGACGCCAAACGGGGACACTGCACCTACAGAGGCTATCGTTTCGAAATCACCGACCTGCCGGGCACCTACGCACTCACGGCTTACTCGCCCGAGGAACTTTACGTACGCCGCCATTTGGCCGAACATACGCCGGACGTAATTATCAATGCCGTCGTAGCTTCGAACCTGGAACGCAACCTCTACCTCACTACCGAACTCATCGACCTGAATCCCCGAGTGGTTGTAGCGCTCAATATGTACGACGAGCTGGAAGCGAGCGGCGCCGAACTCGACTACGACAGTCTGGGACGAATGCTGGGTGTGCCGATGGTGCCGGTCGTCGCCCGTCATGGACGGGGTATCGAAGCCCTGCTGGACACGGTGATCGCCGTCTATGAGAACGAGGACGACCGTGTGCGTCACATTCATATCAACCAGGGACCGGTTATCGAGGAGAGCCTGCGGACAATCACGGGAGCATTGAAGGAATCCAGAGAATTGCCCCCGCAATTCCCGCCGCGTTATATCGCAATGAAACTACTTGAGGAAGATAGTTATATAAAGGATCAACTGAAGCATCACCCGAAATACCCCGAATGGGAGGAAGCGAGCAAACGGGAAGCGCAGCGGATCAAGAACCTGCTGGATGAAGACATCGAAACGGCCTTTGCCGATCAGAAATACGGATTCATCTCCGGAGCTCTGCGGGAAACCTACACCCCGGGAAAGAAGGAACAGACACAAGTGACGAAAATCATCGACGCTTTCGTGACCCACAAGCTCTGGGGCTTTCCGATCTTTTTCTTCCTGATGTGGCTGATGTTTTACTGCACGTTCAACTTGGGAGCCTATCCCCAGGAGAGGATCGAGCAACTGGTGGGACTGATCGGTCAGGGCGTGGATGCCTGGATGCCGGACGGAGCGTTGAAAGACCTGCTCGTGGACGGCGTAATCGGCGGCGTGGGAAGCGTCATCGTCTTCCTGCCGAATATCATGATCCTATACCTGTTCATCGCTTTCATGGAGGATTCGGGCTACCTGGCTCGCGCAGCCTTCATCATGGACCGGATCATGCACCGCATAGGGCTGCACGGCAAGTCGTTCATTCCACTCATCATGGGTTTCGGCTGCAACGTACCGGCCATCATGGCCACGCGCACGATCGAAAGCCGCAGCAGCCGGCTCATCACCGTACTGCTCGTCCCCTTCATGTCGTGCAGCGCCCGCATTCCCATCTATATCCTGCTGATCGGCACATTCTTCGCTGCCTATGCCAGCTGGGTGATGCTCGGACTGTATCTGCTGGGAATCGTCGTGGCTGTCATCACGGCCCGGCTGATGCGCCGTTATCTGTTCAAGAAGGACGAAACGCCGTTCGTCATGGAGCTGCCGCCCTATCGGGTCCCGACAATGCGGGCTACGCTGTCGCACATGTGGGATCGCTGCGCGCAATACTTGCGCAAGATGGGCGGGCTGATTCTAATCGCTTCGGTGGCGGTCTGGTTCTTGAGTTATTATCCGACGCCGGACGCAGCCGCCCCGGCAGAAACTATGGAGGAACATTATGAAAACTCCTACCTGGGACAGGTCGGCCAGGCATGTTCGCCCGTATTCGAACCGCTCGGCCTGAACTGGAAAGCCAGCATCGCCATTCTCACGGGCCTGCCGGCCAAAGAGATCGTCGTCAGCACGCTCGGCGTGCTCTATTCGGAACAGGGCGACGCCCCGGAAGCCGAACTCGACTCTCCGACCCTCTCCCAGCGGCTGGTCGCAAGCGGGGATTTCACCCCGGCATCGGCCCTCGCCTTTCTGGTCTTCATCCTGCTTTACCTGCCATGTATCGCCACGATCGTAGCGATCGCCGCAGAGATCGGCTGGCGCTGGGCCTGTATTTCGGTACTCTACAATACGGCTTTGGCATGGATAATGGCTTATCTGACGTATCACCTTTTCTCCTGGTTATAATATGACGGACTGGCAAAATATCGCTGTAATAGGGATCGGCATCCTCGTCCTCGGATTCAGCGTCCGCTGGATTGTACGGATTGTCCGACATCGAGAGGATGTCGGATGTTCGTGTTGCTCGAAAACCGAATGTCCGCATTGCAAGTCCCGGCACCCGAACAAGGGGTGTTGTTCCTAAAAACAGCGCTGTAATCTTTCTTCCGATTACAGCGCTGTTTTATTCCCCCAAAAAAATCAAAATCGCATCTATACTGGCAAGTAAATACCTTTCAATGTATCCCTTATCCGACGGCCGTTTATTTACACCTTGCGACCTCGTTTATAATTTGGCCTCTTTCCTAAACCCTCTCTGAAGAGAGTGGAGTTGCCTGCTCCCAAAAACATTAAATTATATAACGACTGCTCGCAGATTCCAGCAGGAACCCTCGGTCCTGCGGGTCGTTATCCGATGCCAAATTCCACCCGAACCCTCTCTTGGGCCGATTTTCGACTTTTCCTCGAAGCATATCGGTCAATTCCGGGGCAACTCAGGTCAGGGTATTGAAATATACGATTAGCTATTTTCCCCTAAATAATTTGGAATTTTGTTATTTTTCATTTAATTTAGAGATAGCAAAATGCGGAAAATAGAGCTGAAAATATCGAAATTAACCCTCCCATCAAAAAACTGGCCCGATTTTCCGATGCAGGATTACAACCCTTCTGCAATATTTGCAACAACTCCCGCAGTCGTGCTGCGGGAGTTGGTATTGTTACATAAGCCCCGACCGGGGCCGCGTCGTAGAGTTCTACAACGCGAACAGAATGAATATCTGAGCTGTAAGTACCCGCAGGAACATCACGACGGGATAAACCGTCGAATAGCTCAAGGCCGGCATATCGTTGCCTGCCGTGCCATTGGCATAAGCCAGTGCCGGAGGATCGGTCATACTACCGGCCATAAGTCCCATGAGCGTATAATAATTCATCTTCAGCCGGGCGCGGGCGAAAATACCGACCAGCAACAACGGGATCACCGTAATCAGCGCACCGTATCCGATCCAGCGGTAACCGCCGCCAACGATCGCATCGATGAACCCGTCGCCGGCTCCCAGACCGACTGCCGCCAGGAAGAGCGCAATGCCCACTTCGCGCAACATCAAGTTGGCACTCATGGTAGTATAGGTCACCAAATGGAACCGGGGACCGAAGCGGCCGAGCAACAGCGCCACGATCAACGGACCACCTGCCAAACCCAGCTTAACGGGCTGCGGCACGTTCAACAACGGAATGGAACCCAACAGAACACCGAGCGCGATACCGACGAAGATCGTCACCAGATTCGGCTCACGGAGTTTTTTGAGCGAATTACCCAATACGGCGGCGACCTTCTCGATCGCATTCTCCGGCCCCACGACCATCACGCGATCGCCGATCTGAAGCTGCATTCCCTGATAGGGAATCAGATCGACTCCGGCACGATTGACACGCGTAATGTTGATGCCGTAGCGGGTTCTCAAGCGAAGATCGGCGAAAGTCTTGCCGTTGATCTCCGGCTTGGTAATCAGAATACGACGCGAAACCAGCTTCGAATCCGGCGTATCCCACTCCTTCTCCCCCATTTCGATCCGATTACCGATGAAAGCCGTCACCGCTTCGCAATCTTCGGATGCACAGACGACCAATACCTTATCCCCGAGCGAAATAATACTGTTGCTGTCCGCCAATACGATCGTACCGTCGGGATGAGCGATCCGGGAAATAACGAATTTCCGATTGATCAACTCATTGACATAGGAGATGTCGTGTCCGCTCAACATCTTGTTCGTACACTCGATCGAAACGATTTCGGCCATCTTGTGTTCTGCGGAAATCGCAGCGAGCGCCTCATCCTCCTTCCCGAATTTCACCCGCAGAGCATAACGGATGAAGATCATCGAGAAAATGATACCGATCACGCCCAGCGGATAAGCTACGGCATAGCCCAGGGCAATACTGGGGTCTTCGACTCCCGAAGCGTCCGCATAAGCCTGCTGTGCTGCACCCAGTCCCGGCGTGTTGGTCACCGCACCCGAAAGGATGCCGACCATCGTGGGAATCGGCGTACCCGATACCAAATGAATCACGTACGCCACGCCTACCCCGAGCAAAACGATCGTCGAAGCCAGGCAGACGAGCGTCAGCCCGCCATGCTTGAACGAAGCGAAGAAACCCGGGCCGACCTGCATACCGATTGAAAAAACAAAAAGGATCAGACCGAACTCCTGGATGAAATGACGTACTTCGGCCGGGATTCCCATACCGAAATGCGCGGCGATGATGCCGACGAACAAAATCCAGGTGATACCGAGCGAGATACCGCAAACCTTGACTTTGCCCAACAGAATACCTGCGGTAATCACCAATGCGAGCGTGAATACGGTGTGGGCTATCCCGCCACCGACAAATAAAGAGTAGAGCCAATCCATACCATTGATTTTAATAAAATGGCGCGAAACATACCGCGCATTGCGTCCGGAACGGACATCGCCGCATCCGAGCGTTACGCTTCCGCCCGAAAAAATTTTTGCAAAGGTAATCCTTTTTCCGGAAGACAAAAAATCAGTAGAGGAATTTCTCGATCACCGGCAGCAGCAGGGCCGTCGGATCGTCGGCGGCCTGGACCTGCTCCAGCGTCACCGCCCGGTCCAGTCCGAAGCCCGCCACCCGGGTGCGCCGCAGGGCGGCCATGGTGCCGCCGCAGCCCAAGGCCTGGCCCACGTCGTGGCAGAGCGTCCGGACATAGGTGCCCTTGGAGCACCTGACCCGGATACTTCCCTCTCCCGTTTCCTGCCGGTATTCCAATAGCTCCAGCTCATGAATGGTCACAGGCCTAGCCTCCCGTTCAACCTCAATTCCCTTGCGGGCCAGGTCGTAAAGCCGGACGCCGTTTTTCTGGATCGCCGAATACATAGGCGGAACCTGCAGGATTTCTCCCCGGAAATGGGAAAGGGCGCTTTCCAGCGCCTTTTCATCCGCGGTTACCGGAAAGGTCTCCTTGACCGTGCCCGTGCTGTCCTCGGTATCGGTAACCACACCCAGCCGGAATCCAGCCACATATTCTTTTCCGCTGTCGGGAGTCAAGTCCTGGGCCTTAGTAGCGCTGCCGATCAAAATTGGCAAAACGCCGGTAGCCATCGGGTCTAAGGTCCCGGTGTGTCCCACCTTTTTGGTTCCAAACAGCCCCCGCATTACCGCCACCACGTCAAAGGAAGTGAACCGCGGCGGCTTGTCAATCACAATAATCCCATTCATCAGGAATTCTCCTGCTTTTCAAATACTTTCTGCACCGCAGAGAGGATCTGGTGCTTAGCGCCGGTAACTCCTCCGGTCAGCACGCATCCGGCAGCGCCTGGATGGCCGCCGCCGCCGAACTCGGCGCAGATTTTAGATGCGTTCACCTTGGGTCCGGTCCGGACGGAAATTTTAAAACTTCCATCCTCCTTTTCCCGCATAGTAACGCCGATTTCCACTCCTTCCACCTGGCGGGGCAGGGCGGCAATCCCGTCCATATCCTCATCGTTGGCCCCCGATTGACGGACCATTTCCCTCGTAACATAAGCCACGGCGCACTTTCCGCCAAAGTAAAAGCTCATAGTATCCAGCACCCGGCGCTCGATCTCCAGCCTGGCTCTGGATTTGGTGTCGAACATCACCCGGTTGATCATCGCCGCATCCGCGCCCTTGTCCATCATATGAGCCGCCACAATATAGGTCCTGGAGGTGGCGTTGGTATAACGGAAACAGCCGGTATCCGTGGTGATGCCGGTATAAATGCAATCCGCGATCTGAGAGGTGATCTCCGCTTCCATGGTAAACAGCAGATCATACATGATCTCTGTAGTGGAGGCCGCCTCCGGCCGGATAACGTATTGTCTGGCGTATTTGGTGTTGGAGCCGTGATGATCGATACACAGGTCAACCCGCTGGGCATAAGGGCTCAGCCTTTGACCCAGCAGCTGGGGATCGGCGATATCCACAGCACAGATAAACTGGGGCTCAAAATCCGGAAATTCGATTCCTTCAAACATATAATCATATTTCTGCGGGATAGGGTCGCCGCACCGGATGGACACCCGCTTTCCCTTTTGCCGCAGGCCGAGATACAAGGCCGCCGCGCTTCCCAGGGTGTCGCCATCCGGGTATTGATGGCACAGCAGGTAAATATCATCCGCTTCCAGCAGCAGCTTCACCGCATCGTGAAGGCTTACGCTTTTATTTTCCGGACTCATAGTCTCCCTCATTTCAAATCATTGAGCAATTTTGCAATATTGGCGCTGTATTCAATCGAATCCGTCGCCTGAAACTGCAGCGACGGCACATGGCGGATATGGATTCTCGCGCCCAATTCCCGGCGGATAAAGCCGGCGGCGGATTTTAGTCCCTCTACCGCCCGTTTGGCGTGATCCATTCCCTCCATAGAGCTGACATAAACCTTACAGTAGGATAGGTCGTTGGTGACCTCCACACGCACCACGCTGAGCATGGTTTCCTGCACTCTCGGATCCTTCAGTTCCCGCAGAATAGCGGTAAGCTCCCGCTTGATATCCTCAGTGGTGCGGTCGATTCTATGACTTGCCATATGATTCCTCCATACCGGAGGCTGTTAATCCTCCCGGTATTCTTCCATCACGAAGGCTTCGAAAACGTCGCCCTCCTTAATATCGTTAAAGCGTTCTAAGCCGATACCGCATTCGTAACCGGAGGCAACCTCTTTCACATCGTCCTTAAACCGTCTTAAAGAGGCCAGCTTATCCTCGCCGATGACGATACCGTCACGAACAATACGGATTTCGGCGTTTCTGGTAATCTTGCCGCTGAGCACATAGCTGCCGGACACAGTGCCCACATTGCTGATTTTATAAACCTGGCGGCACTCGGCGCGGCCCAGGAGGTTTTCTCTGAATTTCGGCGCCAGCATGCCCTTCATAGCGGATTCAATTTCTTCAATGCAGTCATAGATCACGCGGTACAGGCGCATATCCACCTTATCCCGCTCGGCGTTTTCCGCCGCCACCGGATCCGGACGCACGTTAAAGCCTACGATGATCGCATTGGACGCGTTCGCCAGCATCACATCGGACTCATTGACCGCTCCCACGCCGCCATGGATCACATGGACCCGCACCTCGTCGTTGGAAAGCTTCTCTAAGGACTGCCTTACCGCCTCGACGGAGCCTTGCACGTCGGCCTTGACGATGATCTTCAATTCCTTGATATCCCCCAGCTGCATCTGATCGAACAGATTATCCAGGGTAACCTTAGTCTGAGCGTTGAACTGCTCCTCCTTCTGGGCCGCCTTTCTCTGGTCAACCAGCTCCCGGGCCAGCCGCTCATCGGAAACACAGTTAAAGGTATCGCCGCCGGTAGGAACGTCATCCAGGCCGGTGATCTCAACCGGAACGGAGGGGCCAGCCTCCTGTACCCGCTCACCCCGGTCGTTCATCATGGCTCTTACCCGGCCTACGCTGGTGCCTGCCACTATGATATCCCCTACATGGAGAGTGCCGTTCTGAACCAGCACCGTGGCGATGGGGCCGCGTCCCTTATCCAGTCTCGCCTCGATCACCGTACCCTTGCCGGCACGGTCCGGATTCGCTTTCAGTTCCTTCATATCAGCGATCAGGGTGACCATTTCCAGCAGGTCGCCGATGCCTTCCTTGGTATGGGCGGATACCGGAATACACGGGGTATCGCCGCCCCACTCAGGCACCAGCTCATACTCGGTGAGCTGCTCCTTGACGCGCTCCGGGTTAGCGCCCATTTTATCCATTTTATTGATCGCCACAATGACGGAAACTCCCGCCGCCTTGGCGTGGTTGATGGCCTCGATGGTCTGGGGCATGATGCCGTCGTCGGCGGCTACCACCAGGATCGCGATATCCGTCACCTGGGCGCCTCTGGCGCGCATAGTGGTGAACGCCTCATGGCCGGGCGTATCCAGGAAGGTAATTTCCCGGTCGCCGATATTAACCCGGTAGGCGCCGATATGCTGGGTAATGCCGCCGGCCTCTCCCGCGGTAACATTGGCGTGCCGGATGGCGTCCAGCAGAGAGGTTTTACCGTGGTCAACGTGTCCCATGACCACTACCACCGGCGCTCTGGGCACCAGGTTCTCGTCGTCATCCTCGCTGTCGTCGATAATCCGGTCCTCAATGGTGACCACCACTTCTTTTTCTACCTTGGCGTGGAATTCCATCGCCACCAGAGCGGCGGTATCGAAATCGATCACATCGTTTACAGTCGCCATGGTTCCCATCATCATCAGCTTTTTAATGACCTCGGCCGCGGTGGCCTTTAAGCGTAAAGCAAGTTCACCCACGGTGATCTCGTCAGGGATTTGAATCGTGATGGGCTTGGCTTTCCGCTCCATGGCGATCCGGCGCAGGCGCTCCGCCTCAGTTTCCTTTCTGGAGTTGCGGGGCTTGCCTCTCTGCTGAGATTTTTGGGTGATCTTCTGCTTCTGCACCGTATTCTCGCTGCGGTACTTTTCAGAAGCCATTCGGTCGTATTTTTCATTATACTTATCGATGTTCACGTTAGCGGACCGCGTATCGATGATTCTGCCCTGAGGCCGAACCACGCGGTTGGAATTCTCTGTATTTTGAAAAGGCGCGGCGGCCTGAGGCTGCCTGGCCTCCTGGCGGGGCGCAGGCTTCTGCTGCTTTTGAGCTGCTTTCTGCTGAGGCTGGCTTTGATTCTGAGGCTTGGGGCCTACCGGCGTGATTTTGCCGGGCATGACGGCCTTGCGCTTCGGTTGGTTCGGTACCGGCTGTCCGGAAGCGTTCTGTGCCGGCTTTACCGGCGCTTCTGCCCTGGCGGCGGGCTTTGCTTCCTTTTTTGCGGCCTGCTGGGACTTTTCCACTTTTGCGGCAGCCTTGGCCGGCTCCTGAGCCGCGGCGGCTTTCGCCTTTTCCATCGCCTCGGCGGCGGCCTGTGCCGCCTGATCCTCTGCCACGGTTTTATTTTCCGCAAAATAGGCGTCAAAATTCGGAAGGGCCTTCAGTTGGGTATAATGCTCAAAAATCACATCCAGTTCTTCCTCAGTCAGCGCCGTCATATGTTTTTTGACTTCTCCAAAATGCTTCTGCAGCAGATCGATAATCTCCTTGCTGGGAACATTCAGATCCTTTGCCACCTCGTGGACTCTATATTTTATCATCATATTATCAAATCCTCCCCGTTGGTTTTCGTAAGCGTCAGCGCTTTGCGCGCGAACCCTTCATCATTGAGGGCAAGCACGCCGCACCGTTTGCCTAGTGACATGCTCACTTGGTCCATCGTTTGTTCTATGGTTACGAGAGGTACGCCGAAAGCTTCAGCGCGGCTCTCTATGCCCTTAAGGGTCCGCTGAGACAAATCCGGACACACCAGCACCAGCTTTACTTTTCCTTCCTCCATGGAGGAAAGCACCGGATCGTTTCCCAAGCTGAGTCTCCCAGCTCGTCTGGCCAGGCCCAGTAAGGACAACAGCCTGTCATTCATGAGCCAGCAATTCCTCCTCCATTTGGTCATATACCTCGCTTGGAATCTGGCAGGAGAAAGCCTTTTCAAACCGCCGGGCCTTGCGCGCCGCCTTCAGGCAAGCGGCGTTTCTGCACACGTAAGCGCCCCTTCCCGGCTTTCGGCCGGTAAGATCCAAAGAAACGCCTCCGGCCGCCAAAACCTGGCCGTTTTCATCCTTTGCATCGGGCGCTTTTACTACCCGGACCAGATCCTTTTTCGGTTTCATTTCTCCGCATCCTGTACACATGCGCATAGGGGGACGCTTTTGACGCATACTTTCATTCCGCCTTCCATAATAGGACGGAAAGCTCCGTCCGGGTCAAATAGGGTTTTATCAATTTCTATTATTCCTGCTCCTCGGCCTCTGCCGCCTTATGGGCATCCGGGTCGTAAAAGCCGCTTTCGGGTTTGATGTCGATCTTCCAGCCGGTCAGCTTCGCCGCCAGTCTGGCATTTTGCCCCTTATTGCCAATAGCCAGGGAAAGCTGGTGGTCCGGCACCGTCACCTGGCACGCCTTCATTCCATCCGGGTCCACCTCTACGGAAAGTACATCCGCCGGGGACAGAGCCGCGGCGATAAACTTGGCCGGGTCCTCACTGTACTCGATAATGTCTATTTTTTCTCCGCCTAACTCGTTGACTACGTTGCCCACTCTGGCGCCTCTGGCGCCGATGCAGGCGCCTACCGCGTCCACATTGGGGTCTTTGCTCCAAACAGCCAGCTTGGTTCTGGAGCCGGCCTCTCTGGAAACAGACTTGATTTCCACCGTACCGTCGTAGATTTCCGGCACCTCGGTTTCAAACAGGCGTTTGACCAAATCGGGGTGGGTTCTGGAGATCATAGCCCTTGGGCCTTTCTCCGTTTCCTTCACATCCACCACGTAAACCTTTACATGATCGCCCTCCCGGAAGGTTTCGCCGCCCACCTGCTCGCTCTTGGGCAAAACAGCCTCCGCCTTGCCGATTTTCAAGGTAGCCGCGCCGCTTCTTGGGTCGATCCGCTCCACCGTGGCGGTCACCAGCTCCTGATGCCTGCTTTGGAACTCCTGCATCATCTGTCCCCGCTCGCCGTCCCGGATTCCCTGGCGGATAATGTTCCGGGCGGTCTGGGCCGCGATCCTGCCGAACTGCTTGGTATCCAGCTGCACCCCTACCTTTTCGCCCACGGCGGTGTTGGGGTCGATCTGCCTGGCATCCAGCAGGGAAATCTCTTTGCCCTTATCCTCCACTTCATCTACCACGGTTTTCTGCAGATACACTTCAAACATGCCGTTTTCCGGATTCATGTTGATAATCGCGTCGTCATTGCCGTTGTAGCTGCTCTTGCACGCGGTCAAAATCGCTTTTTTGATTTTATCCAGCATGAACTCTACCGGAATGCCCCTTTCCTTTTCCAACAGGGTTAAGGCCTCAAAAACTTCGCTGCTCATTCTTCTGCTCCTCCAAAATCATCATCAAAATCATCAAGCTTTACAAAGACAGTATCCTTTTTTGCAAGGCTGATTACATCTGTTTCATTGACCCATAGGTCAAACACGCCGTTTTCATAGGTTCCCAGCACACCGTTAAACTCCCTCTCACCGGAATCCAGAGGCCGGATCAGCTTTACCATCACAGGCCACCCCTCAAACCGCTGAAAATGCTCCGGACGAACCAGCTCCCGCTCCAGCCCAGGAGAGCAAACCTCCAGGCAGTAGCTCTGATCTACCGGATCCAGCCGGTCCAACGGCTCGTCGATCGCCCGGCTGACGTTTTCGCAGTCCTCAATGGTGACGCCCTCCTGCCGGTCGATATACACCCGCAGATACCATTGGGCTCCCTCCTTCAGATAGCGCACATCCCACAGCTCCAGGCCAAAGTCCTTCACGATAGGCTCGCACAAATCCCACACGGCTTCTACGGTGCCGCCGCCCTTCTTCCGGTTCGCCAT
>OHEC01001006.1_pt1 | contig 12333 bp, 10 predicted proteins | sample 1567141 | NCBI WGS metagenome assembly OHEC01 (sample SAMEA3879567, study PRJEB24766) | human gut metagenome | biome: human-associated habitat; feature: feces | place: USA | collected 1985/1987 | reverse complement strand
GGGAGCAACCTGCCGTTGATCTCTATTTTTCAGAAGAAGGGCGCCGTAGTGCTGGCCTGCGATAAAAGAGACCGGGAAAAGCTTGGAGAAACGGGAGAAAAGCTGGAGAACCAGGGGGTAGAGCTTCATCTTGGAGAAGCCTATTTGAAAAATTTAAATGCGGATATTATTTTCCGCACGCCGGGTATGCCTTATTATCTGCCGGAACTGGTACAGGCTAGGGAACAGGGCGTCGTAGTCACCTCGGAAATGGAGGTGTTCTTCGACCTGTGCCCCTGCAGAATTTATGCGGTCACCGGCAGCGATGGAAAAACTACGACCACAACGATTATCTCTGAAATGCTGAAAGCCGCCGGAAAGACCGTTCATCTGGGGGGAAATATCGGCTGCCCGCTGCTGCCCAAGGTAGAGGAAATCCGCAAGGATGATGTAGCGGTAGTAGAGCTTTCCAGCTTTCAGTTAATTTCCATGCGGAAAAGCCCGGATGTAGCGGTGGTTACCAACCTGGCTCCAAACCATTTGGATATCCATAAGGATATGCAGGAGTATATCGACGCGAAAAAAAATATTATCCTCCATCAAAATGCGTTTGGCAGGGCAGTACTGAATTTGGATAACGAAATCACCCGTGGGCTTGCGCCGCTGGTGCGGGGGGAGCTTTCTTATTTTACCCGACAGCATACAACTGACCGGGGCGTGTGTTTAAACGGCGGCGCTATTTGCCATCGCAGAAACGGGGTAGTTTCCAGAATTATGGATGTCAAGGACATCCGGATTCCAGGCAACCATAATGTGGAAAATTACATGGCTGCCATAGCGGCGGTTTGGGGAGAGGTATCGCCGGAGCAGATGCGCCAGGTGGCGGAGAGCTTCCCGGGGGTAGAACACCGGGCGGAATTTGTACGGAACGTGGACGGAGCGGATTATTACAACGATTCCATCGCCTCCAGCCCGACCAGGACCATTTCCGGCACCTTGTCCCTATATTCCCAGAAAATTATTCTGATTGCGGGTGGCTATGATAAAAAAATTCCCTACGACGCGATGGGGCCGGTGGTCAATGAAAAGGTAAAGCTTTTGATCTTGATGGGAAACACCGCGGATAAGATTCAGTCGGCTGTCACAAAAGCGGAAAATTATGATCCGCAGGCGATCCGGATTATCCGGGTGGAGAATATGGAAGAGGCGGTGGAAACGGCTCACCGGCTCGCCCAAAAAGGCGATGTGGTATCGCTGTCTCCGGCCAGCGCCAGCTTTGATCTCTACCCCAATTTCGCGGCCAGAGGGAACCACTTTAAACAGCTTGTCAATGCTTTGTAATTGAGAAACTTATATAAACAAAAGGATAAGGCACCAATCAGGCGGAGGATGAAAAGCTTTTCCCAGTATCCGACGGTTTATTGCCTTGCCTAAAAAACAGGAGAAAGGAAACCACTATGAGCCAAGGGCTAAAGAAACTGATTTTTAACCTGTGCGATGCGCCGGGAACCTCAGGACAGGAGCCTGTGGACGTTGCCGCGCGGGAGCTTAGAAAATACGCCGAGGTGCGTATCGATCATAATAATAACGTCATTGGAGAGCTTGGAAATCCTGACAGCCATTATCACATTATGCTGGACGCTCATCTGGATCAGATCGGTTTTATTATCACCTCTGTGGATGAAAAAGGCTTTCTCCGCTTTGCGCCGGTGGGCGGCTTGGACCGCCGGGTCATGGCGGGAAGCCCGGTAACGGTATTCGGAAAGGAGCCAGTGACCGGAATCGTGTGCTGTATGCCGCCGCATTTATCCGACGGCGGGGAGGACAAGGCCCTGCCCTTTGATAAAATGGCTTTGGATGTAGGATTGACCGGGGAAGCAGCTAAGGAGCGAATCCCCCTGGGAAGCAGGGGAATCCTGTACAGCCAGCCCCAGGAGCTTTTGAATAACCGGCTGTCCGTTGGGGCTTTGGACGACCGCTGCGGCGTGGCGGCACTGCTGCGCACTGCGGAAATTCTGTCGGGAGAAAAACCGGACGCCAGAGTAACAGTTCTCTTCAGCGCCCAGGAGGAAACGGGAGGCAGCGGAGTGACAACTGCGGCTTATCAGATCTATCCCCAGGAGGCGATTATGGTGGACGTCAGCTTTGCCAAGCAGCCTGGGGTTGCCTCGGTCACAGCGGCGGAGCTGGGAAAGGGCCCGATGATCGGCGTGTCTCCGGCACTGAATCCAAAGGTGACGGAGCTGTTGTTTGAAACCGCCAAAAAAGAGAAAATCCCCTATCAAACGGAGGTTATGGGCGGCGCGACCGGAACCAATGCCGATGAAGCCGCGGTTGCCAAAGGCGGAGTGGCTTGCGGGCTGGTATCCATTCCCCAGAGGAATATGCACACCCCGGCGGAGATCATTTCTTTAGATGATGTAGAGAATACGGCCCGTTTGCTGGCCTCGTATATTATGGATAGGGGGTGCCGTCGTGACTGATTTTAAGCTTTTAGAGGATCTTTGCCGAGCTCGGGGAATTTCCGGCCAGGAAGCGGCGGTGCGAGAGTTGATTATGGATCAGGTCAAGCCCTACGCTGACCAGATCACCCTAGATAACTTAGGAAATCTGCTGGTGTTCAAGCAAGGCGCTGAAAGGCCCAAAACGAAGCTTATGCTTTCCGCCCATATGGATGAGGTTGGCTTTATTGTCACCCATGTTACAGAGAATGGCTTTTTGAAGGTGGCTCCGGTAGGAGGAATCGACAAACGAGTGGTGCCTGGCAAGCGGGTGCTGGTGGGAGATCAGGGGATTCCCGGTGTAATTGGGATTCAGCCAATTCATTTGTCCAAGTCTGAGGAGCGGGAGAAAACCCTGCTGTTTGACCAGCTTGCGGTGGATATCGGCGCCTCCAGCCGCGAGAATGCCTTGGACCATATCGCCTTAGGGGATATGGTCACCTTTGCCTCGGTGTTTGATTTCAGCGGCGGCATGGTGAAGTCCAAGGCAATCGACGACCGTGCGGGATGCGCTATGCTCATTGAGCTTTTGAGAGAGGAGCTTCCCTTTGATCTGCACTTTTCCTTTGTGACGCAGGAGGAGGTAGGCTGCCGGGGTGCTAAAGCGGCGGCCTACAGCGTAGCGCCGGTGGAATCCACTACCGCCGCCGATATTGCCGGTGTAGAGGAGGAAAAGCAGGTATGCCGCGTTGGCGGGGGAGCGGTAATTTCCTTTATGGACCGCAGTACAATTTATGACCGTGGCTATTTCCGGTTAGCCCAGCAGGTGGGAATTAGGGCTGGGGCTAAGGTACAGATAAAGCAGGCGGTAGCCGGCGGAAATGACGCCGGGGCGATCTACGTGAGCAGAGGCGGCGTCCGGACGATAGCGGTATCGCTGCCCTGCAGGTATCTCCATTCAGCCGTCGGCCTGATCGCCCAGGAGGATTACGAAAGCGCGAAAACGACAGTGCGGGCTTTGGCGGAAGCCATTGCGTCAGGAGAGACGCTGTGATTCGTTTTTTGGGAAAAGAGCAGATTCCGCAGCTTTGCCGTTTTTGCTCGGGGGACCCCTTTGGATGCAGAATCGCTTCTCTGGCCTTAGCCTATGGAGCGGATAGCGGCTTTGCCGAATTTTGGCTGCAAACCACAGAAAGCGGACAAGCCTGCGGGGCGGTTTCCCGTCTGAACGGCGCCGTGACGGTACAGATTTCCTCTGCCGCTGACCAGGAGGAATTAGAGGAATTTTTATCCCACATCGGGTATGGAACGGCCTTGTGGGAATCCAGCCTGCGGGAAAGCGCCGGCGAGGTGATGGAATGGGCTGGAAAGGGTGTGGCCGCCCGAATCGCTGGAGAATTCTTTTTTTCGGAGGCCCCGGCTTTGTCTCAGGTTTACGACCTACTGAAACAGTGCGAGGATGAGAGCTTCCGGGTGCCCGAATTTGACGCGTTTTATGTGGATACCTCTCATCGTCTCCGCCATCAGACTGCAAGACTTGCCGCACTGGAGCATAAGGGAAGGCTTTTGGCCTGCGGCTTTTCACTGTGGGAAACACCGGATTCCGCCGTACTGGGCGCAATTGCAGTAACACCTCAGTCCAGAGAAAGAGGCTTGGGCTCAGCAGTGGTGCTCCATTTGCTGGAGCAGCTGGAGGGGAAAAGGGTGTATCTTTTTCGGTCCAATGGAAAAAACGAAAAATTTTATCAGCGTTTAGGGTTTACCCATAGAACATATTTTAAGGAAGGGACAGGAACAGATGTCAGAATTTTTTCACATAGATCCTAGAATCGAAAAGGCGGCTCAAAAGGCCTTGGAGCTCTGCCGGGAGTCTTTCCTGAAGATCGAGGAAATTACGGAATACAATCAGCAGAAAATGCTGGCGGCCTTTGCGAAGGCTGGCGTCAGCGAAAGCCATTTTGCAGCCTCTACGGGCTACGGCTATGGTGACCGGGGGCGGGAGGCCCTGGACCAGGTTTACGCAATGGCGTTCCAAGCGGAGAATGCGTTGGTGCGGCACAATTTTGTCAGCGGGACACACGCTTTAACGGTGGCTCTCTTTGGCGTGCTTCGTCCGGGAGATACCATGCTCAGCGTTACCGGAATCCCTTATGACACCTTGCGGGGCGTCATCGGCTTAGAAGGAGATTCCAGCGGCTCGCTGAAAGAATTTGGAATCCGATATGAACAGGTGGAATTGAAGGAGGACGGCGGCCTGGATTTTGACGCGATTGCTAAGCGGGTAAAGCCTGGGTTAAAAATGGTATATTTACAGCGCTCCCGTGGATACAGCCTGCGGCCGTCTCTATTTGTAGAAGAAATTGAGAGGACTGCTAAGCTGGTGAAATCTCAGGCGCCGGATTGTATTGTCATGGTGGATAACTGTTACGGCGAGTTTGTAGAAAAGACCGAGCCCACCAGCCGCGGTGCGGATTTAATGGCAGGCTCCCTGATTAAAAATCCCGGAGGCGGCGTCGCGCCTACCGGTGGTTATATCGCCGGGCGGGCGGATTTGGTGGAGCAGTGCGCTTACAGGCTGACCACGCCTGGAACCGGCCGGGAGATCGGAGCTACATTGGGACAGAATCGAGAACTTTTTATGGGTGCGTTTCATGCGCCGCATGTCACCGGAGAGGCGCTGAAAACTGCGGCGTTTGCCGCCGCCTTATACGAGCTTTTAGGCTTCGAGGTTACGCCCCGGTTCAGTGATCCGCGAGCGGATATTATTCAAGTGATGAAGCTGGGCAATGAAAAATCCTTGGTCGCTTTTTGTCAGGGAATTCAAAAAGGAGCGCCGGTAGATTCCTTCGTGACACCGGAGCCTTGGGACATGCCAGGTTATGACAGCCAGGTAATCATGGCGGCCGGTGCTTTTACCTTGGGTGCTTCGATTGAGCTTTCCGCCGACGCCCCTTTGCGGGAACCCTACGCGGCTTGGATGCAAGGCGGACTGAACTTCCACAGTGGGAAATTAGGAGTTATGCTGGCAGCCCAAGCAATGCTGGAAAATGGCACGCTGAAATTTTAATGAATATAAAACTTGCTTTTTTGCTTACCTTTGTGTATAATGAATTAGTTATCAAATATGGCCTTTGGGCCATAGGTATGCGGGTATGGCGGAATTGGCAGACGCGCTAGATTTAGGTTCTAGTGGGAACCCCCGTGCAGGTTCAAGTCCTGTTACCCGCACCAAATGGAGTGTTCATAACGGATTTGAGTTATGGACACTCGTTTTTTATATCAATTGCTTCCTTTCATATATGTATAGAGCAGGATTTATCCCGCTCTTTTGTTTTATGCAGTTTGGCTGCATATTTGACCGCAACACTCATTAGGGTGGCTGCCTTGTATCAGCTTCTGCGCTGTCTAAAGCTTAACCTTTCGGGCTGAAGTAGATTAGGAGGACAAATTAGAAATTTTTTTATAGCTTTTATAAGGGAAGGCTCTTGCGCAGTTAAAATTCATATACAGAATGGTGGAGCGTGAAATTGTAATCGCCTTTTATTAAAAAGCGGGTTAGAAACGCTGGGCCGATTGACAAAAAAATGAGAACGGCATATACTGAGAACAGCATCATTAGCATTGTAATTATTTGAATTCTGGCGGATTAAATCAGGAATGTTTTGCGAGTAAACATTTAGCCCTCACAAAATATTCCCAAGGAAGGAATCTTAAAAATGACCTTACCGGAAGCAGCTCATTGCTTATCGATTGACTTAAACACAGTTATCGCTAGATTCAGCGGTAATGAGGCTCTTTATCTTCGCTTTTTAAGAAAGATGCCTATGGATCCGACGTATTTTTCTTTGGTTGAAGCAGTAGAAAAGAAGGACTACTCTTTGATTGAAAGGGAAGCTCATACATTAAAGGGAGTAGCCGCTAACTTGGGTTTGGACTCGCTGCGGTACGCAAGCGATGGATTAGTGCAGGCTGTTCGGCGAAAAGAATATGACGAGATTCCCGCTCTGTTTGAAATCATCAAGACGGCTCATGAGAAAATGGTGGAAGTTTTAAGCCAGTTAGATTAGCAGCGGATAGGGCTTTCTAAAAAACAAAGCATCGTTCAGGCCGTTGACGCACGAAAGCCATTGTTTCTGTATTCAAATAAAAATGCATACTAAAAAACAGTTTTTTCTTTGTGGAAAAAATTATTTGTTTTGTAATTTATGGCCCTAGACTGAATAAATTTAATGTAAAAGAATTAAGGAGGATGCTTTTATGAACAGTTACATCGGACATCCCTCCCAGCTTTCCGGCGTGGAGGAATACAGGCTAATCGGCGGAAAAGGCGACGGAATGCGTCTGTTGCAAGTTCGCAACGGATTAGGGCTGGAGTTCACTGTCTCTGCGGACAGAGCCGCCGATATTACCAGGCTCTCCTATGAGGGCGTCAATTATTCCTACATATCTCCCAGCGGGTATGTGGCTCCCGCGTATTATGATCAGCAGGAGTTTGGCTTTTTAAAATCCTTTACCTGTGGATTTTTGACTACCTGCGGTTTGTCCAATATCGGCGTGCCTACGGAAGATGAAAGCGGTAAAACGGGACTTCATGGTACGATTTCCCATATTCCTGCGGATCACATATATTACACAGAGGATGATGATAAAATTGTGCTCCATGCTGCCATATCAGATGGAGAAATTTTCAAGCAGAAGCTTGTGCTCCATCGGGAATTGGTATGCAGCAAGAAAGAAAACAAACTGCAAATCAATGACACGGTGATAAATGAAGGCTCGCGAACCGAGCCCTTGTCTATTTTATATCACATGAATTTGGGATATCCGTTGTTGGATGAAAATGCGAAGCTGGAAACCACTGCGGTTAAGGTGGAGGCCAGAGACGCCCGGGCGCAGGAGGGTATCGATACCTGGGACACTTTTCTTACCCCACAGCCAAATTTTGAAGAGCAATGCTATTATCATACTTTTGAAGACCTTTGGGCGAGCGCTAAGCTTACCAACTCAAAAATTGGCAAGGGGCTCGAAATCAAATGCGACACCTCCACGCTGGATACGATGGTCGAGTGGAAAATGATGGGGGAGCGGGACTATGTGTTAGGAATTGAACCCACTAATAACCGTCTGCTTGGCAGAGGTGAGCTGAAAAAGCAAAATCTGTTAAAATATATAGAGCCTGGCGAAGCGGTGTGTTTTCGCATTGAGGCGAATTTTTACCGCGTATAGTCAGTGCCGTTCGTTTTTATAGAGCAGGCTTTAACCAGAATAGAAGCCAGGCCCGGAAGGAAATCCCTTCCGGGCCTGGCTTCTGTGGACAGAGTATTTCACACAAAGGTTGCCTTAGGCAGTCAATAAAAAATATTTTTAATTGATATCAACGACTGAAGCCTAGCGCTTGGTTAGCAGTTAAGTTAGTACAAAGCCAACGGAAGCGGTAGGCGATATTAAATGATATTGCAATAATTTTCCGGGTCCACCCGAGTGAAAAAGTGCTCGCAGGCCAGATGCAGAGATTTATTCCATAAATAAAACTCATGGCTGCCGGGCCATTCCCGATAAGTGAAGGGAATATCCACATCCTTCATAAAATCTTTTAGCTTAACACTCATATCATGAATAAAGTCCTCTGTACCGCAGGTGACAAAAATATCCGGTTTAAGCGTTTTTTTCTCACATTCCTTTGCCAGAACCCGCACGTCGTTTTCTTCCATTTTTTCCAGATTCATGCCCCAGATCGCCTGCAGCTCAGTGTAGTCCATTTGATCGCCTAAATACTTTTCTAGATCCTGTAAAATGCAGGCGGGAGAAAACGCCGCGCATCCGGCATACTGCTCCGGATACTTCAAAGCGCATTTCAAAGCGCCGTAGCCGCCCATAGAAAGTCCCATAATGTATGTATCCTCCCGTTTGGGAGAGATGGGAAAAAGCTTTTTGCACAGAGCGGGAAGCTCCTGAGAAATATAAGTAAAGTAAGCGGGGCCAAATTCCATGTCGGTGTAAAAGCTTCGCTGAACCTCGGGAATTACAAAGATCAGATTGTAGGCTTTCGCCAGAAGCCAGACCTGGCTCCCATCGCTCCAGTCATCCGTGTTGCCGGACAAGCCGTGCAGCAGATAAACCACCGGATAGCGGTCGGTAGACTGTAAGGTGTCTGGAATGATAACCGTTAACTTGGTTTTCATTTTTAATGCTTCTGAGCGAATTGTACCTCTAAAACTTGCCATTGCTGCTCCACATCCTTTTTCATTTTTTTACCTTCTGCTGCCTGCCGGCTTTTTTCGAGGGCCGGTTTACCAGCAAATAATTGAGCTCAGCGCCCATAATCAGCGTAATCGCGCTGAAATAAAGCCAAAGCAATAAAACGATCGCCGCGCCGATAGAGCCGTATACTACCGAATAGCGGCCCATATTTTCCACGTAAAAGGCAAAGCCGATAGAAAACACCAGCCAGGAAAGCAGTGAGGCGAAAGTACCGGGCATAACCTGGCGCACCGTGTACAACCGGTTTGGAACCAGGTAATACAGCGTCAGCAGCACCATAAACAATACTGCGGCCAAAATAACGAAACGCAGCAAATTCCACAGGCTGATAGAGCCCATATCAATGGGGATCCAGCCGGAAAGCCAGGTCAGCAGATTTTTTCCGAAGGTCATCAGGCCAAGGGCCACGAATACGATCACAATCAAAAAAATAGTAGTGAGAAAAACGTGAAGCTGATGACGCCAGAAGGAAAATTTAGATTTTACCCGGTAGGCCCGGTGGATCGACTGCAAAAGACAGTTGACTGCCCGCATGGTAAAATAAATAGTGAACACGAAGCCGAACAGAAGCAAAGACGCGTTTTTGATTTCAGATATATGAGAAAGGTAAGAGTTGGCCAGCTCGATGATATCCACTGGAATCAGCCCCTTGAAGCTTTCCACCGTGAGGTCGGGCAGATCCAAAAAGCTGATGATGGAGCTGATGAGTATCAGAAACGGAAACAAGGAAAAAATCAGATAGTAGGCCAAAGCGGCGGCGGAGCGCCCTACATTGTCGCTGAAATACCGCTTGATCAGGCTTTGTACAGTGGAGGGCCTTTTTCGGTAAGTGACGAGATGAAAATGATAGCGTTTCAATGAGCCACCCCTTTTTTCGCTTAGACTCTTTGTTTAAACTTAGTATACCAAAAGGCAGCGGAATTTAAAAGCTTCATTTGCCGTATTTTACAGAAAAGGAGGCAGCAAAGCCGGGAGAATTATTCTCCCGGCTTTTGTCATTGCCATTAATCTGTTTTTCTGTGAGGACTACAGCAGCGCGGCAGTTACCGCAGCCCATAGTTGGGACCCTTTACTGCATCCGGCGCATAAAGAGCGTCTAAGAGAGCGTCGTCCGCGATTCCGTCGGCAACCATATCGGACAGGAACTGGAAGTTCATAACACCCTGCTCCGTCAGCTCGTCAAAGGTTCCGGTAGGTTCGGAATAGGTATGGCCCAATTCCAGCAGATGTCTGGCAGCAAGATATCCTCCCTCATCATGGTCCACAATCACGGAACAGCCTTTAACCTCAGGATAAAAGCGGTCCACAAGAACAAAGGGTATGTTGAGTGAATCCATCAGCGCCACCATCTCCTCCACTTTCTCACTGTCATTCTCCCTTGCCATACAGATTAATACTCCGTCCACACCCTTGTCAGCCAGCATCTGCAGATATTTCATCTCGCGCTCATGGAGGTCATTGGTATTGCACAGTATGAGATTCCAGCCGTTTCTGCGGCATTCATCTTCAATGGACTTAGCCATATTAGCAAAAAAGCTGTTTCGGATGTCAGATAAAATCAGGCCCAGGGTTTTTGTCTGCTTCTTTACCAGTCCCACGGCTAATTGATTGGGCCGGTAATTGAGTTCCTTCGCAGCCTGGAGAATCGCCTCTTCTGTTGCCTTGGGAATCTTATGTGCCTTTCCATTTAGTACCAATGATATGGTGGTAATAGAAAAACCTGTGTACTTCGCTATATCCTTAATTGTTGTTCGCAAATTCTGCCCCCTGTTAAAACATGCTCAAAATCTTACATTTCATTATATCATAAGTTTATTATTTAGCAATGTACCAGCAAAATTTTTCCATGACTCTAATTGCCTCAAAATACTTGGATATCTCCACGTATTCATTGGGCTTATGACACATCTGAGGCTCTCCCGGACCAAAGAGAAGTGCCGGACTGTCCGGCCAGGCTGTCAGGAAAATGGAAGCGTCTGTAAAATAGTTGATACCTGTCTCCCCTGCATCGTCGCCTATAAACCCTTTCAGTCTGTGAAGCCACTGGTTTTTTGGACCGGTCTCTACCGGCATCCTGTAATTTGATATTTCAGGCGCAAAGGACAGACCTCCGTTATAAACTTCACACCGCTTTTCTATAAGGCATTTCAGACGGTTCAGAACCTCCTTTTCATTTAAAGGCGGTACAATGCGGATATCAGCCAGAAACTGCGCCCTGTCCGGAGTCATATTTGGTGCAATTCCTCCCTCCGCCATGGTAATCTGGAGTGTGCTGCGTCCCAGCACAGGGTGTTCCTCCCTCATAAGCTCCTCTCTCAAATCCGCAAGCAGGCCAAATCCCTGCTCCAGGGCATTGATTCCCTGCCAGGGCTCTGCTCCGTGGCTTGTCTTGCCTGAAACAGATAGTTTTAACCAGATGCATCCTTTCTGAGCCACACCAGCCTGACATGAAGTAGGCTCTCCAATTAAAAGCAGCTTTGGAAATAAATCAGGATATTCCTTTATGATTTCCTTTGCCCCCAAACCGCCACGCTCCTCATCACAGGTTCCCGCAAAAACAATTGTTTTCTGCGGGACGCATCCGCTCTCCGCCAACTCTCCCAGAACAAAAGCCATGACTGCCAATCCGCTTTTCATATCACTGGCGCCTCTTGCATAAAGGCGTCCATTCTGTTCTGCGCACACAGCCGGATTGGTATTCCATTCGTTTATATCTCCATATGGAACTGTATCCAGATGTCCGTTAAAAAGTATAGTCTCTTCAGTTTTTCCTCTGAGCACACCAATCACATTGCCGTGATGCTCGTCAATCAGCTGAACCCTTGTTTCCATACCTTTTCTTTTTAAATATTCTGCCAGATAAACAGCTGTCTCCTGTTCCCTGTCCTTTCCGTTGACACTGGGTATATCCAGTATGTGCTTCAACAACGCCAGAGCCTCCGCTCTCCTCTGTTCCTCTGTCCTTTTCTCTGTTTCCATCTGCAATCCTCCTGCAAAAAGAGGACTGCCGCCCATGGAATCCTTGATTTCAGGCAGCAGTCCCCATCCTTATTCTTACTTTGTCAGCCAGTTCATGATTCCCTGCCACATTCTGTTATAATATTCCCACTCACAGAATTCCGGCGGTGCCCAGTGAGGGGCGCAGTCCGTGGTTACTACAGCGCTCTTTCCCTTTCCATATTCCCCAAAGGCAATAAACGGATCATCATCTACCACAGCGGCCACAACCGCTTCCGGCTTTGCAATGGTCTTGTTATATCCCAGTACCTGGGGGAACTCCCCGGGAATCCCGTTCAGGGCCTCATGCTGAACAACTGTTACAGGTGTAGTTCCCTCGCAGTGCTCCATACGGTCATCCACAGTAAGTACCTCTACCGGCAGAACCTCCTGCACTGCAGTATCATGCCACTTTCCTTTTGCATCCACGCCTGAAAAGGTAAGGTAGCCTCCCACCATCATAAGGGCTCCCCCATCCAGCACGTAATCGCGAATCAGATTACATCTGTTTGGCTTCTTCTCGCTTCTCATAAATGTGGCTGACGGAAGAAGAAGCGTATTCGCTCCAATGTCAGAAAGAATCACCGCATCGTATGGATGTAATTTTATCATGCCGACCAGTTCTGTGTCCGCGACGGAAACCACCGAATACCCC
>OHEC01001004.1_pt1 | contig 12336 bp, 7 predicted proteins | sample 1567141 | NCBI WGS metagenome assembly OHEC01 (sample SAMEA3879567, study PRJEB24766) | human gut metagenome | biome: human-associated habitat; feature: feces | place: USA | collected 1985/1987 | reverse complement strand
GGACACCTATTATTGATACTGTACCGGTAATCATAGCAACTACAATAACTTTGTCTGTATTGTTAACAAAATTTTTTAAATAGACAACACTTGCATCCATTCCACTTTTTATGCTCAGTGCCACAAACCTAACTAGTAACACTATTATTACTACCATTGCTATTATTAATGCCAATCCTAATAACAGATTCAATTTTGGATGTTTTTCTGCAAAGTTCCCTTGTTTTTTCACCTCTTTTGTTTTTTCCATAAATAATCTCCCTTCAATTATATCTTTTCTATCAGCAACGTTACAATACTTACGCACAAACTGGCTAATGCTAAAAAACTAGCTGTGAAAGCATAAATTTTATTACTATCTTCCTCTTTTTCAAAACTTCTCACTCCGATAATTAGCATACTACCAATAAAAATCAGTAAAATACCCATTGCAATAATTGCAATATCAAAAGGCAATTCTCCTTTTAAAATCAAATAAGGTATTCCGCATAATCCTCCCAACCACGCTGCTGTACCTACTAATTCCATAATAAAAGATGTTGCAAAAACAATTGAAAGATTATAGATTTCTTTTTTTAATTTTACTTTTCCAAAAATTTTGAAGGGAAAAAAGAAAAAGTTGATTATATACAATATCTGTTCTTTGCGCGTCAATTGTACTGATGACTCTGGATTCTTTATTTCTTTTTGGGCTTCTATTCTTTTTAATGCCCTATAATAAGCCTCAGCCTGCATGCATATCCATTTTTCCTCGTCTACTTCCTGTATTCTGATTTTAGTATTCTCATTAGTTTGTACCGCTTTCCTTTGTGCCTTTCGCTTTTTCCCTTTCACAAATATCTCTCCTTTTACACTTCATTACTCAGTGTCATTGTCTTCATAAGGTGCATTAGACTCAGCCACCATTTGTTTCGTTCCCCTGGGTTCGAAATTATATACAGCTGTTTTTGTTTCCTGATCCGTAAAAGATTTAGAGCCTCCAATACCAAAATACTTATCGAAAAATTCTTTAAACTTGTCAATGACACCTTGCTTTTTCTTGTCTCTACCGCCACCACCAAACCGGGAGATTGGAGGCATTAATTTATCGATATCTGTTCCGGCTGTCTTAATCTCTCCATCCCGGAATGCATTCTCCATAAATTTTCGCGTGTCTTCCGGTTTCAGCTTCTCTTCGGCAATAATAGTATCCAAATCATGGTCACGTTGTTCTACCACATACTCATGCCACTCGTTCATAACATCATCCACATCGTTAATTCCAGCAATAAAGTTTTCGATAAGCTGCTTCTTGCTACGCAATTCCGGACTGGCATCAATAGCTTTATTAATACTTATTAGAACTTCTTTGTCTTCGCAATGAGTATCATGATACTTCTTTACAAGCATAAGAATATAGTCAATATTGATTTCTATCTGACGAATCAGTTCAATTTCAAATACTACATCATCTGTAATATCCGTCCTTTCTCGCCGTTTATTTCTCCATTCATCACGCAAATCCTGATAACGTCCTAGATAATCCTGTAAATCACGCTCTGAGATCAATTCATTCCCCTTAAATTCATCAAAGGAAAGTAAAAGGTTTCGCATGCGAAGAATTGCTCCAAACAAAGCGATAAAGTCCTTCTGATTCTGTTCTCCAATAATTTGCGGTTCTGACAGAGGGAACTTATTGCTTAATTCTTCTATCATGTCCACATAGCCCGGCATAGACTTTCCATCTGCGGACTCATAACCATAATAGTAGTCCTTAAAACTCTGCAGTAAAACGATGCCTCCGGCATTCTTGTCCCCAAACAGAGAAATTGCACTATCCACACGCTTCTGCAGATTTCTGAAACACACAATATTTCCAAAGGTCTTAATAGAATTAAGAATACGGTTCGTCCGAGAAAAAGCCTGTATCAGACCATGCATCTTCAAATTCTTGTCCACCCACAAGGTATTCAGTGTTGTAGCATCGAAACCTGTAAGGAACATGTTTACTACAATCAAAATATCCAGTTCCTTATTCTTCATACGAAGCGACACATCTTTATAGTAATTTTGGAATCTATCACTCGAAGTATCATAATTCGTATGGAACATTTTGTTATAATCCTCAATGGCTTCTTCCAGAAAGTCCCTGGAAGTTTGATCAAGAGCTGATGTGTCCTCCGAATTTTCCTCACCAAGAATGCCATCTGACTCTTCTTCATTTGCACCATAACTGAAAATAGTCGCAACACGCAATTTCTTTGTGGGATCTGCTGCCATCTGTTTCTTAAATTCCTGATAATACAATTTTGCCATCGGAACACTCGATACCGCAAAAATAGAATTGAACCCGCTGATACGCTGTTTTTCTTTGATTTCCTCTACCTCATCCCTTTTAGCAGAAGCTACTTCCGCAATATTGGTGAGGGTATTATACATGTATGTTCTATCTCCACGATAAGTCTTCTGATCAAAGTGCTCCAGTATATATTGTGTCACAATGCGAATACGTTCGGGTGCCATCATAACCTTTTCTCGATTGATGTCCCAAACCATCTCATCTGTGATTTCTTCCTCTACATCCATGGTTTTAATATAATCCACGCGGAACGGAAGCACATTTTTATCATTGATTGCATCCACAATCGTATAACTATGTAATTGATCACCAAATGTCTGTCCGGTAGTGAAGAACTCCGGATTTTTTGCTCTGCCGGAGTTAACAGAGAAAATCGGTGTTCCGGTAAATCCAAACAAATGATATTTCTTGAAATTTTTTACAATAGCCGTATGCATATCTCCGAACTGACTACGATGGCACTCATCAAAAATAATAACAACATGCTTCATGTACACTTCGTGCCCGGGATTCTTTTTTATAAAGGTAGCCAGTTTCTGAATAGTAGTAATGATGATATGCGCATCCTGGTCTTCCAATTGTCGTTTTAATATGGTAGTTGAGGTATTGCTGTTGGCTGCGCCCTTTTCAAAACGGTCATATTCCTTCATCGTCTGATAATCCAAATCCTTACGGTCAACGACGAACAATACCTTATCGATGTACGGAAGTCTTGATGCCAGTCTCGCTGTCTTAAAAGAAGTGAGCGTCTTACCCGAGCCTGTAGTATGCCAAATATAACCGCCGCCCGCAACACTGCCATACTTCTTATAATTGTTGGCAATCTCAATACGGTTAAGAATGCGTTCCGTTGCTGTAATCTGATAAGGACGCATAACCATTAACATATCCTCAGATGTAAAAATGCAATATTTCGTAAGAATATTTAAAATCGTATGCTTTGCAAAAAAGGTTTTGGTAAAGTCAATCAAATCAGGAATAACCCGGTTATTTGCATCCGCCCAAAAACAGGTAAACTCAAAACTGTTACTAGTCTTTGTCTTGCTTGCTCCCCGTTTCTCGTGTTCCCGCTCCGCATTCCGCCTGGTGCTGTTGGAATAATACTTTGTATGAGTACCATTTGAAATAACAAAAATCTGAATATACTCATACAGACCATGTCCTGCCCAGAAAGACTCCCTCTGGTAGCGGTTGATCTGGTTAAATGCCTCACGTATGGAAACACCTCGGCGTTTCAATTCGATATGCACAAGAGGCAGACCATTAACCAATACTGTAACATCATAACGATTATTATGTTTTGCGCCATTGTCCGTGCTAATCGCATACTGATTGATGACCTGCAACCTGTTGTTATGGATGTTCTTTTTATCTATGAGTGTAATATTCTTGGAAGAACCGTCATCACGAGTCAGAACTTGGACATTATCTTCCTGTATTTTTCGAGTCTTTTCCACGATATGTTCATTGGGATTGGCAACGGCATTTTTGAAAAAGTCCTCCCACTCTGCATCAGAAAATTCATAATTATTCAATTCTTCTAACTTTTTACGGAGGTTGGCAATCAAGTCTTTCTCCTTGTGAATAGGTAGATATTCGTATCCCTGTTCACAGAGCAAACGGATAAACTCCTGTTCCAGTTCTGCTTCGCTCTGGTAACTGTCAGAACGCTTCTTGACTGGCTCATATTCCGTGACAACGGTATTTTCCGATGTCTCCGCTACAATATTAAAGTACGGCACATCCTCGCCTCCTTACTTTGGTAATTCTTTAAAAGATAACAGCTTATCCCTGTAATATTCATACTGTTTCTGACGTGCTTCAATTTCTGCCGGAAGTCCTGCGGATAGGTCATTGCAAAGACTATGAAATTTATTCAACACATTTACAATTTTCTGCTGCTTTTCTATACTCGGAATAACAAGCTGATACTCTTCAATCGTTTTTCCCGTTAACGATGCTCTGGTTGTAAAGGCACAATGGCTTGTAACATACTTTCTGAAATCCTCCGTAGCAAAACAAAACGCACAATATTCCGGCAGCAAATAATTTGTTTTCGGAGTTGCCTTAATGGTAAATCCATTAAATACACAATCACCAATATCATCAAGCATTACCGATGACCAACCCACATCTTCTGCCGTCTCTGATGTTCTAGTAAAAAATACATCACCACGATGAACTCCCAGTTTTTCAATTTCTGCCGATGTACATTCAACCAGTGCGGTAATATCCTCTCCTTTAAGGAATCTATTATTATAAACATCCGTATATCTGATAAAAGGAATGCCAGAACCAAAGAACTCCTTTCCCTTGCTCAATCCATTACGAAAATCAAATAAACTTCCCATCGGCAGTGTAACATATCCAAACACATACTGAATAAGCTTAATTGCGCTCAGGTCTGTCTGTCTGTCTGTCTGTCTGTCTGTCTGTCTGTCTGTCTGTCTGTCTGTCAAGAGCGTGCTTCCTGTTTCAGCAAATGTCAAGAGCAAATCTCGATAATATTCATATTGCTTCTGGCGTACTTCAATTTCGGCTGGCAAGCCAATATTCAGGTCAGTGCAAATAGCTTCAAGATTATCAAGGACATTAACCAAACGATTTTGCACTTCAAGCGGTGGAATCGGAACAATAACTTTTTTCATTTTAGATGCCAAAATATGTTTAACTGTACCCCCCGTTGTTATTGCATCCAATTTTTTTCTTCCCTCATAAGAATGAAAATAGTAAACAATATATTTCGAATTACACTTGCCTCCATTACTCATAACTATTAAGGCATGACAATTTGCCCCCGCATATGCCTCTCCTACAACAGCGCACTCCCCAACATGTCCAGACTGAACCATAATTATGTCATCCGATTTCAATTCAGTTCTATTATGTTTTTCATGAAACTCCTTTGACACATATACGACATCTTCATTACTGATAACGCCATCATGAACATTAGTACCTCTAAGATATAAGACACCATTTTCTTTATTAGAAAAAAACGGAGTAACCGTACCAACAAATCCATTGCGTATATCTGGATATAATTCACCCAGAGGAAGATATTTCACTTTATTTTCTGAGAATGTCAGTAATTTGTCTCTGTAAAATTCATACTGTTTCTTCCGAGCTGTAAGCTCGGCTGTAAGCTCGGCTGTAAGCTCGGCTGTAAGTAACGTGAAAGAGTCCAAAATATGGACTATTTCACGTTGTACCTCCAGAGGAGGTACAGGGAGCTTAAACTCTTCTGTGACTTTCAATGAAATTTGTGGTAAAGACCCCATTCCCGATGCTGCATCCCGGAAAGTTTGAATACTATTCTTTAAAACATAATATAAAAATTTAACACTGACAATATTCTCTGATGTGTATGCCCACATTTCATTTTTAAATGTAAAAGGCTTATCATAATACACAACATCTATAACTCCACGGCTTTGAACCAAGACTGCTGGCACTCGTGTAATGTTAGCTTTTGGAATATCTTTTTCATGAGCATCAATGATTGTTTTGCCACCTGCAAATATTCTAATTTCACCATCATCACACGCTATTTCTTTCATTTTTCCAGCAGTTATTGGTGTCCCCTTTACTCTCGTATAGACATCTTTCACCTTTTGGAACGGCACACCATCTGGGCAATATTCCTTTATTAATTCATTTACTCTATTCATTTTCGCCCATTTTCCTTCCTTGATAAAATTCACTATCACTTTTAGCCAGTTCTGCAAAAACTTTCTCCATGTCTATTGGTGGTAAATGTGAGGTAACCTCATCCCAGTCAATAATTTCATAATTGAAATGAAATATGTCCCTATTCTCTTTATAATAGGTTTCTGCTACATTACATAAAATCATGCATATTCTTCTAACATTCATCCTATATTCACGTTTCTGTTCATTTCCAAATTGAGTTATAGTACTGGCATCTGAATAAATCTCAAACGGTTTAGCCTTTTCAATAACCAACGAAAAATGATCTATAGGTTGATTGGTTTGTAAACTGTCATTTTTCATATTTGGATTTCCTTCGTGTAACAGTGAACAGCGTAAACTATAAATTACCTCTCCTGACAAATACAGCATATCATCTTTATCTTCTGAATTCTTTTCATATTTACCTATTTCTTCGTCATACCATAAAATATATCGTTTTCTGCTACTTCGCTCAGTTGGATACGCAGCCTTACCACAAATGTCTGGCAAGGTGAGTGCAGAACTTAATGCTACAAAATATAGTTCGTTTTCCAATGCCTTTCTTATATCTTGAACCAGTCGAATTATCATTTACACCTCGATTTCTGCGATGATCTTATCAATCTCATCACGAAGCACTTGCTCACGAGCAACAATTTCCTTAATTTCTGCATTCAGCTTCACAATGTCTATTTTCTCTCTGGTATCTTCGGCTTCGACATAAGTGGATACAGACAAATTATAATCATTGCCGGATACTTCTTCATAGCTTGCCAGATGTGCAAAATGTTCCACTTCTTCACGCTTAGCAAACACATCCACAATACGGTCAATATTCTCTGGTGTCAGCTTATTATTGTTGGTCACCTTCACACACTCGCTTGTGGCATCAATAAACAAGGTCTTGTTGTCTGCCTTGTTCTTTTTCATCACCATAATACAGGTCGCAATCGAAGTACCAAAGAACAGGTTACTTGGTAACTGAATAATACAGTCAATATAGTTATTGTCCACCAGATATTTACGGATTTTTTGCTCTGCACCACCACGGTACATAATTCCCGGAAAGCATACGATGGCAGCAGTTCCATTGGATGCAAGCCATGACAGACTGTGCATAATAAACGCCATATCCGCTTTGCTCTTAGGTGCCAGAACTCCAGCCGGAGCAAAACGAGGGTCATTGATGAGCAGTGGATTTTCGTCTCCCGCCCACTTGATAGAATACGGTGGATTAGACACGATCAACTCAAATGGCTCATCATCCCAGTGCTGTGGACTAAGCAATGTATCTTCACAAGCTATATCAAATTTATCAAATCCCACATCATGCAGGAACATATTGATACGGCACAGGTTGTAGGTTGTGATATTGATCTCTTGTCCATAAAAACCGTTACGGATAGCATCCTTTCCAAGAATTTTCTCAGCCTTCAAAAGCAATGAACCCGAACCACAAGCCGGATCATATACTTTATTGATTTCTGTTTTTCCTACAGTGCCAAGGCGTGTAAGCAATTCAGACACATCTGCCGGAGTAAAGAACTCTCCACCAGATTTTCCGGCATTCGATGCATACATGGTCATAAGGTACTCATACGCATCACCAAAGGCGTCAATGGAATGGTCTTTTACATCTCCCAGATTCATTTCGCCTACGCCATTCAGCAGTTTTACAAGTTTTTCATTACGCTTTGCAACGGTAGAACCCAGTTTATTGCTGTTTACATCATAGTCATCGAACAATCCTGCAAAGTCTCTCTCTGCCTCACTGCCTTTCGCTGATTCCTCAATGTGACGGAACACACGCTCCAGTGTTTCATTTAAGTTTTCATCATTCGCAGCATTGGCACGGACATTACAGAAAAGTTCACTCGGAAGGATAAAAAATCCTTTTTCCTCTACCAATCCTTCTCTTGCTTCTTCTGCATCCTCATCCGACATTTTTGCAAAGTCAAAACCGACGTTGCCCGCCTCAATCTCACCACTGTTTATGTAATTACACAGGTTTTCGGAAATATAACGATAGAACATCGTGCCAAGAACATAATTTTTAAAATCCCAGCCATCCACTGCTCCACGGAGTTCATCTGCTATTGCCCATATTGCGCGATGCAGTTCATCACGTTCTTGTTCTTTTTTAGTATCAATCATTCTATTTTCCTCCGTTGTCATTGGATATAAATTATATAGTAGTGCCTCTGCTACATTTAGCACCAATTATATTTCATCATTAAAACTAAAGATAATTTTAGTATACCATGCAATTACGCTTTTCGGATTTTTAATTATATCATTTTATAAAAAATGACATAATTAGGTTAAATTTGATATAAATAGAAGGAGAGATAATACTTAAGTTATCTCTCCTTCTGTTTCTACTCCTTCCGCTCCGGCAGCATCCCCTTGATCTTCACGCCACTCAGGTCCACATCCAGCACGATCTTCACCATCCAGAAGAACAGTAACAGCACCAGCATCGGGATCACGCAGGAAGTAATGATCATCACGGCAACCGCCTCGATAAAGTGATTCAGGGAATTCTCCACCTTCTGTACCAGTTCTTCGGTAGAAACCGTCACGTTTTCCACAACATTTGCCACCGAATCTTTAGCGCTGGAAATAGCGTCTTTTGCCCAGTCGAAAATATTTGAGACAGATCCGGAGTTATTGTTTTCCTTCTCCTGCACATTACCTGTAACAGTTTCAGAAGCTTCTGTTGTTCCGATTCCGGTTGTTTCCGTCGCATTAGTATCATCATCCACCACGCCACTATTTTCCAGTATGCTCTGTGTGTTCCTGGCATCCTCAATGGTAGCTTCGATCTGGGCCTGATAGGTGTCACCGATGAGGTCAGAAATCTTTACACTGGCCGGAACCACGAGAAAAATGGCAATGCCAAATACTGCAAGTTTTGCCGCCAGTTTACGCACCGTAGCATTTTCAAAAGCCAGATTCAATATCCATAATCCGCAGGCAATCGGAATCAGGTAGGTAAATGCCACATAGCCGGTAATCGTCACGAGATATTTTTCCAGATAGATGGCGCAGAGGACCACCAGCAGGTATCCGCTGACATCTGCCATTTTCTCCGCGATGGGTGTTGCCGTGTCGCCCGGAAGCAAGGTGATCAGTGCAGAGGTCACCGTGGATGCCGCCGTCAGCTCCATGACAGTCTGTTTTTTCTCATCCAGAGAGGCGATGGTCTTCTGATGATTCTCCGGGGCGGAGGCGTATTTTCCTACAACCGTTATGGACAAAATAGCAACCAGCAATAATACTGCTGCTGTAATGCATTTCTGTTTGATAAAGTTCATACTAATTACCTTCTTTCCTTCACGATTTCTATATTATTTCACGCAAATATCCTGCTATTACATTTCTCAGGACGTAATTTAGACTATACACTACACTTTTCAGGATGTAATCTCGTGCCATCTCACACTCTTCAGGACGTTACTTCAAAAACCGCCGCAACAATTTCTCTTTTTTCTCATCATACCTCTGATACCGTATCGGCAGATCCATCCATGTCTTTTTGTCCACGATACTCCGATAATGGCTAAAGGTCTCGAACCCGGTGCAGCCGTGATACCCACCCATGCCGCTCTCACCCACGCCACCGAAGGGCATGGCACTGGTGGCGAGATGAATGATGGTGTCGTTGATACAGCCTCCGCCAAAATGGCAGTGATCCAGGATCCGTCTCTGGGCTTTTTTATCTTCACTGAAGAAATACAGCGCCAGCGGATGAGGATGTTCCTCCACACAACGGATCGCCCAATCCACAAAATCTTCCGCGGCAGCATGGGTTCCAGAAACCTCCCCGCTAAAATCATTTTGTGCAATACTTTTCTCTGTATCATACGCATTATAAGTCACCACCGGCAGGATCGGTCCGAAGATCTCTTCTCCCATCACGGCATCCGACCAGTCCACATCCGTCATCACCGTAGGCGCAATGCGCAACGTCTTCTCGTCGTACTGTCCGCCGCAGACGATTTTTTCCGCATCCATCAATCCCAACAGTCTGTGAAAATGCTTTTCGTTAATGATTTTCCCATAATCTGGATTCTGCAGGGGATCTGCTCCAAACTGTCTCGAGATCTCCGCCCGGATAGCTTCCACCAATCGGTCGCGGATCCTGACATCACACAACACATAATCCGGTGCCACACAGGTCTGCCCGCAGTTTAGATATTTTCCGAATACGATCCTCCTCGCCGCCAGCGGAAGCCTCGCCGTAGCATCCACGATACAGGGACTTTTCCCGCCAAGCTCCAGCGTCACCGGGGTCAAATATTCCGCAGCGCTTCTAAGCACCTCCCGTCCCACGGTCTTGCCTCCGGTGAAAAATATCATATCAAACCGCTGCTGCAATAATGCCTGATTCTCCGTTCTGCCGCCGGTGATCACCGTCACATATTTCGCTTGGAAGCATTCTTCCAAAATCATTTTTAACACTGCTGCCGTCGCCGGAGCATAGGCACTGGGTTTTACCACTGCGGTATTCCCTGCGGCAATAGCATCGATCAACGGATCCAGTGTCAATAACACCGGATAATTCCATGGACTCATGATCAGCACGGTGCCATAGGGTGACGGAGACCGGAAGCTCCTCGCTGCGAACTGCGATAACGGTGTCGGCACTCTCTTTTCCCGCATCAGCCCCCGCAAGTGCTTCTGCATCCAGGTCAGCTCCGACAGAGTCAATCCGATCTCGCACATGTAGCTTTCCATCCGGCTTTTCCCAAGATCCTGTTGCAGTGCATCGTTCAATTCTGTTTCATGGCGCTGCAGGGATGCCTTTAACTTTCCCAGCTGTTTTGCCCGGAATTCCCGGGAAAGTGTGGCTCCCGTGGCAAAATATTCTCTTTGTCTGCGTAATATCGTCCGGATCTCCTGCTCTGTCATAGATGCCTCCTGATTTCTCTGCTCTTCTATTCTTTATACTACCCATTTTTTCATTTCAATGCAACGAAAAACGGCGGAGCTTTTCACTCCGCCGCCCGCCTATTTTTATTTACTTTATTTCCATGCAAAATTTACTATTCCGTACACATAGATGAACAGCACTGCCGCCGGCACAAAATATTTAAACACCGGTTTCATCCACGGCTGGACCTTTAAGCCCTTGCCGGCATTTGCTTCCTCCAGGAATTTGTCCCAGCCCCAGCCGACCTTATAACAGCAAAATACTGCCAGCAGGATCGAACCTATGGGCATGATATTGTTGGACACCAGGAAATCCCAGAAGTCCAGCCAGGTCGTTCCCGCCGCAAAGGGCTGAAAATGGATCACGCTGAAGCCCAACGCCGTTGTCAATGCCAACAGAAACGTTCCCACACCGCAGACGATACATCCTACCGGTCTCGACCATCCGGTCAGTTCCCGGACCATGGCCAGAATATTTTCACACACGCCCAGCACTGTGGACATGGCTGCGAACACCATGAACAGGAAAAATAAGGTTCCCCACCATCTGCCGCCTGCCATGTTGTTAAATACTGTCGCCATAGTATCGAACAGAAGGCTGGGACCCGCCGTCACTTCCACATCATAAGTGAAGCATGCCGGAAATATAATGATACCGGCGATCACTGCCACCAGTGTATCCAGGATAATAATATGGATAGACTCCCCCATGAGAGAACGGTCCTTGCCGATATAGCTTCCGAAGATTGCCAGGGCTCCGATACCAATGCTCAGGGTGAAAAAGGATTGTCCCAGGGCAGCAAACACGGCTTCCCCGATACCCGACTCCACCATTTTCCCGAAGTCAGGCTTCAGGTAAAACTCCAGACCGGGACCGCCTCCCGGCAGAACCATGGAATGTACGGCCAGCACCACCATCAGCACCAGCAGACACACCATCATGACCTTTGTAATGCGCTCCACACCCTTCTGAAGACCCATGGCGCAGACTCCAAAGCACAGAAACACCACGATGACCATGAATCCTCCCATCAGCGCGGGATTGGCCAGCATACTGCCGAATTCACCGGCCACTGCCTCTGCATCCATACCGCCGAAATCCCCCTTAAGGGTTTTAAAGAAATAAAGCATCATCCATCCGCCCACAGTCGTGTAGAACATCATCAGAATATAGTTGCCTGCCATGGCGATGTACTTGGTCAGATGCCACCTGCTTCCCTTTGGCTCCAGCAGGTCAAAGGACAGGGCCGCGCTTTTGCGGCTGGCCCTTCCCACTGCAAATTCCATGACTACGATGGGAAGTCCCAGTATCAGCAGGAACACCAGGTATACCAGCACAAAAGCGGCCCCTCCGTATTCGCCTACTATAT
>OHEC01000997.1_pt1 | contig 12466 bp, 10 predicted proteins | sample 1567141 | NCBI WGS metagenome assembly OHEC01 (sample SAMEA3879567, study PRJEB24766) | human gut metagenome | biome: human-associated habitat; feature: feces | place: USA | collected 1985/1987 | reverse complement strand
GCACCAAGTACTGAGATTCATAAAACGGGCTGAAGGCGGTATCCAACACGGAAAGATCCATTTGGACCCCTAACAGCTTACAGTCCGGATCCCTGATGATGGTGTGATCCTCCATAGTATGAATAATCACAAAATCTCCCGACTGGCACTCATAGCTTTCTCCGTTGACCTTAATGATACAATGGCCCTCGCTGCAATAGTCCAGCTCCATGTGCTTGTGGCAGTGCCAGGAAAATTTCTCATCCTGCGCGAGATACACGGAAAAAGGAAGATTGCGGTCTACTTGAAACAATTCCATTTGCTCTTCCATACGATCACTCCTTTTGTTATGTATCATTTTACAACAACTAACTGAATATTGTATAAAAAACATATACTACCTTTTAAGTCTATCGTTTTTTTATATAAAACCCACGCCTAATTATGCTCTCTTTTTGCACAATTTTGTCAAATGAAACATAAAAGCAAAATACTTCTATTTTTCGTATATATTGTGTAATTGTTTCTAATATATTCCTATGATATAATGCAAGCAGCGGCAAAAGGCCTGACAAGGACTCAGAGGAGGAATTAATTTGGAAAAAGCAAAGGTCTATTTTACGGACATGCGAACCACGGAAAACGCCAATCTGCAGCAAAAATTGGCACGGCTGATTAAAAAGGCCGGCATAGGCAGTATTCATTTTGAAAAAAGATACGCCGCCATTAAAATTCATTTTGGAGAGCCCGGAAATCTTTCTTACCTGCGGCCCAATTATGCGAAAACCGTGGCCGACGTGGTAAAGGAGCTGGGCGGCAAACCGTTTTTGACCGACTGCAACACTCTCTATGTGGGAGGGCGCAAAAACGCGCTGGACCATATCGACGCCGCTTATCTGAATGGGTTTTCTCCCTTCTCTACCGGCTGCCATGTGATTATCGCGGACGGTCTGAAAGGCACCGATGAGGTTCTGGTACCGGTTTCCGGCGGCGAATATGTAAAAGAAGCGAAAATCGGCAGAGCTGTCATGGATGCGGATATCTTTATCAGTTTAACCCATTTTAAAGGCCACGAGATTACCGGCTTCGGCGGCGCTTTGAAAAATATCGGCATGGGCTGCGGTTCCCGGGCCGGTAAAATGGAAATGCACAGCGCCGGCAAGCCCTATGTGATTGAAGAGCAGTGCGTCGGCTGCGGTATGTGCGCCAAATCCTGCGCCCACGACGCAATCTCTTTTGCAGAGGATAAAAAAGCCCGGATCGACCACAGCCTGTGCGCAGGCTGCGGCAGATGCATCGGCATATGCCACAGGGACGCCATCAAGGCCGCTGATGACGAATCCTTTGACAATTTGAATCAGAAGGTAGCGGAGTATACCAAAGCAGTCGTGGATGGCCGTCCTTGTTTCCACATCAGCCTGATCGTGGATGTTTCCCCCCAATGTGACTGTCATTCCGGCAACGACGCCGCTATGGTGCCCGATGTGGGTATGTTCGCCTCGTTCGATCCCGTTGCCTTGGATGTGGCCTGTGCCGACGCGGTAAACGCTCAGCCTCCTATTCCCAACAGCCAGCTGAAAGAGCACTGGGATGAGGGCGGAGATCATTTCCATAAGGTTGGGCCGAATACCAACTGGAAGGTAGGCATCGCCCACGCCGTAAAACTTGGGGTTGGTACCACAGAATATGAACTAATCCGCGTGTGAACCCAATCATAACCACCACTAAAGTGTTGATACGCTCCAGCCCTAGAAAGGCATAATACAGACTTAACTCCATAAGGGGCGCTGAAATATTATCATCGCGATACAGGCGTTGCCGCCGGGAAACCGGCATCGCTCCACAATATTCCGCTTTATGATATCGCGGGATTGCTTCTTCACCGCCTGAGGCGATAGCTTCCCCGCAGGAAGCCTTTTAGCATTTTAACGGTTCCCGGTTCTACCGGGGGGTTCTCTTGCTTAAGCCATAAGAAAAAGCAGGCCTGGAAGTATTCCTTCCAGGCCTGCTTTGTTTGTTGAATTGATATGCGGTTTGCTGTTGCCCAGCTGCTTTTCATATTTTGCTTGTAAGCCGTTCTGTGAGAGAGTTTTGCTTTCGTAATCCGGCTTTGTTAAGCTGTTCATTTTGGCTTTGGCGTTTTGTTATGTTTTTCTTTTTGAAGCTTTCGATATATTCCATCTCATAGGCCAATCAAAAGCCAGCTCCCATGCCAGATTTGACTATCCACTTTGATTACGCGGGGGTATTCACCTTCAGGTTTTCTCCATCCCCGTAAAGAATTTCCACCTTGGTTTCCAGCTTGCCGGTCTCCGGGTCCCTCTTCTGAGAATACACTCCCCAGTTTTTCGCGTTGGAGAAGAAGCACCGAAAATCATCCTCGTGGATCGCAGGCGCAAAGCCGATGGTGTTGTTCACCAGGTCGAACTGATATCCGCTTAACGCGATCAGCACAGACCAACTCGCCATGCTGCGGACATAATGGTTGCCGCATTCCACCTCGTTCCAGGGATTCCAGTCGTAGCCGTTATACCGTTCCCGAACCGCTTTCACAACGGTCAGGCCTTCTTCCACATAGCCCTCAAATATCAAATGGGCGGCTACCTGGTATTCTATGCCGGACCATACTTCATCGCTGTATACAAAGGGCAGCTTTGGACGGCCGCCCTGAGGCCAGCTGCACAATACCAGGCCTTTTTCCTGATTCAGCGCATAGGTACGCTGGACATTGACATGATTCTCCATCGTCTCCTTAAAATTGCACTGAAATACAGAGTGAATGGCCTTTTTGATGTGCTCCTCCGGCAACACGTAACCCAGGTGGTTCAGATGGGCCAGCATTTGTCCAAAGACCTGATCCGCCAGGCATCCAGTGCCGTACTGGTATTTATAGGCGTTAATATCGTCGATCACCTGGATATAATAGTCGCCTCCCCACAGCAGAGAATCCATTTTTTCGCTTCCTTTTCGGAATGCTTCGGCATATTTTTCCGCATGGGCGGTATCCCCTAAGTATTCGGCCATTTCCTTTCCTGCCTTCAGCGCCGCCAAAAACAGAGAGTTGCTTAAGGAGTTGGGACCGTAAAATTCTATATCATAGGTATTATGCTGCTGATCATCCAGTACACAGTCCTTATCGGAATCCCAATAGGTAAAGGCGAAATCCAGAGCCAGCGCCGCCTTCTCCCAGGTTTCCTTTAACAATTCGTCTCCGGCGCCCAGCTTCCAATCTCGGTAAAGCCGCAGAATGGTACCCATTTGTCCGTCTACAGCGGGGATCATTTCCCATTTTTTGTCTCCGAATACTTGCAGCGTCCGAAAGGCCATTCTGCCTGTATCGTCGGTTTCCAACAGGAATTCTGTCCTTCGCATAGACTGCTCCAGCTCCGGGAACAGGAACGCCGCCGTCTGGGCATAGTTCCACACGTGAGTGCAGTTGCCCTCGCAGCTGCCGTGCTGGGGGAAGCTTCCCTCCCAGGACAGGAACGTACCATCGGAAATCCGGAAACAGGTAGGACTTCTTAAAACGGTGATATTGTCGGCCAGCGCCTCGATCACGTAATCCGGCAGCGTACTTTCATAAAGTGCTTTGGTAAAGGAGCGAGAGGATTTTTCCAGACTCTCCAGATTTTTGTAAAGATATACGCCGTAATCCCAGGCGTTTTTTTGAAAACTGGCGTAATAGTTATGCTCAATCTCCTTTTTATTCCGGTTCTCCGGGCAGATATGCCCGTCCCAGTATTTTGGACGATTCGGAAAATACCAAGTAAGAATAAATTCGAACACAGCCTCTCCATATGCCGGAATTGTTTTACACACGCCTAAAGAACCGATTCTCAAATCGCTTAAATCATTGAATTTGCTTTCCTTCCCTTGAAACTCCGAATGAAATTCAAGCTTTCCATCTTCTGAAAAATCGTCCCAGAAATCGTGTATGCCATCCCACCAGGCGCCGGACAGCCATTCCTCTTTCACCGTAACGCAGTCTTCCCCGGTCATAATGGCCATACTGCCGTTTGTAAAGTCATCTTCCGCCAGTTCCGGGCTGGTGTACAGCAGGCCCTTCATAAGGCCCTGATCCAGATATTGGTTCTTTACCGGTTTTTTGACCAAAAGATTGTCAAAAAGGTCGTAGCCGTTAAAGCCCACTGCATTAGCGACGGACGAAGCCACCGTGGCCTCCATCGCCTCACCGGAGTTGTTTTTCACCTTATAGCGGATTACTGCGCCAGGAATTCCAGAATCCTTAGCGTTTAGAGGAATAAAAGGGGTAAACGCCTCTAATTCCACAGAAAGGGGCAGCTTACTGTCCTCTAACGCTACATTGACAAAGGGATAAGCAGCCGAAAAACTGGACCGCTCAAACCGGGGCAGCCCAGCCACGTCCGCGGAAATATATCCGTGGGAGCAGGTATACGGCGGCTGCAGCCGGGCTTCCAGCACCCTGGCGATAGGCTCGCTTTTCTCCCCCTTGGCCCAAAGAGCGAAAAACGTATATGGAAAGTGGATTCCCTTTCCCGGCTGGCCAAAAATTTCCCAGTCGCAGTAGTTTCCCCGGGTTCCCACAGATACATTGCCGGTGCCAATGCCACCCAGCAGAAATTTACATTCCGTCGCTTCATAAGGATAAACCTTGGCGCCATACTGATTATTTGTCATAGTATTTCCTCCTCTTTCTTCTTATCCGCTTTTTTATTGTTTAAATTATATTTAGTACTATTAAGCACCTGTGTCAGACTAGCGGAAACACGTTTTTTCGTGTAGGGCCCCACAGCATTTTAGGTTATAACAACCGCTTTACCGACTTTCTCACCACGAGTTCTGTGTTCAGCAAAACCTCTTTAGGCTCGCCGCCTTTTCCTGAAATTTTATCAAAAAGCAGTTCAGCCGCTTTCTCCCCCATCTCGTATTCGGGAATCCGAACGGTCGTCAATGGAAAAGTCATCAGCTCAATATCATCGAACCCAATGATGGAAAGATCCGCCGGCACCTGCATGCCCTTTTCTTCCAAGGCCCGGATTATCCCTACCGCCACCAGGTCGTTATAGGCAATGACCGCGGTAGGCAGCTCTTGGGCATCCGCCAGCTTTTTCCCAATTAGATATCCTTCCTGAATGGTTTTTGCCTGATGATAAATATATTTTTCTTCCAGCTTCAGGCCGTTGCGTTCCAGCGCATCTTGAATGCCCTTCATCCGGCGCTGGGAATACACAGATTCCGTACCTCCGTGGACAAAGCCTATTTTTCGATGCCCGCAGGAATATAAATATTCCGCCGCTTGATAAGCGCCGTCATAGTCGTCGGCTTCCACGCTATCCGCGGCAAGCTCTCTGGCCGCAGCTCCAAACACCACAAACGGCAGGCCAAATTTATCCAATTCCATCAAAAGGTCCATATCCTTACCGCTGATATCAATAATCACTCCGCTGACGATTTGTCCGGACATAACTTTAATGGCGTCCTGTTCTTTTTCCCGGATTCCATCCGTGTTCAGCAGCAAGGTGGTATAGCCATGCCCAGAAGCAATATTTTCAACAGCGCGGCAAATTTTCGCGTAAAATGGATTGGTAATATCCCGCACAATAATACCAATGGTGTTAGCGGTCCGCATGGATAAATTCCGGGCAAACTCATTGGGGACATAGTTCATCTCCGCGGCGATCCGCTGGATTTCCTCCCTGGTTTTAGGCTTTACTCCCGGTTTATTGTTCAGCGCAGCGGAAACCGTGCTTTTCGCGTACCCTGTTTTCTTCGCAATATCAGAAATAGTCAGCCGCATGAATACCGCCTCCCTATCCATATTGGCTGGAGTTTCTTTGAAAATCCAATACGGGACACCTTTTTCAAAATAAAATCCGAATCGGTTCGTTTTTTTATTAAGATATCACAGGTCTGGCAAAAAATCAAGCGCTCTCTCCGGCAAAAATCTAGGTTATTTTTTAACTCAAATGGTCCGAAAGCAGGAAATCGAGGGATATTTTAAGCGCTGAAAATAGAATAAAGCACGCCGGATAGAGCAATCCGGCGTGCTTTATTCTTATGGGGATGATTACATAAATGGCGTTAATTCAAATGCTTTAGGATGAATTTAAAAATACGGCAAAATCAATTGAGGGAGAAGTCAGCGTCTATCATTCATTAGAATAGATAGGCGCTCCCTTTATCTTTCATACTATCGCGGCCTATTCTGCGTTTAGAGCTGGGTTCAGTTGTTGCCGCAATGATGCTCGCCGCAGCCGTTTGAGCCGCAGGCATGTCCTTCCCCGTCTCCGTGCCCGTGATGATTGCAGTGCACATTGGGATTAAAATTTAGAGTACCGTCGAGCAAAGCCCTTACCGCATCGTCCGCGCCGCCGCTGGCACCGCCGTAAAGCTTAATGCCCGCTTCTGCCAGCGCCCTTTGTGCGCCGCCGCCAATCCCGCCGCAAATAAGGATATCAACCTTCAGCGCCTGCAGCACGCCGGCCAGAGCGCCGTGTCCGCTGCCGTTGGTATCAAAAACTTGGCTGGATACAATTTCATCTTTCTCTACATCATAAACCTTGAACTGTTCCGTGTGGCCAAAGTGCTGAAAGATTTCTCCGTTTTCATAAGTTACTGCAATTCTCATCATATTTTCTCCTTTTTCTTTTTTATAGATTTGGACAATTTGCTTTTTACAGCAATCGTGTTGTGGACAAGAACTATCCCATCCATCGCACAGGCGGTAATCACCGCCTTCTATCTTCAGAGGCAGGCCGTCAACAAGCACATCGGCAAGCTTTCTTCTGGCGGTTTCGTAAATTTTTTGCGCGGTTGTCCTTGCAACCCCCAGCCGTTTGCTGCACTCCTCTTGAGACAGTCTCTCTTTATCAATAAGCCTAATCACCTCAAACTCATCCACAGTCAAAACAACCTGCTCTCTTTTCTCGGCATTTTGCGGGCAGAACTCAAGTGTTTCTGGAAAACGACAGACCCTGCGGCATTTTGTCGGCCTGGGCAACGCGATCACCTCTTTCTCTATTGAATATCCTATCAGCATATCGGGCATATGTCAATAACTTTATTGACATATGCCCGATAATCATGCTATACTGATACCATTCAAGGGAGATATGGCTTATGGATTTTTTGGATTTTCTACCCGTTTGGAATAAGCTTGATGATAGACAAAGGGAGACCCTTTCCTCCGCCTCTGTGAACCGCGCTTTTCGCAAAGGCGAAATAATGCATCATGGATCGGCTGGCTGTACCGGCCTTATTTTAGTATGCTCCGGCCAGATCCGCGCTTATACCGTTTCGGCGGATGGCAGAGAGGTTACGCTGTACCGCTTGTTTGAGCGTGATATCTGCCTGTTTTCCGCTTCCTGCATGATGAACAGTATTCAGTTTGACATGGCCATAAAGGCTGAAAAGGATACGGAAGTCGTCGTTATTCCATCTGAAATATATAAAAGCGTCATGGAAGTGTCCGCTCCCCTTGCCAATTATACAAACGAGATTATGGCCAGCCGTTTTTCTGATGTTATGTGGCTGATCGACCAGATCATGTGGAAAAGCTTTGACAAGCGTCTTGCAGATTTTCTCTTGAATGAAGCAAGTATTGAGGGAACGAACATTTTGCATATAACACACGAGATTATCGGCAACCATTTGGGAAATCCAAGAGAAGTGGTAACACGAATGCTCAAATATTTTTCCGCTGAAGGTATGGTAAAGCTGTCCCGGGGCACAGTGGAGCTTACCGATATGGAAAAGCTGGAAAGCCTGACCCAAAAATAGCTGAAAGCCGGCTGCAAAGCAAATGCAGCCGGCTTATTTTTAGCTATCCATACCGCAGAGAGTCGATTTTTCCGCTAAGGCACGGTCGTTTTTGACCGCGTCGTAAAACCGGAAGCCTCCGGCGAAGTTATAGGCATCGTAGCCGTTTCCCATAAGGATGCGGACGGCGATATAACTGCGCAGCCCGCTTTGGCAGATCACATACACCGGTTTGTCCTTTGGGATTTCATCCAGCCGCTGGCGCAGGTCATCCACGGGGATATTTGTAAATCCGTCAATATGCCCGTTGCCATATTCAGCGGCGGTGCGGGTATCCAGCAGCGTTACGCTTCCGTCCCGGGGAAGCCTAATGGCGTCTTCATAATACCACTGCTTTACCACGCCGTTTGCAATATTTTCAATCATAAAGCCAGCCATATTCACAGGATCCTTCGCCGAGGAATACGGCGGAGCATAGGCAAGGTCCAGTTCGGCTAAATCGGTTCCTTTCATACCGGCTCTAATGGCGGCAGCCAGTACGTCTATCCGTTTATCAACGCCTTCAAAGCCGACGATCTGGGCGCCCAGCAGGCGGCAGCTTCCCTTTTCAAAAAGCACCTTCATTGTCATCATCTTACCGCCGGGATAATATCCCGCGTGGCTCATAGGCGACAAAATAACCTTGTCTGTCTGGATTCCAAGCTCTTTTGCGGTGCGCTCGTTGATACCGGTGGAAGCGGCGGTTAAATCAAAGATCTTAATGATGGAGCTTCCCTGTCCTCCGGTATAGCGGCTGTTGCCTCCGCAAATGTTGTCGGCGGCAATCCGCCCCTGCTTATTCGCGGGGCCGGCAAGGGAAATCAGCGTGTCCTTTCCCGTAATATAGTGCTTAATCTGCACCGCGTCCCCCACCGCGTAAATGCCGGGGATGGATGTTTCCATGCGGTCATTGACAACGATACTCTTTTTAACGCCAAGCTCAATGTCCGCCTTTTCAGCGAGGGCGGTATCCGGCGCAACGCCGATTGCAAGAATCACCATATCGGCGGCCACAGGCCCGGCGTCTTTCAGCCTGACCTCTATAACGCCATTCCTTTCGGCAAAGCCGTCAACCATTGTTCCCAACGAAAGCTTTATGCCGTGCTTTCGTACTTCAGCGTGAATAAACGCCGCCATATCGCTGTCAAAGGGCGCCATCAGCTGCGAAGCCGCTTCCACAAGGGTCACATCCAGGCCGAGCTCACGGAGGTTTTCCGCTGTTTCAAGGCCGATAAAGCCACCGCCCACAACAACCGCGGATTCCGGCTGGTTTTCATTGACATAGTCCTTTATTTTCAGCGTGTCTTCAACAGTGCGCAGGGTAAAAATCTTCTCGCTGTCCATACCTGAAAAATTCGGTTTCATGGGCCGCGCTCCCGGAGAAAGAACAAGCTTATCGTAGCTTTCCTCAAACTCCCCGCCAGATTCAAGATTTTTAACCGTGACCGTATTTCTGTCGGGATTTACGGAAATCACTTCATGATGCACCTTCATTTCCACACGGAACCTGGAATAAAAGCTTTCGGGTGTTTGCAAGGTTAAATCCTCTTTATCCTGTATCATGCCGCCGATATAATAAGGGAGCCCACAGTTGGCATAGGAAATATATCCCGATTTCTCAAACACCTTAATTTCGGCTTTTTCGTCAAGCCTGCGTATTCTTGCCGCGGCGGTAGCGCCTCCTGCCACGCCGCCAACAATTACAACCTTCATTTACCGTTCCACCTTTCCGCGGTAGGCGGAAATTCCGCCTATGTTGATAACATTATTATAACCCATTTTTTCAAGAATGGAAGCGGCTTGTCCGCTTCTGCCGCCGCTTAGGCAATGAACAAAAATCGGCGTGTTTTTATCCTCTATGATATTTGCCACTCTTTCGATTGTTTGTAACGGCACATTTTTACTGCCGGGAATGTGCCCCTCTTTGAATTCTTCCGGGGTTCGCACATCCAAAAGGACGGCGCCCTGTGTTGAGTTGAAATTGTTTACGCCCTCATTGATATCGGGAGAACGAAGAAAAGTAAATAATCCCATTTTATCCCCTCCTTACAGCAAGGCTAAAATCTGCTCTTTGGGACGAACGCCCACCGAGCTGTTGACAACTTTTCCGCCTTTCATTACCGCCAGCGTCGGGATGCCCATAACCCCGAACTGTGCCGCAAGCTCCGGCTGTTGGTCCACATTGATCTTGCCGACCTTAATGTCGTTACGCTCATCCGAAATCTCATCCACGATAGGGCTTACCATGCGGCAGGGGCCGCACCAATCCGCCCAAAAATCCAGCAGGACGGCTTTTGAGGAGCCCATTACCTCGGAAGCAAAGTTTTCCTTTGTAATCTGGATGGCAGGCATTGTTTTGTCCTCCTTGTTTTTTAATTATGGTTTTAATATACACCGAATTTTCAGTTTTTTCTGTGATCTTATCACAAAAGAAACAGTCGGAAGCACAGCGGCTCTGATGATATCAGAACGCTGCCGATTAAATACTGATAGGGTTATTTTTTGAGATGGATTATCCTCATTGGCATCTCTGCTTTTTATTCCGCATAATTTTCCCCATTAATTTTTCCGTTTTTGCAAAAAAGCAGAAACTCAAAAGGCTGGGAACCAACCAAACGGTTATCAGCCTTTTTGTAAATGAAAAGCCGCCTGTCCTGAGCCTTTACACTCAAGCCCGGCGGCTTTTCTGAATCGAATATGTATTTGTATATGCGGCGGCAGTATCTGCTGTATAGAGGGTATCATCAAGACATAGCTCTTTTGGGATATGACCGGATATCCTTTTTTAATATACCTTTTCTGACAGAAGATACTGTACCGCCTGCTCACAGGTGGGGAATTCCACGTCCTCCCCAGTGATGTAGTATACCGCGTCGTTCCATTCCTCCAAGCTAAACAGGTTAGGGTCTATGCGTGCCACTGCATTTTGTACGAACGGCAGCGTTTTTCTATCGCGAAGATCAGACAAATACATACAGCCAGCCTTGAACGATAAATAGTCCAAAATTCCTAAGCTCACGCTGTTTTTTTCCATCCTATTTTCATCCTTTCCCCATTCACTCGAATGAAACTTTGATAGCCGTCTAAGTTGCTTCATTTGGTACGTTTCCTTTTTTCAGCAGAAATAGGATAATCCGCACAATTCCTCCCATTTTTTCGGTTTGTGAGGGATAATATCGGTATAACACAGCCAATCTATTTTATAGAGAGGCGTTCGCAAAATGACTTATATTCCGAAACTGGAAATATCCGATAACTATTATTCAATATTAGAATAACAAAATAATGGCGGATTGTCAATAAATCCATGGGGATTTAAAGTAAAAGAACAAATTTTTGTATGGCCTGGTAACCGGATATGCAAAACCTGTTTGCTCATAGGGTTTTCTTCTGAAACGAGCCGTTTTGCGACAATAAAAAATAAGCCGTCAAATAAGCCGTCAACCGGAAGGAGAAAAAAATAATGGCACGACGTGGAGAAAATATCTATTTCCGAAAGGATGGCCGGTGGGAAGGACGTTACATCACCGGCCGGAAAATGGATGGAAAACCTAAATTCCGTTCCGTATATGGAACAAATTACAGCGAGGTTAAAAAGAAGCTGGTGATTTTAAAATCCCAGCAGCTGGACGCCGGGAAACATGCCGTTCTGATCTATGGAGACGGCAGCCTGTCGGAGTGGATGGATTATTGGCTGGACGTGATAGAGAAACCTTACGTCCGGGAAACGACTTACTTGTTATACAAGCGGAACATCGAAACCCATTTGAAGCCCAAATTGGGTTTTTTGCTTCTGCAAGAGCTTTCTATGGAGCAAATCCAGCGAGCGGTGGACTGCCTGCGAAGCAGCCTGGCCCCCAGCACCCTGCACGGAGTGTGCCGGCTGCTGAAAAGCATACTGTTAAGCGCCGTAAAGAACCGGTTGCTTGTGGAATCCCCATACCGGGAGATACGGCTGCCCAAGTTCAGGCAGCGCGGTCCTAGAGTCCTCAACTGCGCCGAGCAGGTGCGCCTGGAACGTATCGCGGTGGAAGAAGGGGCGCTGGAATGCCTGGCTGATCTCTACACGGGCCTGCGCCTGGGCGAACTTTGCGCCATCCAGTACAACAAAATCGATTTTGAGAACAGTATGCTGCGGGTTGATTGTTCCGTGAAGCGTGTCTCTGCCCTGGCAGGCAGCATTACAGAAACCCGGCTGGTGGTGGGGGAAACAAAAAGTGAGAGTTCCACCCGCGACATCCCAATTCCTTTCTTTCTCAGCAAATTGCTGCAAAAGCGGATGAAAGAAACGGGGGCGCGCGGCAGCGACTATGTATTTCAAAATTCCCGGGGCGGTCCAGCCAATCCGCGATCGATGCAAAAGAGGCTAAAGCGGTTGTTCCAAAAAGCAGACGTACAGGGGGCGCATATGCACACTCTCCGCCACACCTTTGCCATGCGGTTTTTGGAGCAGAACCCCGGGGCGTACAAGGCGTTATCCGAAATTTTGGGACACAGCTCGTCGGCTATTACCATCAAATGCTACGATAACTGCACGATGGAGCGCAAGCGGCAGTCCATGCACCAGGCCAAAATGATTGCGTGACGATAAAATATAAGCCGTCATACCTGGTCAGGCAGGTATCATGAAACCCGCATAATGAAAGGGCCTTTTAGAGGATGAATGTGATATAAGTCATTTTGCGAACGCCTCTCTATAAAATAGATT
>OHEC01000995.1_pt1 | contig 12479 bp, 7 predicted proteins | sample 1567141 | NCBI WGS metagenome assembly OHEC01 (sample SAMEA3879567, study PRJEB24766) | human gut metagenome | biome: human-associated habitat; feature: feces | place: USA | collected 1985/1987 | reverse complement strand
TAGAACTCTCGGAAAAAGATGCAAAGAAATCGAAGAGGATTTTAATGAGAGCATCCAAAAGCAATTTGATGATTCCGATAACATTACGGATAAAGGAATTGCTGATTATACGGAAAAACTGACAGAAGTAAAGAAACTGGCAAAATACAAAGTACAGGATGTGAAAGAAGAGGATGGAGTTTATACAGTAAGTGTACAAGTTGAACCATCCAATGTATTTCAGACATTGCAACAAAGCTCTACAGAGGTAAGCAATGAAAAAATAAAGCAGGGATTGGATGGAAATGATCCGGAAGTCTTTGCAGCCGTATTAACAGAAAGTGTCCAGAAGAGTCTTGAAAAGAACAGTTATGGAAAAACTGTTACTGTAAAAGTATCCGTGGAAAAAGATAATTCAGGAAAATATGGTCTTTCGGATACAGAGATGAATAAGATGGAAGCAGCGATGTTCCCAACAGAATAAGAATGAATGGAAAGCTATCAGAGGAAAAACTGGTAGCTTTCTTTTATCTTCAAGACGAGAAAAGTTCTGGCGATAGTAACGTTTAATCATCGATATTCTTATTTTATTTTCTATTTTACCAACTAATCTGGCGATGCATTTTACGATATTGTCCGGGAGTTATACCAGCGTATCTCTTAAAAATAGAAATAAAATAACTTTGAGATGAAAAATTCAAGTAAGTACTGATTTCACCCAGACTATAGTCGGAATGTGCCAGTAAATTCTGTGCCTTTTCAATAAGAACTTTATGGATAAAAACAGTAAGCGTCTGTCCGGTTTCTTTATGGAACAGGGCAGACAGATATTTAGGTGTTAAATTAACTAAAGATGCCAGTTGATTTAAGGTTAAAGTTTTATTTTTACCATGATAGATATAATCAATGATGCGAGAAATAGCTGGTGAATAGTAGTTTTTTGGCGTCTTTTTTGCTTCAGCAACACGAAGCGTAAATTCAATAGCCATCTGTTCATTTAATTTCATTAAAGCGTCAACATCGGTAGATTGTTCCATTTTTCGTATATATACATCACTTAAGGAAAAAGCAGTTTCCTCATTAAGTCCTCCTTCGATGGCATATCTGGTAACTAAAGTTGTATTAGCAATACTTGCATAAAAAAGTAATTTTAATTTGGAATTGGAAGAGGTCATCTTTCCGTAAACAGTTGTTGGGAGTGAATAATAGGTATTCTCCAATGCATAAATATCTCCGTTTGAAACACATTCGAGAATTGCCTTTTCCTGTGCATAAGATGTATGTATCCGTTCATTTTCTGCATTTTCCAACATTTCATGTGTGAGTGAAAAATTGATGTCTGACTTCATTTTATACATAGGTAATTCCTCCTGTCAAAAACACGATAAATTGACATAAAACACGATAAATCAATATAATTATATGCCGGAAATAGATAAAATGCAATTAAGAGATTAAAAGAGAGGAAAAGCGATGAACATTGATAAAATATGTGAACAGTTAACAATAGATGAAAAAATCCGGCTTTTAGGCGGTGTTGGTGACTGGCATACTTATGACTGTAATGGGAAAATCCCCTCTATTATGATGACAGACGGACCACATGGGATTCGAAAACTGGAGCAGGAAAAGGTTGGGGATATTGAAACCAGTAAGCCAGCAACCTGTTTTCCAACTGCAAGTGCAATAGCCTGCAGTTGGAATCCTGCTATTGTTAAAAAGATGGGTGAAGCGATTGCGAAAGAAGCAAAAAAAGAGCAGATATCCATTGTGCTAGGCTGCGGAATCAATATCAAGCGTTCTCCTTTATGCGGAAGAAATTTTGAATATTTCAGTGAAGATCCGTATTTGACAGGAAAGCTGGCAACGGGATATATAGAAGGTGTACAGAGTCTTGGAATAGGTACGAGTTTAAAGCATTATGCTGTTAATTCACAGGAAACAAGACGAATGACATCCAATAGCCAGATTGATGAAAGAACTCTTAGGGAAATATATCTGTCGGCTTTTGAAGAAGTTGTGAAAAAAGCAAAACCGACTTCTGTAATGGCTTCATACAACAGGATTAATGGCGAATTTGGAGCAAGAAATAAATACTTACTGACAGATGTTCTGAGAAAAGAATGGAAATATCAAGGTGGTGTGGTGTCGGATTGGGGAGCAGCAAATGATATTGTAAGCTGTATGAAAAATGGTCTGACACTGGAAATGCCAGATCCGAAAGGCTTCCACACAGATGTGTTAAAAGAAGCGTATAAGGATGGCCGGATTACGGATCAGGAACTGGATAACTGGACTAAGAATGTTCTGCAGAATTTTGTATCACTTCATAAAAATATAGAAGAAAATTATGAGGTAGATATGGAAGAACAGAATCAGGTGGCACGTAAACTGGAAAATGAAAGTGCAGTACTTTTGAAAAATAATAGTGTTTTGCCAATTGGAAAAGAGAAGAAGGTAATCATTATTGGAGAGCTTGCCAGGCAGATGCGGTTTCAGGGAGGTGGGAGCAGTCATATCCAGCCGACGAAGATGACAAATGCGATTGAAGCAATACGTGAAAAAGGATATCAGGTAACTTATATACAGGGATATCAGAATGAAAAGGAAGAATTAGGAGAAAAGCAACTACAGGATACGATAGAAAAACTGAAACAGGAATATAGAAAAAAAGATTGTGTGATTCTATATTTTATCGATCTTACAGAATCTTACGAAGGAGAAGGATACGACAGGAAAAATCTTAAAATCCCTCAAAATCAGGAAGAGCTGTTGGCTGAAATTGCAGAAACTGTCGGAAAAGATCATATTGCTGCAATTAGTTTCGGTGGTGCGCCTATGGATTTTAGTTTTGAAAAGAATGTAGGAGCAATTCTTCACATGTACCTCGGAGGACAGGCTGTAGGAGAATCTGTTGCTGACTTAATCAGTGGAGAAGTGAATCCATCCGGTAAATTGGCAGAGACAATTCCGTTTTCAGAAAAAGATACTCCTGCATGGAGATATTTTGCACCTCCGAATGATGATGTAGAATACAGGGAAAGCATTTTTGTAGGTTATCGTTACTATGAGACATTCCATGTTCCGGTAAAATATCCGTTTGGTTATGGACTTTCCTATACTTCTTTTTCCTATTCGGAATTGAATGTACCGGAAGTATATAGTGGTGGAAAGATACAAATTCGTTTTAAAATTAAAAATATCGGAAAAGTGAGTGGAGCAGAAATAGCACAGTTATATGTCTGCCCGAACGAATCAGATGTTATCAGAAGCCATATAGAATTAAAGGGATTTCAAAAAATATATCTGCATCCGGGAGAAGAAAAAGAAGTTATACTAGAGCTGGATGAAAGAAGTTTTTCCGTCTATGATGTAGAGAAAAAAGCCTTTTCCATGTTAAGCGGCAAATATCAGATCTGTATCGGAGCATCGGTACATGATTTGCAATTAAAGGCGAATATAGAAGTAGTAGGAAATAGTTATTTTAGAAATGAAAGAGAACTGTTTCCGGATTATTTTAGAGAGCAGCCACATGGAATGGAAATCAGTGCAGAACAATTTTATCAGCTATTAGGCGGTGAACCAAAACATGACAAAGAAAAAAAACGTGGAGAGTATACGGTTTACGATTCCTATCAGGATGTGGTAAATGTCTCAATGTTTGGAAAATTTGTTCGTGGAGTCGTACATATCGGACTTAAGATTATGCTTCGGGGAAAATCAGAGCAGGATCCGGCCTTTAAAATGGTAAAAATGGGAGTCGAAGAAGGAAATCTGGAAGGTCTGATTGCAACCAGTGGTGGAATTGCAACTCCGAAGTTAATCGATATGTTAGTTTACAATGCAAATAAAAAATATTTGCAGGCTTTTAAAAGACTGCTGAAGAAATAGAGAGAGGGGGAGTCGTATATGGAAAACAATAAATTGGATAAACGCACAAAATGGAGCTATTGTATAGGAGCAACCGGAAGAGATATGGCGTATGCACTTGTCTCTATGTTTCTTCTTACATATATTCAATATACGATGAAACTGACAGTTGCCCAATATGCAGTAATATCAGCAATTATGGTAGTGTGTCTGCTGTGGGATGCCATTAATGATCCAATGATGGGAATTATTATTGAAAATTCGCATTTGAAAGCCGGAAAATTTAAACCTTGGATTTTTATAGGAGTAATTTTAAACAGCCTGGTAATTATCTGCCTGTTTACAGTAAGACCGGAAGGATGGGGATTTGTCGCATTTTTTGGAGTGGGATATCTTTTATGGGGAATGACTTACACAATGAATGATATTGCCTATTGGGGAATGCTGCCGAGTCTTACATCAGATCCGGGAGAACGGAACTGGCTGGTAACCGTACAGGGAATTTTTATCTGTATCGGACAGTTTTCTGTTGCGGGTCTGCTCCCTGATATGGTAGCAGGAAATGCGATTATGGCGTATCGGACGGCTGCGATTGTGATTGCTTTTTGTTTTATTGGTTTCCAGCTTCTTACAGTGTTTGGAGTAAAAGAGAGAAAACGACCGGAAAAGAAGAGAACACTGTCATTAAAAGATATGTTTCATATATTTCTGAGGAATGATCAGTTGATAGTGATTGGAATTGCATGTTTATTATTCCAAATCGGAAATGGTCTTCTGATTATGATTGGAATGAATTTCTTTTATTTTGAATTTGGATATTCTGTAGGTGGCAGTCTTGTATTTTGGTTTACAATTATGTATGGATTAGGAACGCTGATATCAGAGGCATCTTTTGCGTGGCTTTCCTCAAAATTCACACGAAATCAGATTATAACTGCAGCTACCGTCATTACAGTCATTGGGTATATGCTTTTTATGAGTGTAGGCTACATTTTACCAAAGAGTGTTGTTTTACTGAATATCATCGGTTTCCTGATCTTCTTTTCACAGGGGGCATTCAACATGACGATGATTGTCATGTTAAATAATACTATAGAGTATGATGAAGTCCGGTTTCATGAACGACATGACAGTATTATCTCAGCAGTAAGATCTTTTGCAACAAAGCTGGCCAGTGCAGTTGATCAGGCGGTTGTTGCGTTAATACTGATTATAAGCAATATCTATGCAATCAGTCAGAAAATATCCGGATTAGAAATAAAAGCTGGTACAGGAGAACTTACTTCGGAAAATGTAATTGTACAGGCAGATAAATTTATCCAGACAGCAGATGCCGGACAAAGATTTATATTGCGTCTTGGAATTGTAGCTGTTCCGGTAATTTCTATAGGAGCTGCTTATATACTGATTAAACGGAAATATATCATTGACGAACGTAAGTATGAAGAACTGGTAGCGGAAATAAAAGGAACAAATTGACGGAAATATAGAAATAAAAAGTTACTCTTGTAATCATGAGAAAATTGCGACAAAATATAGAGAAGAACGAGTGAAAAGCAGATCACAATCGCTACGATATCGTAGACAAAAAAGAAAAAATTGACTTTTCCGACCGTACATTCCATAATAACCATAGTAGTTCGATATAACTAACAAAATGGGAGAGAGACATGAAGAAAAAGAATTCTTATCGATGGCTGATCTGGATCTTGCTGGCTGTCATTCTGATAGGTGTGGCATTGTGGAATATCCTGCCGCCTTACTTAGACCGGATGAAATCCGAACAGGACTACCAGATTGACCATCAGGATGAGCTTGGCATCAATTACCCCATCGTTTACTCCGGGGACAACGAAAAATATCTGCGCAAAGAGATCTTCTCCTATGAAGATGCAGTAGTTGGCGGCAATGTATATAAAGTCGGTTATCAGCCGGGGGAAGAATACCAGACGTTCATTGACGAGATGGTGAAAAATTCGGATTTTGATACCGGGAAGTTGTTGCAGACGACTGAAAAAAAGGCTATACTCATAATAACCAATTGAGGAGGTGATCTGTACGGAAAATTTAAAAAAACTGCCAGTTAGCTTTGATGATTTCAAGAAGATTCGAGAAAATCATTTTTATTATGTAGATAAGACATAACTTATTGAGCATCTTCTGCAAAAATGGGGCGAGGTGAACCTTTTTACCAGACCGCGCCGATTCGGAAAAACTTTAAATATGAGCATGCTTAAGAACTTTTTTGAAATAGGAACAGATGAGACCTTATTTGAGGGGCTTTATATTTCAGAGAATCAGAAACTCTGTGAAGAATATATGGGAAAGTATCCGGTGATATTTTTGTCATTGAAAGATGTTGACGGGTTGACGTATACGGAAGCTGAAAATGCATTAATTCAGCTCATTGGAAGTGAGGCTGCAAGGTTCCCTTTTTTATTAAACAGTGATAAACTTTCTGAAACAGAAAAGGAGCAGTATCGTGGTTTCACAATCATCCAAAACGGGAAATATTGTATAGACAAAGGTTTCTTGATTTCATCATTGAAAGTTTTGGCACAGCTTTTATATAAGCATTATGATCAGAAAGACATTATTCTGATCGATGAGTATGATGTGCCTCTGGATAAAGCATTCCAGCATGGATATTATAAGGAAATGGTATCGCTGATCCGAGGCTTATTCGGGCAGGCATTAAAAACAAACAGTTTTCTACAGTTTGCTGTACTGACAGGCTGTCTTCGTGTGTCAAAAGAAAGCATTTTTACAGGGCTGAATAACTTCAAAGTTTATTCGGCCGATGATGTTCAGTATGACGAAGAATTTGGATTTACAACTGAAGACGTCAAGAAGATTCTGGCAGCCTACAACCAACAAGAGCATTTTGAAGAAATGAAAGAATGGTACGATGGGTATCATTTTGGAAATGCGGACATTTACTGTCCGTGGGATGTGATTAATTACATCGATGATCTTATGAGTGATTCAAAAGCAAAACCAAAGGCGTATTGGATCAACAGCAGTGGAAATGATCTTGTGAAGCGTTTTATAGACAAGGCTGATACGACCACCAGGGATGAAATTGAGCAGTTGATTACAGGAAAGGCTGTCCAGAAGAGAATCCGGCTGGATCTGACGTATGATGAGATTGATAACAGCGCAGAAAATGTGTGGAGTGTACTGTTCACAACGGGATATCTTACACGGCTTGGTGAGTCTGAAAATGGAATGTATAAGCTGGTGATTCCAAATAAAGAAGTCTTGGAAGTTTTTATCCTTCAAATCCGGGAGTGGTTTGACCGGTTTGTTGCAAATGACCAGGCGTCTACAAAGAAAATTAACTGTGGATTTCTGGAAGGAAAAGTAGAGGATATAGAACAGGAACTGACGATGTTCCTTGGGGAAACAATCAGCGTGCTGGATACAAAGGCACGGAATGAGGAAAAAGAAATATTCTATCAGGGCATTTTGATTGGCATTCTGAAAAGCAAATCTGATTGGGCGGTCAGATCGAACAGAGAGTCCGGAGATGGATTCGCGGATATTCTGGTGAAACCTAAGAATCCGGATGCAGGGATTATCTGGTTTCAATATAAAGAAAAGAACCATTTAATATATATGAATATTGTAAAAAGTAGAAATTTTGTTATTAAATTCTCCGCAAACCCTTGAAAATCTTTGTGTGAATCCTCTATTTCGGACAGGAGATAATTTGACAGGAAATTTCAAAGAAGAGTATAATACATATTAAGACATTTTGAATCGGCATGTGTCCGGAAGAAGCTGTCACTGGCAGGTTCTCTGTATTATAAGCAGGTTCGAAATAGACGCTATGGGGGAAAATAATTTGGAAAAAAAACTGACAATAAATGATATAGCCCAGATGTCCGGTGTGGCAAAAAGTACTGTATCAAGATATCTGAACGGGGGAAGCGTCAAAGATGCAACGGCCCAGAAGATAAAAAAAATCATCGAAGAAAATAATTATGAGCCGAATCTGTTTGCAAGGCTGAATGCAAAAGAGAGCCGGATCATAGGACTTACGGTACCTGGATTTAACTCGGTAACAACACCGAGACTTGTAGAAGTAATCGTCGCCTATCTTAAGAAAAATGATTATACACCTCTTATCATGCATACGGAAAATGATATCGAAGAAGAAATACGCTGTATCGAACGGCTGAAGAATATGAATGTGGATGGAATTATGGTTCTTGCGACGGGAAGCACAAAAGAATACGAAGAAGCAGTAAAGAAGTTAAAAATTCCAATCCTGTTTCTTGGACAACGCTTCCCGGGAGAGAATTCTGTCATTAATGATGATTACAATGCAGGATATGCGGTGGGTAATTATATCGGACAACGTAAGTTCAAGGAGATTTATATGCTCTGGGTACCTGAAGATGACCCGGCAGTAGGAGGAGAACGACGCCATGGAGTGATCGATGGACTTATGTCCTGTGAGAAAAAGCCAAAAGAAGTCATAGAGACAACGTTCTTTTATGAAAATGCAATTGAAAATGTACAGAAATTTGTAGATCATATGAAGACACCGGCGGCAGTCGTATGCGCAACAGACCGTATCGCATTTGGCGTGTACAAAGTAATGTCAGAGAAAGGTATACAGATACCGGAAGAAGTATCCGTGGTAGGATTTGGCGATTACGAAGCAGGAGAACTGTTACAGCCGCCACTTACGACGGTAAAATTTGACTGGAAGAACTGGGGGGAGATCAGTGCTGAGTCGATGATCCAGATGATTTTAGGAAAGCCGGTAAGCCCGCTTCAGGTCAACCCGTATGAAATTATAGAAAGAAAAAGTGTAAAAGAGAACTGAGAATCAGGCGGATCTGTCAATTTGACAGACCCGCTTTTGTGCAATATAGACAAATTTAGATATCAATTTTTGGAACCGTTTCCAAAAATGAAATTGCAGTGACGTTTTGTGTTGACATACAAAAGCTGATGTATATAATAAAAACATAGGAACGGAACCGGTTCCAAATCAAAATAATACAAGGAGAAGAGAAATGGGAAAGAACAATGAGTATCTGGAAATATCAAAACAGATCGTAGCCAATATTGGTGGAATGGATAATATCCAGGGAACAGCACACTGTGCAACCAGACTCAGGATCGTATTGAAAGATAATGATCTTGCAGATATTGAAAAACTGGAAGATATCGACAAAGTAAAAGGTGCGTTCATAGCAGGTAATCAGTTACAGCTGATCCTGGGAGCTGGAACAGTGAATGATGTATATGAGGTATTTGCCGAGTATACGAATACACAGAATATGTCACTGGGAGATCTGAAGGAAGAAAGTGCGAAGAGGCAGAATCCACTTCAGGCAGTGATCAAAGCGTTATCTGATGTATTTATCGGAATCATGCCGGCACTTCTTGCAGCAGCCCTTCTGATGGGAATTACAAGCGTCCTTGGCGGACTTGAAGTAGTAAAGACACATGATACCTTATATGCAATCAACCGGCTGGTAAGTCTTGCGTCTACAGGTATCTTTGCAATCCTTCCAATGGCAGTATGCTATTCAGCCGTAAAAAGATTTGGCGGGAATCCGGTTCTTGGTATGGTAATCGGAGCAATCATGTTAGACAGTTCTCTTGCCAATGCTTACCAGGCTGCACAGGGAACCGTTGATATAGAAGTTATCCGTCTGTTCGGACTGAAGATTGAGATGGTAGGATTCCAGGGAGGAATCATCATCGCGCTTATGATGGGATTTGTAGTTGCAAAACTGGATAAATTCTTCAATAAGGTAATTCCGGATGTAATCAAGCTTCTGGTTGCACCAATGCTGACAGTATTTATCTCTACGGTATTACTTTTTACACTTGTAGGTCCGGCAGGACGAATTCTTTCTAATGGAATCACAGACGGACTGATGTGGAGTACAGAACATCTGGGAGCATTCGGGTATGCGTTATTTGCCGGAGTTCAGCAGATCGTAGTTATCACAGGTCTTCATCACATTATCGGTGCGGTAGAAGCACAGCTTATTGCATCGACAGGAACAAACTTTTTAAATCCACTGATGTCTGTAGCTTTATTTGGACAAAGTGGTGCGGTACTTGGTTATCTTTCCCTGAACTGGAAGAACTTAAAAGCCAGAGAGCTTTGTATTCCAAGTTTCTGCTCGACATTATTTGGTATCAGTGAACCGGCAATCTTCGGAGTAAACTTACGTTACAAGTTTCCACTGATCGGTGGATGTATCGGTGGTGCAGTTGCAGGTGCATATGTATACTATTCAAAGCTTACTGCTCTTGGATTCGGTACAACTGCACTCCCTGGAATGGCAATTGCTAATCCGGCACATCACGGGTACATTAACTACATCATTGCACATGCAATCGCGATTGCGATTGGATTTGTATGTACAGTCATCTTTGGAAAAATGTGGTCAGCACCGGATAAGAATAAAAATGACAAAAAGAACGATACAAAAGAAAATGATACAACAAAGGCAGTTATTACAGAAGAGCCTGGTGCAGTCTATGCAGCAGCAGAGGGAACAGTAAAAGATATTGAAGCATCGACAGATCCGACATTTGCAAACAAGGTACTTGGAGACGGTGTCGTTATCTTTCCGGAAGACGGAACCGTTATGGCACCATGTAAGGCAACCGTATCACTCGTATATCCAACCGGACATGCAATCGGACTTACAACTGCAGATGGAGCAGAGATCCTGATTCACTGCGGGGTAGATACCGTCAATATGAACGGTGAAGGATTTGAGACACTTGTAAAAGAAGGACAGGAAGTAACAGCAGAAGAAGCACTTATCAGATTTGACATCGACCTGGTGAAGAAGCATGGATACTCTCCGGAGATTCTTGTTATCTTCACAGAGCTTCCGGAAGGAAAGACCATCAAAACAGAAGAAAAACATATTGCAAAAAATGATAAGATGGCTGAAATCGTGTAAGGATAAGGTGGACAGGAACAGATGAACAAAGAGACATATTTAACAGAATATCCGAAGCATGAAAGTATGAGGGAGAATGTAAAAAAAGATAAAAACAGACTTCACTTTCATATGATGCCGCCGACAGGCTGGATGAATGATCCGAATGGTCTGTGTGAATTTCAGGGTGTGAATCATATTTATTTCCAATATACACCATTTCTTGCCGGATGGGGAACGAAGCTTTGGGGACATTACACAACAAAGGATTGGATTCATTATAAAGAAGAAGAGCCGTTCCTTTATCCGGACGAAGAATGGGACAGAGACGGTGTATATAGCGGATCAGCCTATACCTGTGAAGATGGAATTCACTATTTTTACACAGGAAATGTAAAACTCTGGGATAAAGATTATGATTATATCATGAATGGACGGGAACAGAATACGATTCACGTATTCAGTCCGGATGGAAAGGATATTGCATACAAGAAGCTTGTAATGACCAATGATGATTATCCGGTGAATATGTCCAAGCATGTCAGAGATCCAAAAATCTATAAAAAAGACGGCCGTTATTATATGATCCAGGGAGGCCGTGATGCGGAATCTTATGGCTGTGCACTTTTGTTTTGTTCCGACGATCTGGAACACTGGAAATGGTACGATACGGTGCGGACAGCAAAGCCATTTGGTTATATGTGGGAATGCCCGGATCTGTTCGAGATTGACGGCCAGCAGATTATGACATGCTGTCCACAGGGAGTAGATCAGAAGGGATATGATTACCAGAATGTGTACCAGTGTGGATATTTTCCGGTAGAGTTTGACCTGAAGAACAAATCATACAGCTTTGGAAAATTTCAGGAATTTGACAAAGGATTTGACATCTATGCGACACAGACATTTGCAGATGAAGCGGGTAGAAGAATCCTGATTGGCTGGATGGGGATTCCGGATGCAGATTATGATAATGATGCAACGGTTGCATATGACTGGATCCATGCACTTACCATGCCAAGAGAACTGGAATGGAAAGATGGAAAGATCTTACAGCATCCATTAAAGGAGATGAAAGATCTGCGTAAAAATGCATTTACCTGCGAGCTGGAAGCATTTACAAAGTGGGCGCCTGCGGACTGCTGTTTTGAACTGAGACTTGACGTGGAAGAAGCAAAAAATCTGGAGCTTAAGCTTCGTGAAGATGTTACAATAAGCTGGAAGGACGGGCTTTTTACCTTATCGATGGGAGAAAGCGGACGTGGAAGAAAGCAGCGCTTTGCTAAGGTGGAAGAGCTTTCGGATATTACCATCTTTTCGGATACATCAGCCATTGAGATATTCATTAATAACGGGGAAACGGTTCTGACAACAAGAGTATATAGTGAACATCTTGAACAGAAAGTAGAGCTTGTATCCAGAGAGGTAAAGGGAAGCGTTCATGGATATGAACTTGGATCATTCGAGGTTGAATATAAAAAATAGATTCCGGACTGCATAAGATATAACAGGTGAATATACGGAAAAGAAAATAAAAATGTGGACAGGTTCCTGAAAAAAGAGGTGCCAGTCCACATTTTTTATGTTTTACCAACTGATCTGGCGGTACATTTTACGATATTGTCCGGGAGTTATACCAGTGTATTTCTTAAAAATAGAAATAAAATAACTTTGAGATGAAAAATTCAAGTAAGTACTGAT
>OHEC01000985.1_pt1 | contig 12572 bp, 15 predicted proteins | sample 1567141 | NCBI WGS metagenome assembly OHEC01 (sample SAMEA3879567, study PRJEB24766) | human gut metagenome | biome: human-associated habitat; feature: feces | place: USA | collected 1985/1987 | reverse complement strand
CCCGCCACATCGTAATGCGTAACGAAGAAGCAGTGATCTCCCCCAGTTGGTCCATCCATTCCGGATGCGGTTCCAGAGCATATACCTTTATCTGGGGTATGGTCGGAGAGAATCAGGACTTCGACGATATGGACGGCGTTGACAACAGAGATCTGAAATAAGATCCTTTGAAACATGTAACTAAAATAACAGTTTTTATAAAGAAAAGGAGAAAAAACAATGTCTGAATTCACTAATTTCTCACTGGAAGGTAAGGTTGCACTGGTTACCGGCGCATCTTACGGTATTGGTTTCGCTATCGCTTCCGCATACGCTGAGTGCGGTGCTACCATCTGCTTCAACGATATCAAGCAGGAGCTGGTAGACAAGGGAATCGCAGCATACGCTGAGAAAGGTATCAAGGCTCACGGCTATGTATGCGACGTTACCAACGAAGAAGCAGTTAATGCTATGGTAGCTCAGATCGAGAAGGAAGTAGGCACCATCGATATCCTGGTGAACAACGCAGGCATCATCAAGAGAATCCCTATGACCGAGATGACCGCAGATCAGTTCCGTCAGGTAATCGACGTAGACCTGAATGCACCTTTCATCGTATCGAAAGCAGTGATCCCTGCAATGATCAAGAAGGGTCATGGTAAGATCATCAACATCTGTTCCATGATGTCCGAGCTGGGTCGTGAGACTGTATCTGCATATGCAGCAGCTAAGGGCGGCTTAAAGATGCTGACCAGAAACATCTGTTCCGAGTACGGCCAGTACAACATTCAGTGTAACGGCCTTGGACCCGGTTATATCGAGACTCCTCAGACGGCTCCTCTTCGTGAGATCCAGCCCGATGGCAGCAGACATCCTTTCGACCAGTTCATCTGCGCTAAGACCCCTGCTAACAGATGGTTAAAGCCCGAAGAGCTGACCGGCCCCGCTGTATTCCTTGCTTCTGAGGCATCCAATGCAGTCAACGGACACATCCTGTATGTAGATGGCGGTATCCTTGCTTACATCGGCAAGCAGCCCCAGTAGAACTTGTGCAAAAGGAAAACAAGCGGCCGCGTAGCGGACATTTGTTTTCCTTGCACAGCTCACGAGTAAATATCCGGTGAGTTTACGAGCCGGATGCAGAGTGCGAAGCACGAATTTGCGAGTGAGTAGCTATGGAGCTTGTGCATTTACGCAGGATATCAAAAATAGAATAAACACTTCACATCAGGTCAGTCGCAGAAGAATTTCGGTGGCTGACTGTTGTGGCGTTTGGAAAAGGAGTATCTCATGAAGATAGCTTTGATTAATGAAAACAGTCAGGCTGCTAAGAATGAAATGATCTGCGCTACTCTTAAAAAAGTAGTAGAGCCCATGGGTCATGAAGTATTCAACTACGGTATGTGCGGCGCAGAGGATCCCAATTCCCTGACCTACGTACAGAACGGTATTCTGGCAGCAGTTCTTTTGAACTCCGGGGCAGCGGATTTCGTTATCACCGGATGCGGAACCGGCGAAGGTGCCATGCTTGCATGCAATTCCTTCCCCAAGGTTCTGTGTGGACACATTGAGTCCCCTCTGGATGCTTACCTGTTCTCTCAGGTAAACGACGGTAACTGTGTAGCACTTCCTTTTGCTGAGAACTTCGGCTGGGGCGGTGAACTGAACTTACAGTATACTTTTGAAAAGCTGTTCTGTGCTCCCGGCGGCGGTGGATATCCCCCTGGGAGAGTTGTTCCCGAGTAGCGCAACAAGAAGATCCTGGATCAGGTAAAAGAAGTAACTCATACCGATATGGTTACCATCCTGAAGAATCTGGATCGTGAACTGGTAAAGGGTGCTTTATCCGGTGCCAGGTTTAAGGAGTATTTCTTTGCAAACTGCAAGTGCGACAAGATCGCTGAGGCAGTGAGGGAAGTACTGGCATAAAAGTATTGGTTTCATTTTGCAGAAATATTTTCGACAGGATCTCCTGCGAAGATTTTTCACATAACTATTAGTCTATAAGACAGAAAGGTGTTATTTATGAACGCAGTATTAGAGCAAATCAGCAAAATCGGTATCGTACCGGTTGTAAAAATTGACAACGCAGCAGATGCACTTCCTCTGGCAAAGGCACTTTGCGCAGGCGGACTTCCCTGTGCAGAGGTTACCTTCCGTACCAGCGCAGCAGCAGAAGCTATCAAGATCATGACCGACAACTTCCCCAGCATGTGTGTTGGTGCAGGTACCGTTCTGAACGCAGAGCAGGTTGACGCAGCAGTAGCAGCAGGCGCTAAGTTCATCGTAAGCCCCGGCTTAAATCCCAGAACCGTTAAGTATTGTGTAGAGAAGAACATCCCCATCACTCCCGGTACTTCCAGCCCCAGCGACATCGAGCAGGCTATCGAGCTTGGCCTGGATGTAGTTAAGTTCTTCCCCGCTGAGCAGTCTGGCGGTCTGGCTAAGATCAAGGCTATGGCAGCTCCTTATGTAAATATGAAGTTCATGCCTACCGGCGGTGTAAACGCTAAGAACCTGACTTCTTACCTTGACTTCCCCAAGATCATCGCATGCGGTGGTTCCTGGATGGTTCCCGGCGACCTGATCAACGCTGGTGAGTGGGACAAGATCGAGCAGCTGACCAGAGAAGCTGTACAGACCATGCTGGGCTTCGAACTGGCTCACGTTGGTGTCAATGCAGAGAACGAGGAAGAGGCTGTTAAGGCTGCAAACCGTTTCGCATTTATCTTCGGTATGCCTGCTAAGGTTGGCAACAGCTCCGTATTCGCAGGCTCTGCTCTGGAAGTTATGAAGACTCCTTACCTGGGCAAGAACGGTCACATCGCTGTTAAGACCAACTACATCGAGAGAGCTGTCAACTACCTGAGCACTGTTCTGGGCGTTGAGTTCAACGAGGAGTCCGCTAAGAGAGATGCCAAGGGCAACCTGAAGGCTATCTACCTGAAAGAGGAGATCGGCGGCTTCGCTATTCATCTGGTACAGAAATAAGAATAGGATTCCGGAATCCGGACGGATCCGTCGACTTCATATTTCAGTCGCGGACCCGCTTCCACTGTAATATAGCGATTACACGGTGGAATGAATAGGATTTAGAACTATCAGGTTGGACGGTTGCGTGTTTCGACACGGACTCTAACCGACCGTCGGTACTTAGATGCTGTATTTTAGCATCTTATGTACCGCTACGGGAGGGCCGAAGCGAGAGCGGGTCCGTGACGGAATATGCAATCGGAACAACCGAAGATTATAGATAATTTTAATTTGAGAAAGGAATATACCAAAATGGCAAAAGTAATTACCATGGGTGAGATCATGCTGAGACTGTCCACCCCCAACAACGAGAAATTTATCCAGGCAGACGAGTTCGATGTAAACTACGGCGGTGGTGAAGCTAACGTAGCAGTATCTCTGGCTAACTACGGTCATGACGCTGAGTTCGTTACCGCAGTTCCCGACAACGAGATCGGTGAGTGCGCAGTAGCAGCTCTGAGAAAGTACAATGTAGAGACCAAGCACATCGCAAGATGCGGTGAGAGACTGGGTATCTACTATCTGGAGAGCGGTTCTTCCATGAGACCTTCCAAGGTTGTATACGATAGAGCACATTCTTCTATCTCTACCGCAACCGAGGCTGATTTCAACTTCGATGAGATCTTCGAAGGCGCTGACTGGTTCCACTTCACCGGTATTACCCCCGCTGTATCCGACGCTGCTGCAGAGCTGACCGAGAAGGCTCTGATCGCTGCTAAGAAGCACGGCGTAAAGGTATCTGTAGACCTGAACTTCCGTAAGAAGCTGTGGAGCTCCGAGAAGGCTCAGAAGGTTATGACCAACCTGATGAAGTACGTTGATGTATGTATCGGTAACGAAGAAGATGCTGAGCTGGTACTTGGTTTCAAGCCCGGCGATACCGATGTTACCAGCGGTGAGCTGGAGCTGGCTGGTTACAAGTCCATCTTCGAGCAGATGGTTGACAAGTTCAACTTCGAGTACTGCGTATCCTCTCTGCGTGTAAGCCATTCCGCTTCCGATAACGGCTGGTCTGCTTGCATCTACTCCAGAGATACCAAGGAGTTCTATCACTCCAAAGAGTACAGCATCCATCCCATCGTTGACCGTGTAGGCGGCGGTGACTCCTTCGCAGGCGGTGTGATCTGCGGTATGCTGGATGGCAAGAACTTCAAGGATGCTCTTGAGTACGGCGTAGCTGCATCCGCTCTGAAGCACACCATCCCCGGCGACTTCAACCTGGTATCCAGAAAAGAAGTTGAGACCCTGGCTGGCGGCGATGCTTCCGGACGTGTACAGAGATAAGCTTTTGTGAACAGAATCTTTGCCGCTTGCTATGTAGGTGGGATAGAAATAATATAGTTTGTAAATGTTCCCCGTCAGTGTCTGCTGATGGGGAATTTTTGTACTGAAAGAGGATGCCTATGAAAATCTTCGGCAGGTAGACTTAAAATAGATTATTAAAAAAAGCATAAAGTATTAAGAATAAATAATACATGGTGCTGAATTTAAAACAGTAGGAGATTCTTTGGATAAGAGTGACCACTTTTTTCATGAAAGACAAAAATTGCTTTCAGAATGCCAGAATGTGTCCATGTGATTTAGTATAATTGGCTCAAAAAGGAGGATGAGACATGAGATTAAGTAAAATAAAGAGGAACGCAATAGACTATGGAGGAAAACTTATGAGTAACTTTTTTGATGAAACAATGCAGGGATTATTGGAAGCAGCGGAAATTACAAAAGGAAATATTACGTTAACAGAGTGGGAAAATATGCCGACTCCCACATTTTATGTCGCAGATAATGTGTAGATAAGAGTGCTGAAATACGCAGAAAGAAGTTATATACAATGAAAATCTACGATAGATAGACTGGGGTCTACGAAGGAAAAGTTGTCCTCACAGCGATAAAATTGTAAAATACAGTCATGAAAATCGTATTTTATAGTTTTACGGGAGGAACAGCAATGGATCAGGAAAAGATTGGGGAATTCATTTCTACATTAAGAAAAGAGCAGGGAATGACGCAACAACAATTGGCGGATGCGATTGGTGTCAGTAACAAAACAATATCCAAATGGGAATGTGGCAAAGGAATGCCGGAACTGGCATTGATTGTTCCGTTATGCCACATTCTGCAAATTAGTATTAATGAGTTCCTGTCAGGTGAACATTTGTTGGAAAACGGTTACACTGAAAAAGCTGAAGTCAATATGATGAATCTTTTACAGGAAACAGAAAATAGCAAAAAGAAAAGCCGAAGTTCATTATTGGCTTTTGGGATAACTGTGATAATTTTTTTATTCGTTGTTTTATATTCTGTTATTACCAATATGGGAATCAGTATGAATATGCTTTTTGTGGATATGCCTACATTATTGAGTATGTTTTTAGTTACTGCTTTATTTTTGCTGGGGACAAATTTGGGACTACCCTTTTTTGATTCCTTTCGGATTATTTTTGGAAAAAAGAAATCAGTATCAATAAAACAATTGTTTCAGGCAAAATCAGCGATAAAGCTTGCGAAAATCACATTTTTGGGAATGGGATTCCTCGAAAGCTGTATCAGCTTTATGGCAATTCAACCTATGGGGGAAGGAACACTTCTTTTTACAGGATTAAGTATTTCCATTTCAATTGCATTAAATGGAATTTTATATGGATTAATTGGTTTTCTGCTATTACTGCCAATTCAGGTAAGGTTAGAAATAATGTATATGCAGAAGCAGGAAGATAGTGAAAAGAAAACAGAGGATGATGCGGAATAAGTATTGTAAATATGCCCCACCAGCGGCTGCTGATAGGGCATTTGTTGTATAAGATTTAGCTTTCGCTGTATTTCTCTTCGCAGTATTTGCAGCGGTAGATCTCTTTTTTCTCATCGGAGAGGACGAATACGTGGGGCAGTCCCTGCTCGATGGAAGTGATGCATCTGGGGTTGCGGCATTTGATGACATTTTTGATCTGTTTGGGAAGTACCAGTTCTTTTTTCTCTACAATCTCACCGTTTTTGATGACGTTGACGGTGATGTTGTGGTCGATGAATGCCAGCACATCCAGATCCAGCATATCGATATCACATTCTACTTTCAGAATGTCTTTTTTGCCCATTTTTCCGCTGCGGGCATTTTTGATGATAGCAACGGTGCAATCTAACTTATCCAGCTGAAGGTGCTCATAGATCGAGAGACTTTTTCCGGCTTTGATATGATCGAGGACGAAGCCCTCTTCGATTTTTCCTACATTTAACATAGTAATCTCCATTCTGCAGGCACAGAGTGCTGCGTATGTTAACTTTTATATACGAATTCATACAACAGATTCGTGTCGGTCAGATCAGACAGCGAATCCTATAATATTCATAAGATAATTTTGCGGTCAGGTGCCGGAAAATTATGCCAGACCCAGCAAAGTCAGGATCAGAGCCATACGGACATAGACACCGAACTGTGCCTGTTTGAAATAGGCGGCTCTGGGATCGTCATCGATCTCCACGGAGATCTCATTGACTCTGGGAAGGGGATGCAGCACCAGCATGTCGGGCTTCGCCAGTTCCATTTTTTCCGGGGTCAGTACATAGAAATCTTTCAGGCGGACGTAATCCTCTTCGTTGAAGAAACGTTCCTTCTGCACACGGGTCATGTATAAGAGATCCAGTTCCGGCATCACATCTTCGAGACGGATAACTTCCTGGAAAGGAATGCCTTTCTCGCGGAGCATGTCGGTGACATAGTCAGGGATCTTCAGCTCTTCGGGAGAGATGAAGATGAATTTGATACCTTCGTAGCGCACCAGTGCGTTGATCAGGGAGTGTACGGTACGACCGAATTTCAGGTCACCGCACAGACCGATGGTAAAATTATTCAGATCGCCGTGGAGGCTGCGGATGGTCTGTAGGTCCGTCAGGGTCTGGGTGGGATGCTGATGGCCGCCGTCACCGGCATTGATCACGGGGATCAGGGATTTCTCTGCAGCTACCATGGGAGCACCTTCCTTGGGATGGCGCATAGCGCAGATGTCCGCATAACAGGAGATGATGCGGATGGTATCGGATACACTTTCTCCCTTAGAAGCAGAAGAGGAAGCCGCATCGGAGAAGCCGATGACTCTGCCGCCTAAACGGGTCATGGCGGATTCAAAGCTTAAACGTGTGCGGGTGCTGGGCTCATAGAAGCAGGTGGCGAGGATCTTGCCGTCGCATTTGTGGGCGTATTTGGCGGGATCCTTCTCAATGTCGTCTGCCAGAGCGAACAGCTTGTCGAGTTCCTCAACAGAGAAGTCAAGTGGGTTCATCAAGTGTCTCATTTTTTCATTTCCTCGTTTCTGCGCTGCTATTTTCGACACAGTGACCGTACGGAATAGGAGAATCCGTGTTCACTTGTGTATGCGACATCATAAGAATACAGCGCTTTTCTTATGATGCGGGTAGAAACAGGGACCGCAGGAAGCGGACGGCTCATACCCTGACCAGAAAAAAGTCGAAGAGGAAAAACTCTTCGACTTTAAAATTACTGTTGATAAGATAACAGATCCGTTACGGGTTTCCGTTTGGGAGCAACGGGTGCTTCTGCGGAATAACCGATGGGGATCAGTGCGATCAGGTCCTGATTTTCAGGAATCTCAAGGAGATCAGCAGCTTCCTGCTGATCGAAAATACCCATGATCACGGTGCCAAGGCCCTGCTCATAAGCAGCCAGGCAAAAGGCTTCGCTGGCAACACCGGCATCGAACATCTGCCATGCATCGCCTCTGGCGGTAGTGAAGGAGCCGTCTCTCTCGAAACCACTTCTGCCCTTTATCACGGTTACTGCAACGACCATGGGAGCGTTCTCCATGATCTTGCCATTACCCGGGAAGGAGGAAGTACATGCTGCCAGTTTCGCTTTCTTTTCGCCTTCCACAGCGATATAACGAACGATTTGCGTATGCTTCCAGCTGGGAGCATAAGAAGCTGTCTCTACGATCTGAGCCAGAAGCTCATGAGATACCGGCTGATCCGTATACTGACGGATACTTCTGCGGCCTGTGATACATTCTTTTGCGGTCATTGTTTATCCTCCTGTATTTTTACATTTGTAACATAATACCATTTCTCCGTAGGAGAATCAAGCAGGAAAGAGTGAAAAAATATAGAAAATTTGTGTGGATATGACAGAAAGGTTTTGCATTCCCGGATAGGATATCATATAATGAGGCAAAGAGAATTATACCGATGAAGCAGATCGTGTAAAAGCCGGTTCCGCTGTACGTTATAGACAGCTGTGGGACACCGGATCAAGCAATATAAGGAGGGCACTATGTCTATAGAATTTGTGGAAAAGAAGCGCTGGTTATTTTTAGGATTACCTTTTACTTTTACCAAGTATGTGATCAAAGAGGATATGATCACTGTGGATACGGGTGTGTTCACCAAGGTAGAGAATGACTGCTATATGTACAAGGTACAGGATGTGGAGCATACGGCAAGTATCTGGGAGAGAATGGCAGGACTTGGTACCATTGTCTGTTATACCGGTGACACTACGCATCCCAAACTGTTGATCGAGCATATCCGCAACTCCAAAGCGATCAAGGAGTTTATTTTGAAGGAGTCGGAAGAAGCCAGATTGAAGCGCAGAACCGTGAACATGCTGGATATCGGTTCCGGAGAGGTTGAGGATATTGACGACTTACAGTAATCGTATGAGCAAAAATACGAAACAATTTACAGGCATCAAAGCCAGGGCTTTTGCCCCGGCATCATATAGTAAATGTAGTATAAGATATGGGGCCTTCCGGGGTCCTGTTTTTTCGGGAGAAGAGATTTATGGAACTTGATATGACGAAGGGCAGCCCTTCTAAGCTGATTACAAAATTTATCATTCCCATTATCATAGGTAATATTTTCCAGCAGTTATACAGCATGGTGGATACCATTATCGTGGGCCGGTTCGTAGGTGTGGATGCGTTGGCGGCAGTAGGAGCCACCGGGTCGGTAAGCTTCCTGATCCTGGGATTTACGCAGGGACTGACCACTGGATTTACCGTGCTGACGGCACAGCGTTTCGGAGCCGGGGACCGGGAGGGCATGCGCAAAAGTATCGGAAGCGCTGCCATCCTGTCGGTGATCGTGACGATCGTGATGACTGTGGTCAGTATGGCCGGCATGGACAGTCTGCTCCGGGTGATGAATACCCCGGAAGATATTTTCGATATGACGAAGGAATACATTATGATCATCTGTGCGGGAATTGCCTGCAATGTATTGTATAACCTGTTGTCCAGTATCCTGCGTGCCATCGGCAACAGTGTAGTGCCGTTAGTATTGCTGGTGATCGCTTCGGTGACGAATATTGTCCTGGACTATGTACTGATCGTTTATGGCCATATGGGAGTGGGCGGTGCAGCTTATGCTACTATCATTTCCCAGGGATTATCCGGTGTACTGTGTCTGATTTATATTATTAAGAGCGTACCTACACTGCATATCCGTCCGGAGCATTGCAGACTGGAAAGCCAGTGTGTGAAAAATCAACTGACCGTGGGAATTCCCATGGCACTGCAGTTTTCCATTACAGCTATCGGTACTATTCTGGTACAGGCAGCACTGAATCTGCTGGGTTCTACCGTGGTGGCATCTTATTCGGTGTCCTGCAAGGTGGAACAGCTGGTAACACAGCCCTTTGCTGCAATGGGTGTGACTATGGCAACTTATTGTGCGCAGAACCGCGGCATCAATGATCTGGACCGGATCCGTAAGGGCGTGAAAGCTGCCAATATCATGTCCGGTGTCTATGCGGTGCTTGTCTACGGACTGGTATATATAGCACTTCCTTATATTGTACCGCTGTTCATCTCCGAACAGGTTGAGATGGTATGTGGATATGCCAGAACGTATATTACGATCTGCGGCATGTTCTTCATTCCGCTGGGAATGATATTTATCTTCCGAAATGCGCTGCAGGGCTGTGGCTTCGGCTTCATGCCCATGATGGGCGGTGTGGCGGAATTGTTGAGCCATGGTATCGTGGCTTTTGCGGCAGCGCATCTGATGAGTTATGTGGGTGTGTGCTTTGCCAATGCTTCAGCCTGGCTGACCGCAGGTATTTTCCTCTGGATCGCTTATCATTTCCTCATGAAGAAGATGGTGAGGGACAAAAAGGGTCATGAGGAACGGATGCTGGCAGAAGCAATGCAGTAATGCAGTAAAACGGCTCAGGGCAGGATCTTTTCAAAAAACAGTCCTGCCAGGAACCACCAGGGAGCATAGTCCAACCGGATGATCCGGTGGATGTGGAAACGGCTTTTACCGTAATCCCAGGGGCAGAGACCATGCTTCCACAATAGGCGCCCACTGAGATATTCCACGGTGAAGATCATTGCCATATAGAACAGCCCGCGCCCGGGACGACTGATGTGCAGGTGCTCAAAAAGCCGTTTGAAGGGTGCAAGCAGGCAGGCGGAGCCGTAGATGGGGAACATCCACAGAGAAGTATTACCGGTAAGACGCAGATCCCTGCGCCGGAGGGAGTGCAGCGCTGTGAACAGGATCTCTATGCACCAGCCACACAGTCCGCACAGGAGAAAGCTCCTGCCGAAGGTTTTCAAAGAGTTTGCGATGGATTTTGTCATTTTCATGGACATAGTATATGAAATTTTCAGTGTATGATACGGGAGAGACTGCTATGAACTATCAGGAAGCAATGAAATATATGGAAAAAGTGGGAACCTACGGCATTGTTCCGGGGCTGGACAGCATCAGAGAGCTGTGCAGAAGGCTGGGAGATCCGCAGAACGACCTGAAATTCGTACATATTGCGGGAACCAACGGAAAAGGTTCCACACTTGCCTATATTTCCAATATCTTACAGGCTGCCGGATACCGTGTGGGAAAATATATATCACCTGTTATTATTGATTATTGTGAAAAAATCCAGATCGGAAAGCAGAAGATCACCCATAAGGATCTGTGCGATGGTCTGGAAATCATCCGGGAGCATTGCGAGGCAATGGTGCGGGACGGGTTCCATCATCCCACGCCTTTTGAGATCGAGACGGCGCTGGCTTTTTGGTATTTCCGGGAGAAACAGTGCGATATCGTCGTGCTGGAGACCGGTATGGGCGGCAGGGAGGATGCTACAAATCTGATCACGACCACGCAGGTGGCGGTACTGGCATCCATCGGTATGGATCATATGAAATTTTTAGGGAACAGTCTGGAGGAGATCGCAGCACACAAGACAGGAATTTGTAAGCCGGGATGTCAGGTGGTCTCCATGCGGCAAAAGGAAGCGGCACAAAAGGTTGTGGAGCAGACGGCGGCAGAGCTTGGCTGCATGCTGACCATCGCAGATGTGGCAAATGCAAAGCATGTGAAATACGGACTGAAAAAGCAGACCTTCGATTATGGAAATTATAAAAAGCTGGAGATCACCCTTGCGGGGAAATTCCAGGTAGCAAATGCTGTGCTGGCGGTAGAAGCGGTGCAGGCTCTGGGGAAATGCGGCTATGAGATCAAAGAGAGCGCTGTCCGGAAGGGCCTGCAGGAGACGACCTGGATCGGGCGGCTGCAAATACTGGAAGAACACCCGTTATTTATAGTGGACGGCGCGCATAACGAGGATGCAGCCGCAAAACTTGCGGATTCCATAGAATTCTATTTTACAAACAAAAGAATTATCTATATAATGGGAATGTTAAAGGACAAGGAAGTGGACCGCGTGATCGCGCTGACGGAGAAGTATGCGGATCAGATTCTCACGGTGACACCTCCGGACAATCCCAGAGCCATGCATGCCTATGATCTGGCAACGGAGGTGGCAAAGGTACACCCCAATGTGACGGCGGTGGACAGCCTGGAAGAGGCAGTGGAGCTTAGTCACCTGCTGGCAGGACGGGATGATGTGATATTGTGCTTCGGCTCTCTCTCTTATCTGGGAAGAATCCTGAAGCTCATGGAGAAGAGACAGACAGCAGGGAATAAACGGAAAGCGAGGCGGTGAAAATGGTAGATCAGAAGAAAGTACAGGAAGCAATAAAGCTTTTACTGGAAGGAATCGGGGAAGATACCGATAGAGAAGGACTGAAGGAGACACCGGAGCGGATCGGCAGGATGTATGAAGAGATCTGCGGCGGTATGGATCAGGATGCGGGAGAGCATCTGTCGAAGGTCTTCTCTGTAGACAATAACGAGATGGTACTGGAGAAGGATATTACCTTCTATTCTATGTGCGAGCATCATCTGATGCCTTTTTATGGTAAGGCGCACCTGGCTTATATTCCCGATGGAAAAGTCACAGGATTAAGCAAGCTGGCACGTACGGTAGAGGTTTATGCCAGAAGACCACAGATCCAGGAACGCCTTACTGTTCAGATCGCAGATGCTTTGGAGCGTACTCTGGATCCCAAAGGAATTATGGTAATGCTGGAAGCGGAACATACCTGTATGACCATGCGCGGAATAAAAAAACCGGGCAGCAAAACGATCACTACTGTAACCCGTGGTGCGTTTACAGAAGATAAGGAACTGCAGAAAATGTTCCTTTCTATGGTAAAAGGATGAATAACAATTTTTCAGATATGGGTCGTGTCAATCAGATC
>OHEC01000981.1_pt1 | contig 12640 bp, 10 predicted proteins | sample 1567141 | NCBI WGS metagenome assembly OHEC01 (sample SAMEA3879567, study PRJEB24766) | human gut metagenome | biome: human-associated habitat; feature: feces | place: USA | collected 1985/1987 | reverse complement strand
AAACCTTCCCCGCTCGGCGATGGGTTCGATGCCGCTTATTTCGACCGCCTGGTGGCCGGTGCTAAACCTAATCTTTCCGCCAAAGCGTTCCTTGCTACGCAACAGCGGATTCCCGGCTTGGGAAACGGCGTCCTGCAGGATATTCTTTTCAATGCACGGATCCACCCTAAACGGAAGATGGCGACGTTGGGCGAGCGAGAACTGGACGCGCTGTTCGGCGCTGTGAAATCCACGCTGGCCGAAATGACAGCGGTCGGTGGCCGGGATACGGAGAAGGATCTTTTCGGCAATTCCGGCGGGTATAAGGTTGTGCTCTCGAAAAATACATATGCGGATCCGTGCCCAGTATGCGGAGGTGCACTTGTCAAGGAGGCCTATCTGGGTGGCGCGGTTTACTATTGCCCGCATTGCCAGCCGTTGAAATAGCACCGGGTTTACTGGAGGGGGCGGATATGTTTTTCAAAGATGCCCGGTCTGCGGTTCCGCCGAAAGAATGAACGGCAAAAGCCGGGGATTTCCCCGGCTTTTGCGTAATTGTGCGGCAGATAGATTATTGGCCGAATAGCTGTGCGGACTCTCCCTGTTGTGACCCTGTCCCGGGCGAGCCGGTATTATTTCGGTGTAACTTCTACTGTTGTTGCGCGGTCGCGTGTGCGTCGGCCTTCTCTTTCATCCGGGCGGCGCGTTTCTCGCTGTCGGGGTGCGATGAAAACATCTTCTGTACGGTCGATGCCTTGGCTCCCTTCGAAAGTTCTACCAGTTTGTTCAGCGAGTTGCCCATCGCATAGGGGCTGAAACCGTGTTTTACGGAGAATTCAAATCCGTATTCGTCAGCTTCGTACTCCTGTTTCTGCGAGAATTGCGCATCGGTGAAGGCCGTCACCAATTCGCCCAGCTGCGAGCCGCTCAGCTTGGCCAGCCTGCTCCCTTCCGCAGCCCCGGCAGCATTGCGGGCCGCGGATGCCAGGTAGGCGTTTTTCATCGCATGTTTTGTGTCGGCGTGGACTACGTGCCCGATTTCGTGCCCGATGATCGCCATCAGTTCGTCGTCGTCCATCAGATCCATTAAGGCGCTGAAGACGCGGATCGAACCGTCGCCGCAAGCGAAGGCATTGACGTCGGCCACCTTGTAAACCTTGAAGTTGAGCGGTAACCCGTCGACCTCTGTGATACCCTCGGTCAGGCGTTTGAGGCGGGCCCCGTATTCGGTCGTCTCATCGGCGACGGGGTTGTTGGCGTCCATCCATGCTACGGCTTCGCGGCTCAACTGTGCGATGTCGCTGTCGCTCAGGGTCACCGCTTTGGCGACATCCTTCCCGGCGTCGAGCAGTTTTGCCGTGTTGAGTTTCTTGCCGCCGATTTTCAGCTGGGCAATCGCATCCCCGGGCCACAGGACGCTTAGGGACAGGACGGAACATAAAAGCAGGAGTTTCTTCATTTTCGTTTACGGAGTTTTAAGTTTCCAGGCAAAGATAGCAAATTATCCGGGAACCGCTATGGACGTAAAGCCCATTCGGTTTTCCCGGTTCCGAATGTTATTGCCGTGCTGCGAAGCTCAGTCTTTTTTCCAGCGCTTGAGTGTGGGAAAGTATTCGCGCATCAGCGTGACGGACTCCTCGAAAGTATAGCTTTTGCCATTTTCGTCGCGGAACTGTTCGTGGAACTGTGCACAGTGGCGGATCATCTCCTCCATCGTACATGCCGCGGTGAAGGTGCCGCCCTTGTAACAATAGACGCAGTATTCCCCGCTCGGGCTTCCGTCGGTTTCAGTGCCGAAATCGCCCGCCGCCTGCATCGGCATGCCGCAGCTCTGGCAGAATTTCATCTCTTCGTTCATCGTTCTAAAGTTTTATATCCTGCCGGAACCGATGAGGCGCGGTTCGTCGAGGATCGGTTTAGTCTGTGCCGGAAATATCCATTTTACAAATGTAGGCAATTCCCGTTTCCGGCAAATTTATTTGCCGGATATATTCGCGGGCATGGTTAAAAGCAAAAGCAGTCGATCATCCATTGGTCGTCTATACCTTTGACCGTGGCATTCAGATTCCCGTCCGATGAGGTAAGTTGCATCTCCTGCCGTCTGGTATCCCAGATAAAGTCCACTTCCCAGGTTATCGGGTTCATCTCTTCGGCGATGGCGGAGTAGTTGTCGATCAGCGGATCCTTGCGGAGCCACTCGCCCTGTCCGCTGCCTATTTTGCCTGTTTTAACACTGTCGGCCATCTGGTCGAAAGTCGTTTCCAGACTCTTGAGCAGGTCGGGCGTAAGGTAATTGCTTTGCTTCAGTGCGTGGACGTATTTGCCGAGTTCATCCCGGTCGAGTTTTACAAGTTTGCCTTCGTCATCGTATTTTGCAGCTTTCAGCTCCTTGAACGACCAGTAATTGGCTTTGTACCAGTCGATAAACTCGGTAGCCCTCTCTTTGGCCCGGGCTATATTGCGGGTCTGGCTGCGAACCGTTTCCGCAGGATAAAGTTCGTTCGGATACACGTCGAGTATTTGATCGAGGAGTATGCGCCACATGGCGCTGGTTCCGTCGTTGGAACGCCGCCCCCAGAACGTATAAGCCCAAAGCAACAGATATTGATCGTCGGAATTTCTGTTGACCGTGTAGCGTACATAGGGATTGGTGATGTAGTCGCCGTATTCTCGCCAAAGCAGATACGTGTCTTCCTCGTTTGCATAGTTGTAAATGTCAGTGAAAGCGTCCCTGCCGTTCTTTTCACCCAGTGCGTTCAACTCCCGCCAGGCCAGATCGAGCATGTCGACCCTTTTGGCAAAGAAATTATAATCGATAGCGTCCTTTCTTTTCAGCAGCGCTTTTTTCAGCCACCAGAGCATGGTGTCGAAATCCTCCGAATCGAAATCCTCATAGTCCGAGTGGAATACCTGATGGTAAAAGCGGCTTAACCGCTGTTTGACGACGAAGCGCATGCTGTCCCTTGCCGCGAATTCCCTGTATTTTTCTTCGCCTATCTCCTCGGGACTCGTTAGGATACAAGGCGTATAAATCGCATTCGGATTATATTCCAATATTTCGCTGCACTCCATTACAAAAGAATAAACGTAGTCTTCACCCAGTGCTGCCCAATCGTATTGGTTGTAGATATACATAGCGTCGTCGGCAAGACGTTCTGCGGTTTCTTCACTCACGACTACCTCTTCGTCGGGGCAGTCCGGGGTTTCTCGCTGCGCGTCCGATTCCGTATATTCCCGGTTGTCCGATGTCGAGCGGCGATGCGATTCCGACCAATAGAATGCGTCGGTCGAGGCGAGGTCGCATGCGATGGTCGAGACCAGAATGTATGCGATGGTCGACAGAATGAAAAGCAGGATCAGCACTATTTTCCAGCCGGTTTTTCGGATACGGGTGGTTCTGCGCAGGAGAAGTACCAGCAGCCAGGTAATAAAAAGATGTACCGCAATGAAAATGGAGAATACCCGGAAGAATCCCCGAATCCAGATGTCGGGTATTGTGGAAGCTAAGAAGGCGGACGGTACGGCCAGCAACAGCGACAGTGGTATGAAGAGCTGGGTTTTCGACAATCGCTCCACGAAACTCTGCTGTCGCTCCTCTTCCGAAAGAGGTTCTATTTTATTGGTCAGTCGCACCAGCCCCACGATTATGCAGGTCACCAGTGCGGGAAGCAGGAGAGTCCAGAATTCGAAGACGGCGAGCCATGTCAGAGGAGTCGAGTAGTCGCTGCCCAACTTGGAGTATAGGGCTATGAGGGAGATTGAAATGCCTATCCCCGTTGAAATCAGATAAATGCCGCTGATAAGCCGGCGAAAGTGTTTTCTTGTCATTATTGTTTGGGATTGTGTGTTGGGGGTGGGGGTGTTATTTTGGCACGAAATCCAGGATCGCCCGGGCCGTCGCATCGGGTTCTTCGAGGAATCCCATGTGTCCCGAGTTTTCCAGCCATACGACCTTCGCCTGCGGATGCTCCGCTACCATTTTCTCGGCCGCTTCGGGCGGGATGTAACCGTCTTTCCTGCCGAGGATAAAGAGCTGCGGCACCTTCGACGAGCGCAACATCGCGTTCTGGTCTTTGCGGGCGATCATGCCGCCCAGCAGGGCGACAATCCCTTCGTCCTCGGTAAGGAAAACCTGTTCGGTCAGGTCTTCGATATGATCCTGCATCCGCGCGCGGTTCTCTTCGGCAAAGCCTGCTGCCGGAGCTACCCGGGCGAGCATCTCCTTCTTGCCTGCCTTTACGAGGGCGATCTCCCTGCGGCGGTTTTCGGCCTTCTCCGGCGTGTCGGGATTGGGCGTGGAGCTGAGCAGCACCACGCCGTCGAGCCGTTCGGGGTATTTCTCGCAGAAAGCCAGGGCGACGTAACCGCCCATCGAATGTCCCACCAGGGTACAGCGGGCGATACCGAGCGCATCGAGCGTATCCTTCACCACATCGGCCAGGTATTCCATCGTGTGTACAGGCCCTTTGACCACCGAGATCCCGTGCCCCGGCAGGTCGAGCGTAATCACGCGTACCTGTTTGTAAAGATAGGGGACGAAATCGTCCCAGACGAGCATCGACTCCAGATAACCGTGCAACAGGACCGCGCACCGGTCTCCTTTTTCGGAGTCGCACACATGGACGGGCGTGTCGCCTGCCGTAATGAATTTTTCAACCATTGTCGGGTGGATTTTCAGTTTTCCTCGTCGTCGAAATAGTCGAACGCCGATTCCCGCTTGGGGCGTGCGGGCGCATCGTCTTCCTCGTCGTCGAGTTCGCGGTAGATGGTGTGGCGTTCCTTGCCGCTTTTGTGGATCGGCTCGAGCCGTTTGGCCTTACGAAGTTCGTCCGCATGGTTTTCGTCGCGGAATCCCTTGTTCGTTTTCATGGATCGGAGAAGAAAAAATAGATTTAGGATTGAAAGTTGGCGGTATCGTAGCTGCCTTCGAATACTTTGCGGGCCTCTCCCGAAAGGCGGATGCGGGTGTAGATGCCGGGTTTCGGCTCGTCGAAGGCGATGCCGAGCCGTCCGCCGCGTACGTCGATGCGGAACGCTGTGACGGAAGGCTGGGCCGCGAGGTGGGTGACCAGCGCCGCAGCGGTCGATCCCGTGCCGCAGGCGAGGGTTTCGTCCTCCACGCCGCGTTCGTAGGTGCGGACGGCGATATGCCCGGGACCGACTACCTTGACGAAATTGACGTTGGTGCCTTTGGCGAAGCGTTTGTCGTAGCGTATCCGGCGTCCGCGTCCGATGACGTCCACGGCTTCGAGGTCGTCCGTGAATTCGACGTAGTGGGGAACGCCCGTATCGAGGAACCAGTATCCGTCGCCCCGGTCGATCCGTTCGACGTCGATCATTCCCAGCTCTACGGTGCTTCGCAGCCCGTCGATACGAAGCATCCTGGCTTCGTGGATGCCGTCCGTCGAGTCGAACCGCTTGATGTCGCCGCCGATGCCCAGGTGATGGGCAAACAGGGCGAAGCAGCGGCCTCCGTTGCCGCACATCTCGCCCGGCGAGCCGTCGGCGTTGTAGTAGCGCATCGAACAGTCGCAGCCGGATACGGCGGAAGCGGCGAGCGTCATCAGACCGTCGGCTCCGATGCCGAAATGGCGGTCGCACAGACGGGCGATCTCCGCGCTTTGGGGAGTCGCTCCGCCGTTCCGCAGGTCGAGCAGGATGAAGTCGTTGCCGGCACCTTCGTATTTTGCGAATCGCATTTGCATCTGTTCTGAAATATCGGCTTTGTCGCTATTCCGGTTCGGAGGTCGGAGCCGTTCGGCACTTCTCTTGCATCCTGAAAACGCGTGTATGTCCGGGACGGAAGAGGGTTTTTCCGGGGCGCTGCAAAATAGGTTCCAACCAGCTTTAACGCGGACAAAAATAATAAAATTCTAAAAGTTTTACTACTTTTGCGTGAATTTGTTACGTAACTTATAATCCGTATGAAAACATTGCTTGCAAAACACCGTTCGATCCGAAAATTCCGCTCTGAGCCTATTGCGCCGGAGGTGCTGCAAGACATGCTCGAAGCCGCCTCGCGTGCCTCGACGTGCGGCAATATGCAGCTTTACAGTCTGATCGTTACTCAGAGCCGGGAATTGCGCGAGGCATTGGCCCCGTGTCATTTCAATCAGCCGATGGTTACGCAGGCTCCCTGCGTGATTACGGTTTGTGCCGATGTCCACCGTTTTTCGATGTGGTGCGAACAGCGCGATGCCGAGCCGTGCTACGATAATTTCGCCTGGTTTCTCAACGGGGTGACCGATGCGCTGCTGGCGGCGCAGAACCTGTGTGTCGAGGCCGAAGCGCACGGGTTGGGAATCTGTTACCTCGGTACGACCATCTATACGGCCGAGGAGATCGCCCGCATCCTCGATCTTCCCAAAGGGGTGATTCCCGTGACGACGATCGTGGTGGGGCATCCCGACGAGTCGCCCGAACTGACCGACCGCCTGCCGCTCGATGCGGTCGTGCATTGCGAGAAATACCATCATTACACCTCGTCGGAGATCGACGAACTCTGGGCCGAGAAGGAGACGTCGGAAGAGACCCGGCGGCTGCTCGAGGAGAACGGCCTGCCGAATCTGGCACAGATTTTCACGCGCAACAGGTATCGTGCCGAAGATAACCTGGCTATTTCGCGCAACTATTTCGCGCTGCTGAAAAAACAGGGTTTCTTCAACAATTAACGGAAGTCTTGAAACGGTTGCCGGTCATATTCGTCTTTTTGCTGGCGGTGCTCGCGGGGGTGTCGTGCAGTGTCACGCGCAAACTTCCCGAGGAAAGTTATCTGGTGCAGAAGGTGACCGTAGAAGCCGATAAGGAAACGCCTAAAAAAGAGCGTATTCCGGCTTCCGACCTGCGGAAATTCATCCGTCAGAATCCGAATAAACGGTTCCTGGGACTCAATTTTTACGTCTGGGTTTATGAGCAGGCCGATCCCGAAAAGGATAATTGGTGGAACCGGTTCAAACGGCGTATCGGCGAAGCGCCCGTGCTGCTGGATATGAGCCTCACGGAGCAGTCGGTCCGCAACCTGAAGGTTTACATGGACTATCGGGGGTTCTTCTCTTCGCAGGCGACTTACGAAGTCGATACCACGTCGCGGAAAAAGCGGGCTTTCATCACCTACCGCACCGTACAGCGCGAGCCTTACCGCATCAACCGCCTTTCGTACGATTTCCGCGATCGGTTCCTCGAGCAGATCATCCTGCCCGATACGGTACATTCGCTGCTCCGTACGGGCGAGGTGTTCGACATGGAGGTCCTTGACCAGGAGCGGCAGCGCATCACCACCTACCTCAAACAGCGCGGCTATTACAATTTTACGGTCAATAACATCGAGTATGAAGCCGACACGCTCGGCGGCAATCATCTGGTGGACCTGAAGATGATCGTCAAGCAGCATCTGGCCGGTTATAACGAGCAGGGTTATCCGATTCTGCGCAACAATACGGTTTACCGTATCGACCAGATCAATATTTTTCCCAATTACGATCCTACGGCGGCTATTGCTCCCGACTACCGCAAGGGACTCGACACGATCTACTACCGGGGGTTGAACGTGGTGTACCACAAGGACAACAAGCGTCCCAACATACGTCCTTCGGTGCTGCGACAGATCGTGCCGATCTATCCGAACTACGTCTATAACATTAACCGGGTCGATCAGACGTACAACCAGATTATGTCGATGGGCTATTTCAAAAGCGCCAACGTCATTTTCAACGAGCAGGCCGACAGTGTGGCAAAGGATAACTACGTGACTTTCGTGGGCGAAGGCAAGGAGCCGGCCGATTCGGTACATCAGACCCGCGAGGGCTATCTCCAGTGCGACATCCAGTGCATTCCGGCCTTGAAGCAGGGGTATAAGATAGAGCTGGAAGGAAGTACGACGTCGAGTTTCTACGGATTGCGGGCGACGGTGGGGTATCAGAACCGCAATATTTTCCGGGGAGCGGAGTCTTTCGACGTTTCGTTCTCGGTAGGGTACGAGTATATGAAAACTCCGAGTGCCCGCAAGCGCAACGCCATCGAATTCGGAGTCAATATGGGTTTGCAGTTTCCCCGTTTCCTGCTGCCTTTCCGAACCCAGCGGTGGCAGTCGATCCAGATGCCCCGGACCCGGCTCGAATTCGGCATCAATTTCCAGGATCGCCCTTATTATCGGCGTACCCTTTCCAGCGTGGCTTGGGGATATTCGTGGAGCGATTTGAAGTATTCGAGCTATTCGCTGCGTCCGATCGATATCAACGTGATCGATATGGGGTATGTCAATAGGGAGGATTTCCTGGATCATCTCCAGAACGAATATCTCAAGCGAAGTTACGAGTCGCAGTTCATCAGCGGCCTTTCGTTCAGTTATGTCTATAACAATCAGCGCAAGCATCTGGGCGGAAACGCGACGCTGCTCCGCTTCAATTACGAGATGGCGGGCAACCTGCTCGACGGCCTGATGCACCTCTTCTCGCGTCCGGCGGCCGGGAAGGACTATTACGAGGTTTTCGGTCTTCAATATTCGCAATATTTCCGGGCCGATTTGAGTGTGAGCCGCAAGATCATGCTCGGTGAGGTGACGGCTCTCGTGGGACGGCTTTACGGCGGTTACGGTATGGCGTACGGCAATTCGACTTCGATTCCCTTCGACCGTCTGTTTTATGCGGGCGGTGCCAACAGCATGCGCGGTTGGGCACCCCGTATGTTGGGGCCGGGGGCTGTTCCGGAGCCGGAAGATGCGGTTTTCCCTACACAACTGGGCGATATGAAGCTGGAGGCCAATCTCGAATTGCGCTTCCCGATTTGGGGGATGTTTCACGGAGCGACGTTCGTCGATGTGGGCAATATCTGGTTTGCCGACCGGCATTCCGCGCCTTCGCCCGCTGCGGTTTTCCATTTCGACAGTTTCTACAGGCAACTGGGCTTCGATGCCGGTATCGGTCTGCGCCTGGACATCAAATTTGCCGTACTGCGTCTGGACTGGGGCATACAGATCCACAACCCCAATGCACCTGCCGGACAACGGTGGATCCACAATTTCAAGTGGAAGAATACGGCGCTTAATTTCGGAGTAGGTTATCCGTTCTGATGCCGATATGGGAATATGGGCCGGAGCGGGCGGTGTACCGGATTTTTCACTGCGGCGGCCGGGGCTGTGTATGGAGCCGCTGTCGGGCGAGGATGATTCGTCTGCACGGAGTTCGTGTCGGCAGGGGAAGGATATGTTGAACTTTGATTTCCGCAGCTCGGAAAGGACTTTTGGAAGAAATAAAGCGTCCGCTTCGAAATCCGAAGCGGACGCTTTTTGTTGTCGATGCGTTGCCGTTTATTGAATCCCTAGCTCGGCCTTGACTTCGGTGCTCAAATCGGTCATGGCTGCTTCGTCGTAATAGACCATCGAGGGGATGGTCGTATTGAATACGGCGACGTAAACTCCCTTTTGCGCCACCTTCTTGACGGCCTCCTGAGCCTTGGCGACGATCGGGTCGGTCAGCTCCTTCTCCTTTTTCTGCAAGTCTTCCTGTGCGCTCTGGTAGAACTCTTGCAGACGGTTTTGCAGGTCGGTCAATTCTTTCTCCTTCAGTTGGCGGGTTACCTCCGAGTAGGTCGCTTTGTTTTTCTGGAAATCGTTGTACTTGGTGTTCAGCTCGACCTGAATCGTTTCCAGGTTGTCGCGCAGATCTTTGCTGTACGCCTCCATGTTGGTCATCATCTCCTTGTATTCCGGCATAAGGGTAATGATCTCTTCGAGATTGATACGGCCCAGCTTCTGTGCGAACAGGGAACTGCTTCCCAGTACCAAGGCAACCACGAGGGTTAATTTAATGAGTTTTTTCATACGGATTTATTGATTTGATTCGATATTTCTTACTTTTTCATAAATTCGATGAGGGCCTGAGTGTGGTCGATTTTTTCTGAATTGTAAAGCAGCGTGGGGTTCGAAGCCGCATCGAGAACCAGCTCATACCCGTTTTGTGCGGCATAGTTCGCAATGGCGTCGAATACCCGTTTCTGGATCGGCTGGATCAGCTCGATCCGTTTTTTCATAAGGGTACCGTCCTGGCCGAAGATCTCCTCCTGGAATTTGCTGGCCTCCTCTTCCCGGGTGAGAATCAGGTTTTGCCGGGCCTGTCGTGACGAAGCCGAAAGGGACATTTCCTGCGCCTTATAGTTGTTGTAGAGGGCTTCGACCTCTTCGAATTTGAGATCGACCTGCTGCTGATAGCTTTTGGCCAGTTGGTCGAGCGTGTCGAGTGCTTTGTTATATTCGTCGATCGACTTGAATACTTTTTCGCTGTTTACCACGATGTAGTTCTGTGCCGAAAGCGAGCCTATGGCTGCCGTGAAGGCGAGTACGAGCAAAAGGATCCGTTTCATACCGTTTATTTTTTAGTTATCTTTTATAAGTATAACCCTGTTTCTTCAAATTTATTGCCAACTTCCGCCGGTTTAGAACTGCATACCCATCGTGAAATGGATGTGGCTGCCGCTGCGCTTGGTCTGTCCTGCGGCCGGGTCGAAGCCCCAGCCCCAATCGACTCCCACCATGCCTACGACCGGCAGGAAGAGGCGCACGCCGATACCCGCCGACCGTTTGATCTTGAACGGGGAGAACTCCTTCCACGAGGTGAATCCGTTGCCTCCTTCCAGGAATCCCAGTACGTAGATGTTGGTCTGTCCCTTGAGCAGGAGCGGATAGCGGAGCTCCATCGTGTATTTGTTGTAGGCACACGAATAGTTGCTGCCTACGGGATCGAGCGCTCCGTCGTCGTAACCGCGCATGGAGATAATGTCGATACCGTACATATTATAGCCCGTCATGCCGTCGCCGCCGACTTCGAACCGTTCGAAGGGCGATACCTTGTTTTTATTGTAATGTCCCAGGTATCCCATTTCCGCGCGGGCCATCAGCACCAGGTTGCCGTTGCGGGTCAGCGGAGTGAACCATTGGCCTTTGAGCATCCACTTGTGGAATTCGATCCAGTTGTAGCGTTCCTGTTCGCTTAAAGCCGTGCTTTTGTAATCCTTGCCGTCCCACAGCGAATAGGGAGGAGTGAGCTGCACCGAAACGCTGAAATCGGAACCCCTGCGGGGATAGATCGGCTGATCCACCGAATTTCGTCCCAATACCAGGCGGATCGACAGCAGGTTTGCCGCACCGTTCTTGAGTACGAAGGTGTTCCAGTCCTTCAGCATGTAGCGCTCGTAGCTGGCTTCCGCATAGAACGTGAAGTACGGGTCGGGCCAGTCCAGACGCTTGCCGAGTCCCGCCGCGACACCGGCGGTGCGGAAATAACGGGTACCTTTCTGCCAGGCGTAATAGGCGTTGTTCTCATCGGAATAGTGAGCCGAAATCGTGAAGGAGTTCGGTTTTCGCCCGCCCATCCAGGGATCGGTGAAGCTGATTGCGAAGGCTTTGTAGTAAGTACCGTTGGTTTGGGCGCTGATCGACAGCCGCTGGTTCTGTCCCATCGGGTAGGGTCTCCAGGCGCCTTTCTTGAAGAAGTTTTTGATCGAGAGGTTGTTCAGTGTGACACCCACCGAACCCACGAACGTACCGCCGCCCCAACCGCCGGCGATCTGGAACTGGTCGCTGGCGATCTCCTCGAGCGGCCAGTTGATATCGACCAATTCGTCCGAATTGACGACGGGCTGAATGTCCGGAGCGATCGCTTCGGCCGTGAAATGTCCCATCGAACCCAGGGTGCGGATGGTCTGGAACAACAGCGACTGGTTGTAGAGTTCGCCCGGCCGCGTGTAGAGTTCACGGCGGATCACCTCGTCGTCGAGCCGCATATTGCCCGAAATGCCGACATTGTTGATGGTGAATTGTTTGCCTTCGAATACGCGGACCTCCAGGTCGATCGAGTCTTTGCCGATGATGATTTCGGCCGGGTCGATCTGCGAGGTGAGGTAGCCCTGATCTTTGTAGAGATTGGTGATGGACGGTTCGTCCGGATTGTAGTAGGCGCCGATGCCCAGGCGCTTGTACATCGATTTTTTGTCGTAAATCGAGCCTTTTTCGACACCGAACATCCGAGCCAGTTCGTCGGTTTCATAGACCGAGTTGCCGATCCAGGAAACATTGCGGATGTAGTACTTGTTGCCTTCCGAAATGTCCAGCGTGATACCCATACGCTTGTCGTTGATCGCGTAGATCGAATCGGCGACGATGTTGGCGTTGCGGAAACCTTTCGAATTGTAAAAGTCGAGCAGCAGCTCCTTGTCGTTTTCGAAATCTTCTTCGTTGAATTTCGCCCCCCGGAAGAAGTTGAGGCTTTTCTGGTGGGTTTTCTTGAAGGTGCGGCGCAGACGTTTGTCGGAAAATTCTTCGTTGCCCGTGAAATTGATCTCTCCGATTTTGATTTTACGTTTGCGATCGACGATGAAGGTCACGTTTACGGCCTGCTTCAGTATCGAGTCGTTGTCGATGCGGACCGATACTTCGGCGTTGCGGAAACCTTTGTCTGCGTAGTATTTGTGAATGAGCTTCGAGTTCTTGTCGATCACGTAGTCCGAAAGCTCGGTGCCGCGCTTGAGTTTGAGCTTTTCGAGCAGGTCTTTCTGGTTGCTTTTGGAGATGCCCTCGAAACGCCAGTAATTGACGCGGGGACGTTCCTTCAGGAAAACTTCCAGGTCGAGGCTGTCGCCTTCGATGGTCGCACCGACGCGGATGTCCGAA
>OHEC01000979.1_pt1 | contig 12661 bp, 9 predicted proteins | sample 1567141 | NCBI WGS metagenome assembly OHEC01 (sample SAMEA3879567, study PRJEB24766) | human gut metagenome | biome: human-associated habitat; feature: feces | place: USA | collected 1985/1987 | reverse complement strand
AACTTTTTGGTATCGTTACTTTTTTCAGTACAGTGAACTGAAAAAAGTAACGATACCAAAAAGTTTGTCAGAATTAAAGGATGATGCTTTTTGTGATTGTCGAGAATTGGAGGAATTTTCATTTTTAGGAGATACCAGTATTGAGTATGGATATGTGGATATGGACTCTAAAATGGAAGAGCGGATTTCCGGAGAAGGATTTACACAGCCAGCGGAATGCTATCTGCTTGCCTGCTTGAAGCGTTATCCGAATATTGAAAAATGCAGAAGAAAATTCATTGCAGCAGCAAAGCGTGGCAAACAGGAAAAAATACTGGAATATCTGTTGAGTGCTTTACCGGATACACCTGTGGAAAAAGGCACATTTGAAATCAGTGACTTAGAAGATGGAACGGCTGCAATCCAGTCATACAAAGGCGAAGAAAGCGTCATTGAGATTCCTGCTGAAATGGATGGCAAAAAAATAACAGCAATTGGCAAGGGGGCTTTCGAGGAAAATGAATCTGTGGAAAAAGTCATCGTGCCTGAGGGTGTGAAACTGATTGAAAAGAATGCTTTCAAGGGCTGCATATCTTTAGAGGAAGTAGTGTTGCCGGAAAGCTGTACAGACATTGGCGTTTCTGCTTTTGAGGACTGCAAAATTCTGAAAAAATTGAATTTGCCAAAGAATATGACTGTTTTGTCCAGAAAGATGCTGAAAAACTGCAAATTACTGGAAAAACTGGAATTGCCAAAAGGACTTGTGAAGATTGATGATGAAGCTTTGTATTATTGTGAAAGCATTACAGAATTGGAACTGCCAGAAGGCTTGCGGTATTTGGGAAAAGAATGTTTGTATGCCTGCGGTTGTAACTATGGTCCGGTTCTTCCCGGAGAATGGGGATACAGCAAAAGAAAATTTGCCATTCCAGCATCTGTGACACAGATTGATGACGGCGGAGAGGGTATCTTTGCCGCTTATCCCAAGGCGCAAGAGCTGTTTGGTGTCTTCGAGTATAAAGTGATTTTACAGGTAAAAAGAGGTTCTGTTGCCCACAGATACGCTGCGAAAAAGAAAATTCGTTTTGAATTGGTTTGATTTGTAAGGAGGTGTGCCCTATGCGGTATGATGGCGATTTTCAAGTAGGAATCCATGGCAGCGGCGCATTGATGCAGGATATTCCCGAAGTCATTGAAAACTGGGTGAAAACACTGCCGGAGAATTATATCAATCAAGAAGTAAAATCGGAAGCGGATTATATCAGTTCCATGCTGCGGGAAAAATTAAAAGCAATTCCCAATACAGAGGACGAAGCGGTTCTGAAGTGGGATCATTTTTCCAATATTGCTTTGGTGGTTCTGGACTTTATCAATCAGATTGCCAAGGCGCATCCACAGCTGGAAATCGCTGTTGGGGTGGAGATCACATTTTCTGTGACCGATACTACGGACTATTATAGTTTTTATTCTCCTGCTGGTTCCGACACCATTTGTGAATTGCGTGAGGATGATGATGTTTGGAAACTGGAATGCTATCTTGATGACAAAGAAGCATCAGCAAAAAAAGCGGCAATGCGGTTAAAGTATACGGGAGAAGATGTAAAAGGGGAAAGCTGTGTGTTCGATCTGTATTCCAACACAGTTTCCTTGATAGAATATCTGGAGTATGAGCTGAACCCACCTGAGGAAACGGATTTTGGCAAAAACCTTTTGGTCATGGAATATTCTATCCAGCGTGCAGTTCTGATACGAAAAGATGGTATCTGGGTAGATTCTGGCGGACAATTATTCCTTGGAGATGATGCGAAAGAGATTTTCGGTACACTGGAAGAAGCTTTTGAACATGAATTTTCCGTGGAGGATTTTTTCAATGGAAAACGTCCTTGGCAGGAATATCCCGAAGAGTTTATTACATACCTTTTCAAAATTTGTATGGCAGATTTGAATCTGGATATTTCTGTGGAATATCATAATGAAAAACCCCATTTCATGAGCTCTGATGGCAGGGAATATTTCTTCGGCTGTATGTTGGAAAAGGTATCTACAGAAGCCATTGCCCAGTGGAATTTCCCAGAGGAATCCTATTTCTTTGATTTCGCGCCGCCTCGCGTGGAACTCTTGGATGATGAAGATGACGACGAGGACTGGGAAGACGATTGGGAAGATGAAGATTTATGAAATGAATGAGAAAGGAGAGTGCATCATGGGGAAAAATGATAGAGATGCAGAAGAACTCAGAAGCAAACTTCTCTCTGAAGTTTATGCCGGAGCAGTGGCTGGCATGCCTGCCATGATACTGGATGAAAGCAGAATCCGTAATGCGGATGCGGAAGAACTGGAACGAATTGCAAAAGAATACGGCTACTGACAGCGGAAAAAGCCATGGCTAGAAAGCAACTTCCCTTTAAAAAACGAGTTTTTCTTTTCCTTGATTTTTTATAGAGAATTGCGATGGTTGTATTCAGAACAAAATATATCAAATAAAATCTCAGTAGGAATAAGAAAGCTGAAATCCTCTATATGACAAGGATTTCAGCTTTTTTTGTTATGGCTCTATAGCTGCGTTTTTTTAATATTGTGGATTGGAAAAAATATCATATATTGCTTTGCTGCTTCATAGGATAACTTTTGAAAGTCCTAATACAAATCAACGTGTATTTTCATTGCATTTTTATACTTAACATGATAAAATTAAAAGTCCGGGGAAAGAGACAGAAATGTCATATATCTTGTTCTTTTTTTCCATCTATGATACACTCTTAATATTAAGGTTAAATGGAATCTGCGTTTCAAAATTGTGTTGAAACGACAGGATTGGGTTTGGAAGATTCATATATCGTGCAGATATTCAATAGAATTTATTTGATCGAACCAGTGTAAACAATGAATCCATGATGTTTTGAAAGGAGCAAATCGTATGAAAAAGAAGGTTGCAGTATTATTTGGTGGTTGTTCTGAAGAACATGACGTATCCATTAAGTCTGCCAAAGAAATTTGGAAATATATCGATACAGAAAAATATGATCCCGTTTATATCGGTATTTCCAGATCTGGCGAATGGAAGCTCTGTGAAAAACCGACAGCTGACTGGGATAAAAAAACCACGCAGCGTGTAATTTTGTCCACTAATAAACAGGATAAAGGTATGCTGGTACTGAAAGACGGTACTTATGAATTGGTTCCTCTGGATGTTGTTTTCCCTATGATCCATGGTAAAATGGGGGAGGATGGCACCATTCAGGGTCTGTTGGAAGCAACAGGTATCCCTTATGTAGGTTGTGGCATTCCTGCATCTGTATTGTGTATGGATAAATCTATGACATACCTGACAGTAAGCAATCATGGATTCCGTGCACCCGGATTCAAAATTCTGCATGATGGCGAAAATGCAGACGCATCTGCATTGAAATACCCTGTTTTTGTAAAACCCGCTCGTTCTGGTTCTTCCTTTGGCGTAACAAAAGTAAGCAAACCCGAAGATCTGCAGGCTGCTGTTGATGTTGCAAGAGAATTTGATAAAAAAGTTCTGATTGAGGAAGCAATCAGTGGTATGGAAGTTGGCTGCGCTGTTATGGGCAATGGTGATGACCTGAAAGTAGGGGAAGTGGACCAGATTACACTGTCTCACGGTATTTTCCGTATCCATCAGGAGGACCATCCTGAAGAAGGCTCCGAAAACGCTGTGTTTACAGTTCCTGCAAACCTGCCCGTTGAAAAACGGAAAGAAATCCAGGAAACAGCAAAAGCAATGTACAAAGTTCTGGGCTGCAAAGACTTGTCCCGTGTGGATATGTTCCTGCAGGAAGATGGTACCATCGTTCTGAACGAAGTAAACACCATGCCCGGTTTCACATCTTACAGCCGTTATCCTCGTATGATGCTGGCAACAGGCATGACATTCACTGAACTGATTGACCACTGTATCGAAATGGCATTGCAGGAAGGAAAATAAGTATGGAAAAAGGATTTGTTTTTTTGGATGAAGTCATCCCCGGAATCCGTTGGGATGCGAAATATGCAACTTGGGACAATTTCACAGGAAAACCTGTGGATGGGTATGATGTCAATCGTATTGTCGCTACAGAAGAACTGGCATATGCGTTGAAAGAAGTGCAAAAAGAAGCAAATCAGATGGGATATGGTCTTTTGATCTGGGATGCATATCGTCCCCAAAGAGCTGTTGATAATTTCCTAAGATGGGCAGCAGAACCTGAAGATGGAAGAACAAAAGAAGTCCATTATCCGAGTATCAAGCGAGAAGAATTGCTTTCTCAGGGATATGTGGCTGCAAAATCCAGTCATAGCCGTGGAAGTGCCATTGATTTAACGTTATATTCCTTAAAAACAAATGAAATGCTCCAAATGGGAACATGTTTTGACTATATGGATGTCAAATCCCACCATACCTGTGAAACTGTGTCAAAGGAAGAAAAGGAAAATCGTCAACTTTTATGTGACCTGATGACACGCCATGGATTTGTGCTTTATGAAAACGAATGGTGGCACTATAATTTGAAAGAAGAACCTTATCCGGAAACATATTTCGATTTTCCGCTTTCTGGAAGTTCTTCTAAATGAAATCAAAATAAATATATTGTAAGCAAAACCAGTATATTTCCGTTAAAATAAAGGAAAGATACTGGTTTTTTGTTTTGTATATAAAAAACTGCGGACAAATGTGTGTGACAAAAAGTATGGAATATAGATGTATAGAATAAAACTAGAGAAACTCTGAAAAAATTCTATAAATAATAGAATTTCCCAGAAAACAAAGGATTTTACTGTGATTGAAAGATGTCGTGTTTTCGGATGCAATTAATAAATATGAAACACCTTGCATGAATCATATGTCGGAGTTATAATAAAAATGTCAAAAAAAGAGGAAAAATGCGAAGGGGATGGAACACTTGAAGCAATTATACGGGGCTGCTGCTTTAGGCGTAGCTGCTGTGCTGTTTGCAGGAATTTCTGGTACAGAAGTTTTGGCACAGGACATGGAAAATGCTGCAAATAAAACAGTGCAAGGGGCGTTCGAATATTTGTATCTGGGTGAAAATCAGGATGCAAATGAAGTGAAAATTATGATTCAGCTAGGTGATGGTGATGAAATACCGGAATCTGCTCAGCTGCGTTATCATTACGAAGGAAATGATGAATCAGAAATCGTTGAGGCAAGTCAGATTACGGAGAGAACTGTGACATTTACACAGGAATGTGATGATATAGCAAAAACAGCAGTATTGGATGCAGTCACTTGGTTGGAAAGTGATACATTATATACAGTAGAATTTCAGGAAAATCAAATAGAGATTGCTGGGAATGGTGCACAGAGTGAAAATACGGCTGTTCTTTATCTGGCAGATGGGAGTCAGAAAGAAATAACTGTTTCTGAAGAACCTACAATAGAGGAAATACAGGAAGCGGCTGTACAGCCTACATCTGAAACCGTTGTGAAGGAGGATGTACAAGTAGAAACCAACAATGATTCTTATACCGGCGGAGAATTGTTTACAGATGTAAAAAAAGAAAATTGGTTTTATCCTGCTGTTAGTTATGTGATGAATAAAGGGCTTATGACGGGCATGGTCAATGGCGGCTTTGCGCCCAATGAAGAACTGAGCAAGGTACAGTTTGCGGTAGTTCTGTATCGTATGGAAGGTTCACCGGAAGTTAGTCTTTCCGCAAATACATTGTCTATTCCAGAAAATGCTTATTATGCACCAGCAGTTTTCTGGGCAGATCAAACAGGATTGCTGGATGGATTCCGTACAGCATCCATCAAACCGGAAGATCAGATCACAAGAGAAGAAATGATCACCATGCTGTTCCGCTATGCCCAGCAGAAAGGTTTTGATACACAGGAAAGAGCGGATTTGTCAAAGTTTGCGGACGCGGAAAAAGTATCTCCTTCTGCAAAAGAAGCGGTTTCCTGGGCAGTTGCAACAGGTATGATCAGCGGGGAAGGAAAAGACAGGCTCTTGAATCCTCAGGGCAGTGCAAGCAGAGCTGTCTGCGCTGCGATGATTACCCATCTTTGTGAAACATATATGCCGGATGCTTTTGCGGATATTCCCATTTACGCAAAGGCAAATAACATCGCATTTACTTCTGTAAATCAGGAAACAGGGGATTTTACAGTCACAGTTTCTGGTATTACCGCCAGCGATGATGTGAAAAAAGTAGAAGTGGCGCTCTGGCGTGACAGCAATCAAGGGGATATTTACTGGTATCCTGCTGTTGCACAGGGAAATGGTGTTTATACAGTCAAAGGAAATGTCATCAATCATAAATTGCATTTTGGATTGTATCAGGCGCAGGCATATGTGACATTGGCAAATGGTTTGCGGATTCCTGCTGGCACACAGTCCGGCACCATTGAGGGCAGCGAAGCGCAGATTCGTATCAGCAAACATGTCAATGAAGTATACGATCAGGTAGGTCATGATTTGTATGCGTGCTACAAATGGGTCGTAGATAACGTTTCTTATAAAAAATTGCCCATTCCCGTAGAACCAAAGGAAGGCTATACAGCGGATCAGTGGTATGCAGTATTGGCATTTGAAAACCATCAGGGCAACTGCTTCTGCTATGCTGGTGCGTTTTATCAGCTTGCCAAAGGTTTGGGATATGATGCAAAATATGTAGAGGGCAAAGTTGCTATGGCAGCAGGCGGTTATGGCCCACATGGCTGGGTGGAAATCACCAAAGACGGCGGGACATATATCTGTGACCCGGATATGCAGGATGAAGCGCCTAGATATAATTTCTATATGCAGCCGGCAAACAGTCCTGTCATCAAATATGTGCGATAGGTAGGGCAGAAAGATATGGTATTTAGTTCACTGACATTTTTATGTATTTTTTTGCCGGTGGTACTGGCACTTTATTATCTGCTTCCGACGCTGCGTATCAGAAATGTATTGCTTATTATAGTCAGTCTGCTGTTTTATGCTTATGGTGAACCGGTTTATGTACTGCTGATGATTGCCAGCATCATCATAAATTATATTTTTGGCAGACTGCTGGGAACGGAAAATAAAAAGAAACGGCAATGGATTCTTGCCATTGCGGTGATTATCAATATTGGGCTTCTGGTGGTGTTCAAGTATCTGGACATGATGGTACAGACAATAAATCAGCTCTCAGGCAGTGAAATTCCTTTGGCTGGCTTGGCTTTGCCTATTGGTATTTCTTTCTTTACCTTTCAGGCATTGTCCTATGTCATTGACGTTTATCGCAGAGAAGTGGAGCCACAGAAGAATCTTTGGAATGTGATGCTCTATATTTCCTTTTTCCCGCAGCTCATTGCCGGACCTATTGTAAAGTATCATGACATACAGGAACAAATCGACAACCGAAATACAGATGTGAAAGAAATTGCAGAAGGTCTCAGAAGATTTATCATAGGTCTTTCCAAAAAAGTCCTGATTTCCAACACCATGGCAGTTACAGCAGATGCGTTGTTTGCTGCTGGTGCCGGAGAATTGAACATTCTTTCCGCATGGATTGCAGCCATTGCGTATATGCTGCAAATTTATTTCGATTTCAGCGGCTACAGCGATATGGCAATCGGCTTGGGGCATATGTTTGGGTTCCGTTTTCTGGAAAACTTCCGTTATCCTTATATTTCAGCCAACATACAGGAATTTTGGAGAAGATGGCATATTTCTTTGTCCACATGGTTTAAGGAGTATTTATATATTCCGTTGGGTGGCAATCGAAAAGGAAAGGCACGTACTTGCCTGAACAAAATGATTGTGTTTTTCTCAACAGGCTTGTGGCATGGTGCAAACTGGACTTTTGTGCTCTGGGGCTTATGGCATGGGGTATTCCTGCTATTTGAACAGGTGTGTCCCGTGAAAAAACTGCCGAAGGTTCTGGCGCATATTTACGCATTGCTTGTTGTGTGCGTGGGCTTTGTCATGTTCCGCGCGGATACTTTTGGACAGGGAATGTTCATGATCGGCACTATGTTTAGCGGTTGGGAATTTTCCTCTGTACAGATGGCAGTGGTATGGGAGCAGTTAACACCCATATTCCTTGTGACATTGGTGATGGCAGTGTTTGGCAGTGCGCCATTGATTCCAAAAGCTGCTGAAGCTTGTTTGGCAAAGGAGAATTTAAGGAAACCAGCGGTATACTTCAGTTATATAGCAAGTTTTGTATTGCTGATTCTGTGTATGCTGAGTTTGTCCAGCGGAACATATAATCCATTTATTTATTTTAGATTTTAGGGGCTTTGCAAAATGAAACATAAGAAATATTTGATATTTATCATAGCCGTATGGGTGTTCTTGGTTTTTCCCTTTGCAGGCATGTTGTTTTGGAGAAGCGACGAAACTACCGAAAATACAGAATTGGCTTCCTTTCCTTCGCTGAAAACCGAGAAAGGATGGAATCATGAGTATCTAAGTGAAATGGGAGCTTATTTTGAGGATCATTTCGCTTTGCGGCAGTATTGGGTTACGGCAAACGCTCTGCTGCGAAAGAATGTAATCCAAAGCAGCGCAACAGATCAGGTGGTTCTGGGAAAAAATGATTGGCTGTATTTCAGTGGAACCACAGCCGATTATCAGGGGACCAATTTGTTTTCGGAAAGAGAAATGAACGCCATCCTTCATAATCTGAAACTCATCCAGAACTATGTGCAGGAGGAGGGCAGTGCCTTTTATCTTATGGTGCCGCCCAATAAAAACAGTTTGTATGATGAAAACATGCCTTATTATTATCAAAAAGGGGATGGAAGCAATCTGAAAATGTTGACAGAACGCTTTCAGCAGGAAGGCATTTCTTACATTGATCTGTATGGAGCCTTTCAGGAAAAAGAGGAAGTTCTGTATTTCCAGCGGGATTCCCATTGGAACAATCAGGGGGCATTACTGGCATATAGAAACCTCATGGAGCAGGTGGGAAAAGATTACGAAACTTATCTGAATGTGCCCTTTGATGTGGAAAAAGTCCATAGCGGTGATTTGGATGAGATGCTTTTTCCAAAAGCAGTGCAGAAAGAGGATGATTATTTTTATGATACTGCATCCAATTTTGTCTATGTCAATGAAGTAAAGGACAATATGGATTCTTGGATTGAAACGGAAAATCCTGACGCAACAGGCAGTATTTTGATGTATCGAGATTCCTTCGGGGAAAGCCTTCTTCCCTTTGTGGCAGGAGAATTTGAAAGAGGTTATTTTTCCAGATTGGTGCCGTATAATCTGCTGCAGGTGGAGCAGTACCAGCCGGATGTAGTGGTCATTGAAAAAGTAGAACGAAATCTGGATGATTTTATTACAGATATGCCCATTGTGGAATGCCCACAGGTGAAAAATATGATTGCGCCTCAAGCGCAGACAAACACAGAAATGACTGCGGAAAAAGCAGGCTCTTTTCTGGAAATCAAAGGCACTTTGGATGAAGAATATATCCAGCCGGATACACAGATTTATGTTTCTGTGAGAGATGAAAACACTATGGAAACCAAAACATATGAAACTTTTTATGCAGAAACGGAAGATGGGGAAGCCAATGGTTTTCATCTATATTTGAAAGGCAGCAGTGTGCCGGAAGGAAATATACAGCTGAATGTAATTGCGGTAAATGGCAGCCAGCCCTTTATCGTTTGCAGTAAAGAAATCACATGGAATCTTTAGGGAGGTAATAAAATGAAAGCAAAAAGAGTATGGGGACTTGTTCTTGCGGCAGCAATGTGTATGGCAGTGGCTGGCTGCGGACAGGAAGCGGCAGAAACAGCTACTACCGAACCGCAGTATCAGGTCATCGGTACAGAAGCGGAAGGGGCTTATGACATTCTGCTGAAAAACAGTATTGGTCAGGATGTGACAGGTATTTCCGTAAAAACTTCCGATGAGGAAGCATATCCTGCTAATATGCTGGCAAGCGACGCTGTTCTGAAAAATGGTGAAACAGCAGAATGGTTCTATATGCCGGAAGAAGCAGGTGAAACAGAAGGCGTAGGGGAAAAAGATATTGCTCTGAATGTGGTATATCAGGTACAGATTACATTGGCAGATGGCACAGTTTATGAACTGAGTTCTCTGGGAATGGATGATATTGACCAGAATGCGGAACTGTGTCTGGAAGATGATGTTGTTTTTGTAAAATACACCAGCAAAGCATCTGGTGATACTGTATCCACAAAGGAACAGGAAGTTGCTGCGAAAGCACAGAAAGACGCAGAATCTCAGGAAGAAGTGGCAAGTGAACCTGCTCCCGTAGAAGAAGTACAGCAGGAAGCACCTGCACAGCAGAGTGCACCCGCTGCATCTGAACCTCAGCAGGCACCTGTGGAACAGATTCCCGAACAGACAACAGAAGGCTGCCTGACAGAAGGCGGCGGTCCTGCATTCAACTGATTTTGATGGAATTATAGAAAGCATCAGAAATATGAAACCTCCAAAGAAACAACAGTCTTTGGAGGTTTTTCTTTTTGCATTGTGCTATTTTGTTTGGAATAAAATCCCATTCGGATTGTATCATTTGTTGTGTTCGTGTTGACAAAATACCACAAGATATAGTATACTTACCACGTGTTTGTAGTGTTTGTAACGGAACAGGGGTAGAGGAGATGTCAATATGGAACGAGTAAGGCAGTTGGTTTCTGCGGTCATTGCAGGTGGATTGATTGGCATGGGCGGTACAGTGTATCTATCACAGCAAAATCCTGTTGTGGGCAGTTGCTTGTTTGCCATTGGCTTGTTTACCATTGTTATTTTCCAATTGCAGTTATTTACCGGAAAAATCGGCTATCTGCCGATGCAGAAGCCTGTGTATCTCATTGAACTGGCGATTACATGGATTGGCAATCTGATTGGTACATACATTGTTGCATGGATGGTACGGAATAGCCGCATCTATGAAGGTATGGCGGAAAAGGTACAAACTATCGCGGCAACAAAGTTGAATGATGATTTTTTGAGTATTTTCCTTTTGGCTGTGTTCTGCGGCATGCTGATGTTTATTGCCGTAGATATTTTCAAAAACCAGACAGGTTCCACCATTCGTACCGTTGGTGTGTTTATTCCGGTTATGGTGTTTATTCTGAGTGGATTTGAACACGTGATTGCTAACATGTATTATTTCTCTCTGGCTGGTGTATGGAGCGGTCATTGCTTGCTTTCCATCATCGTCATGACTTTGGGGAATTCCGTTGGCGGTATGATCATTCCTCTTTACCTGAAATGTTTTAAAATACGATAATTGCTGTATTTTACGGACAGACCTTATCGGGCATCTTTATAAGAAAACAAATATCACTGGAATTCTGGCAGTTCATGGGATTCCAGTGATTCTATTTTACTTGAAATTGTTTTTTTAGAGAAATTTGCTTGAGGTTTGTCCGCTGTTTTATCTGAAAATATGTTAGAATAGATTGAAATTTATCTCCAGAAAGGATTGTTTTATGCAGGAACAGAGTTTACAGACAGTGTTTGCCCTCTTAACAGAGTGGTATCATGTATATAAAAGAGATTTGCCATGGCGCAGAACAAAAGACCCCTATGCCATTTGGGTTTCGGAAATTATGCTCCAGCAGACGAGAGTGGAGGCGGTAAAGCCTTATTATGCAAGGTTTTTGGAGGAACTGCCTACCATCCGTCATTTGGCAGAAGCCGATGAGGAACAGATTCTCAAGTTATGGGAAGGCTTGGGATATTATAGTCGTGTGCGGAACATGCAGGCAGCGGCAAAACAGGTCATGGCAGAATACGACGGAAAAATGCCGGCAGACCATAAAGCACTTTTGCGGCTGAAAGGCATTGGACCTTATACGGCTGGTGCGGTAGCTTCCATTGCGTTTTCTCTGCCTTTTGCGGCAGTGGACGGCAATGTGCTTCGCGTTATGTCCAGAGTCTTTGCCGATGAAAGGGATATCATGCTCCAGCAGACCAAAAAGGCATGGGAAGAAGAAATCAATGACGCACTGACAGGAGAGATTGCTGGAGACGTGAATCAGGCGTTGATGGAATTGGGGGCAACAGTATGCGTACCCAATGGGGAACCTAAGTGTGAAAATTGCCCCCTTCGGACATTGTGTCTGGCATATCAAAAAGGAAATCCTATGCAGTATCCCGTAAAGAGTGAGAAAAAGCCAAGAACGAAAGAATATCTTTCTGTTTGCTTTATGACGGATGGCAAAAGAATTGCCTTGAGAAAGCGTGACAGCAAAGGCTTGTTGGCAAACTTATGGGAACTGCCTCATGTACCAAAAGAATATGCTTTGCCAATGGCTTTTGCCGATTGGGGCATACAACAGGCAGAAATCAAAAATATGCGGGGACAGAAGCATATTTTTACACATATAGAATGGCATATGGATGCGTATTTTATCAACGTAAAAGCTATGACAGATACACCATTTGAATGGGTAACTATAGAGGAGGCAAAAGAAAAGTACGCACTGCCTTCCGCTTTCAAAAAAATCTGGGCAGAAGGGCTGAATATGCTGGAAGATATGGAATGTGAGCAGCTGCATTTGTGAAAACTTCTGAAATTTCTTTGGAAATTGCTCTCTTTTCGGGCATTAAAACCTGATTTTTATTTTGAGAAGGAATTTGTCTAACCAAAACACCTTCTTTTTACGAGTGCATCTGAAAGATATGTGTAAAAGTGATATGCATCAAACATAAAGTTATAAAATCTATCAAATGATAATAATTATTATTTGACT
>OHEC01000978.1_pt1 | contig 12671 bp, 10 predicted proteins | sample 1567141 | NCBI WGS metagenome assembly OHEC01 (sample SAMEA3879567, study PRJEB24766) | human gut metagenome | biome: human-associated habitat; feature: feces | place: USA | collected 1985/1987 | reverse complement strand
TTGCTTATTTGTGCGAGCACAAACGCAATTTATACTTTTGACACTTACATCATATAATATATAGAAACACAAAAATAATGAGGTGATTATATGTCTTATTCTATCATGCTTGATGCAGGTCATGGCGGTCGTGATCCCGGGGCTGTCTATAACGGCCGCCGGGAAAAGGATGACACCTTATCTTTAACGCTTGCTATCGGAGAACTGCTGCAGGAACGTGGAATTGATGTACTCTATACACGTACAACAGACATTTATGAATCTCCCTATCAGAAAGCATTGGAAGCAAATGCAGCCGGCGCAGACTTCTTTCTGTCTATTCACCGTAATTCTTATCCAACAGATAATACCGTATCCGGCGTAGAATCTCTAGTTTACAACAAATCCGGTCTGAAGTACACAATGGCTCAAAATATTAATGAGGGATTGGAAGCTCTCGGTTTCATCAATCTCGGCGTAAAAGAGCGCCCCGGTCTGGTCGTTCTGCGCCGTACACAGATGCCGGCGGTTCTGGTAGAAGTCGGATTTATCAACTCTGACACTGATAACCGGCTCTTTGATAATAACTTTGATGATATTGCGCTTGCGATTGCTGAGGGAATCCTTGATACATTAGAAGAAAGCGGAGAAATCAGCAGTGAATCTTCTCTCCCTCACTATGCAGTGCAGACCGGGGCTTTCCGCAGTGAACGATATGCACGACGGCTCCTGAATGAATTAACCGAAATGAATTTTCCTGCTGTTTTGACAGAAGGGGATGGTTTATTCCGGGTAACGGTCGGAGAATATGATACGCTTGACGAAGCTGTAAAAATGGAACGCCGGTTGAAGCGTGCCGGATATCAGACAGTTATTGTAACTATTTAGTTGCAGGATCTAGATTCTGACTATTACATGTCCGTAAAAACATTTTCAAAAAACAGAGCGCACTCTTGATTTTTTCAATTGACGGTATTATAATAGCGTTAATTAGAAATCATACGGTCTTTCGCCGCATAAAGGAATGGAGGATTTACTACAATGGAGAAAAAAAACATTGACTGGGAAAATATCGGATTCGGATATATCCCTACAGATAAGCGTTTTGTAGCTAACTATAAAGATGGAGCATGGGATGAAGGTGGTCTCACAGAAGATCCTAACATCGTCATGAATGAATGTGCCGGAGTTCTTCAGTATGCACAGACAGTATTTGAAGGAATGAAGGCTTACACAACAGAGGATGGACACATTGTCACTTTCCGTCCGGACCTCAATGCGAAGCGTATGGTCGACTCAGCGAAACGTCTTGAGATGCCGCCTTTCCCGGAAGATAAATTTGTTGATGCTATTGTTCAGACAGTAAAGGCAAATGAAGCTTACGTTCCACCTTACGGAACAGGAGCAACACTTTATATCAGACCTTATATGTTCGGAATCAATCCCGTAATCGGTGTAAAACCGGCTACTGACTATCAGTTCCGTGTATTTGCCACTCCGGTTGGACCGTACTTCAAGGGCGGCGTGAAACCACTGACACTGTGCGTATCAGACTTTGACCGCGCCGCACCGCATGGAACAGGACACATCAAAGCCGGACTGAACTATGCCATGAGCCTTCACGCAATTGTTACAGCTCACGCAAATGGTTTTGATGAAAATATGTACCTTGACTCCGCTACAAGAACAAAAGTTGAGGAAACAGGTGGAGCAAACTTCCTGTTCGTAACAAAAGATAACACTGTAGTTACACCACACTCCACAACAATTCTTCCGTCTATCACAAGACGTTCTCTGATGTATGTTGCTGAACATTATCTCGGACTGAAAGTAGAAGAAAGAGATGTTTACTTTGATGAAGTAAAAGACTTCGCTGAATGTGGTCTGTGCGGAACAGCCGCTGTTATCTCACCGGTTGGTAAGATTGTCAACCACGGAGAAGAAATCTGCTTCCCTAGTGGAATGGAACAGATGGGACCTACAATCGCAAAACTTCGCGATACACTGACAGGTATCCAGATGGGACGTATCGAAGCACCGGAAGGATGGCTGAAATATATCGATTAATTTTAAATCAAATAAATATTTTCTATTAGATGTTAAAAGAGGGGATTCATTTTAAAATGTTTCTCTTCTTTTTTTGAACAAAGAAAATGCCTCGCGAAAAACTATATTTCACAAGGCATCTTTTACTGTCTTACACGACAACTCTCTTCTTAATTATTTACTCGCAAAGACCTTCGCTTTCGATCACTTTCACTACGCTGTCTACATACTTCTCACAGATCTCGTCAGAAGCTGCTTCTACCATAACACGGATTACCGGCTCTGTTCCACTCTCGCGAACAAGGATACGTCCGTCTGTTCCAAGTTCTTCAGCTGTTTTCTCTACTGCCGCCTGAACTGCTGCGTTATCCAGTGCTGTCTTCTTATCCTTTACACGCACATTCTTCAGAAGCTGTGGGAAGATCTTCACTTCATCTGCAAGCGTTCCAAGTGTCTGCTTCTTCTCAATAACTGCTTCCATAACCATAAGAGATGTCAGGATACCATCACCTGTACGTGCATGCTTGCTGAAGATGATGTGTCCGGACTGCTCTCCACCAAGAACATATCCATTCTTAAGCATATTCTCATAAACATACTTGTCACCAACTGCTGTCTGCTCATACTTCATACCAATCTTATCACAAGCTTTATAAAGTCCAAGGTTAGACATAATTGTTGTAACAACTGTATTGTCTTTCAGTTTTCCCTGCTCCATGAGATATTTACCACATACATACATAATGCGGTCTCCGTCTACAACATTTCCATTCTCATCAACTGCGATACATCTGTCAGCATCTCCGTCATAAGCAAATCCGATATCCAGATGTTTCTCTTTTACATACTCCTGCAGAACTTCGATATGTGTAGAACCACAGTTTGTATTAATATTCACACCATTTGGCTCATTGTTGATTACATAAGTCTTTGCTCCAAGTGCATCAAATACACTCTTTGCAACGCTTGACGCACTACCATTCGCACAGTCAAGTCCAACTCTCATATCCTTGAAGGAACGTGTTGCAAGAGAGATCAAATGACCGATATAACGGTTTCTTCCTGCTGCATAGTCAACTGTGCGGCCAATGTTCTCTTTTGTTGCCAGTGGGATCTCATCAATCTCCCCATCGATATAAGCCTCGATCTTCGCCTCAACCTCAGCCTCCATCTTATGACCTTCGCTGTTGATTACCTTGATACCATTATCATAGTATGGATTGTGGCTCGCTGAAATCATAAGTCCACAGTCAAAATCTTCTGTTCTTACTACATATGAAACACTTGGTGTGGTCGTTACATGAAGAAGGTAAGCGTCAGCTCCTGATGCTGTCAGTCCTGCAGCAAGTGCATACTCAAACATGTAGCTGCTTCTTCTTGTGTCTTTTCCGATTACGATTCTGGCCTTGTGGTCCTGTCCGAAATACCATCCAAGATAACGTCCTACTTTAAATGCATGCTCTACTGTAAGAACTACATTCGCCTCACCACGGAAACCATCTGTTCCAAAATATTTTCCCATAATAATCTTCCTTTTCTTTCTTGTGATACCCTTTTGTTATCAGATCTATTCACAAATTTGCTACCGTAAAACATGTTTTCATTATATAAAACATGCTTTACAAGTTATTCCTATTATATTACCTTTATAAATCAGATACAAGCTTTTTTCTCTTAACATTCTACTTCATGTTACTGTTCACACGATGTGCGACCAGCAACGCATCTCGCCATTTTAAATCACCTTTGGCGATGGGGCGAGATGCATTCAAACCAAAACATGCATCCTCCGTGTCAATCAGCAAAGTGATTGACACGGGAGTGAACAGTAACCTGCAAACTTCTAAGTTAGGCATAACCAGTGCAGGTCCCATTTGAAAGGAGGATTTCTTGTGAAAAGAAAAATATTACAAAAATTAGTTCCCGGCCTGTGTGCCAGTCTTGTCCTGGTTTCTGCCACAAGTCTGACTGGATGCTCAACTGACACCAAAACAACTACTACTGCTTCAGATGCTGACAAATCAGAAACGGTATATGTAAAAGCTGATGCAAGCGGAACGATACATGAGATCAAAGTCCAGACAGACTTGAAAAATAACGGAACGTCAAAGGAAATCAAAGACTTCTCAACTCTGAAAGACATAAAAAATACGAAAGGAAATGAGTCCTTCACCCAGTCCCCTGACGGAACGATCACCTGGGAAAACAAAGGGGAGGACATTCATTATGAAGGTACTTCTACAGAAGAACTTCCTGTAAATGTAAAAATCAGTTACACACTGGATGGAAAATCTATACAACCGGAAGATCTCTCCGGAAAAAGCGGCAAACTTGGAATTCGTTTTGATTATGAAAATACTACCGAAGAAAATGTAACCGTAAATGGTGAAGAGATGACTTCTCCGGTTCCATTCGCAGTGATCTCCGCCATGATCCTTCCGGAAGACACCGCTTCTAATATCCAGGTGACGAATGGTAAAATATTTACAATGAATGACCAGAACGTCGTTGTCGGTTATGCCTGCCCGGGACTTAAAGACAGTCTGAAACTCACTGATTACGAACCTACGGAAGATATCTCTATCCCAGAATCAGTGGAAGTAACTGCAGATGTAACAGATTTTGAGATGGACTTTACTGCAACTGTGGTCTCCTCCGGTCTGTTTGAAGATCTGGAAGAGGATTCCTTTGACGATATGGAAGATGCCGCTGACAGCCTGCAGGAACTCGGAGATGCATCCGGCAAACTTGCTGACGGAGCAGCGCAGCTGCTGGGCGGTGCTTCTACTTATCAAACTTATCTTGGGCAATATGTAGACGGTGTCTCACAACTTGCCGAAGGAACAGACACTCTAGATGACGGTGTAACTGCACTTAATGAAAATTCCGGAAAGCTGGTTTCAGGTGCTTCTTCTCTTCAAAATGGTCTTGAACAGCTGAATTCTGCTCTCTCTGGCCAGATAAGCACGGATTCCAGTTCTCTTCCGTCTGCTGAGACACTTTCAGCACTTCAGGAACAGATTAAATCACTCAGCCAACAGCTGGATTCTGTTGACTCCTCTCTTGCAGAGGCAAAATCTTCTTTCGCATCCGTCAACTGGGATACTCTGAAATCTTCTATCACAGAGGACGCAAAAGAACAGTCCAAAACCGCTGCGACAGATGCTGTCCAGTCTGCGATTAATCAGATTGTTTCTGAAACTGCATCCGATTCTGAATTATCAGAAGAATCTAAAAATGCTGTCAACGATAAGATGTCACAATTAAAGAATGAAATAAATGATACGATTGCATCTGCAATTGATCAGAACCTTGATCTTTCCTCTTCCTCCACAGATATCGATCAGCTGAAATCCGCCACGGAAGGAACATTAAACAGCCTGACGGAACTGATTGCTTCCTGCCATACTACGCTTGACCAGATGTCTTCCGGTGCCGGTTCCTTTGCTCAGGCAGCACAGAGTCTTTCTTCTCTCAGTGAGACATTAAAGACTTTGCAGAACTCACTTTCAGCTTTATCTGCCGGCAGTTTACAGCTCACTCAGGGACTTACCTCTTTCCAGCAGGGAATCAGTCAATTGTCTGAAGGCAGCTCAACGCTCTCTCAAGGAGTTACTAAACTGGGCACAGCCGGGAAAGAACTAAAAGAAGGATACACAACCCTTGCCGAAGGAATCTCTTCTCTCTCTGAAGGACTTACTCTCTTTGATAAAGAAGGAATCCAGGAACTTGAAAAACTAGGCGGGGATGATCTGAAGAATCTCTCCAAAAGAATGAAAGCGGTCAAAGAAGCGGACGCTGAATACGATAATTATGGCGGTAAGTTGGAAGAACAGACCGGGGAAGTACGGTTTATTATTGAGACAGATGGGATTGATTAAGAAGAAGGCTTTGGGTCATTTCTATTGACCCAAAGCCTTCTCTCTATAATTCTTTTTCTACATTCCACTGCCTGCCCAAAACTCCATCTAGTTGTATTTTTAGGTTTACAAACTCCACTTCCACTTTCAATAATATCCTTCGCTTCTAATTCTGCAAATTTTTTATCTGCTTCAGCTTTAGCCCGGTTGTTTTCAATAATTTGTTCCCTCAAATTCTTTTCGAATTCCTCTGGTGTAATATCTATCTTTTGCTGTTTCTCCATTGAATATACGCAAAATTCTTCCGAGTTCATAAAATGAATATCCATCGAATACTCTTTATTCAATTTATCAATCACTGCCTGATACGGATCTTCTGATGCTGCACTTACAGAAATAGCTGTAAAAATACTTAAAACCAATGCCATAAAAGTTACCATTAATTTAATTTTTATTTTCATATTCTACCTCCAAAACATATTTTTATTTCCAAACAGTAATTTACTTTTTTAGTGTAACAATACATTTTCCATTTACTAATTCAAATTTTATAACCTCCTCATATGAAATTTCTTTATTTTCATTGTAAACTACTATTTCAAATTCACATTCGTTCACACAATTTGGACTACTATTTGTCAACTTCTCATTTTCACCACTATAAATTTGTTCAAATATATTTGACTCGGGAATCCAATATATTTTTTCCCCTTTTTGGTAAATTGTAAAAATACTATTTTCTTTTTCTAATGACTTGCAATTATACATGTAATTCTCTGGTATATCTATCTGAAAAATATAACCATTTCCTACCGGCGTTTCCATCAATTTTAAAGTTTCTTTATGTTCTGGTATTAAAACAGAACCTTTCTCATTTCCATCTTGCGTCATCGCATAAACTGTAATTATTGATCTATTTTTTTGCAAGATATTTGTAAACACACACAAAAAAACTATGGCAGTTGCAACTATCCCCGTTGTAATTCTCTTTATGTGAATTTTCTGTTTCAAATTTTTTCTTCTTTCAATCCCATCAAAAATTCTCTGTTTGGATTCTTCAGTAAATTCAATTCCAGTCACAGCACTTTTAATTGAATTTTTATCCACACTCATTCACTCCCAACTTCTTTTTTAATAATTTCCGACCTCGTTCCAAACGCTTTTTCACAGTCGATTCCGTAATTTTCAAAATCTTACTTATTTCAAAGCATTTATATCCTTCTACATAATATAATAAAAGCACTTCCTTATATTTAGATGGTAATTCTAAAAGGATAGCAAGTATCTGATTATCTATACTATCCTCAGGATATGTAGTCTTAATTGTTTCGATATTTATATATGGATGTTGTTTATAGAAACGCAATTTATCTTTACAAAGATTTATTGTAACTCTAATTAACCATGCCTTTTCATGTTCATAAGTTTCAAAAAGAGGCTTTTTTGTCATATATTTTATTAATACATCTTGCACTGTATCTTCTGCATCATACGTATTTTCAAGCATTACGATACATATTTTATATAGCATTTCTCCATATTTCTGAAACATCTCCTCAACTGAAGCTTGTTCAAGCATACCTTTCACATTCCTCTCCCGATATCCTACTCAATTCCTTTTATAATAAAACGTTTCAAAATTTAAAAAAGTGACAAATTTAATCAAATATTTTTTCCTACCGTATCGACATAATATCCTCTGCACCAAAAATGTCTGTTACCATATTTATACATGAAAAATCTCCGTCATTCTACAACAGAACAACGGAGATTTCAAAGTAACATATTTTCTTTTACTCTTTTACAATCCAACTGCCAGTTTTCTTTGAACCAACTCTCTCTAATCGTCCTAATTTAGACAACTCTTTAATCATTCTCTGAACAGCGCTTCTCGACAAAGAGACTCGTTCAATAATTTCTTTTTGCGTAATTGTTGGATTATTGCGCAACATATCAAGGAGCATTTTCGTATGCGGTACGGATTTTACTTACGCTCTTTACTTTTCTTGAAAAAGTACTATACTTATTTATGGTTTAAATCAGTTCTATTATGAAAGACTTTACAAGAATACGGAGATAATTTTATGACCATCAGTATACTTCTCATGAAACAAATTGCACAGCTTTTTCTTATGATCTTTATGGGATACTTAATTGTAAAAACAGGTATTGTTGAGGATACCGACAGTAAGGTATTATCCAAAATCATCCTCTATCTGGTCATCCCTTGTGTAATTATAAACGCTTTTCAAGTTGATTATACCTCTGACACTGTGAAAGGATTATTGTTAGCTTTTATAGCATCTGTAATCACTCAGATCATTCTTCTTATTGTTATTTCTGCTTTAGGAAAACTTTTTCACTTGAATGAAGTAGAAATTGCCTCTATCTATTACTCTAATTCTGGTAATCTGATCGTACCAATCGTAACTTTTATCTTAGGAAAAGAGTGGGTATTATATGGATGTGTATTCATGAGCGTGCAACTCGTTTTTATATGGACTCACTGTAAGAAAATTATCAGCCAAGAGGCTTCTTATGACTGGAAAAAGATTGTCCTCAATATAAATATGATTTCTATTTTTATTGGAATCCTGCTTTTCTTTACAAAAATCCATTTACCGGAAATCATAAATGATTCGATAAGTTCTGTCGGTAATATGATTGGACCAGCAAGCATGATCGTAACAGGTATGCTTTTCGCCGGTATGGATCTGAAACAGATTTTTACAAATAAAAAAGTTTATTTTATCTCTATTCTCAGGTTAATCGTATTACCTATATTTGCACTGATTCTGATTAAGTTGAGCCATCTCGCCGCTTTTTCAGCAGATGGAGATAAAATCATGCTCATTGTATTTCTTGCAATCATTACTCCATCTGCCTCAACTGTAACCCAGATGTGTCAAGTATACGGAAATGATTCTCAATATGCCAGTGCGATCAATGTTGTTACAACACTGTTTTCTATTGTTACCATGCCGCTTTTAGTGATGCTATTTCAAATGTTTTAGCTATGAAATTCTTCCATTCTCCATTTCATATACCACATCTGCCACGTTCATTGTGGATACTCGGTGGGATACCAGAACAACGGTTTTCTTTCTGGCTGATTCTTTTAATGATTTCAAAATGATTCCTTCGTTCAGCGAGTCCAGATTGCTGGTTGGCTCATCCATCAGAATCATCGGTGCATCATGGAGAAATGCTCTTGCAATTCCGATTCTCTGTTTCTCACCGCCAGATAATGTATCACCTAGTTCTCCGACTTCCGTATCATATCCTTTCGGAAGTGTCATAATAAAATCGTGGATAGACGCTTTCTTTGCGGCTTCCATAATCTCTTCTCTGGATGCTCCCGGCTTTGCGATTGCGATATTATTTGCAATGGAATCATGGAACAGATGTGTTTCCTGCGTGACATAACTTTCCATATCTCTTAAATGCCTGGTCGGAATCTTTCGGACATCTGTACCGTCTACTGATACGCTTCCATCCTGCACATCCCAGAACCTCATCAACAGTTTTAAGAGTGTAGATTTTCCGGAACCACTCGCACCATGAATCCCTGTGATTTTACCTGGCTGCAATTTCAATGAATAGCTATCTAAAATGGTCTCCGCGCCGTATGCAAATGTAACGTTCTCTGCCTCTGCTCCTACGAATGCACGATCTGCACTCTCCTCAGAATTCACACCCTGATCAGCAGAAGTTTCCACATCACCCGGAATTTCTTCCACAAGCGGTGTCTCTTCCAGAAGTGAAAGAACACGCTCACCACTTGCCAGTGTCTGGTTCAGGTTATTGGAAAGGCTTGATAATGCTACTACCGGTCCGAAAGAACCCATCATTGCGATGGTACAGGTTAAGATTCCCTCGAATCCCATCGCACCTTTGTTGTACAACCAGATCGTCAGTTCCAGCATTCCAAAAGATGCAAGCAGGATAACCATGTTCGTAAATGAACGCTGTGAGCCTTCCATTTTGCTTAATGATTCCTGCATTCCTGCAAGATTTTTGGATTGCTTGCTCATCTGCTCTCTTCTCTTTTCACCCTGTCCATACTGAATGGTCTCGTCCAGTCCACGTAGGGAATCCAGGACAAAACTATTCAGTTCTCCAAAGTTTGTTCTAAATTCCATTCCCTTCTGACTGCCACGTTTTCCATTCCACATTGGGATAGCTACACCGACAATAAGATAAGCTGCCAGTGCAAGCAGACCTGTCAACCAGTGATATCTTCCAATAAAAATCACCATAATGATAGAAGTCAATGTTGCAATCGCAATCGGCGAAATGGTATGTGCATAGAACACTTCCAGTAATTCAATATCGGTTGTAATAATGGAAATCAAGTTTCCTTTATCTCGTCCTTCCAGCTTCGCCGGACAGAGCTTTCGTAAGGCAGCAAACACTTTGTGGCGGATAATTGCCAACAGCTTAAATGCAATAAAATGATTACAATACTGTTCCATATAATGTAGGATTCCACGAAGCACTGCAATTACGATCATAACTGTGATAATCGTTTTTACCGGGGTAAATACTAACCACATATTGTTCACCGGAACAATCATTCCGGCTACCCCTGTCAGAAGTCCATGCATGATGACCTGCCCTGCCAGTATCGTCAGGAAGATTGCACACAAGTAACCTAATGTTCCAAGGATGATTGCTGCCAGCATGATATGGAGCAGGGGTTTTACCAGACCAATCAGACTTCCCATGATCTGGATGGCACTTCTGCGTTTGGTTGTATTCGTATTTTCACTCATTATGCCACTTCTCCTTTTCCATAGTTTTCCAATGCCATCTGACTTTCATACAGATGGCTGTACGCACCATTCTGGCTCATCAGTTCTTCATGCTTTCCGCTTTCCTTGATTTCTCCGTCTTTTAAGAAATAAATCTTATCAGACTTCACAACATTTGCCAGTCTATGGGAGATCAGAAGCACCGTCTTTGTTTTTGCCAGTTCGTGAATCACATTCATGATCAGTTCTTCACTTTCCACATCGATATTAGATGCAGCTTCATCAAAAATGTAAACCTTGCTGTCTTCTTTTAATAAAGCTCTTGCAATCACCAGTCTCTGGCACTGACCTCCGGACAGGTTACTTGCTTTTTCCAGCAACTGTGTCTGTAAGCCATCCTGTGTCTGTAAGAACCCTAAGAGATTGACTTTCTGAAGAACTGCTTCCATCTCTTCTTTCGTTGCGTCCGGTTTTGCCATCTTCAGATTTTCTTCTACTGTACCTTTGAACAGATAACTGTTATGGCGAACCAGAACAACCCTCTGCATCAGATTTGTTTCATTCACTTCGTTAAGAGGTACACCACCGATGGTGATTTCTCCGCTGTATCCCCGGTTCTTTGCTGCAAGCATTCCAGCGATTGTACTCTTACCACATCCGGATTCACCAACCAGTGATACAAAACTTCCTGCCGGAAGATTTAAATTGATTCCTTTTAGAATCTCTCTGTCCTCTTCATAAGAAAAATGAACATCTTTTAATGTAATATCTAACGCTCCGTCCGGCAGTGTTTTTTCTCCTGCCTGTGGTTCTGGTAAATCTAAAATCTTGAAAATCTTATCACTCGCTGCCATACCATTCATTGCGATATGAAAGAACGAACCAAGCAGCCTGAGCGGCAGGAAAAACTCGCTGGCAAGCAGAACGATACATAATGTTCCTGCTACACTAATATTTCCCTTTAAGAATTCAGATATAGCCACTGCCATACCGATCGCTGCTCCACCATATGCCACAATATCCATCACACTGGTGGAATTGAGCTGCATGGTCAGAACTTTCATCGTAATCCTGCGGAAGTTCTGGGATTCCACATCCATCTCGTCCGCTTTCTGCTGATCTGCCTGATAGATCTTCAGCGTCGTCAGTCCCTGCAGATTCTCAAGGAACGAATCACCCAGCCCGGTATAGATACTCCAATATTTGTTCAAAAGTTTCTTTGCGATCTTCTGTACCACAACGATCGAAATCGGGATCAGTGGCACACAGATCAACAGGATCACACTTGCCTTTACACTCACTCTGCAAAGAATGAGAAATAAGGTCAGTGGTGCGATCAGGCTGTAGAACAACTGCGGAAGGTATTTTCCAAAATACGTTTCCAACTGCTCGACACCTTCTGTCGAAACCTGTACCACCTCAGAAGAAGACACCTGCTCACTGTAGGAAGCTCCCAATTTCAACATCTTGTCATAAATCTTTTCTCTTAAAATTCTCTTTACATCTACACATGCAAGATACGAAGACCTTGCCCCCATCCGTTCGCATACAAATCGTATGATCACCACCAGAACGAGAATCAGGATTGTCCTCTCAATCACCGGTACTGTCACCGCACGATAGACCACGCGCTCCAACAGGTCGGCAATCGTAAATACCGCCAGCACCTGTGAGAGCAATGCCGCCCACTGCCACAGGATGGTGTAGACAATGTACTTTTTTGCGTGGGATAAAAGTCCCACCAGTCTTGTTTTAATCATAAAAATCTTATCCTTTTGCTTATTTCTTCGATTCTTTTTTACTGCATATCAGATGCCATACCGCCAGCACCGGATGATACAGAAGCATCCTCGGTCCGGAAAACCGCATAACCTTCCGAATCTTCTCCCTCATCTCCGGCTTATAGCAATGCACCTTACAGTTCGCACAGAATGTTTTTTCTTCCATAAAGGGACATTTCTGACTTCTGAGTCTGGCATAATCTGAAAGTTCCTGACAGGAAGGACACATCTTTCCTGTCGTTTTGTCATAT
>OHEC01000972.1_pt1 | contig 12760 bp, 9 predicted proteins | sample 1567141 | NCBI WGS metagenome assembly OHEC01 (sample SAMEA3879567, study PRJEB24766) | human gut metagenome | biome: human-associated habitat; feature: feces | place: USA | collected 1985/1987 | reverse complement strand
TTTGACGGCGGTTATAGGTTTTGCTTCCGGCGATGGAGGAGACAGTATAGCACAGTGTTCCATCGGAAAGCTTTACTACATTGGTAGTAACGTTTTTGAACAGCTGCGGTTTATCCTCCGGAAGTGTGACAATGAGATCTACGACGAGTCCTTTTCCACGGAAAGAGATAATTTTATCATCAGTAAACACACCCTGCGCCAGCAAAGTGTGCCTGCGAGGATATACCTCCAGAATTTTGGATTCAAATTGAAGCTGCTCGGTATTAAGATTGATCAAAAAGCTAAGGGATAACCCTGCTGTCAAGTCATCGATCTGCATAAGTCTGGTGATCTCCTATCTTTACAAAATCATTTAATTCACCATTTTTGCATTGGGATAGATGCGTTCCATCCGTGCATCCGGATAATGCGTATCTAAAAATTGTTCCAGTCCGTTAAGCTCTGTTGTTTCCACGGAATAGGAAGCACCGTTGCGCTCCGTATATCTGGCCAGCGCCAGTGCGGAGATCAACATATTCACAATCATAAATACAATCAAAATATTGCAGACAATTGTGCCGGTTCTTTTCGGAATCTTTTCAATACAGCCGGAAAGCTTCGGATAGATCAGTTTCAGCCATACCACAGCGGCAATTCCCCAAAAGAAGCAGTACAAGAGGTTGATACGGCCGCCTAAGTTAAAGGCAAATCCGCTGTAGTCCCAGAAAATCGTGCCAAAGACCATTTCCGTGAAGACGCTGCAGATATATTCATAGGCACCGCCCAACAAAGTTCCGGCTATGAAGATGGATCCATCACTCTTATTACGGTAACGATAAAGGAGCAGGGTCAGGAAGGCACAGCCCAAACCCCAGACAATACTGAAAGGCCCGTAGATGACACTGCTGCGGCTCATCCAGACACCGGCGGTGACACGGCAGAAGATCGTCTCTGTAATGTCGCCTAAAAAAGCACCGATGAAAAAGAGGGAAAACAGTTTGTAAAAGCAGCAGCCCTCAGCAAAAATGGTGGACTTCTTATGTTCGGCTCTGGCCTTTACCAGAGCATCCAGGCTGATAGAAGGATATGATTTCTGCAGTCGCTTCTGTATATGTCTTGTCAGGGCATTTTCCAGAAAACGGGAAGTCTGGCCCAGGCCCTCTGTAATCTGATCCAGACGGGCGGACTGCTTTTCCAGAGAGGCTTCCACCCGGTGCTTTGCCTGTACCTGTAGGCTTAAAGTAGATAAAGCGGAACCAACGGTGTCCAACAGGAGCAGGCTGCCCAGCACCAATAGAAGCGCTACGGAGAGAAGATGCGGGATGCGGTCAAACAGTCCACACAGCAGTGGATCCGCAAACATTACGGTCACAACACTTAAAGCACCCCACAGCAGGGAAAAAGGCAGGCAGATGTAGCCACCTACGTTGTAGCGGAAACGGGAGTAATCCCACAGCTTTTTCTTATAGACCTTTTCGAAGAACATGCCGGTGGAATATTCCAGCAGGGAAGCCAGAACAAAACCACCCAGGAACAGGAAAAACGGGTCTTCCGTTAGTTCCGGCAGGAAAATCTCGAATAATATGGCACCAAAACCGTAGATCGGGCATAGGGGACCCGCTACGAATCCGCGGTTAACGAATTTCCGATGCTGCACCGCAGCAGCACATACCTCAATACACCATCCAATAAAGGAATAGAAGAAAAACAACCAGAACAGGCATAACCAGGTTATTGTCATAGGGGCACCTCTTTCGTCGAAGAATGTCGAATATTGTCTTGTTCCATCATATCACAACGGCATGATAGAAACCATGACTAAATTACAATGTTGGAAAAATGTACAAAATGGTGATAAAAACCGTTGGAAAAGTGTACGAAGCCATCGACATATTCTTCGGTAGGCTCTTAAGGTCTCGGAAATCTCGGCGATATGATTTATCTCCTCCCGTTCATTGTCTGTTAGACCGTTCTGCTGCAGACTTTCCCAGGCAATGTCACAATTCTTGTCCTCGTGTAATTCCTTCAAATTGTTGTAATAGGTCTTATCTCCGGTGACGGCATAAGGCTGTACGGCAGCGGTCAGCGTTTTGGAACCCAGACGGTATTGGCTCATATACATGGTAGCTTCCAGCTGTTGAGAATTGATCCGGCTCAGATATAGATTGGATCCCACGAACAGGATCATCATGACGATACTGATGATCAGTATCCGATAGGTAGACCTTGTTAAAAAGATAAAAAAAGCGTAAAATTATTTTGAGGACCACCGGTGATGGCTTGCACCCTATACAGGAAGATGGTACTATAAAACGTAAGAGGCATGATTCGGAAAAGAGAAGATAACGGTAAAAATAACGATAAATAAAGAACCAGGGGTGGTTACATGAAAAAAAGAATAGTTGCCGTGACTTGTGTGCTGATGTTTTGTCTGGGGTTGATCGGATGTGGGACTGAACGAGCCGACAAAACGCAGCAACTGATCCGGGGTGCGGCACCGGGGTATAATGACGGTCTCATCCGGGTGGGGATGATCCAGACGGGAAAAGAGTCTGACTGGAGAGATGCCAATACCAATGATTATCTGAATACGTTCACCAAAGAAAGAGGCTACGATCTGATCTATATCGACGGCAATTCCAGTTCGGAGCGCCAGGTAAAAGCCATGTACGATCTGATCCAGCAGAAAGTAGATTATATTATCCTGCAGCCCATCGTGGAGACCGGATGGGAGGATGCCATACATGCCGCAAAGGAAGCTGGGATACCGGTCATCGTAGCGGATCGTAAAATCGCTGTGGATGAAACGGAATACGTGTCATGGATCGGTTCGGATTTTGAAGAGGAAGGCCGGAAAGCTGTAACGTGGCTGGATCAGTATTTAACAGAGCAGGGACGGGAAAACGAGACAATCCACATTGTCCTGCTGGAAGGAACTGAAGGAGCTACCGCTGCCATCGGAAGAACGAACGGTATTTTACATGGAGTGGAGGAACATCCGAACTGGACTATCGTAGACAGGGGATGTGCCAATTTCACTCAGGGAGAAGGCCAGACCTATATGGAAAATCTGCTCAGCAAAGGAACGGTAAAGGATATTGATGTTATCATTTCGGAAAATGATAACATGATCTTTGGTGCCATGAAAGCACTGGACCGGAACGGCAAGAGCTATGGGCCTGAGGGAGACATCATTATGATCTCCTTTGACGCTTTGCACGAAAGCTTTGAAAATATGATGGCGGGGAAATTACATGCCACCGTGGAGTGTAATCCGCTGCTGGCATCCACTGTGGAGACGGTCATAGAAGAACTGGAAGCCGGCAGAGAGGTGGACAAGATCTATAACACTGAGGAAAACATCTATACCTATGAAAATGCAGCCGACTATATAGATCAGAGAAAGTATTGATTTCCGAGGATTACGAATGAAAAAATCATTAAAGTATAAAATCGTTCTGGCTATTGTTATCATCGTATGCATTATGGACGTGAGCTTCATATTTGTAAACTACGTCAATTATATGAATGTCAATCGGAATTACACAGATTCTCTGGCGCAGACTGTGGCGAATACCTGCAGCTTGGTGGTAGACGGAGACAGCGTAACGGGCTATCTGGACAACAGACGGAGAAATACGGCGTATTACGAGGTATGGAATAAACTCATTGACTATCGCAACACCAGTGAAAATGTATTGCAGATCAGCGTGGTCAATTTTAGGGATGGTGGAGGCTGTTATGTGTATGACACAGATCTGACAGAAAACGGAGCATTTTTAGGAGATATCCGCCCCTATGATGAGGTACAGAATGCTGTAAAAGACGAGTTGATCGCATGTGAGAAAATAGAACCGTTAGAGTATAACGGAAGAAGCGATTACTACATTCCGCTGAATTCCTCATACAATATTCCGGTGGCTTATATTATCGTAGGAATTTCCACAGAAAATGTCAGAAGGGAGCAATTGGCTTATTTAGGGTATATTACCATCATTGTTACATCGATTACGGTGCTTTTCGGAGTCTTTATGATCTGGTTTATGCAGCACAATGTGCTGGGACCGTTAAATGCCATGTCCAAGGCGGCTTCCAGCTATTCTATTGCCATTTTGCGGGATGGTAAGGAATCTCCCATCAGCCGGATGAACATCAGAACCGGAGATGAACTGGAACGGCTGTGTGAATCCATGAAGAAAATGGAGCATGATATCATTGCGTCCAGTTCCCAGCTGGCTATTGCCGATTGGAACAGCAATCATGACAGCATGACGCAGCTCTACAACAAGAGACACTACAAAGAACAGTTAAAAGAACTGCAGAATGACTGTACCATCGGTGTAATTTATTTCGACATTGACAATTTGAAACGCATGAATGATACCTTCGGACATGAAAAAGGCGATGCTGTGATCCTGAAAGCAGCGGAATTTATCCGGAGGTATCTCACGGAGCAAGCAAGCGGATTCCGTATCGGCGGAGATGAATTTGTAATGCTGATCAGAGATTGTACGGAAGAAAAAGTACAGGAACTGGTAAGTACCATGCGTGGAGATGAGAAAGGAAATTTATCGGATGTAACAGCAGAGTTTTACTGCCGTCTTGCAATCGGCGGAGCCTTTCGCAAGACAGCAGAAACTCTGGAAGAAACCATAAAACGGGCAGATGATGAAATGTACAAGAATAAACATTCCGTGAGAAAAGCCTGAAATTTTAGGCTTTATTGAATAGCCAGCCGGAAACCAGCATCGTTGCCCTTCAGCTGAATCCGGTACAGATCATGATCCCATGCCGTTTTCAGGCGTGCGTCCGTGATCGGTAAAGTTTCTATGGCAAGCAGATCAGCCCCTTCGAAGGAGGCAGATGCTTCTCCGATGGAGAGTTTACCGTCAGAAAGAATAACAGGTTTTTCATAAGTAATAAAATTAAGAATAACATCTTGTGCATTTGTATGGTCTTCCAATACGACAGTGTTGGAAGACTTTTTTAATGTCACCCTGCGGACATAGGTCAGATCCGGTACGGTGGACTGTGCGGCAGGATAGGCGGCAGCCAGTTCCATGGAAATAGAAGGTTCGGCTCCGGTCAGAACTGTCATCACATTTTCCGCACGGTATTCCACACCGTCCTTCTGATCCGTACCGCAGATTGTAGGCAGGTTGTGATACCCTGACTGCATGGTCCAGATCTCGTAACGTCTGGGAGAGAAGGTCTTCCGGGTGTAGGTCTCTACACCGATATCCGCCAGAATGGGCAGTCCATTTTTGTATAAGGTGATGCTGCCGGTATCATTGTGGTTGTGGCTGTCGGCATTGTCTCCGGCTTTGACTGCCAGATCCAGAGTATCGGAATGCACGAGGAACAGCCCTACGCTGGGATAATAGACATCCCGGTGGGAAAGCGTTCCGGAAGTGTCCTGTTTCATCAATTCCTCATAATGAAATACGGTCTGCATACGATAGAACAGATTCCCACCGTTCACTTCATCTGTGACAAGCTGACCCTGTCCCGCCTGGAAATCTTTTGCGGCGAACAGGCAGAGATCCTCCTGCCCGGTGGCCTTGCCAAAGAGATATTCCCGTACTCCTGCGCGACCGGCGATGGGAGAGCAGTCAGCAAAATTAAAATAGTATTTATCATTCACATGCACGTTCAGAATATAGGATGCAATATTTTTCACCTTATCCCACCGGAACAGAGTGTCGAAATGACCGTCGGTAACCGTGTTCAGCACAGTCATGGCACCGTATAGACATAGTCCCGCATGGCGATAATATTGGGCACCCTCCTCGCAACAGCCGTCATTGCCGTAATCCTTGAGAAAATAATCACAGCTTTCAGCGGCCTTATGCAGAATCGCCTGTAATGTGACAACTGTGTCAGACGTATTCTCCGGCAGGAACAACGGAGCATTTCCGCAGAATGTGCGCACCGGAGAGGACAACCGAGAGGACATTTCCACACTCCAGGGCATCAGGAACGTGGTCAGCAGTACATTCTGTGTACACCATACGGTCCAGTTGCACATAGGCTCATCGTCATGTCCCATCCACCAGAAATGTGCGGTCAGGTAGGGCAGCAGGATCCGGCGCTTCAGATTGTCCTCGATGCAGGTCAGGATAAAAGGGCTGACAGCGTTGAATTCTTCTTCCAGCAGATAAGCCGCACAGGCCAGCAGTGCACCGGTCTCACAGGCGAACAGATCCATGACGGGCCTGGTCACATCCGGCAGGATCAACTGCGGGGTATCACGAATATAGGAGTTATGCGCCGGAAGCTGCCAGGCAGTCTCTTCGCAGATGGAATAGATACCGTTGAGAATATCATCCAGAAAACGTCCCTGATGTTCTACACATTCTGCCTGGATCAGATCATTTAAGGCATTACGTTTGGCAAAATAGAGGGCTTCAAAAGCAGCCCGGTCACCGTCTCTTTTAAAACGCATGTAATCTGTGGCATGTATCACCGGGAATTCATATCCCAGCTTTGCCTCACCGGCCTGAATCAGAAGTTCCTTCAATGCTGCCGGGAGTCCTTCATAAGCCTTTCGGTCCACAGCCTTCGGAAATGGGTGAAAAGGGTGGCTGTTTCCGTGGAATGCATTTGCTGTCTCCAAAAAACGCTTTTCTATACTTATCGGTTGTGAATTCATTTCTCTGATCCTGCCTTTCCATATTCATAATTCCCAATAAGAGACAAACCGTAATAGCAGTTAACTGAACTTATTGTTGACGTATTCCGTGGGGGAGACACCCTCCACCCGTTTAAATACCTTGCTGAAATAGAAGGCACTCTCGAAGCCCAGAGCCTCTGCGGCCTCGTAGACCTTCATATTTTCTTCTTCCAGCAGCCGTTTGGCTTCCGTGATCTTGCAGATGTTGATATATTCACTGAAGCCGGTATCGTTGTATTTGCTGAACAGCTGGCTTAAGTAATTCGGGCTGATGCCAAAGACCGCGGCCACCTCATTCAGGGACAACCGCTCGCTAACGTGTTCATTAATATATTTCCGAACATTAGTTACGATGTGGTTTTTATAATCCTTTCGACGGGATTGGAACAATTCGCACAGTTGTCCGCAGAAGAATTGCAGCCACTGGATCACGTGATCCACATTGGACTGCTTATAGAGGGAACGGTAGCCATCCGGATCTTCCGCAAAAAAGCCGGACACAATAGATTCCCCGTCCTGTAAAAGCGAAATCGACAGATAGAGAATATTGCTGGCAGCGTCCAGAGCCTGCACATAGTGCCCCGGGTGATCCCGGAACAGATCGCAGATCGACTGAATCGTGTTATGTAAAATATCAGGATCATATTCTTCAAAAGCTCTGGTGAGATCATTCTTAAACAGGCTGATATTGAAGGAATTCTTAGCCTTTTCCTGTGAATGACCGGTATCAAATGCTACTATCGCGTCATGGGATTCCGTATTTTGAAAAATCTGTCTCGCGTACTGGTAGGAATCACAGATGGTACCAGGCGTCTGAACCGGGATGCCGATGCCGCAGCGTAGCGACACATTATAGTAGTTTTGCAGAGTTCCACTGATATTGTGCAGAATCTCCGTCAGATTTTCTACATAATCATCGGTACCTACGGCATCCGCAAAGCAGAAAATCAGTGCAAAATGGCGCAGATCCAGGGATAATGCATACAGCGGCAGATATTTACCGCCCAGTTCCCGGATCATCTGCAGTGAACTGGTAAACAGAGGCATCTGCTTTTCGGCAGACATCTGATCGGCCTGAGGGCTGATGATCTCTCCGTAACAGCACACATAAGCGCCGTAATCGAAATTCAGATTCAGATCTCTGCTCTGCAGACGGAACTGTTCTTCGGACTCGAACAGGTCATGAAGGAGACTGATCAAGAACTTGTCATAAAAGGGATGAATATTTACGGCGGACATCTGCTTTTTCCGGGAACGGGAGATCTGTGTGAGTACCCGGTCTATGGCATTTTTCAGTACTTCCGGTGTCAGTTCCAGCTTTACCAGATAATCGGATACCTGATAAGACAAGGCATCTCTTGCCATCTGGAAGTCTTCATAGCTGGTGAGGATGATAAAATAAGGGCAGTTATCCCCATAGCGTTCTCTGCATGTTTTCGCAAGATCCAGACCGTTCATGACCGGCATTTTAATGTCCGTGATCACGATGTCAGTAGATTTTTCTTCAATAATCTTCAGCGCCGCCTGACCGTTCATGGCAGTTCCACAGATCTCGATATTCATTTCGTTCCAGTTCAGCATGGAACGGATTCCAGCCTGAACCAGAGGTTCGTCATCCACAATTAAAAGCTGATACATAGTAACTCCATTCTGGACAGCTTCCTGTCCGGATTAAGTGTTTTCAGATGAAATAGTTTCGGATGAAACAGTTTCATTGTTATGCAGAGGAATATTCGGTATGTGTATGGACATAGTCGTATATTCCCCTTCTTTGCTTTCTATGGTAATGCCATATTCTGCACCAAATTGGTATTGTAAGCGTTTATGCACATTGCTGACACCGATTTCCCGGAAGAAATCCGCGGAACTGTCGTCGTTGGAGCGTAATACCTGTGCAGCTTTATCCGCTGTCATGCCTACACCGTCATCTGTGACATCAATACGGATCTTTTCGGTGTTGTCCGATGTCTCATAGCCGACATGTATCCGGATGTGTCCGGCACAGCCCTTCGGTTCGATACCGTGGAAAATTGCATTTTCCACCAGAGGCTGCAATGTAAACTTGATAATCTCACTGTTGTACAGAGATTCATTATCCACCTGAATGTCCATGGTAATGGTGCCGCCGTAGCGGTAGCTCTGAATGGTGAAATAGTTCTCCAACAGAGATAATTCTTCCCGGATATCGATCAACAGGCTGGTGCCTTTGGAAATACTTTTTAACAGACGGGACAGGGAGGTGGTCATCTCGGAGATACCGGTTGCCCCCTGTATGGTTGCCATCCATTTGATAGAGTTCAGTGTATTATACAGGAAATGAGGATTGATCTGGCTTTGCAGCATCTTGTATTCCAGATCCTGTTTCTGTTTCTCATCTTCCAGTCGTTTCTCCATAAGTTCCGATACATTTTCCGACAGATCATTGATTCCCCGTCCGATATCCCCAAGTTCGTGATCCCATTCCACAGAAGGGTCTCTGGAGAAGTCTCCGCCGGCGATGCGTACCATCCGTGTCTGCAGCCTGGATACAGGTACCGTGATCATACGATTCATCAACAGCATCAGAACGACACCGATAGACAAAATGCCGATCAGGATGCAGGCAAGGATTCCCATGAACAAAACCGCCTGATTGGTCCGCTCCGCATGTGAAATACTCTGACTTAAGTAGCAGTCCGGCATATTTAACGGAGTGGTGACCAGAATCTGTTCTCCCATGGTAGCACTGTGGATTTTGGAAATCTGTGTGGTGCCCGTGAGAGAATATGTGCTCAGGTCATCCAGAATACTATATTCGGGCGTAAATTCCTGCAAGCCTCCGTTTTCATAAATATAGGTATGTCCTGCAATGGACAGATAGAGAAAGCTGTCTGACGGACAACTGTAATCCTTCAAAGGTATGGTGAACAGATCTGCGGATATTTCGATGAACAGATATCCTGCCTGCCTGTTATTGTATTGGTAGGTAATGGGACGGATCACAGGTAATACTTTACGTCCCGCACGGTGAAAAGGATCGGATACAATACCGGGCGAAAAATCATAATCATCGGCAGTCAGTAATTCTTCATAATAAGGAAGCTCCGGAATCAGCGTTGCAAGATCTGCGGTAGAAGAGTACGTTGCGGTTACCACCTGCAGATAATGCTCCTGTGAGACAATGGCAATTCTGGGCATATAATTATAAGAAGAATTCCGGCTGCATTCCTCGTAGAAGGAATCATAAGTGGATACGGACAGGACAGAGCCGGGATTGGGGTTATGTTCAATATAATTGGCAATATTGGAATCTGTCTGGCAATATCTGACCAACCGGTACACTTCATCAATACTGTTGTCCATGGATTCCGACAACAGTCGCAGGCTGGTCTCGGTGGACTGGATCAGAGTGTTCTGCAGATAGTGCCGGAATATGTAATAACTGAACAGGCTGATCAACAGGCACATTCCCAAAATGGCGCTCAGCGTGAAAATCAATATACGATTTCGTATGCTTTTAGAGTGATAAACAGTCTTTTTCATGCATTCAGTATAACATAACGAAAGAAAAAAGGTAGTTGGAAAAACAAGATACTAAAAAAAGTGCATGTTAAAATAAAAAAATACATTTTCTGAAAGCGCTTTCTGAAAAAATGTAAACAAATTATAAAAAATTGTGAATACTATTATAAATTTTTCCATGTCATGTCCCGGCTTTTTTCGTTATACTTTAGTTACAGTCAAGGAACCGATAACAACGGATTCGTAACAGACGTAACATAGTATCAAATTAACAGGAGGGTTTACATGAAAAAGAAAGTATTAAGTTTAGTACTGACAGCAGCAATGATGACTACCATGCTTGCAGGATGCGGCAGTTCCGATAACGGCAGCCAGACAGCTTCCACAGGGGAAGCGCCCGTAGCGAGTACAGAGGCAGCAGCTTCCACCGAAGCAGCACCTGCAGAAGAAGTTACCTTAAAGTGGGCTATCTGGGATCAGGAGACCACACAGTACTGGGGTGACATTAAGGACGCGTATGAAGCATCTCATCCCGGTGTAACCATTGAGATGGTAGACCTTGGTTCTACCGATTACATGACCGTTCTGGCAACAGAGCTTTCCGGCAGCGGATCCGATTTCGATGTAGTAACCGTCAAGGATGTACCCGGATATGCAACGCTGGTACAGAAGGGATCTATCCTTTCCCTGGATGATTACATCTCCAAAGATGGCGTGGATTTAAGCAAATACGCAGGTGTTACCGATCAGGTAACTGTAGACGGAAGCCTGTATGAGCTGCCCTTCAGAAATGACTTCTGGGTATTGTTCTATAACAAGGATCTGTTTGATGCCAAGGGTGTTGCTTATCCTACCAACGATATGACTTTTGATGAGTACGATGCTCTGGCAAGAGAGATGACCGATACTACCTTTGGTTCTCAGGTATACGGTGCTCATTACCACACCTGGAGAAGTGCGGTACAGCTCTTCGGTGTACTGGATGGAAAACATACCATCTTAGACGGTAACTATGATTTCTTCAAACCTTACTATGAGATGGTTCTGAATCAGGAAGCTGACGGCGTATGCAGAAAGTACACAGATCTGAAGACCGAAGGCTTACATTATTCCGCAGCATTCTCCGGTGGAGACGTAGCAATGATGAACATGGGTTCCTGGTTCATCGCAACCATGATGTCCAACCTGAAGTCCGGCGAATATGATTCCAGCCTGTGCGGTAACTGGGGTATCGTTAAGTATCCCCATGCAGAAGGTGTAGAGCCCGGTTCTACTCTGGGTACCATCACCGGCCTGGCTGTAACCACTGCAAGTGATACTCCTGATGCATCCTGGGATTTCGTTAAGTGGGTAAGTGGTGAAGAAGGCGCAGCAGTTATGGCTTCCAGTGGTAACTTCCCTGCAATGATGACTGATGAAGTAGTAGACATGATCTCCGGTCTGGAAGGATTCCCCACCGATGAAGCCAGCAAGGAGGCTCTGACTGTATCCAACCTGTATCTGGAAGTTCCTTACGCTCCCAATGTATCTGAGATCAACTCCGCTCTGGATTCCTATCATGGAAGTATCATGACTGGTGAGATGAGCATTGATGATGGTATTGCAGCAATGAATAAAGCGGTAGCTGACCTTCAGGCTCAGTAATGAAGATCTTCTCTATAAAAGTATTGAATGTTTGTTGAATGTTGAATAAGACTTAAGGGGTCGTACCTACGGCCCCTTTCTTATCAGAAAAAGACGCAAAAGATGACACAAAAAGCGTTTGAAAGGAGAATTGTTATGCGGAAATTAAGCCGTCAAACCAAAAGAGATCTGGTGGCCTACTCCTTTATTGCACCTAACTTTATCGGTTTCTGCGTATTTACTTTGATCCCCATTATTTTTGCCTTTGCCCTTGCTTTCATGAAGTGGGACGGGAGTAACCCGATCCAGTGGGCAGGCATCAGTAATTTTACAAGACTGTGGAAAGATACTTTCTTTATCGCAGCATTTAAAAACACCATTATTTATTGTATCGGTACCGTGCCTCTGACCATGATCGCCGAGAAGAATACGCCGATGATCGTATCCGAGGAGAGGGCACTGTTCCGCTGTACGGCCATGATGCCGAGCCCGACGAGGATGCCGAAAACCGGCATGGCGACATGCGGGTTGATGGAAAAGATCAGGCCGAGCGCCACGCCCGCGAAGGCGGAATGGCTGATGGCGTCGGAAAAGAAGGCCATGCGGAAGCTGACGACCTGCACGCCCATGGTCGCCGCCATCGGCGCGAGCAGGATCAGGGCGACGAGTGCCTGCTGCATGAACCCGGCCTGCAGGCACTCGAAGGGGAGCAGGGACACGAGGCGGTAGAGCGGCTCGAGATCAAGCATGGTGGTCCCTTGGCTGGGCCGCGGTGGGGGCATGGGGATTGATGAGGCCCATGTGCATACCGAACAGGGCCATGAGGTTTTCTTGCGTCAGCACCTCGTCGGGCGTGCCTTCCGCGAAGACATGCCGCTTGAGGCAGATGACGTGCGTGGCGTGGTGGAAGACCATGCCGAGATCATGGCTGACCATAAGCTGCGTGAATCCCTTGGCGGCGCGCAGTTCGTCCAGCAGTTCGCA
>OHEC01000965.1_pt1 | contig 12796 bp, 10 predicted proteins | sample 1567141 | NCBI WGS metagenome assembly OHEC01 (sample SAMEA3879567, study PRJEB24766) | human gut metagenome | biome: human-associated habitat; feature: feces | place: USA | collected 1985/1987 | reverse complement strand
GCTCTGGGGTCGCTTAAGGTATAGATGGCGTGGCCCTGGCCGTAAATCAGGCCGCTGTGGTCCCCTTCCTCTTTCCTGACGATCTTTTCCAGGAAGGCCTCCACCTCATCCTCGTCCTTCCAATCCCTGACCTTTTCCTTGACGCAGTCCATCATTTCCATGACCCGGTGGTTGGCGCCGCCGTGCTTGGGCCCCTTCAAAGAGCCAATAGCAGCGGAAATCGCGGCGTAGGTGTCGGTCCCAGAGGAGGAAAGCACCCTGGCGGTAAAGGTGGAGTTATTGCCGCCGCCGTGCTCCGCATGGATGATCATCAGCAGGTCTAAAAGCTTGGCTTCCTCATCGGTAAACTTTTTGTCCGGTCGAATGGATCTGAGGATGGATTCCGCGGTGGAATGCTCCGGCTTGATGGGATGAAAATACATACTCTTTTTATCGTAATGCCGGCGCTTTACCTGGTATGCATAGGTCATAATCGTAGGCATTCTGGCGATCAGGGAAATGGATTGCCGCATAATATTCTCCAAAGAGGTATCATCCGGGTTGTCATCATAGGAATACAGAGCCAGCACGCTTCTGCCAAGCTTATTCATAATATCCCTGGAGGGGGCTTTAATAATCATATCCTCAGCAAAGTATTCCGGCAGGTCCCGGTAGGAGCTGAGAATCTGATTGAATTTTTCAAGCTGATCCTTATTGGGCTGGGTGCCGAACAGCAAAAGCCAGGCTACCTCCTCGTAACCAAAGCGGTTTTCTTTGGTACAGCCGTCTACAATATCCTTTACATCGATACCCCGATAGGTCAGTTTTCCCTCATCAGGAACCTTTTCCCCATCAGCGATCAGATAGCCGTGGACATTGCATATATGGGTTAATCCCGCCATCACACCGGTGCCGTCGGGATTTCTTAAACCCCGCTTCACCTGATACTGTTCAAACTGAGCGGGATCAATATGATTATTTTTTCTGAACTCCTCACAAAGAAGAGCCAGCGCAGAAGGTTCTTTTTGGAGCACTTGGCAACACCTCTTTCTCTCATTAATTATTAAGTTTATTACAAACCTCAGGCAAAGTCAACCTGTTTGATTCTAAATTAGAATTTTTATGAAGTTTTATTTTTTGAAAAATGCAATATTCTTTAAATTCTCTTGAAAATCCATTAAAAAACACAGCAATATGAATAATCACGATTAAAATCATGTAAATTCGATTGGAGGCGCTCTCATGAAAGCAAAAGTGTGTTTCTTGATCATCCTCTTTCTATTGATGCTGGCCGTTCCCGCGGCGGTCATCGGTTTCTCCTCTCCCGAAAGCATTTTGCCGCAAGGGGAAACCTCCCTGGAAAGTTCCAGCCCGTCTTCCGCCGGTTCGGATTCCGCCTCACAGGTTTCCGCCTCTCCCCAATCCTCTGAGCCAAACGCCCAGGAACAAGGGAACTTCCATGTATTGGATGAAAGCACCGGTAAGATTCAGGAAATTTCCTATTCCGACTTTCTCATCGGGGTGGTATCCGCGGAAATGCCTCTCAGCTTTCAAAAGGAGGCGCTGAAGGCCCAGGCGGTGGCTTCTATGACGTTCTTCTTAAAAAAGAAGGAGGCGCAGCAAGCCACCCCGGATGCGGCGCTGAAAGGCGCTGATTTTTCTCTGGATTTCTCCCAAGGTCCCGGCTACCTGACGGACCAGAAGCTTCAGGAGAAATGGGGGGACGCCTACGAGGAAAACCGGAAAAAATTAGAAGATATCTGCCAAGAGGTTCAAAACCAGGTGCTTCGGGATACGGATGAGGCTTTGATCACCGCGGCCTACCACGCCATTTCCAGCGGCGTCACCGAGGCCTCCGCCGACGTATTCGCCCAGGCCAGGCAATACCTCGTGGAGGTGCCCAGTCCCGGCGACTATTTGGCTCCCGGATATCAAACCACTGTCACTGTAACGCCGGAAGAGTTTCAAGCCAAGGCGGCCGCCGCATGGCCGGGGATCAAACTAGACGGCGAGCCCCAAACCTGGGTAGGAGAATCCCAGAAGACCGACGCTGGCTTGGTCAAGTCCATAAAAATCGGTTCCGCAGAGGTCACCGGGGATGAGATCCGCCAGGCGTTTTCTTTGCGCAGCGCCAACTTCGACCTGATTTTCAGCGAGGATAGCTTTCTGTTCACCGTCCGGGGCTACGGCCACGGCGTGGGAATGAGCCAATACGGCGCCAATTTTATGGCCGCCCAGGGAGCCACCTATGAGGAAATCCTCGCCTGGTATTATCCGGGCACAAAAATAGAGCGGCTAAGCGATTAGCCGCTCTATTTTTATAGCGCCCTATGGTTTTCCGAAAGCCAAAGTTCTTCCCAGCGTTCAAAAAAATAATTCCACCCTCAGGTTAACCCGGACTTTTAAAATAAAAGGCTTGCGGCAAGCTATTTTTAATTTACTACCAAACCCTATAAATACCGGGATTCCACCGCGTCAAAGATTCCCCGGTCGGTAATCCGGATTTCCGGCAGCACCGGCAGGGACAAAAACGACAGGGTTTGGAAGGGGTCCATATCCTCGTCCATGCCCATCAGCAGGCAAAGCCTTTTCATATCCCTCAGAACCTGCTGAACCTGCTCTGTGTTTTCTTCGCTTATCAGCCCACAGACAGGCAGCGGGAGCGCCTCCAGGATTTTTCCATTCTGCGTCAGGCAATAGCCGCCCTTAGCTTTCTCTAATGCCTGGATTGCCAGAAGCATATCCAGATCGTTATCCCCTACCACAATTAAATTGTGGGAATCATGGGACACGGTAGAAGCGATGGCTCCATGAAGATGAAAGCCCTCCGCGACCCCTACCCCTACCTTACCGGAGCCGTGATGCCGCTCCACCACGGCAACCTTTTGAAACTGCTGGTCCGCTTTAAATTCTCCATGGGCGCAGGGCACCCGGCAAACCTTGTGCCTGGTAAGTATCTGCCCGGGAACCACCTGGGCCACGTGAGCCGTCCCATGGGGACAGCTTAGCCTCAGCTGCTCCCTGCCTACAGGCTGGATATGAACCGTATCCAGCAAAAATCCAGGAACAGGCTTCTTTTCGGCCAGAGGCTTTATCCCCTGTCCGCTGACCAGCCTTCCCCTCCAGTAAACCGCCGTGACGGAGACTTCCTCTGGGTCTGAAAGCACCACCAGGTCCGCCTGATAGCCCGGGCCGACGGCCCCTAGATGGGGAAGCCGGTACATGCGCGCGGCATGGTAGCTGGCCATACAATAGGCCTCCTCCGGCGCCATCCCTAAATGAATCGCCTCCCGGATATTGCTGCTGATGTGCCCTTCCCGGCGGATATCCTCTACATGCTTATCGTCGGTGCAAAAGCATACCCGGCCTGTGGAAATATGGGAATCCAGCAGAGTGCTGATAAGCACTTCCCCGTTTTTTGCCCCGGAACCCCGGCGGACCATCAGGTTCATCCCGCTTCGCAGCTGCTCCAGGGCCTCCTCCGGCTCTGAACACTCATGGTCCGTGGCGATCCCGGCCAGAAGATAGGCCTGCAAATCCTTTCCCACCAGTCCCGGCGCGTGGCCGTCCACGATCTTATCCTGAAAAGCGTTTAATTTGGCAAACACGCCGGCGTCTCCATCGCAAACACCGGCTACGTTCATCATCTCGCCCAACCCCAATACCGCGGAGTCCTCGGAAAGCCGCAGTAAATCCTTCGCCTCCAGCCGGGCGCCGCTGTCGTCAAATTCCGTGGCCGGCACACAGGAGGGAAGCATGACATAGCCGTTTAACGGCAGCCCTTTCATCGAATCCAGCAGCCACTGGATTCCCTTTGTCCCGGACACATTGGCGATTTCGTGGGGGTCGGCAATGATGGTGGTGGTCCCAAATGGCAAAATTTCAGCGGCAAAGGCGGCCGGCGTCAGCATGGACGACTCAATATGCACGTGGGCGTCAAAAAAGCCAGGCACCAGATATTTTCCGGTCAGATCAATCTCCTCCCGGCCCTGATAACTGCCCACACCAATAATTTTATCATCCCACAAGGCCACATCCTGGACGAGCCACTCCCTGGTGAAAACATTCAGCACCGAAGCGTTTTTCAGCACCAATTTCGCGGGGATAAGCCCCCGGGAGGCCTGCATCATTTCAAGCGTAACGGACATCGCAACTTCCCCCCTTTGAATATTTTGCTTATTTTAACACACTTCATTTCAAACTACAAGCCGGATTTTCTATTTTTCCCCTGTGCCTTTATATTCCTTGACATTTTAAATGATATGAGTATAATATGAAGTATACTTCATATGAAGCTAACTTCATATTATACGAGGTGACGGTTTGAAAAACAAAATCAGAGAACTGCGCCTGCAAGCGGGGCTGACCCAAAAGCAGCTGGCGGACCTGGCCCTGGTTTCTTCCCGGACCATTATTTCCTTAGAGACCGGCCAGTACAATCCCTCCCTTTTGCTGGCTTACCGCATCGCCCGGATTTTTAAAACCACGATAGAGGATTTATACTGCCTGCAAGATAACCTGAAACAGGAGGATCAGAAATATGAAGAATAATAGCTTGCCTTTTTCACAGGTAGTCCGAAAAAGGATTTGGGCCTTATGGGCGGTTTTGGCTCTGCTTTTGATTTTCATGGTGGCGGTGGGAGAAAAAGGCCTGATCGATTCCCGATATACCACAAACCTTTCACAGCTTTCTTATAAATTTCTTTACTTTGGAGGCGTGATCTATACCATTTATAAAATTCATTATAACCGGTCCCTTTTGAAAAACAAGGAGAAACTGCGGCAGGAAAAAATTTTGGAGCTGGATGAGCGGACCCAATGGGTTTACGAAAAAAGCGGCGGCCTGGTTTTGGATATCCTACTGCTTTGCCTTGCGGCCGCGGCCTGCGTTTTGTCCTTTGTGGATATCAGCGCGTTCAACACCGCCGTTTCCATCCTGTTTTTTGCGGTTCTATTGAAAATCGCCGCTTATTTCTACTACAAAAACAAATAGAAAGAAGAGGGCTGATTCTTCTTTCTATTTTCGCTTTATCTTTTCCATTATTTCTTTTCATCGTTGCGGATGGTAACCCGGCGGATTTTGCCGCTGATGGTCTTAGGCAGCTCTTCCACAAACTCCACCACGCGGGGATACTTGTAGGGTGCTGTCTGGCGCTTCACGTAGGACTGAACATCCTTTTTCAGCTCCTCGGAAGGCTCATATCCATTCGCCAGCACAATGGTAGCCTTGACAACTTGTCCGCGAATAGGGTCAGGCGTTCCGGTGATGGCGCACTCCAAGACATAGGGCAACTCCATTACCACGCTCTCGATCTCAAACGGCCCGATCCGGTAACCGGAGGACTTGATGATATCGTCGGTGCGTCCCACATACCAGAAGTAGCCGTCCTCGTCACGCCAGGCGGTGTCGCCGGTATGGTAAATATCATTTTCCCATACGGTTTTGGTCAGTTCAGGATTTTCATAATACCCGTCGAACATGCCGCATGGCTTGCCCTCTTCCGTCCGCAGCACGATTTCGCCTACCGTGCCGGGCTCAACGGAATTGCCCTGCTCGTCAATCAGGTCCACATGGTAAGCCGGCGAAGGCTTGCCCATGGAACCTGGCTTCGGCTCGGTACCCACCGGGTTGAACAGGGTCAGGGTTGTTTCCGTCTGGCCAAAGCCTTCCATCAGCTTTAAGCCGGTGGCCTTATAGAACTGGTTGAACACCTCAGGATTCAAAGGTTCCCCAGCGATGGTGGCGTGCCTAATCGACGACAGGTCGTATTTATTTAAATCCTCTTTGATAAAAAACCGGAACATGGTGGGCGGCGCGCAGAACGTGGTGATCTGGTATTTGGCAAACAGGGGCAGCAGCTCAGAAGGGGTAAACTTATCAAAATCGCAGACGAAGATACCCGCCTCCATGAACCATTGGCCGTAGAGCTTGCCCCACATCGCTTTCATCCAGCCGGTGTCGGACAGGGTTAAATGCAGGCCGTCAGGCACCACATTATGCCAATATTTAGCGGTCACGATATGGGCGATAGGATAGGTGTAATCATGCCAAACCATTTTAGGCATACCGGTGGTGCCGGAGGTGAAATACAAAAGCATGGGGTCGGCAGCCGCGGTTTCCACCCGTTCAAAGGTATCCGGCTGGTTTTCCAATTCCTTCATAAAATCCAGCCAGCCCTCGTGAGCGCCGTGAACGCCGATCTTCACCTTTACGGTAGGCGATTCAGGAAAAGCCGCATCCGCGTGGTCCATAACCTCTCCGTCAGTGGTGCAGATAATACCTTTTACATGGGCCGCGTTAAACCGGTAGACCAAGTCCTTCTTGGTCAGCAGATTGGTGGCGGGGATTCCTACCGCGCCTATTTTGTGAAGGCCCAGCAGGGCGAACCAAAACTCATAATGGCGTTTGAGAATCAACACCACCGTATCGCCCCGGCCGATGCCCACCTTGGTGAACAAATTTGCCGCCCGGTTGGAATACTTGGCCATATCGGCGAAGGTAAAGGTGTGCTCTTCCCCTTTATCGTTGCACCAAAGCATGGCCCGGCGCTCCGGTTCTGCTTGGGCGATGGCGTCGATCACATCATAGGCAAAGTTGAAGTTATCCTGATAAACCGGCTTGAAATCAACCAGCTTTCCGTCATAAAAGGTTTCCCGACAAAATTTCTGATGAATATTAAGCATTCTGATGGTCCTCCGCTTCTTCCTCAACTCGGCGCATAACAATGGCTAAAAAGGTGCAGGGCTCGCCGCCGGCAGCGATCATGCCGTGGCCCCGGCCGGAATCGTAATAAATAGCGTCGCCCGGCTTCAAGATCTCCACATGGTCTTCCATTCTGGTTTTCAATTGGCCGGAAATGATAAAATCGAACTCCTGGCCGGAATGGGTTGACAGCGGGATCGGCTGATCCTGCTCCTCCTCAAAATAGGGGGCGGTCACCAGGAAGGTTTCGGCAATCTTATTTTTAAACCGATAATTTAAATGCTCGTACTTAAACCCGGCTCGGCGCTTGATATCCAAGCCCTCGCCCTTTCTGACGATGGAGTAGAAGGAAAGCCTGGGATTTTCCCCCGTCAGCAGCTCCACAATATCCACATCCAGCTTATCGGCGCATTTATACAGAAAGGTAAAGCCAAAATCCTGCTCTCCATTCTCATGCTTCAGGTATTCCTCCAGCTCAACGCCGGCGGCCTCAGCCATCTCCTCCGGGGTGATATCCATCATTTCCCGCAAGCCCTTGATTCTCTCTGCTATTTCTACAATTCGAGTTTCCATTTTTTTGCCTCCTGCCTTTATAGTATATTCATGGTGAACGCCGCTTTAAAGCTGAGCTCAGGCTCCAGCAGCTTCATTCCCCGCTTCCTTTCAAAGCAGTCGTCTTCATCCTGCGCGGTGCCGCAGCCCGTCCAAGGCTCCAGCGCTACAAAAGGCGCGTCATTCTTTGCGGACCAAATTCCCAAATAGCGGAAATCCCCATATTCCATTTCCACTCCCCGCCCGGTAAGAATACTGTAAAGCTTCACCTGCCGGGAATTAGTATTTTCACAAATCAGAGCATCGTCATAAAAGAGGCCATGAGTCAGCTTTAGCTTTCTCTCGTGATCCAGGATTCGCTTTGTCTGGGAAAAGTCTAAAAGCTTGGAACCGGGAAGAAATTTCGGACAGTCGATCACTTCCTCTTTCTCAAATTCCACTACCCAGTTTTCAAACCGGTCTTCGCCGCTCACAGGAACCCGGAAGGCGGGATGGCCTCCCACCACAAAGGGCATGGGACGATCCGACAAATTGGTCACCAAAAATTCCACCGTCAGCCTGGTATCCTCCAGGCGGTAGGTCACCCGGAGATCAAAGTCAAAGGGGTATTGACGCTTGGTAGCCTCATCAGCTTTCAGCGAGAACACCGCCATCTCGTTCCTGGTAATCACCGGGGTAAATTCCCTGTGCCGGGCAAAGCCATGCTGCGCCATGGAATAGGCCTTTCCGCCTATCACCGCCCTCTCGTTCCGCAAGGCGCCTACAATAGGAAATAAAATGGGCGCCTGCCCCTTCCAATAAGCAGGATCCCCTTGCCAGAGATACTCGGTATTTACCACATCCTGGTACGAAACCAACTGAGCGCCAAGGGTATCGATTTCAGCTACCGCGCCTTTACTGATTAATGTTACCCGCATACTGATCCTTCCCTGATCACAGATTGGGCCCTGACAGCCCTCTAAGGAAAAATTATAACATAAAACCCAGGTAAAAAAAAGAATTTCTCTTCTTATTCTCTTACTTTTCCAGGAAACAGAAACGCCAAAAACAAAATACTGTGGATTATGATTGTTTTTATGCCTTTCAAACAGGCGGCCGCCGCTCTGTCAGAAGCTTGCACAGCTTGGCCGTCCGATACGCTGTCGCCCTGCATGGCCAGATTTTTGGCTGGGGCCGTGCCGATTGAAGATGGTTTTTAACAGCCGCCTCATTTTGCCCTGCTCCACACTTAAAACTAACTATTTTACGCCCCGTCTCCACTGATAGGTCCTCCGGCCGACACTGAGAAAGCCGGCGATGGTTTTCTCACCGCATAGAGAAAAGGCCTGCCGTCCTGCGGACGGCAAGCCTTTCACGCGTTTTTCATTTATTTAGTTCCCCTAAGCTGTGAAAGCCTTGTTCTAAGCACTTTCACAATATAAGGATTCTTTTTTACATAGAATACAATCACGGCGCCAAACAGCACCAACGAGCCAAACAAAACACCCAGCACGATAGAAGTCGTCGTGTTAGAAGAAGCTCCTTCATCGATTTCAGTGATCGCCGCGGCCTGCACCGTCATATCAGTATTTCTAGCATAGGTAGGGCCGAGATCCAGAGAATTAATCACAGCGTCGATCGCAATCCGAACCGTCAAGTCGGCAACTCCGGTAACCCGCAGGCCGTTTTCTTCCTCGAAGCTCTTCACCGCTTGCTCCGTCGCCTTATCAAAGGTTCCGCTGGCGCCGCCCTGATAGAGATCAAGCTTAGCAAGCTTCATCTGCAAGGCTTTAACGTCGTCGCCTACATAGCCGAGCTTTAGGTTGTCCGCCTCAGGAGAACGAAGCGCCTTGTCGGAATAAAGAACATCCTTCATAGCCTTGTCTACAATTCCGGTAGCCTCCAGGCTGTTAGTGGTTTGATATTCCTTTACCGCCGCTTCTGTAGCGTCATCAAAGGTTCCGGAAGCGTCGCCGATCATATAGCGCAGCAGGATCAGGCGGTTTTGCAGCTCTGTGACTTCCTCACCCGCATCGCCCTTTTTAATGACGGCGGCCTCGGGATTAGAGGGAGCGTCAGAGGCTTCCAGCTTACTTCTGGTGGTATTGTCGTAAACACCGGTAGATTCCAGGCCTACCACAGTTTGGAACTTAGCAACCGCGGCCTTGGTCTGGTCGCCGTAAAACCCGGTAGTCTCGCCGGTCATATATTGAAGCTGAATCAATTTTTGCTGAATCGTGTGAATTTCTTCCGCAAACTCTCCGCCCTCATAAACAGCGGGCAGATTACTGGGCGCACTGTCGGAATACAGCAGGGCCTCGGTATCCGGGTCGAGAATCCCAGTGGCCTCATAGCCAGCCTTGGCCTGGAAGGCCTTCAGACATTCCGCAGTATATTCTCCAAAATACTCTGTAGCCCCGTCGTTAAAATAACCAAGCTCAGCCAAGCGCTGCTGAAGCTTCGCAACCTCCGCGCCGGAGGAGCCTAACTGGAGATAAACCGGCTCAGCGGGAGTATCTTCCACATAATCAGCACCGCCGCCGGAAGGATTGGAAGAGCTTCCCGCGCCGACGGAAGGATCTACCGTAACGGTAGCGTCGCCGTAATCTACGCCGTATACATAGAACCAGTTTGTCCAGCCCATGCTGGAAACAGAGCCATAGCAAACGCCAGACCCATAATCTCTCGCGTCAACGCACATCCCTCCGCCCACATAAACGCCCACATGGCCAGGCATATATAAGCCCAGTCCGGGAATTTCAGGCAAAGTACCGATACTGCCGGTCTGAGGAGACATGGCCATCATATCTGAACGGATTCCGCCGACTCCATAATAAGAATAAATCAAACCGGAGCAATCCACCGCGCCGGGATAAGCGCTGCCGTAAGAATAGGCCCAGCCCTCATTATATGCGTTCAGCGCATGCGCGGCCAATCCCGCGCCAGTGGGGCCTGCCGCTTCCGCCTGCTGGCTTGTCCCAAACACGCCAGCGGGTACGACGACCGCCAACGATAAAACCACCGCGGCCAATCTTTTCATTCTGCTTCTTACTCGACCCATTCCAATTGCCTCCTTAGCCTTTCAAATCCATATCAAAACAAATAATCATGTTAGCTTCATTAAAACACAGTAATTACAATCTGTAACAAATTGGTTACAGTTTATCACAAACTCGTAATAATTACAACCTTTGCACGCCGCAAACCTAAAATTTTATCATTTTGCATAAATCCAGTTATTTTTTTATTAATTTTATAATTATTTCTTCTAATAACACGCGGCTGTTTTTCCAACTATAGCACGCTCTATCCCTTATTGATTTGGAAGAAAAAAGTTAAGGAAGGCTTTATTCTATTTTCTGAAAGAGTCAAAACGCTTAAAAAGAAAAAGCTGCGGGAAGAGGTTCTTCCCGCAGCTTTTTCTTTTTTTAACCGATAACGCCCTTTTTCAGGGTAATGTTGGCATACCGGGCGGTTTCGCCGGTGGCCACCACGCAATAAGCCGTATCCGTGTGGTCGTAAAAATCGAAACGCTCCAGGTATTCGATTTTATCCTCGCTGACGCCGTGTTTGGCCAGGATCTTTTTGTAATCCTCCACTACCTCGGGAACATAATCATCCCCGGGCACCACCTGCATCAGCTTTACGGGCTGAGGCACAAAGGTATCAATGGGGAACAGTTCCAAAACCGCATCCAATAAAGCGGGAATCGGGATGCCATCCGCCCGCACCACACAAGCCGCCTTGCTGGATTTGGCAGGGAAATTGGCGTCGCCAAAGGCGATCACGTCGCCGTGGCCCATTTCCGCTAAGATTTTCAACAGCTCAGGGGAAATCAGGGGAGAAATTTTTTTCAGCATATGACATTGCCTCCATTTTCAAAATCATTACCAGGAACCCAGGTCCCAGTTATCGTCGCCCTCCAGGCTGGTGGAACGCCTTACGATCAGTTCGGTATCCAGCAGCAGGGTTTCCCCATCGCCGGTGGCATTTCCTTCGATCCGCTGCAGAAGCCGCTTGGCGGCAGCCACCCCCATATCGTAGTTGGGAACCCGAATGGTGGTCAGCGGCGGGCTCACCAGGGTGCTGGGGAAAATATTATCAAATCCCACCACCGCAATGTCGTTGGGGATAGATTTTCCCGCCTCCTGGATCGCCTTGACCGCGCCAACAGCCATCTGATCGTTGGCGGCGAACACCGCCGAGATCTTTTCCTTGGTCTGGAACAGCCGCCGCATGGCCTGGTAGCCGGAAAGAGGCAAAAAGTCACCTTTGACCACTAGCTTATCCGAAAACGGAATATGGTGCTTCTCCAAGGCGTCCCGATAGCCTAAAAAGCGCATATGGCTGACCGAAACATAATCGGGGCCCACGATGTGGGCGATTTCTTTCTTGCCGCAGCCGATTAAATGCTCCACCGCCATTCTGGCGGAAAGCCGGTTATCCACCATTACGGTGTCCACGTTGGCGGTGCTGATCTTATGCTCCAGTAGAACCAGGGGGATCCGCTTTCTGGAATTCCCCAGGGCGCTCAGGCTTTTCACATACTTTTCCTGCCGGGGGTCGGAATCATACGCCAGGGATTCCATAATGATCCCATCCGCCTTGGTATCCACCAGGTATTTGACGCAGCGTTTTTCGGTTTCCAGGTTTCCGCCGCTGTCCAGCACGTTCATGACGCACCCCGCCTGGGAAACCGTATCCTGAATCCCCTTCAGCACCTGGCCGAAAAACACCCTTTGAAAGGAGGAAATCACCACACCGATGGTATTCGTCCGGCTGTTCCGCATTCCCTGGGCAATAGGGCTGGCATGATAGCCCAGCTCCTCCACCGCTTTCAGCACCCGCTGTTCCAAAGCGGGGCTCACTGTTTTTTTCCCAGTCATTACATTGGATACTGTGGAAATGGACACCTCCGCCAGTTTCGCTACATCTTTAATGTCCGCCATAAAGCCGCCCCTTACTGAGGCGGAGCAGGCTTTTTTAACCTGCTCCGCCTTTTGTTTCAATTCATTTATGATTAGTCCATGGAAACCTGAGGCATTTCCGGATGGTTCGGGCCAAAATGCTTCAAAATAACCAAAGGCTCGCAAATAGAATTGTTGGTGATCTTAACGCCGGCTGTCGCGGCCTTTTCACCCACAAAGAACTCGTCGGCGCTCAGCTGGCCAAAGCGGAGCATGCCGGCGGTTTCACACTGGTAGCCGCCGATGGTGCCAAAGCCCTGGGTCAGGATGCAACCGTAAGCGCCGCTGTCCTTGATGGTGACCGTCTGGCCGGGAAAAACGGTCAGCTCCTTGGCGCCCATATAGGGATTGCCGTAGGTGATCCACTTTTCCTCATAAACGCCGTCTTCCTTGGAATCCATCACCGGAGGACGGAAATAGTGCTTCTTATAATGAGGATCGATGTTGGCTTCCCAATCCATCAGGTTCATTACGGCGTCGATATCATCCTGCTCCTCTTCGGGCAAACGCTCCACCAGGTTCTTGATATCGTAAACCTCGCCGGAGGCCACGTTCTCAAATACAGAGTTTACGTCGCTGTTCCACTGAGGCTCATAGGTTAAGTAAGAGCCAGGCG
>OHEC01000960.1_pt1 | contig 12897 bp, 8 predicted proteins | sample 1567141 | NCBI WGS metagenome assembly OHEC01 (sample SAMEA3879567, study PRJEB24766) | human gut metagenome | biome: human-associated habitat; feature: feces | place: USA | collected 1985/1987 | reverse complement strand
CCCGCTGTTAATGACCTTATCGGCATACGTCCGGGCGTTTTCATAGTCCGCCATACCGGTATATACTCCCGCATTCAAATACACACGGGCTCTCAACAGCCAGTTGGCCGCTTTGTCCGCACGTCCGAAAGGTGCCTGTCCCGGCTCATACATATCCGCCTCGCACTCCTCCAGTTCTTTCTGGATGAAATCATACAAGTCCTTGCCGGACTTTTCCACCGGCAGTTCATTGTCAAAATGCTCCTTGAAAGGTGCCTTACCAAATAAGTCCAAGAAATACGCATAATGCAAAGCCCGCAGGAAACGCACTTCCGCACGCTGCCGCAGAGACTCCGCATCCGTCTTGCCGGCAATCTGGTCAAGAAAGAAATTCATCTGGGTAATGTCATATCCCAGGCGCACATATACCCATTCCGTACGCTGGCTGGAGGAATTCCATTCAATACTCGTAAATTGGGGAATATCCACGTTGTCCTGCCATACCCACACACATTCGTAGGCAGTTCCTGGCAATTGAAAATAGTACGATAGAAACCAGATTCTCCTTCGTCCTGTCCGTCCAGGTCGGGAGTACCCGCTAGGCCTTTCTGTCCGGTAAGTCCCAGCAAAGCATACTGCTTGACAAAAGCCCCCTCCTGATCAAAGCTGGAAGAACTCTGCGGGTCGATGGAGCTGATGTCCAAATCATTGATACACGATACATTTCCCAACGAAACGGCCGCTACCAACGCAGCTGAAAATATGTGTTTCAAATAGTTACTTTTCATACGTCTTAATGTTTTCATAAATTAGAATTGCAAATTAACTCCCAGCAGGAACGTGAAAGCACGCGGATAAGGATTCGAATCGATACCGCTCTTCACCTCCGGATCCAGCCCTTTATATTTGCTGATAATGAACGGATTCTGAGCCGTAGCGTACACACGCCCGCCAACACCTTTATAAGAAGAAGTTTTGAATAGTTCCTTGAACGAATATCCCAACGTAATGTTGTCACAACGCAAGAAGGAAGCGTTGCGCACAAAATAATCGCTCATGTAATAATCTCCTTTTCCTGTAAAGCCCAATGCGATAGCCTCCGGAGAAGTATTCGAATAGGCTGTATTTGAAAACAATCCTGAAGCACTTACATTTGCTTTATTCGCCAGGAAATCATAATATACGTAATTATTCAGGCTACTGCGTAAAGAAAAGCTGAAATCCCAGTCCTTATAAATCATCTTGGAGGTCAGTCCCATCATAAAGTCAGCGGCCGGTTTCTTGTAAATATATTTATCAGAACTATTAATCATACCATCCCCATTCCGGTCAACGAAGGTATTCTCAATCGGTTTTCCGCTCTCATCATACACCTGCTGGTACACATAGAACGAATTGGCCGGATAGCCCACCTTGTTCACCTGTACCTTTGTATTGTTTCCTCTTGAAATCTTGTCGCCGGTCTCTACATAATAGTCCGCATCATCACCTCCGGTCAGTTTGGTGATTTCATTATGATTCCAAGTGAAGTTGTAAGTCACATCCCACATAAAGTCTTTTGTGACCACCGGTTTGAAATTGACAGCGAACTCCATCCCATAATTCTTCAAAGAACCGATATTCTGCAACATCTGTGCGTTGAAGTTGGTGCCAACCGGAATCTTGACGCTGTTCAGCAAGTCGTTTGTCTCACGATAATATCCATCCACATTACCGCTGATACGTCCGTTCAGGAATCCGAAGTCCAGTCCAGCATTGTAAGTGGTGGTCTGCTCCCACTTCAAATCCGTATTAAAGGCATTGGCACGTGAAGTATGATAATAAGTGTCTCCAAAAGGATATTGCGCATAGTCATCGCTTACCACATACAAAGGCATATAAGCAAAATCAGAGGTCACATCCTGTTGTCCGGTAATGCCCCATCCTAATCTAAGTTTCAAATCTGATAAGAAATTTACATCTTTCAGAAAATTCTCCTCTTTCATCTTCCAGGCCAAAGCCAACGAGGGGAACGTACCCCAGCGGTTTCCGTCGGCAAAACGGGACGAACCATCCCAGCGCATGGTAAAGGTAAACAGATAACGGTCCAATAAAGAATAATTCAAACGTCCGAAATAAGAAACCAGGGTATTACGGGTGGAATAGGCCGTCTGTTCTTTCAGCACCGCGTCATGAACCTTGTTCGTATAACTGTCCCATCCGTTTCCTACCGTAAAGCCGTTCCGGTGAAAATGCTGCTCTTCACCACCCGCCATCACATCAATCGTATGTGCACCCAGTGTTTTGACATACTGTGCATATACGTTATAGGAAAGGTTGTATTTATACTCGGACACAGCCGATGTGTTGCCATAATAGTTATAGGCAAACGAATAGGGCGAATACACCGTTGTCTGCGTTCCGTCCGCATATTCACCGCCCACACTGGCGTGCAGACGCAAATCCGGCAGGAAATGGAACTTATAATCCACTTCCACATTTCCTACAAAGTCATTGCTGTTGGCCCTGTCGTCCTTCTGTTCCAGTGCGGCCACCGGATTCTGGGCTGTGTTCTTGTTGGCTGTATATCTCCAGTCCGGATCGGAGAAATCGGATGTAGCCTGCGCATTCTGATAGTAGCCTCCAAACACATCATACATGCTATCTCCCCCATACACCGGACGGGTAGGATCCATAGACAACGCTCCTCCAATGGCGGCTCCGGTATCCGCATAGCGGTTCTTTCCGTTCATGTATTTGGCAGTCACATTGACTTTCAAATGATCGTCAAAGAAAGAAGGAGCCAAATTAACAGAAGCTGTAAATCTCTGGAAATTAGAAGTCTTGACAATTCCATTGTTATAATTGTATCCCAAAGAAATACGGTAGGGCAGGTTCTTCAAACCACCATTGATAGACACATGGTGGTCCGTACTGATTGCCGGACGAAAGATTTCATCCTGCCAGTCGGTATTAGCTGTGCCCAAAGACGCAGGCAAGTTGTCTCCAAAAACCTGCTGAGCGTACGCACGGTACTCATCCCCGTCCAGCACGTCATAGCGTTTCTGTATGGTAGAGACCGACACGGAACCGTTATAGCTGACCCTCGGCGCCTGTCCGCTCTTTCCTTTCTTGGTAGTGATAATAATCACACCGTTAGAGGCACGGGAACCGTAAATAGCCGTAGCCGAGGCATCTTTCAATACGGTAAATGTCTCAATATCCTCCGGATTGACCATAGACAGCCCGTTTGACATTCCCTTGATACCGCTATTATCAATAGCTAGTCCGTCAATCACAATCAGTGGGTCGTTGCTGGCATTCAAAGACGAGCCTCCACGGATACGTATCTGTGCGCCTCCACCCGGTGTTCCGTCATTGGAGATGACACTCACACCGGCCACCTTACCTGTCAACATATCCTGTGCGTTGGTGGTGATACCCTTGCTCAACTCATCAGGTTTGATAGCGGTCACTGAACCGGTGGCATCGTTCTTCTTCACCGAACCGTAACCAATCACCACCACATCGTCCAGCACTTCTGCGTCGTCCTGAAGCGTCACATTCAAGGTAGCTGCCGCAGGAACTTCCTGAGTTTTGTAACCGATAAAGGAAATGACAATCACATCTCCCTTTTTTGCTTCCAACGTAAAATTACCATCAAAATCCGTAATGGTTCCGTTCGTTGTTCCTTTCACCAGAATATTGGCTCCAATCACGCCCATCCCGGTATTATCTTTCACTACACCTTTTACAGTAATTCCCTGCGCAAAAGCCTGCATGGAAAGGAATATTCCAGCCAGCCATAACAGCATGAATTTACTTGTTTTGTTAAATCTTATTTCCATATTATTAAATTAAAGTGTTCCGTAAATTTGATGCTAATACCTGTTGAAAACACAATCCTTACCCGCTACTTATTGAATCTCTTTAATCGAGATGGCATAGCCGCCACCCACAGCGGCCTTCAGATTCAACTTCGTCTTGTTCGTCACTTTCTTCTTCGTGATTGTATAAGCCTGCGGGTTCTTGTCCCAGCTCGCATCCTTGGCATCCGCATAAATCACGGCTTCATACTTCTTTCCCGGCTCCAAGAAATCAAGGGTCAGCTTCGATTCATGACCGTTATATCCAGCCGTACATCCTACATACCAGTCGGTAGTTCCCTTAGCACGACGGGCAATGGTGATGTATTCTCCCGGTTCAGCTTCCAGGTACTTGGTCTCATCCCAGTCAATGGCCACATCCTTGATAAACTGGAAGGCATCCATAAAGCGTTCGTAGTTTTCCGGCACATCGGCAGCCATCTGTAACGGGCTGTACATGGTCACATAAAGTGCCAACTGGCGTGCCAGGGTAGTACGTGCATGCGATTTGTTATTCGGATTCATTTTGCTGCAGTCCGGTTCAAAAATACCCGGTGTATAATCCATCGGACCACCAATCAAACGTGTAAACGGAAGAATAGTCGTATGATTCACATTATTTCCACCAAATGACTCATATTCTGTACCACGTGCTGACTCATTACCAATCAGGTTCGGATAAGTACGACACAATCCAGTCGGGCGAACAGCTTCATGCGCATTTACCATAATCTTATAATCAGCAGCTTTCTTCACAGCATACAGATAGTGGTTTACCATCCACTGTCCATAGTGATGTTCACCACGAGGAATGATGTCACCCACATAACCACTCTTCACTGAATTATACCCATTGTCCACCATAAACTGATAAGCTTTATCCAAATGACGTTCGTAATTACGGACAGAAGCCGAAGTTTCATGATGCATCATCATTTCAATACCTTTACTTGCTGCATAACGATGAATTTCCTGCACATCAAAGTCTGGATAAGGAGTCACAAAATCAAACACATAGTCTTTGCTCTTGCCAAACCAGTCTTCCCAACCTTGATTCCATCCTTCTACGAGTACCGCATTAAAACCATGTTTTGCCGCAAAATCGATGTAACGTTTCACATTGGCTGTATTGGCTGAGTGCTTACCATTCGGCTTTGTCTGTGAATAATCAGTCACCCCAAGCTTCACACTGGGCAACTCATCAGTATAAGCCCAAGTTCCTTTGTTGGTAATCATATCCCACCATACACCCACATATTTTACCGGATGAATCCAGGAAGTATCCTCAATCTTACACGGCTCATTCAGGTTCAGCGTAATACGAGAAGCCAAAATGTTACGTGCATCATCACTGACAATAATCGTACGCCAAGGTGAGTTGCAAGGAGTTTGCATATAGCCTTTATCTCCTTTTGCATCCGGAGTCAGCCATGATTCAAATACCATATTTTTATCATCCAAATTCAGGCTCATACAAGCATAGTCTACCAAAGCTGCTTCATGCAGATTGATATAAAGGCCATCATCCGTCTTCATCATCAAGGCTGTCTGTACTCCCGTAGGTGAGAACACAAACTGTGAAGAATTTTCCGTCACCGCCGTTTTCATTTTCTCACGAATCTCAGAAAGACGGGAAGTTGTATAATCATATTCCTGCGTGTCATAATCTCCCGGAATCCAGAATGCCGTATGGTCACCGGTCATAGCAAACTGAGTATGTTCTTCCTTAATGACGAAATAATTCAAATTAGGTTGCTGAGGGAACTCATAGCGGAAACCCAGTCCGTCGTTGAACAAGCGGAAACGAATCACTATGTAACGGTCATTTTCCGGCTGATCAAGTGTCACTTCCAGTTCATTGTAATGATTGCGTATTTCACTTTCTTCACCCCATACCGGACGCCAAGTTTCATCAAAAGTAGAAGTATGTGTTTCTCTGACTTTAAAACCGGTCATCAGATTCATTTTCTCATCTACACGTTCTTTATCTTTACGTTCCGTCCATTCAAAGCCAATCCTTTTTTCCGGATCTTCCCGTTTTAATTCCACCCCCAATGTACTGGGTTTTATCACAGGCTTGTTCTTAAAAGTTAACTCATAAACAGGAGCACCTTTTTGATTCAAGCTAAAGTCCATTACCAGATTCCCATCCGGTGAAGTCAATTTCTGTGCATTAGCCCACAATGCACAACAACACAAAGCTACAAAGGCAAAAGTTTTTCTTGTATTCATAAGTTCTTCGTGGTATTAATATTGATTAGATTTTATGTTTTTCAATTACTGAAAGCAAAATTATGCGTCACTTTCTCATCTTATTTTCACAAAAAGGAAAATATAAATCAAAAGAAACAATAATCATCTTATAATAAGCTGATTAAGCAGTTTTACACGGTTTAAAAATAGAAACGTTTTAGAAGTTCAAAATGAGGTTTTCTCTTCCATCCAAACAAAGTTTCCCGCTTAAATTCACATTTTTTCCGGTCAATACGTCGAATGCATTTTCTCGTGGAAGAATTTCCTGATAAGGAGTCAGGTCTAGTTCTTTTGAATCGTCCGTTCCGTTCATGATAACTACCACCGATTTACCATTAAACTCACGCTGATATACATACACTCCGTTTTGAATAGAATAATGCTTCAGACTACCTTTACCTATCACCTGATTTCCTTTTCTCCAATTTAGCAATTGACGGGTAAACTCAAATGCTTCATTTTCCAGTGCCATTCGCCCATTTTCTACAAAGCAGTTGCGCGTATCTCCTTGCCAGCCTCCCGGAAAATCCTTACGCAAATCACCATCACCCTTACCTTTATCACCGGTCATCAGTATTTCCGTACCATAATAAATCTGCGGAATACCTCTGGTAGTGAGCAGAAAGACCATGGCCTGTTTATAACGTTTCAGGTTCTTCGCCATTTCATCTGTCTGTGCAAAGCGGGAAGTATCATGGTTATCTAAAAAAGTCAGCAGATTCATCGGATTGGCATATACCAAATCCTGTGTCTGATAATCATAAAGCTTATATAATCCTCCTCCCCACTCACCGGTTTCTTCATCAAATGCCTGATTCATCAAAGCCTGCAAAGGAAAATCCATCACCGTAGGCAAGTTAGAATTCTGAGGAGCAGCCAGTTTACTGTCCTTCTGCCAATAAGAAACCAGCACATTACTATTCAACCAGGTTTCTCCTACAATATTGAAATAAGGATATTCATCCAACACCTCTTTACACCATTGACTCATAAAATCAAAATCCGCATAGGGATGTGTATCCTGACGAATACCATTGATTCCCGCATATTCAATCCACCAAATACTGCTTTGTAGCAGATAACGAACCACATGACGGTTACGCTGATTGAAATCAGGCATTACAGAAGTAAACCACCCGTCAGTGGCAATCTTTTTTTCGTATGCACTGGCGTGAATATCCATTACGCTGGCCGTTTTAAATGAGGTTTGAACATAATTGGAACGGTAATTAAACCAATCTATGGAAGGTTTGTCTTTAAACAGGTAATTTTCGCTTCCGCAATGATTAAAAATCATATCCATCACTACTTTCAGATTCTTTTCATGCGCTTTCTCTACCAATGCACAGAAATCTTCATTACTTCCAAACCGTCTGTCAATCTGATAATAGTCTGTAATGGCATATCCATGATAGGAACCGCTTTCCATATCATTTTCCTGAGTAGGATTCAGCCAGATTGCTGTGACTCCCAAATCGGCAATATAATCCAAATGATTTGATATACCTTGAATATCACCACCATGGCGTGCAAACGAATCAGTACGATCCATCTTCTTTTCACGCATACCGTCTATCATGTCATTTTCAGGATTACCGTTGGCGAAACGATCGGGCATAATCAGGTAAAGAACATCTTCTGAAGTAAAACCTTTTACATCTTCTCCTCTCCGCACACGCGATTTCAGCTCGTATGGAATCTGCAATTTCTTTTTTCCGTTTTTCAACAGGATTTGAAAAGTCTGTGCCTTTGCTTCCGATAAATCAAGGTAGAGTAACAAATAATTCGGATTGTCCTGCCTAACCGTTTCTTTCAGAAAAATTCCTTCGCCGGATACACTCACATCCGACAAAGCCAAATTCTCTCCATACAACAAAATCTGGAGTTCTGGATTTTTCATTCCTGCCCACCAGAAAGAAGGAGCCACTTTCTTTATCTCCATTGCCCGAGCAGCCTGTCCTCCTCCCCACGAGAAAAGGAACACAATCAATAAAATTAATGTATGTTTCATGATATTGAGGTTGAAATGTTTTTCAACGCAAAAGTAGATTCATGACAAAAGATTTCTTATCTTTGGAAATAAAATATAAACATATAAAAGAAGTAAACAGAAGGTTTACAACAAGTTAACAAAATTTTAAACAACTAAAATATAAATGATATAACATCAGATATTCAACTTTAAAACTATGAGATCTATACTTTTCCTTATATTGTTTATTGCAGAAGGCTGGTTCATCTCCATTTCCGCACAAGACTCCGAGCAACGAATCTTAGAGCAATTAGATAAAGCAATTTCCAAGAAAGAGAAATTTAAAAACGACAGAGAAGCTGTCATATCTCAAATCAAACAACGACTGAACTATGCCACAGACAATACCGAGCGTTATAAACTCTGTGGAGAACTATTTAATTTGTATCTACATTATCAGGCTGACTCTGCCTGCCACTATATTCGTCGTAAAGAATACTACAACTCTCTCCAGCCTCAACCGGAGAGAGACATCGAAATCTCTATCAATCGGGCTGAAGTAAGAGGTGTCATGGGCATGTACAATGAGGCCTTGACAGAATTACAAACAATTCACCCTCATGAGCTGTCTTCCCCCAACTTAGAATATTATTATTTCACCATAAGAGCCTGTTATGGATGGATGGCAGATAATACAGTAGACCTACACGTAAAACAAACGTATCTGAAAAAGACGGAACTGTATCGTGACTCCCTGTTGAAAATACTTCCTCAAGGAAGCAACCGTAACATTGTATTGGCAGAAAAAATGATATTAAGCGGGCAGGCAGATCAGGCTATTCCCATCTTGAATAAAGTGCTTACTTCTCCTTTAGACATGCAGGAAAAAGCATACGCATACTATACTCTTTCATTAGCATACGAAGCCAAGAAAGACACAGACATGGAAATCTATTACCTTGCTCAGACAGCCCTCATTGACCTCAATGCATCGGTTCGTGAATATGCAGCCCTTCAAAAGCTTGCTCGCCTGGTGTACCAGCAAGGCGACCCGGAAAGAGCTTATAATTATGTAAGCTGTTCCATGAAAGACGCTGTAGCCTGCAATGCACGCCTGCGTTTTTTAGAAGTCACAGAATTCTATCCCATCATCGACAAGGCTTATTCCGATAAAAAGGCACAGGAGAAACGGTTAGAAAGAATCCTGACTCTTAGCATTACCGGATTGGCTGTATGTCTCATCCTACTGGCCTTTTACCTATACCATGGACTAAGAAAACTTTCTCTCATGCGAAAGAATCTCTCAAAGAGCAACAAAGAATTAGTAGCACTCAACCAGCAGTTGCAACAGACAGGGAAAATCAAAGAAGTGTATATCGCCCGCTACCTAGACCGCTGCGTCAGCTATCTGGACAAACTGGAGCAATACAGACGCTCACTTGAGAAATTAGCGATGGCTTCGCGCATAGAGGATTTGTTTAAAGCTATCCGTTCGACAGATTTTCTACGTGAAGAACGTAAAAACTTCTATAACGAATTTGACAAATCGTTTCTGGAACTATTCCCCAACTTCATCCATGATTTCAATAATCTGTTGAATGAAGATGGAAAAATTGAACCCAAACCCGGAGAAATCTTAAACACAGAATTACGCATTTTCGCCTTGATTCGTCTGGGTGTAACCGACGCCAACCGAATTGCCCATTTTTTGGGATACTCATTAGCTACGGTGTATAACTACAGAAGTAAAATACGAAACAAAGCTAAAGGTGATAAGGATAATTTCGAGCAGGAGGTGATGAGTTTGTAACTATCATATTTTCTTCCAATTTTCCTAGTCAGATTCTTGCTTTTCCCCTTGAATATAATTACCTTCACCTAAGAGAATTCTCTGTTTCACACTGTGGGATACAAAAACCACAGTGTGGGATACATATTTCACACTGTGAAATACATATCCCGCAGTATGAAACAGAGAAATGTCCGGGAGATTTCTGAAAATATAAACCTTACTTCAGCACTTAACAAAGAGCATTAGCATGTTTTAGAGGAACAGTTACTACATCAAGTGAAGATATTTGAATGATTTTCAATGTATTTGCATGATTTTCCATGTGCAGATGTTAGTATATCCGCTACATTTGCAATTATAAATTTTAAACCAATACCTTATTTGATATGCGAAAAATTCTTGTTGTATTATTGCTTACAATAAGTGCAGGATTTACTACTTCTTCTGCACAAAAACTACCACCACAAAAAGAAACGCTCGATGTGGTAATGAAAGTAAACAAATATTTCATGGAGAAATATGCCGATTATCGGACTCCCAGTTTCGTTCGTAATGTTACCCGCCCCAGCAATATCTGGACTCGAGGAGTGTACTATGAAGGATTAATGGCTCTATATTCCATCTATCCTCGTGCAGAATTCTACGATTATGCATACAACTGGGCTGAATACCACGAATGGGGAATGCGAAATGGCAACACCACACGCAATGCCGACGACTATTGCTGCGGACAAACCTATATCGACCTATATAACATTTGCCCCAAACCTGAAATGCTGAAGAACATCAAGTCGAACATGAATATGCTGGTCAATACACCGCAGGTAGGCGACTGGACATGGGTAGATGCTATTCAGATGGGAATGCCCGTACTGGCCAAAATGGGACACCTCACGGGAGAACAAAAATATTTCGACAAGATGTGGGATATGTACGAGTTCTCACGCAATCAACTCGCAGGAAAAGGAATGTTCAATCTGGCTGACGGTCTCTGGTGGAGAGACGCTGATTTCTTGCCTCCATACAAAGAGCCCAATGGAGAAGACTGCTACTGGAGCCGGGGAAACGGATGGGCCTACGCTGCACTGGTACGCGTACTTGACGAAATTCCAGCCAATGAAAAACATCGCCAAGACTACATCAACGATTTCCTGATTATGAGCAAAGCATTAAAAAAATGCCAGCGTACAGACGGATTCTGGAATGTAAGTCTTCATGATGCCGGAAATTACGGAGGAAAAGAAACTACAGGTACTGCCCTGTTTGTCTACGGAATGGCATGGGGAGTACGAAACGAATTACTGGATAAAGAAGAATATTTACCTGTTTTATTAAAAGGATGGAATGCCATGGTAAAGGAGGCAGTCCACCCCAACGGTTTCCTGGGTTACGTACAAGGTACCGGGAAAGAGCCTAAAGATGGTCAGCCAGTCACATACGAAAGTGTTCCGGACTTTGAAGACTATGGAGTGGGATGCTTCCTACTGGCTGGTACGGAAGTCTACAAACTACAATGATAAGAATAAGCACAATAGGTAGAAACGTTTTGCTTCTTTCCGTAAAAAGAAATGGGTGTGCCTTTCGCACACCCATATTTTATTTGCTTAATGCCCGGGAGCGTTCTCCCAAATAACCGCCATGATGGCGCTTGCTGTATTCTTCAATCGTAAAACCAGTCTTACGCATGGTCTCCACCACCAGAATATCTCCAATAACCGTCATCACAGTGGTAGAAGTCGTAGGAGTCATTCCCAGCAAACAAACTTCATCGGGGTGTCCTGTAGCCAGACAAATATCAGCTGCTTCCGCCAGCGGACTATCCGGATTTCCCGTAATGACAATCTTTTTCAATTCCGGATTTAGACGTGCAGCCAGCTCAGTCAGTTCCACAATCTCTCTTGTCTTACCTGAATTGGAAATCAAGAGTAACAAGTCATTTTTTTGCAGAATACCTAAATCACCATGCTGCGCCTCACTGGGATGCAAAAACACAGAAGGGATTCCTGTAGAACAGAATGTAGTGGCAATGTTCATGGCTATCTGTCCAGCCTTACCCATACCGCTGGTTACCAGCTTTCCGCCTTTCTCATGCACCTGCTCCACAATCAGGTTTACCGCTTTCTCATATCCGTCTGTTACCGGAATGTTCAACACGGCCTGTGCTTCACGCTGTAATAAATCTTTTATTGATGAATTCATAAGATTATGATTAAATTATAATTTTATTCCAATAAGCGGGTCAGTTCTTCCAATGTATTCGCCACTTCAAAATAATTTTTCAACGGACGGTGTACAAAATGCGTTTCCTCCAGCCGGTTCAAAAAAGCCAGCAGGTCATTCCAGAAACCTTCCACATTATAAAAGATGACTTTTTTCTGATGATAGCCTATACTACATGCAGCCATCACATGAAATACCTCATCCAGTGTACCTATTCCACCCGGCAAGGCTACCATCACGTCCGATTCCTGCAACATAATATCTTTCCGGTCGCTCAAATTCACAGAATGGAATGTCACGTCAAGCAAATCGCTGACTCTTCCGTGTTCCTCCAGCTTTGTGGGAACAACTCCCATAATCATTGCCCCGTTCTCTTTCGCACTTTTTGCCAGAGCTTCCATCAGTCCGGTATTGGAACCGCCGTAAACCAGCCACTTACGATGCTGCCCCAGCCATGCGCCCAGTTCCCGGGCTTTCTCCATGAATACAGGTTCTATCGCATCTGAGGCCGAACAAAAGACTGCAATTTTATTCATATATTAGTTTTAAATATCACACACTGCAAATATCTGCATTTTTTGAAGAAAGGCAATAGGTATTTATTGTAAATTTGCAGCGAAAAAGAAATTATACTTCTCAATATATGGCGTATTCAACTTTTACCCTCCCTAACGGCTTACGACTTATTCATACCACCAGTCCTACAAACGTGGCTTATTGTGGCTTTGCCATCGATGCCGGAACGCGCGATGAGCTTCCACAAGAACAGGGTATGGCCCATTTTGTAGAGCACCTAATTTTTAAGGGCACAGAAAAGCGAAAAGCCTGGCACATTC
>OHEC01000959.1_pt1 | contig 12899 bp, 10 predicted proteins | sample 1567141 | NCBI WGS metagenome assembly OHEC01 (sample SAMEA3879567, study PRJEB24766) | human gut metagenome | biome: human-associated habitat; feature: feces | place: USA | collected 1985/1987 | reverse complement strand
CGTTAAGGCGCTGAATAAGAATCTGGGACTCAATATTACCCAGTATGCGACATTTAACTGGAAGGCGGTAGCGGATGGGATCAACATGCTGGGCGGCATCGCGTTTTTGGCCGGCCTCATGTACCTGCACGTTAACGGTATGCCGCTGACCATCTCGGGTGTGATCGAGCTTTCCGGCGCCGGAACCGCGCAATCCGCGCTGCTGGTGATGCCGGTCATTCTGCTGTCGCTCGCCGCACTCACCAAGGCCGCACAGATGCCGTTCCACACTTGGCTGCTGGGTGCCATGGTTGCCCCCACGCCCACGAGCGCCCTGCTGCACTCGTCAACCATGGTCAAAGCCGGCGTGTTCCTGATGGTCAAGCTCAGCCCGCTCTATGCCATCTATCCCGTGACTGGCTTTATGGTCACGAGCGTGGGCGCCATCACGTTTTTGCTCGCCGCCCTCATGGCCATCTCGCAGAGCAACGCCAAACGCGTGCTCGCGTACTCCACCATTTCCAACTTGGGCCTCATCAGTGCCTGTTTGGGTGTCGGCGCGCCCGAGGCCGTATGGGCGGCCATCTTCCTGATCCTGTTCCACACGGTGGCCAAGTCGCTGCTGTTCCTGTGCGTGGGCACGGCCGAGCATCATATCGGCAGCCGCAATATCGAGGACATGGACGGTATGTTCAGCCGTATGCCGCACCTGACGCGCTTGATGATGCTGGGCATCATGGGCATGTTCGTGGCGCCGTTTGGCATGCTCGTGTCCAAGTGGGGCGCTCTGGTGGCGTTTGCGCAGACCGGCAACGTGCTCATGATCATGGTGCTTGCCTTTGGCTCGGCCGTGACGTTTTACTTCTGGGGCAAGTGGCTTGCCAAGCTTTCGGGCGTCGACCCCACGGCTCAAAACGTTGAGGTCAATGTCCATAGGACCGAATGGATGGCCCTCAACACCATCGCCGCGCTGCTGATTCTGTGCTGCGTGGCGTTCCCGGTTATCTCGAGCGGTCTGGTGTCGCCTTACTTGGCCATGGTGTTTGGCCGCGTGCCGTACGTTATCGGCAAGGATGCCATGTATCTGATGGTCGTTATCGTGGCTTTTATCGCCGTGGTGCTGCTGACTTCATTCCGCGTGAGCAACAAGCCGCACGTAAACGTATATCTTTCGGGCGTGGGAACCGACAACTACCGTCATTTCCGCGGCTCGATGGGCCACGAGGTGAAGGCCGAAAAGCGCAATTGGTACTCGGAGGACGCCCTTGGCGAGAAGCGTATTGGCCCCGCGGGTAGTGTCGTGTGCTGCAGCATTATCTTGTTTGCGCTGCTGTGTTGCGCGTGGATTGGGCCCGAGCGGCTTGCCATGAGCGCGCCCTCGGTGCTGCGCGGTAAGTATTTCGAAGGCTCGGGCGTCGTGGGCATATTTATTGGCACCGTGGCGTTTGCCCTGCTGGCGCCGCTTGTGGGCGGCCTGATCGACGGTGTTGACCGCAAGCTTTCGGCCCGCATGCAGGGCCGCGTGGGTCCGCGCCTGCTCCAGCCTTTCTACGACGTTGCCAAGCTGCTGCGCAAAGCTCCCGCCAGCGTAAACACCATGGACGATACCTACATGGCGTGTGCGCTCATCTTTACCGTCGTGGGCGGCGGCATCTTTGTGTCGGGCTCCAACACGCTGCTGTGCGCTTTTATGGTGACGCTCGCCGCGATCTTTGTGGTGTTGGCGTCCGCCTCGACGCAAAGCCCGTTTGCCCAGGTCGGCGCCGACCGCGAGCTGCTGCAGGTCATGAGTTACGAGCCCGCCGTTTTGCTGATGAGCGTGGGCCTGTACCTTGCCACCGATAGCTTCGATTCCATCGCCGTGACGGGGCAGTCGGCCCCCATCATCGTGTACAGCGCGCCCATTTTCCTCGCATTGCTCGCGGTGCTTACCATCAAGCTGCGCAAGTCGCCGTTTGACCTTTCGTACTCGCATCACGCGCATCAGGAGATCGTCCAGGGCGTCGCCACCGAGATGAGCGGCGGCACGCTGGCCAAGATGACCCTTATGCACTGGTGCGAGACCGTGCTGTTTTTGATGTGGGTGGGCATGTTCTTTGTTTGGGACAACCCCGTGAGTTGGGTGGTCGCCCTGGTCGTGATGGCCGCGACGTACTTTGTCGAGGTGCTGATCGACAACACCTTCGCGCGCAGCACCTGGCGCAGCTGCTTTAAGCTCGGCTGGGGCGTAGCGCTGGTGTTTGGCCTGCTCAATCTTATGCCCATCCTCGTCGACGTATTTATTTAGGAGGCGGCATCCATGGATCATAAAATGTCGCGCTCGCCGTGGGTTATTCATTACGACGGCTCGAGCTGCAACGGATGCGATATCGAGGTGCTGGCCTCGCTCACGCCGCTGTTCGATGCGGAGCGCTTTGGCGTGGTCAACACCGGCAACCCCAAGCATGCGGACATCTTTTTGGTGACGGGGTCGGTCAATGCCCAGAACCTGCCCGTCGTGCGCCAGATCTACAACCAGATGCTCGAGCCCAAGTGCGTGGTGGCGTGCGGCATCTGCGCGTGCTCGGGCGGCGTATTCCGCGATGCCTACAACGTGATCGGAGGCGTGGACCGCGCGATTCCCGTGGACGTATACGCGCCCGGGTGCGCCATTCGTCCCGAGACGGTGATTGATGCCATCGTGGAGGCGTGCGGCATCCTGGATCAGAAGGAGGCCGTGATGCGTGCTGGCGGTGACCCGCTTACCGTGGGCGGTGCTGCTACCTGGGATGGCGGCGTTGAGCTGGGCGAGGACGGGTTTGTGGCCGCGGCTGGGGCCGGCGACGCGCCCGCTGCTGGCGACGCACCTGCTGGGATGCCCGCAGCTGCAAAGGAGGCCGAGTAATGCAAAAGGCTATCTATACCATCGTCGGGATCGACGAGCTCCTGTCGCATGTCCAGGCGCTCAAGGGCGTCGGCGCGCGCTTTGTGCAAATGCACGCCGAGCGCAACGTCGACGACGGCACGTATCGCTTGGTCTATACGTTTATCAACGTTCGTGCTGCTCAGGAGCATATCGCGCGGGACGGAAACTATGCGATTGAGAACCTGGTAGTCGAGGGTATCGATCAGTATCAGGAGATTCCGTCCATCAGCTCGTACTATCCGGCGGTGTTCCCGTTTGAGAACGAGGCGCACGACCTGTTTGGTCTTGCCATTACCGACATGCAGCTCGACTTTAAGGGCTTTTTCTACCAGGTCTCAACGGCTGAGCCCATGAGCGTTATCACGCCCGAGGTGAAGGCTGCGCGCGAGAAGGCCATGAAGGTCCGTGCCGCTGCCGAGGCCAAGGCGCGCAAGGCCGCGGCCGAGAAGGCCGCCGCTGCCACGGCCGCTGCGGGGGAGGGCGATGCGGGCGCCGATGATGCTGAGGGCGCTGCCGTCGCTCAGCCCGCTGCGGCTGCCGGCTCCGATGCTCAGCACGATGAGGCTGCTGCGAAGGCCGCGCTCAAGGCCGCGGAGATGGAGACAAAGCTTGCCGCCATGGATCCCGAGAAAGCGGCCAAGGTCCGCGCGGCGCTTGTCGCAAAGGCCGCCCGCGACAAGCAGAAAAAGGAGGCGTAAGGTCCATGGCACATCGCTCCGTTATTCCGTTTGGCCCGCAACACCCGGTGCTGCCCGAGCCGCTTCATCTGGACCTGGTGATCGAGGACGACTGCGTCATCGAGGCAATTCCGCAGATCGGCTTTGTGCACCGCGGACTCGAGAAGCTCACCGAAAAGCGCGACATGCATCAGTTTGGCTACATCGCCGAGCGCATCTGCGGCATCTGCGCCGTGGGCCACAGCTACGGTTATGCCAGCGCCTGCGAGCGCATGCTCGGCATCGAAGCGCCCGGCCGTGTGCAGTATATCCGTACCATTTTGCATGAGCTTTCGCGCATTCACTCGCACCTGCTGTGGCTGGGCCTGCTCGCCGATGCCTTTGGCTTCGAGGCGCTGTTCTATCGTTCTTGGACCCTGCGCGAGCAGATTCTCAAGATCTTTGAGAGCACCTGCGGTGGTCGCGTGATTCTGTCGATCAACGAGATCGGCGGCCTTAAGCATGACATTGAGGACTCCGAGCTGGCGGGTATTGTCCAGACGCTCGATGCCATGCGCCCCGACTACGAGGCCCTGGTGCATACGTTTTTGGACGACAACAGCTGCGGCGAGCGCCTGCATGGCGTGGGCGTGATCAGCAAGAAAGACGCGCTGGATCTGTCGATGGTCGGTCCGTTTGGGCGCGCCTCGGGCGTGGACTACGACGTGCGCATGTTTGGCGACGGTGCCTATGCGGACCTGGCTGCGTTTGAGCCCATCGTTGCCACAGACGGCGACTGCTATGCCCGCTGCCAGGTGCGTTGTGCCGAGGTCACGCAGGCCATGGACATTATCAAGGAGCTTGTGGGCAAGATTCCGCACGACGGTATCGGCGGGCGCACCAAGCTTACGCCGGCCGACGGCGCGCGCGGCGAGGTTGTGATTGAGCAGCCGCGCGGCGAGGCGTATTACTATGTGCGCGGCAACGGCACTAAGAACCTGGACCGTTTCCGCGTACGCACGCCGACGTCGCAGAACCTGGCAGGTCTGACGCATGCGCTGCAGGGCGTGCTCCTTGCTAACGTGCCCATGATCATCCTGACCATCGACCCCTGCATTAGCTGCACGGAAAGGTAGGCGTGGCATGAGTTTGCTGACATTTGCCAAGACGGCCTTGGGCTCTATGGTCAAGCAGCCGGTCACGGTGTGCTATCCGCAGGAAAAGCTCGCGGCACCCGAGCGCCTGCGCGGGCATATCGTCAACGACATGGACGTGTGCATTTGCTGCGGCATGTGCGCTCGTCGCTGCCCGGCGGGCGCTCTCGCGGTCGATCGCAAGGGCGGTACCTGGTCGATCGACCCGTATGCCTGTGTGGTGTGCGGCGAGTGCATCGAAAGCTGTCCTAAACACTGTCTGACTATGGACACCGCCCGCACCCCAGTCGCAGCGGACAAGACTCTCACGGTAGAAACCAAGCCGGAGTAGCGTTGGAATAGAGCTGGAATAGGGGCCGGTGGGGCAAAAATGCCCCACCGGCCCCGCGCTTAAACGCGCGGTTATGCTGCTGCGAACAAAACTATGCCGGTTTACTACGATAAATCGCCTACTCTCAACCACACCGCATTTGGCAATACAAAAACCGCAGGTAGACGGCTCACAGTTTTGCGAAAAAGCCGCGCGTGATCGGCGACCACGTTTTTATCGTAGTAAACCGGCATAGTTTTGAAATGGCATTAAAACGGTAGCAGCCATTTTGCTATGCCGGGGTGGTCGGCCGTTGGGTAATTACCCTCGCAGGTAGGCGATGGCAATCTGCGTGCGGTTGCGCAGGCCCATTTTGGCAAGGATTGAGCTGATGTGGTTGCGCACGGTGCCTTCGCCCATGTATGCCGTGGCGGCAATCTCCTTGTTGTCGAGGCCACGGGCGATGAGCTCGGCGACTTCGAACTCGCGGTCGGTCAGGCTGACAAAGGCCGCGGGCCGGCGGAGTGTGCCCGCCTCAACGCCCGTTCCGTCAAAATCGATGTCCTCGATCGCCTTGCCCTCAAGCACGCGTTTGCCGTCCATGACCTGCGCCAGCGCTGGCGGAATGGCGGCGACATCGGTCTTGATCAGGTAACCGCGGGCGCCCAGCTTGAGCGCCGACACAATGTATTCGTCATCCGAGAACGTCGTCAGAAACACCACGCGCGCCGCAGGGTCGCGCTCAAAGATCTCGCGTGCGGCCGAAAGTCCGTCGCGCCCCGGCATCTGGATGTCGAGCAGTGCGATATCGGGCGCGTGTTCGGCATAGAGCGAAACCGCATCGTTGCCGTTGGCACCGGTGCCCACCACTTCGATCTGCGGCTGGGCGCCCAGGATAATCTTGAGCGAATCGACCACCAAGCGGTCGTCGTCGACAACGATGAGCCTCATCGGTCCTCATCTCCTTGCTGCTTGGGAACGGTGGCAAACACGCGCCAGCCGCCGGCGCTGGCACGCGGGCCGGCGGTGAAGGTGCCGCCAAGCGCCTCGATGCGCTCGCGCATGGAGGCAAGCCCCATGCCCTCCGCGGCGCCGCGGTTGCTTGCTTGGACCCCGCCCGTGCCATCGTCGGTAACGATGAGCTGGTAAAACGACGGATGCTCCATGCATCGTACGGCGACAGCATGGGCGCAAGCGTGGCGCATGGTATTGGAGAGCGCCTCGCGCAGGACCGCCGCAAAGCAGTTGGCGACGTTTGCGGGCGCATGTTCGGCCAAAACTTCAAGCTCAATCTGCGGGCCGCCGTCCGAGCGCGCGCCTTCAACAATACGTTCGAGCTGCACGGAAAGGTCGACGGCGTTGTCGTTGAGCGCGTGGACGCTGGCGCGCACAAGCTGGAGCGCCTCGTCAACCGTGCGTTTGACGTCGGCGAAATCGGCGGCGACGCCGGGCTCGTCGGCGTGGACCACGCGCAGCGCTTCGGCCTGCAGCGAGGCGCGCGTGAGCTGGTGCCCGACGTTATCGTGGATCTCGCGCGCGATGCGGGCGCGTTCGGCGAGCGTCGCGAGCTCGACTTCGTAGTCCTGGCGGTCGGCAAGATCGCGGTTGCGCGCTTCGAGCGCCAGAGCACGTTCCTGCAGCTCGTCGCGGGTGCGGTGCATGCGCTGCTGCTCGCGCTCCAACTGGGCGGTGCGTAGCGATAACAAGGTGGCGGCAACTGAAAGGATGGCGGTCAGTAGAAGCGTTCGGGCGGTGAGCGCGTCGGCGCGAAGGTCCGCGACGAGCGCAAAAGCAAAGACGGAGCCAATGCCCAGCGCGACCCAGGCGTGCTCGCGGCGCACGCGTCGCGCGATGTCATAGAGGGCGAGAGGTGCAAACGGCACAAACGGCGGCACGAAGACGGCCGCGATGATGTAAGCGCAGCTCGCGGCCTCGCTTGTGCGGCGCGTGCGTTCCTTCTGCGCGAGCTCGGCCAGCGAGGTGGCAATAACGCCAAGGCAAAACGCCGCGACCAGGCGAGCGTCCACAGCAAGGCCCGTGGCGGCTGCGATGCAGCACGCCAGCACGATCGATTTGTCGAAAAGCCTGTTCATACGGGTATTGTACGCGAAGCCGCGCGTAGTGGAGGGGCCGCCTGCGCAACCGTGACATTCCTCCCGCGCGGCAAAGCGGGGCGCCGGCGGGCCACGCGACCAAGCTCCGCACTCGTGACAAAGCTCACTGGCGCGCGCCGGCGGCTCCTGCGATGATGCAATCGTACCGGGCCGCAATCAACAGGAGGGCCGCCTCATGACAGACATCGTCCACGTCGAAAACCTCGTCAAGCGCTACGACGACCTTATCGCGCTCGACCACTTTAGCCTGAGCATCGCCCCCGGCGAGATCTTTGGCCTGCTGGGCCCCAACGGCTCGGGCAAGACCACGTCCATCAACTGCATTTTGCAGCTGCTTGCCTACGACAAAGGCACCATCGAGCTGTTCGGCGAACCCATGACGCCCGCCCGCTATGACCTCAAGCGCCGCATCGGCGTGGTGCCGCAGCAGGTGGCGGTGTTTGACGAGCTCACGGTGCGCGAGAACATCGACTATTTCTGCAGTCTCTACGTTAACGATCGCAAGCGTCGCCGTGCGCTGGTGGACGAGGCGATTGACTTTGTCGGGCTGGGTGACTTTACCAAGTTCCGCCCCGGCAAGCTCTCGGGCGGCCTGGCGCGTCGCCTCAACATCGCCTGCGGTATCGCGCACAAGCCCGAGCTCATCTTTTTTGACGAGCCCACGGTGGCGGTCGACCCGCAGAGCCGCAACGCCATCCTGGAGGGCATCTGCCGCCTGCGCGACGAGGGCGCCACGGTGGTGTATACCAGCCATTACATGGAGGAAGTCGAGCAGATTTGCAGCCGCATCATGATCATGGACGGCGGGCGCGTGCTGGCGCAGGGCACTAACGACGAGCTCAAGCGCATGATTCAGATGGGCGAGCGCGTGACGGTCGAGGTCGGCGCCGTCGAGTCGGCCACGGTCGAGCGGCTGCGCGCCCTCGAGCACGTGCTTTCAGTCGAGCTGTCCGGCGGCGAGCTCGTCTGCACCTGCGAAGCGAGCCCGCATAACCTGGTCGACATCCTCGACACGCTGCGCGCCGCCGACGTGGCGCTCGGCCGCGTGTGGAGCGAGCCGCCGACCCTCAACGACGTGTTCCTCGAGATCACCGGCCGCGAGCTGCGCGACTAGGGGGCAGCCATGTTCAACACCATCATCACCACGGTCAAGACGCTGCTGCGCCGGCCGAGCACGTGGGTTTGGGGCGCTCTCTTTCCCATCGCGCTTTCCACGATGTTCATGTTTATGTTTGCGAACCTCAGCTCCGACGGCACGGTCGATCCGGTGCCGGTTGCCATCGTGGCGGACGAGGCCTGGGACGCCTCGACCTTTAAGAACGTGGCGGCTTCGCTTGCCAAGGAAGGCGACGACCAACTGCTCGAGATCCACGAGTGCGACGACGCAGCCGACGCGAGCCGTGCGCTTAAGGCCGGCGAGGTCGCGGGCATCTATACGGTCGACGACGCGGGCACGCCCAAACTCACGCTGCTATCGAGTTATGACGGCTCGCGTGCGTCGTCGGTGCTCACCGATCGCAGCATCCTGGAGACGGTGGCAAGCTCGTATACACAAAATGCCGAGCTCATGTCCCAAATTGCCCAGGACAACCCAGCGGCGCTCACCGACCCGGAGGCGGTTGCGCGCGCCCTGTCGCTCGAGGGCGGCACCCGTCGCGTGAGCCTGACGCGTACCACGCCCGATGGCACGGTCATCTACTACTATGCGCTCTTTGGTCTGGTGGCGATGATGTCTGCCGAGTTTGCCGCCTTGAGCGTCGTCGATCTGCAGCCCAATCTGTCCGGCCTTGGCGCACGTCGCTGCGTGGGTGGTCTTTCCAAGACGGCGTCACTGGCCGGTATCTTTGTGGGCTCGTGGCTGGTCTCCTTTGCCTCGATGGCGATTGCGATCGGCTACGTGCGCCTAGTCGTGGGCATCGACTTTGGCGGGCGCGAGGGACTGTGTTTGGTGGGCGGCGCCGCTTCCGCGCTTGCCGCCACGGGCTTGGGACTCTTTGTGGGCACGCTTCCCGTTAAGGGCGGCAAGGCGTCCAAGTCGGGCATCCTCACGGGCTTTGCCACCACGTGCGCCCTGTTCGCCGGCCTCTACGGCGAGCCGGCGATGGCGCTTGCCGACGACGTCGCCCGCGCCTGCCCGGCCGAGTGCTGGCTCAACCCCGTCAAGCTCATCTGCGACATGTTCAACCGCCTGTATTTCTTTGAGGACCTGGGCCCCTTTGCCGTTCGCGCGGGCGCGCTGGTCCTTATGGCGCTGTTGTTCGTCGCCGCCGCCACGCTGATCTTTGGAAGGAGCCGCTATGAGCACCTTTAAGACTGCGCTTCGCATGGCGCTCGCGCACCCGCTCTATCTGCTTATCTACACGGTGTTTATCTCGCTCATGGGTGTGTTTATCGCGGCATCGGTGAGCTGGAACTCGTCGCAGCTCACCGAGTACAAGCCCTACGATGCCAACGTGATCGTGGTCGACCGCGACGACAGCGACCTTTCGCGTGCGCTTACCAAGCATCTGGGTTCGCACTTTGAGCTGGTCACGGACGTCGGCGACGACACCTACGACCTTGCGGACGCGCTTTCCAAGAGCAACAGCGCCAAGGGCAGTGCCGACTGCGTGTTCTTTATCCCGGAGGGGTTTGAGGGCGACCTCGTTGCAGCTGCCCGCGCGGGGGAGTCCCTGCCCAAGCTCGATGTGACGTACGGTGCTGGCACCATGGCGGCGGCGCTTTCGTCTGCCGAGGCCTCGCGCTGGATCTCGCTCGCGGGCGCTGCGGCGGCACTTGAGCCCACTGCCTCCAACGGTGACGTCGCCAAGGCTGCCGATCATGCGGCCGCGAAGCGTGCCAAGGTCGAGATCCGCCGCCACGCTCGAGTCGTACTTCAACTTTGGCGCGTACGCGATTATCTCGTCGGTCATCGTGTCGGTGGGGCTGGTGTTCTCGGGCATGAACGAGCCCGAGCGCGTACGTCGTATGGATGCCGGCCCAATCTCCGAGCGCCGGCGTTCGCTTGCCGTGTTTGCGGCCGCCGCCGTGCTCACCGTCTGCATCTGGTTTGTGTCGAGCATGATGGGCGTCGTGGGCTTTGCCGGCGCGGTCGCCGAGGTCGGCGTGGGCCGTGTGTGCCTGGCGCTGGCGGCGACGTTTGCCCTTGCGTGCACGCCTCTGGCCGTTGGCTTTGCCCTTTCGAGCCTGGGTGCGCGCGAGGAGCTGCTCAACGGCGTGGGCAACCTGCTCGGCATGCTCATGACGTTTTTGGGCGGCGCCTGGATGCCGCTGTCGCTCATGGGCTCGGCCGTGCAGACCGTTGCGCATTTTGTGCCGACGTTTTGGGTGAACGACGCGATCAGCAAGGCGCTCGCCGCGGACCTGACGTCCGCCGTGCTGGGCGACATTGCCTGCGACCTGGGCGTCACGGCACTCTTTGCCGTGGCCATCGCCGCCGCAGGCCTGGCCCTCGCACGCGCCAAATCCCGCGTCTAGCCACCTAGTCATTTAAGAGCGTCCCCAATGACTAGTCTGAAATAAATCCCAGGCCTCGCTCAAAAATAGTTCGCCAAGGTTTACTATTACGCTCATAAAGTAGTACGAGGCTAACAATGGGGGATACCATGGCAACGCAGAAAGCCTACGTCCAGGTTAAGGATCTCAAAAAGCACTACGGCGACGGTGATGCATGCCTGACGGTGCTCGACGGCATCGACACGTCCATCAACCGCGGAGAGATCTGCGTCATGCTGGGACCTTCGGGTTCGGGCAAGTCGACGTTTCTTAACCTAATCGGCGGCCTGGAGGATGCCGACGCCGGCTCTATTCTGGTGGACGGCTGCGACCTCACGGTGCTCAAGCCTACCGACCTGGGCGAGTATCGCCGCCGTGAGCTGGGCTTTGTCTTCCAGTTTTACAACCTGGTGCCCGATCTCACCATCAAGGAAAACATCGAGGTCACGGCACACCTGTCCAAAAAGCCGCTCAATGTCGACGACCTGCTGCGTTCACTGGGCCTCTACGAGCACCGCAACAAGTTCCCGCGCCAGGTCTCGGGCGGCCAACAGCAGCGCTGTGCCATCGGCCGCGCGCTCGTCAAAAACCCGGGCCTGCTGCTGTGCGACGAGCCCACGGGCGCGCTCGACTACAAGACGTCCAAGGAAATCTTGCAGCTCATGGAGGATGTCAACCGCACCTACGGCTGCACCATCATCATTGTCACCCACAATGCCGCCATCGCGCGCATGGCCAATCGCGTGCTGCGCCTGCGCGACGGGCGCATCGTCGAGGATGAGCTCAACGAGTCGCCCGTCGCGGCCGCCGAGCTCGATTGGTAGGCGGCGCCATGACACCTCTCGCAAAACGTCTCCCGCGCGAGCTGCGCCGCAATATCGGCAAGTATCTGGGCATCTTTTTGCTTATGTGCGGAAGCATCGCCCTTACATCGGGCTTTTTGCTCGCGGCGCATTCCATCGGCTGCCTTATCGACGACATGCGCGATGCGTACACGATTGAGGACGGCCGCGTGACCACCTCCTTCGAGGCCACCAAAGGCCAGCTCAAGGCTGCCGAGGATGCAGCCGGCGACGTCGGCGGCGTCACGCTCTACAAGAACTTCTCCATCGACGCCATCATCAAAAAGACCGCCGGCGACGACGGCACCAAGCGTACGCTGCGCACCTATGCGCACCGCACCAAGGTCGACATTGCGTCGTACAGCGAGGGCAAGGAGCCCAAGGCGGATGACGAGGTGGCAATCGACCGTGTCTTTGCCACCAATAACAACCTGTCCGTGGGCGATAAAGTCGAGCTCGAGGACCGAACCTACACCATCTGCGGCATCATGACCCAGCCCGATAGCCAGGCGCTGTTCCTCAACAATTCGGACTTTACGGTGAACACCATCACGTACGGCGTGGCCGAGGTCACCGACGCCGGCTTTGCCGCGCTTGAGGATGCCGGTGGCGCGCCTGCCTACACCTATTCCTTTATCTTTACCGATTGCGACCTCCCCACCGCGGATCGCATCGATGCGGAGCAGGATATGGTCGAGGCGCTGACCGATGCCGATGCACGCGTGGACGATCTGATCGACGCCGATTCCAACCAGGGCATTGGCTACGCACACGACGACGTAGACGGCGACTCCATGATGTGGATGACGCTGCTCGACATCATCATCGTGATCATGGCGTTTGTCTTTGTGGTCCTTACCGACGCCACCATCGAGGAGGAGAGCGCCATCATCGGCACGCTGCTCGCCAGCGGCTATCGTCGACGCGAGATCGTGCTGCACTACCTCGCGCTTCCCGCCATCGTGGGCGTGGTCGCGGCGCTTTTGGGCACTGCACTCGGCGTTGTGTTCTTTACCGAGCCCATGCGCAGCCTCTATTACGGTTCGTACAGCCTGCCGCCCTTCCAGGTGTACTGGAGCTGGGAGATCTTTGTGAAGTGCGCCGTGGTTCCCGCCGCCGCGCTCATCCTCATCACGCTGGTGGGCCTGCTTCGCAAAATGGGCAAGACGCCGTTGCAATTCCTTCGTCACGAGGCGAGCGGCAAATCGGGTACCAAGCGCGGCCTGCAGCTGCCGGAGCGCATGGGTTTTGTCTCGCGCTTCCGCCTGCGTATCTTCCTGCGCAACCTGGGCAACTTCGCCACGCTCTTCGTGGGCATTGCATTTGCGTCGCTGCTGATGCTTTTTGGCCTGGCGATTCTGCCCACGATGACGCACTACGCGGACAACCTGAAGACGAGCCTGGTCGCCGAGCACCAGTACACGCTCAAGGCGCCGCTGGAGCT